>JAABUH010000150.1_pt1 | contig 105575 bp, 128 predicted proteins | sample 5559121 | NCBI WGS metagenome assembly JAABUH01 (sample SAMN10711871, study PRJNA513364) | rock metagenome | isolation source: Antarctica rocks | place: Antarctica: Victoria Land, Battleship Promontory nord | collected 2015-12-28
TTTCATTCTTAATTTTACATTTTGCAATTTTCATGTTGACTTTATCTTTGAAGATCGCTGTGTGATAAATGAACATTGCAACGCATTGTTCATCAGATTTATCTTTATTGTCATGTGATTAATGTAACATTCAGAAACAAACACTGTCTGTGAAGTAAGATTGATTCACTCATTTCAGATCTGATCTTCATAAATCATTCTCATTGAACATTTTGAGTATTACTCAGTGAGTATACTCATTCATTACTAGATTTCGCTTGATCGCTTCTTTTCATCATTTTTTCATGCAAAGATGTAGATCAAGAATGAATTCATCATCTTTATTAATTAATTCATTTGCAAACATTGCTGTGCTCTGAATTTGACTTTGTTCTCTTTCACTCATTAAATCATTGACATTCAGATTCACATGTCTTATGAGTTCTGAATCATTCTTGAAAGTAATTTTCATGAAATATGAAAAGATCAGAAGATTGATTTCATGATTCAATTAAAGAGTCATAGTAATGAGATAGTACATTATATTTTGATGTACTAATTGTTGCAACGTGATGTACATAATTATTCTCAATCAGTCGTGATTTGTAAGATTTAAGTCATTTCTCTGATGTCATAAGTACATGTTTAGTTTCTCTTTTATCAAGACTCATGTATTGTCATTTAATATTCAATTAAACACATTTAATAACATTATTGCATTATTTTTCTTTCACTTCTGATACTTGATCTTTTCTATGAACATATTATAAATTAAAGATGTATCAATCTTGTAATTCTGTAACATATGCAATCATAGTTGAAATAGTTGTAGTGAGTCATTGAAGCGAAAGAAACAACTATCTTGATGAAATCAGTGTGCAAAAGTAACATTGATTTTCATCAAATTTAGTTGAAATCTATAGTCATATATGATATTTATATGATCAATGTCATGATGTCAGACCATTAACTCAATTTAAAACATAAATCGTTGATGTTTTAAATAATTTTGATTCATTGAACCTGTTTTGCAGTTCAATAAATTAAGTTATCAATTTAATTATCATCATCTTAATTTAGTTTCAACAATTTTGTTTTGATCATCTCAGTTGTATGCGCGAATCTTTGCAATCTTAAATCATAAAACTATTGTTTAGTCTTGATTCTGCTCGATTCATATATATAAAAGTTGAGTTCTCATTCTTTTCTTTCATTCTTTGTCTTTCATCTTGTACATTATCTGATGTATTGTCTTGTATCTAGATTCTATCAAAGTAATAATAATAATATTAGTCTTTTATATTGATAGTATCTTTAGTTTAGCTCAGTTTCTAACATTACAAAAGATTTACACTTTCTGCAACGTTTTCATACATTGAAATCTCATCTAGTTATTCTTTTGCTCAAATGAAGTTGCTTCATAATCTTTTAATTGACGATGAGCGTGCTGTTGAACAGTTCACTCAAAGTATGATTGAAAATTCAGTTGAGATCTTTTGCGTAATGCAAGAGCTTCAAAATCAAGTTCAACAACATGATATTATCATTTCATCTTCATTCATCATTCTCAATTCTTCAATTTATATAGAATTGAATTTTCAGTCTCTTGCAATAATAACTCAGATCATCACACAAATCTTGAATAATCAATCTTCTTTTGTCGTTCATTTTTCTGCAAATTCTGTTGCTGTCTTCATCGCTTTTAGATTCAAGAAGCTTCTTGACATATTTGAATATAAAAGAAACAAAGATCAATTGAATGCATGAGAGCAGAGTTTGATACAGCGCATAAACGTGAACGACGATCATTATCTTTCTTATCGAGTCAAGATCATTTATGTTGAGTCATGATTCATCATAGATAAGAAGACTCACAATCTAATAAGTCAATATTGAATCAATAATTTCTGTATCATTTTCATCTTTACAGATTGATGACATAAGTTGCATCATTACTGCAACAATTTTTTTGAGACAGAAAATGCTCATTTATATTTTCGCGAAACTTTAAAGCAAAACATGAATAACTTTGTTGATTACTACAATCTCTTTTATCAAAAGAAAGAATGTTCGTTGATGAAAGATTTCTCATTAATTGACTGTTTGAAGCACAATGTCAATTATTTCACTCAAGTCATCATTTTCTTCTGATGAAATCTCAATGAAACTCAATTATTCATCTTTCATCAATGAGTTCAAGCATTCTCTGACATCAATGAAGAGCTTCAGCAGCTTAAGCATCATTAATCTCACTTCATCTTCATTATCATCTCATTCATCAAAGTTAAGAACATCTTTGCATTGACTAGTAATTCTTTGAATTCAAAGATCATTATTTCTATGACTGTTGTTTCAACAATATCTTCGTCTTTTTCTTTCTCATTTCTCATTTCTCAATAAATCAATGAATTTAAGTTTCATCATTGTCATCATTCAAGATAAGACTCTGATCGTTTTTGAGATCAAGAAAATCTGCAACAAGTGAAAGCTGTGCTACTACTGCAAGTTGCAACATTCAAGCAAAATCACTAAAGAATGCTCAAATAAGAAGTTTTTCACTTTGCATATCATGAATGTTTATGACAGTGATGTCATCAATATAGATGAAGAAGTCTCGCTGTTCGCGAAAAAAGTTTAGTTTCTGAGCTAAGTCACGCTTAGAAATCTGTATAAATATCATCTTGTCTACTAGTCTTAATCTTTTCATTCTCACTTCAATTATATAGAAAGTTTTCTGCTAAATCTGTCTTGAAACTTTTTGAATTCAATTCAATATTCAAAGATAATCACATGATAATATTCTGTATTTTACATCAAGCTCAATCTAAAGTTTTCATTCTCGCTCTGATTGATAATGAAGTCTTTACTTATGTCTTTATGAATAAATTCTTCATGCAACAACATCATTTTTTCTTGCATTAATTAATTCACTCTTGCAGACTTCAAGAATTTAATGATCAAGTTGCTTTAATTGATGACATTACTTATGTCGTTGAAATCACAATAATTCTCAATGAACACATCAAAAGATTATTTTTCTATGTCATTGAATTAAGTCAATATTTCATTATCATAAGTCTATTATAACTTCATCATCACGTCATTAATGTCAGTTTTGAACACAATATTCTTATCTTGTCTTTCTTCTTTTGTCTTAATCATTGTTACTCATTTCTCATCAAAATCTATGATTTTAATCAACAAGAAGAAAATTTCTCATTCAAAGTTAACAAAGTAGCTTTTTCTCAGTTTTGCTCTCAATTCGCTCACAAGAAGCAATTTAGTTCATGAATCACTCACAAGAAGCAATTCAGTTTACAAATTATTTACAAGAAGTAATTCAGTTTACAGATTGCTCACAAGAAGCAATTCAGCACTCAGTTCACTTGCAAAAAGTAATTTAGTCTTTCATTCATTCAAAAGAAGCAATTCAGTTTTCAGTTCACTTGTAAGAAGCAATCTAGTCTTTCATTCACTTGAAAGAAGCAACTCAGTTTTCAGTTCGCTCACAAGAAGCAATTTAATTCTCAATTCACTTGCAAAAAGTAACTCAGTTTCTCATCTGCTCACAAGAAGTAATATAATCTTTCGTTTGCTCATGAAAAGTCAATTAATATTCAGCTCATTCACAAGAAACAAATCTCATTCAGTCTTGTTTCTCATCTGAAACAGAAAACTTCTAGTTATATTCTTCAAGTCATTCAAAAAAAATACTCATCAAAAATTAAGTGTCAAAAATCTTTTCTTTTTAAAACTTCTGTTGTTTTTCAAGCAGATTAATTCAATCAATCTTTTATACAACTTGACATAGTTGAGTTGAAAGTTCAAAGTTTTGATCATGCTGCTCATGTCAAAGATATTGAAGTGTTTAACGTCATTTTAAAGAAAATCAATGTCTTCTTGAATCTTGAGTTAATCTCATCTTTTAGTCTAGACTTTGACGAGTCAAAACTGCGTCACACGACTTTGATTATTCATTCAAAGAACAGTTCAACTCTTGCTCAGTTCTCGTCTCATTTTCAAGACAGTATGTATAATAAGAATCATTGTTTGAATCTTCATTAAATGAAAAAGAAATTTCATTGACTGCATTCACGACACAAGAAGATCTTGAAGTTTATTAACAAAGTAAGAACGTTGATTCAGTCACAATTTCATCATTTAAATATTTTGAGTTTCTAAATGTTTTCTTCAAGAAAAACGTCAATATCTTGTCTTTGCATTGAGTTCATGATCATGTCATACATCTTAAAGAAGATGCTCAATTTTCAATCTTTGCTTTGTATAACATGAATCATGATGAAATTCTAGAACTTCGTCGTTATCTGAATGAAAATCTGAGCAAAAATTTCATTCAAGTCAGTTGCTTTCAGATGATTGTCTTTGTTCTTTTCATTAAGAAACTTGAAGAAGAACTTCACTTCTGCATGAACTATTGAGATCTGAATGTTATCACAATCAAGAATTGATATTCTTTATTTCTGATCTCAGAAATGCTGAATTGTTTAAGTTGAGCTAAAATCTTTATCAAGCTGAATATCATCTCTGCATTCAATCGACTTCAAATCAAAGAAGAAAATAAAACTTTCATCATCTTTCACACTCAATTTGAATTATTCAAGTATCTAGTCATGCTCTTCAATCTATGTAATGAGTTTGTCTTGTTTCAGAAGTATATCAACAATACTCTTCGTGAATATTTAAATAAGTTCTGTACAGCTTATCTGAATGACATCTTGATCTATTTCGACAATGAACTTGAGCATGAGATTCATGTCAAGCTCATTCTGCGAAAGCTGCAAGAAGCAGATCTTCAGATGAATATAATTAAATGCAAGTTTCACGTCACTCAAGTTTTATATTTAGAATTGATAATCATCATTGAAGAGATCAAGATAAATTTTTTTAAGATAAACATCATTGTTAACTGACTAATCTTGATCAACGTTAAAGACGTTCAAAAATTTTTAAATTTCGCGAACTTCTATAGAAAATTCATTTATGACTATAGTAGAATAGCTATCTCGCTCACTCATTTCATCAGAAAAGATGTACTTTTTGTCTGATTTCAGAAATGTCAGATTGCATTCAACATTCTTAAGAAAGTCTTCACTTTCAAGATTATTCTTCGTCACTATAATTCAGATCACAAGATTGTGATAGAAATCAATGTTTCAAACTATGTGTTCAAAGACATTCTTTTTCAATATGATGAAAATGAGATTTTTCATTCAGTCACTTACTTTTCAAAAAAGCATAACTCAGTTGAGTGTAACTACGAGATCTATGATAAAAAACTCATGATCATTGTTTATGCTTTTGAGAAATGATGATCAGAGCTTGAAGACTTTATCTATTCTGTCAAAATGATCACGAATCATAAAAATCTTGAATATTTCATGTCAATTAAGCAGTTAAGTCATCATCAAGCTCGTTGAAGTAAGTTTCTGTCTAGATTTAACTATTGCATCGCTTATTATTTCAACAAGATCAATGATAAGTTGAATGTTTTGACACGTCGCTCAGAAGATCTTTTTAAAGAGAGAGATACATTTGATTCTTAACATCAATATCAACATCAGACAATTCTGAAAACTCATGTTTTAAATCTCAATATTGTTAAGAATCTCATCTTTGACATCTTTAACATCAAAGTCATGAAGCTTCAGTCACAAATCATCGCTTTAAATTCAGTTCAGTTACATTTATTTTCAATTATCTCAGCATTTTTGCAAATTTTAACTTTCATGAATCTAGAAATCAAAGAATTCAATGTTGAAAACATCAAGTCTTAGCTAAATCAAAACATTCTGAATCTTGATAAAGATTCTGCTGACATTCTCACTCAGACATTATGAAAGTAAGTCAAAATCAATGACAAATTTGCAGCTTAGATAATTGAAGCACTTTGCAATAAAGCACAATATCACAACAAGATCTTTCTAGTCAAGTGTGAAGAACACAAGAATCATCTGTACTTTCAAGAAAGAAAGTACGTGCTCAACTTAAATAAACTATGTCTTCATATCATTCAGCTCACTCATGATAATGTCGTTGATGATCATTCAGAAAAAGCAAAAAGCTATGAACTGATCAATCAAGCTTACTGATGATCAAACATTTATAAGTATGTTCAACGCTTCGTATGAAACTGTCACATGTGCACACATTTCAAGCTCTTTAAACAATGAACTCAAAAATGATTGCATTTTCTTTCAGTTCTTGAACATCGTTGACGTGATATTTTCATGAATTATGTAGATTCTTTATCGCTCAGTATCTTCATGAATATCACATATAAATATGTTTTAATCTTCATTGATCATTTTATCAAAATGAAACATTTAGTTCTCATCACTTTTATGAAAGTTAAAGAAGTTATCAACTGCTTTTATGTTCATGTTTGAAAACATCATGATTTACTTGAGTTTTTCATGTCTGATCAAGATACACAATTCATCTTTGATGTCTGAAAGCATATGTGTAAAATGTTAAAGATAAATGTTAAGTTATTAATAATGTATCACTCTGAAATCAATGATCAAATCAAGAAAGTCAATACTGTCATAAAGCATTATCTTCAAGCCTTCATCAACTATATGCAGAATGATTGAATTAAGTGACTTTCTGAAATTGAATTCATCATCAATAATGCATCATTATCAATCACTTTAACATCATTCTTCTTGATCAATTTAAATCAGAACTTATGTTTAAACTTTAAGTTTTCTGAGTCTCTGCTTGAAAATCTTACATCTCAAGCTCAAAACAAGTTAATCAATGTTAAAGAGTTCATCAAGAAGATGAAGAAACTAACTGAGCATTTACGTAATAAGATGCTTATAGCTCAGATCATTTACAAATTCAATGTTAATCTCTTTCATCATTCTTGTTTTAAATACTTCATCAAAGATGAAGTCTGATTGAATGCTTGCAATCTCAGCATCGCTCATCTCACTGTCAAGTTAAATGATCATAATGTTGATTTCTTTAAGATCAAGCGTGTTTTCAAGAACAATTTTCTGATCATCGAGTTAAATTTTTCAGCATTCATGAAGATTCAATCAATCTTTCATGTCATTCTTTTAAATCATATCACAAGTGATTTTCTTTCAAATCAACGTCAGAAATCTTGAAAACTCATTATCATTAATAATGATGAAAGATTCTGATATGTAAACAGCATATTAAACTTCAAGCATAATAGATGCTATAATTCATTTCTGCTCAAGTATTACATTGATTGAAAAGATCATTTTTCTACTTAAGAATCTTTTCATCTTCTGAATAATTATGAACAAGCACTTAATGAATATCATCTCGTCAACTCTGTTGTCGAAGAATCACATGTACTGTTGTATGTGATATCTCAATGTCAATGTTAAGAACATTAAGTTCAATGTTCATCATTTTAATTCAGTTCAAATCTGATTCAGATCTTGTTTAAATCTGACTCAGATTTCTTGCTTAAATCTGACTCAGATGTAACTCAGATGTATTCTAGTTTTGTCATGCATCATCATGTTAAAATACGTTTCATCTATCTGTGCATCATTATATTAAACTGCATTTCATCTTTTTCTTACTTAAATCTGACTCAAATCTTGTTTAGATCTGACTCAAACATCTTATTTAAATCTGACTCAGATGTGACTCAAATGTGTTTCAATTTTCTGTGCATCATCATGTTAAAATGCGTCTCATCTCATTTTACTCTTCAGACATCTTGCTCAAATTTGACTCAGATGTGACTCAGATTTATTCTAATCTCATCTGTGCTTCATCATATTAAAATGTATTTACATTAATTCTTGTCTTGTTTTAATCTTCATTTTTAATTCTTTCTTGTTTCATCTTGTTTCTTCTCATTGTCTTGCAGAAGCTCAGTCTTGAAGAGAAAAGTTACTGTCATAATGTTAAATCATCAACTCAATTTAAAACATAAATTGTTGATGTTTTAAATAATCTCAATTCATTGAATCTGTTTTGCAATTCAATGAATCAAGTCATAAATTTAATCATCATCATCTTAATTTAGTCTCAGTAATTCTGTTTCAATTATTTCAGTCATATGCATGAATCTTTGCAATCTTAAGTCATAAAACTACTGTCTAGTCTTGACTCTGCTCAATTCATGTATATAAAAGTTGAGCTTTCGTTCTTTTCTTTCGCTCTTTGTCTTTCATCTTGTACATTATTTGATGTATTGTCTTGTACCTAAATTCTATCAAAGTAATAATAATAATACCAGTCTTTTATATTAATAGTATCTTTAGTTTAGCTAAGTTTCTGACAATCAATAAGTATTTCAAATAACAGCTCATTCATCAGTAGCTTGAGTCTATTTCTCAGTCTTTGAAGATGTAAATGATATACAAATGTTTCTTCACTCTTAGTTTCAAAGCAATATTCTCTCAGCAACTTCATTGTCACAATCAAAGATATTGAATCAAGATAATTGAGTTTCTGCTTTCATGTATGAAACATTCATATGCAAGAGCATGCTCTACTCTCTTTCATTTCTCAAATATTTTCAATGATTTAATAATGCAATCATTGAACTTTCGATCATACGCTTTCTATCACTGTTGCAATGATAGCTTTCTTGCAGACATTCACAGTATCATTTATTTCTGTTTCTAAGCTGTACTATAGAAGAATCTTTTCATTATTCATGATTACATTTAGCAAGAAAGCAAGTCTTTGCTCATCATATTCTGCTAGCTTCAAGAACGTTGAAGCAATCGAGATAAGAAAATGAAAAGACATAAGAAAATGTATGTATGATGTTTTTAAAGAATTTAACGACGTGAACGAAGTGATCATGTCAAAAGAAATTGATGTGATAACTCTTGATAATTGATGAGATTTTATCATCAGACTTTGCATCGCTGACATTAATGAATTAAGATCTGAGATCATTATTACATTGCTTGCAGTCAACATGAAGGGTAAATCTTCATTCTTCAACATTATTGACGAGTGTCTTGATTGCAACAACAATATCAATGATCTTGATCTTTTTTTGAAATTGAACTGCAAAACTGCTTATGAGTTAAAAACAGTCTTGACATGATTTGTTTTCAAAATCATGTCGCTGATACATTCACATAGCAAGTCAGATTCTACTCATCTTCAGTTCATATGATTTAACATTTCATTCATTAGCATAACTTCAATCTGATTCATGATCAATTTGTTGAAGTTTGTGAATTGTAAGAATGAGAAGATTGAAACTTAATCTTTGCTGATAATTGTCTGCATAACTTTATGATATATTATCTGCTTCATCATTGCTTTGATCAAATGCTCAGTCTGAATTCTTGCAATGACAGTATTCATTTTATTCATTGCTTCTCTTTTTACTGAATACAATAAAGAATTTTTCTTTGAGATTCAAAGATTCAGTAACTTCAAGTCTCATCTGTTCATCATGATTCTTTTTATCTCAGCTATATCTCTTCTCTTTTTTTCAATTCTCTCATGCTTAATATTCATCATTTTTCATTCTTCTTTCTCACTAGTCATTCTTGAGCTGACAACAAGATTCATCTGTACATGATGTCAACTACGAATCTTTTGATTCTATTCTATGTTTGAATAGAAGTCAGAAGAGTCAAGAAATCTCAATTCAACGCAGTTCAAATGATGTTAGAACGTTGCATGATTAGAAAAGTTATTATGCAGAGTTTTTATTCATGTGACAACATCTTTTCTAACAGTTACAATCAATTTACGAAGAAGATTAATGACATGTCAATGTCAATAAGAGATGAAAAGACACTATTAGTGAAAAAAACAACTCAGATGAAGAGTCTGCAAGTTATGATTACAAGTGATTGAAGAATTTGCAATTTATTGACTGCATTGATATCGAAAAATCTTCATCACATCAACAATGTCGTTAAGTAATTGATGAAAAGATATCAGATAAAATAGTCATTTTAAGTATTAAGAGTCATGATTACAGTGCTTGAAGAAGTAGTGACTGATTGATCACACTGATATACTGAGAAGACTTGAACTCATCTTTTTTACTTAATGTCAAGTCATTCATTTATTCACGTGAAAAATTGAGAGTTCAAGAGAACAATCAGAACACATTCTTTTTCATTGATCAGAGTCAAACATCGAACGATTGCAATTGCACATTTATACTAACAATTCATTTAACGTCTATGTGACATAAGTCAAATCAAGAGAAGAAAAGAATTACTTAGTACAATCACACTTTATCTTCTCATTATGTGCATCTCTCTTTCATCACATATTTCTCTGCTCAATAAATGACAATCATTAAGTAAGAGAACACAGCTTTATGTATGTTACAATCATGAACATCATAAATGCAAAGAAAACATCTTTCTTCTTTGAATTGAAAATTGAATTGAAACATCGTTGTATAGAATATCATCAATGAAGAGCAGAGCAAAGATGATGCATCATGATTAAACAGCACAGACACTTTCATCAAGAGTTTACTTAAGCATCACGCGCTGAATAAAAGCTATAGATTCATTACTTGATAGCACAGTGTTAATCTTATTGTTTTGACTGCGTAAAGCAATCATATAAATGATGAGTGATTTTCTCTCTCAGAGAGTTTTGTTCACTCTATATAAATAGCATAGAGTTTTTCATGAGTTGAGTCTAAATCAATGTCACAAGAATGTATGAATTACAATCACAATCACTAGTCATTCTTGAATAAAGTGAGTTGTTATTAAGAAATTTCACGAAGCTGTACATCAAATTATTTACATTGACGTGTAATTGCATAATCTGATTTCGAAATTGATGAATTGCTGTTTATCATTCTTGTTCTGTGCGCAAAGAATTTAAGTAATTGATTAGTTTTTTTTGATCATTTATGAAGTGTTTCAGATGATGTAACATTATCACAGAGCTTGCTTTATTAAATGTCATTGAAATGATGAAAGTAAAAATAATTAAAGAATTCAAATAAAATTCTTCTGAGAAAATGTATAAAAGCTTTCATTGATGAAAACTCTGATGTAAGCTTTTAATATTTGAGAAAACAAATGTTGAATGAAGAATTATGTGAGATGTTTAGTCGTTTTAGTGTGAATTCAAATAACAAAGATGATGAAATATATAAGATTTTTAAACATTTTAGTGCAAGTTTGAATAACAAAGATAATAATTATGTTGAAAGATAAAAAATACATGCTGAGTCTTTTAGAATTCAACACTAGTAGAAATTGCTTGCAGTTTTGCAAATAATTCTTCTGCAACTTATGCTTGTCATAGTTAAGAAAATGTTGATGACTCGATATTAGTAACAAATTTCTCAGCTGACTGATTAACTATTTTTCTACACTATCTGCTGTGCATCACATGAGTTAAATCAACTTGATGTAACATCATGTTGTCTTGTCATGTGTTATTTAAGTCAATCTTGATATATTCTCGATTTTTGATCTTGATATATTTTCTGATATACAATCATTAATTGATTTTGATTCTTGCTTTAAGCTTTAGTTTTAATTATTATGTAATAAACTTTAGCGCGTACTCTGCGAATTGATTAAAGTTTCGCTTTGTTCATTCAAGATTAAAGCATTTTGAAACTTTTAATCTTCAATATTGAAATAATTCAGTATTGACATTGCAAATATCTGCATCTTCACACTCATTCTTCTTTTCATATGCTTAAGCAACTTGAAGCGACTTTATGATATTCTTAACAACTCATGATCTTCTTGCATCAACTTCGCTTCTTGATGACTTGACAAAGAAAAAGTTAATACAAATGATGCTGTATAAAACAATGTTATCGAAGTTACACTCTTGAGTGTGAACAATCTTATTTCAATTTAACAGAAGTTTCAGTAATAAATGCTCTTTTCAAGTTTACAGAAACTTTTAATTAATAGTGAATAAAATTCAGCAATGCATTCAAGTTTTTGATCAAAACATTGATTATAATTTCTGACATGATTTTTTCAATGAGCATTGTCATCAATAAATTCTGATCTTCATTCTTCTGTTCATTGCTGATCTCACTTTTTAATGCTCAATTTACACACTTCTTCAATCTATTTTCTGCAATCATTTCTTTTAAAATTGCTTCATTGAACTCTGCAATTTTATATCATTCTTTTTCAGTGTTCATCTTCACTACTTGAAAAGATTTCAGTCATCTTCATGTCAATTTCAGCGTATGCATGTTGTTCAATTTGATGTCATGCAGCAGTACAAGATTATTCTTCAGAATTGAACTAGTATGAATGTGTTTGTGATCATTTCATACATCTTTGTTGATCTTTTTCATTCTTTTCAAATGCAATGCAATCTTCTTCAAATTTTCGTTTCTGCATTCAAATTGTTGAGCATGAAGAGTCAATAACTCATCAGTTGTGCTGTCAGAGACTGAGCTAGACTAAAGATATTATCAATATAGAAGATTGATATTATTATTACTTTGATAGAATCTAGATACAAGACAATACATCAGATAATGTATAAGATGAAAGACAAAGAGCAAAAGAAAAGAATGAAAGCTCGACTTTTATATACATGAATCGAGCAGAATCAAGATTAAACAATAGTTTTATGACTTAAGATTGCAAAGATTCACGCACATGATTGAGATGATTAAAACAGAATTGCTGAGACTAAATTAAAATAACGATGACTAGATTAATGACTTGATTCATTGAACTGCAAAACAGATTCAATGAATCAAGATTATTTAAAACATTGATGATTTATGTTCTAAATTAAGTTGATGATCTGACATCATGATAGTAACTCTTCTCTTCAAGACTGAGCTTTTGCAAGATGATGAGAAGAAACAAGATGAAATGAGAAAGAATCAAAGACAAAGACTGAAACAAGACAAAAATTGATGTGAACGCATTTTAATGTGATGAAGCACAGATGAAACTAAAATAGATTTGAGTCACATCTAAGTCAGATTTAAATGAGATGTCTGAATCAGATCTAAATAAGATCTGAATCAGATCTGAGCAAGAAAGAGACGAAACGCAGTTTAATGTTATGATGCACAGATAAATAAAACGCATTTTAACGTGATGATGCATGATAAAACTAGAATATATCTGAGTCACATATGAGTCAAATTTAAACAAGATGTTTGAGTCAGATCTAGACAAGATCTGAGTCAAATCTGAGCTGAGTTGAGACAATGAACATTGAACTTAAAGTTCTTGACATTGATATTGAGATATCACACATGACAGTACATGTGATTCTTCGACGACAGAATTGATGAGATAATATTTATTGAGTGTTTGCTCACAATTATATAGAAGATGAAAAGACTTTCAAGTAGAAAAATGATCTTTTCAATTGATGTAATACTTGAGCAGAGATGAGTTATAGCATTTATCATGCTTGAAGTTTAGTATGTTGTTTACATATCAGAATCTTTCATCATTCTTGATAACAATAAGTTCTTGAGATTTCTGATGTTGACTTGAAAGAAAGTCACTTGTGATATGATTCAGAAGAATGACATGAAAGATTGAATGAATCTTCATGAATGTTGAAAAATTTAACTCAATGATCAGAGAATTATTCTTGAAGACATGCTTGATCTTGAAAAAATCAATGTTATGATCATCTAACTTGACAACAAGACGAGCGATGCTGAGATTGCAAGCATTCAATCAGACTTTATCTTCAACAAAGTATTTAAAACAAGAACAACAAGAGAGATTGACATTGAATTCGTAAATGATCTGAGCTATAAGCATCTCATTACGTAGATGCTTAGTTAGTTTCTTCATTTTCTTGATGAACTCTTTGACATTGATTAACTTGTTTTAAGCTTAAAACATAAGATTCTTAAGCAGAGATTCAAAAGACTTGAAGTTTAAATGTAAGTTCTGACTTGAATTGATTAAGAAGGATGATGTTAAAGTGATTAATGATGATGTGTTATTGACGATGAATTCAACTTCAGAAAGTCACTTAGCTCAGTCATTCTTGTTACGAGTCTAGTCTTCATCTATTCTTTCTAGTCTTCGTCTTAATTTCATTCTAATCGAGCCTAGTAAGCATTTGAGCTAGAAGTGATGTCATTGAAACTCTGCATCATATGTGTAAGACGTCAACTCAATCGAGCCTAGCACAGAACTGAGAAACACACATATAAGAATCGAGTTCTTTTCTGTAGATACTTTTCTTTCTTAGCATTTATCTATTAGTTAAATGACATTCATATGACTCGCTTTATGCTGATCTCTAACAGTAAATAAATGCTCATCAACTATTCTGCTATCGACATGTAGACGATACGAAATAATCTACTTCGTTCATTCAGAAAATTCGCAAGAAATTCTTCGAATTACTTTTATCAAAACACACATTCAAATTTACTCAAATTTATCAAATCAATCACTCAATCTTATCACAATTAAATCTATCTATCTATCTTTATCTTTCTCACAATGACACGCGACTCTGAATCAGTCGAGTCACGAACAGCTCGTCTGCTTAAAAGCACTGCTAGTAGACGAGTTTCTCTTATTTCTTTCGATGCTTCAGCGAGATCTCAGAATGTCGCTATCTCATGAGACATTAACATGAGTCAACAACTTCGTCAATGAGCTATCGATCAGTCAGACGAGATCATCAAGATGCTGATCGAGCTAAGAGATCAACGAGACATGACTTTGAAACTCAACGAGCAATGAATCGATCTACAAGTCGATCACATCAAGAGACTTGATGAGCTAGAGATCAATCAAACGACAATAGACACTCAAGAAGAGACTATCGTCGATCTACGAGAGAAAGTACTGAGTCTCAAAAAGAAACAGCGTTCAGCGAATCATTTTCGATCTCAACAGTCTACGAAGTCTCGAACTTCTATCAAGAATCATACTTGACGAGAGTTGTTCACTCTATTCGACAACGATCATCACAAGTTCTTCAAGTTTTTGAATTCATCTATATTCACTGATGAAGATGAATCGACATGAGACAGCTGAAGAGTCAAGATAGACGACAAGCTTCAGATAAATGTCGATCACTTCGATAATGAGAATATTTGTATTGCCTATGTGATATCTAGACTAGAAGATGATGCTGCTGAGCACATCTTCGCTCGACGTCGACATGACGCTTCGCATTCATACATCTCGATCGACGAGCTATTTGAGCATCTGAAAGAAATATACGATGAACTGAATAAGAATCGAAAGTGTCGTCGCGAGTACAACGCTCTGAGACAAGCAGACAAGTCTTTCAATGTCTTCTACTTCGACTTTATGAAGCTATTCAGCTATCTCGAATACGACGATCGCACTCTGATGAACGATCTTCAGAATAAAATCAATAATCGCTTGCAGAACGCTCTATCAGTCTGTTCAAAGAACTTTACTTCGCTCACTCGCTTAAGAATCTTTCTTCAAGATGTGAATAGTAAACAACGAGTCAATTATCAGCTTCGCAGCGAACGTCGCACTGTCATCATCAAAGTCACTGTCGTACCTGATAAACGCGCTACTTCTCTGTCAGTAACAACTTTGATAATCAATTATGTTAAGTCGACTATCTCTTCTATTTCTGAGTCAGCAAGATCATCAATTATCTGCTACATCTGCAAGATCTTCAATCATTTGTTCAAGAATTGCTTTCAGCTGAACAAGATCGACACTTCTGCATCTCGTGCATTCATCTTTCGCCTACATGAGATCATCATTTCAAAGAATAAAGAGAATGAGAAAATGTCTTTCGAGAATAGCGAGGCAAAAAACTAGAGACTTTCATCAAAGGCGCGATGAAAGATGTGTTAATTTCTTCAACGATGAGCAGGTCAGATGATTCTTTTGCTTCTGAATCTTTGACTATTGAATGTGTACTTTCTAGCAATGAAATTAGTTACTCATTGAAGTCATTGATTGACATCGAAGCTGCTGACTATTCGTTCATTGATGAAGTGATCGCGCAGATTGTTTGTGACCAGTTGCAAATTGAGTCTCTGACTTTGATCAAAGCGAAGTCAATTCGAGAATTCGACGATCATTATGCTAAGAAACTCATTACTCATGTCATCTATTTGAATCTGACTGTTCAAGATCATACGATTGACACAGCTTCTATGTTGATCAATCGATTAGATCAACATCAAATGATTCTCGAAAAAACATGAATGAACAAAATCGGTCTAGTAATTGATATGCGAATCGATTTTCTTCGATTTTCGAATTTCAATTCTACTAGTCAGAAATCAATTGCTCTATTCTCAAGCAATAAATCAATCACGAAACGAAAGAGCTTGACTTCTACTCATATACTGAAGAGATCTTTCACTTTCGTTACATCTCAAACCAGTCAAAACAAGAAGTTCATCGAATAGTTAAAACAGCGCGACGCGACTTTGACTAGCGTCAATTCTAAATCAACGTTCATTCTGAAATCATTCTCTTTCAGTTCAATGAACATAGCAATGATAGAGACAGCGACATATAGAATGTTAGTCAAACGTTCAGACATCAAGATCTTTGCTGTTATCATCTTGAAAATCGATCGACTCATAACTACGGCTGAAAACAAGTCTGAAGAAGTGAATCTGCATGAGCTTTCTCACGCTGAAGTTCTTGAGCAAGTCAAGATCAAGCTTCTCTCTGAATATCACGACTATCTAGATGTTTTCGATCGAGCAATGATCGATCAGCTATCATCGCATCGTTTCTATGATCACAAAATTGAGTTGACTGATGAAGAAACGTTTTCTCGAAGCAGACTATATCAGATGTTTGATCACAAGCTTCAGAAGATAAAGAAGTATCTGATCGATCATCTAAACAAAGAGTTCATTTTCTTCAGCTTCGCATCATACGTCTCGCTCATCTTGTTCGTCGAAAAAAAAGACGATAGTTTGCGTTTCTGCGTCGATTACAGAAAGCTCAATGCTTTGATCAAACGAGATCGCTATTCTTTGTCATTGATAGACGAGACTCTCGCTCGTATACAAGAAAGTAAGTATCTGACTCGATTGAACATCATTGTCGCGTTCAACAAACTTCGTATGCACTCAGATAGCGAAGATTTGACTATCTTTATTATCTTCTTCGACTCATACAAATATCATGTAATGCTCTTTGAATTAACAAACGAATCGACGTTCTATCAGCATTATATGAACGACGTGTTGTTCAAATATCTACATCAGTTTTGTCAGATTTATCTAGATGACATTATCATCTACAGCAAGACTCTGAAGAAACACAAGCGACATGTACGATTGATCTTGAATAGACTACGAGAAGCTGATCTACAGATAGACATCAACAAGTGCGAGTTTCATGTTCAGAAAACTATCTTTCTAGAACTCTTGATATCAATCGAAGAATTGAAGATGAACTCGCGAAAGATGCAAGCAGTCGTTGATTGATCTACACTCAATAATCTCACTCAGATACAGTTCTTCATTGACTTCTGCAATTTCTATCGACGCTTCATCAAGAACTTTTCGAAGATTGTTCGTTCAATGATTCGACTTACTCAAAAAAAGATCATATTTGAATGAAATGAAGTCTGTCAGATCGCCTTCGATCATATGAAGAGACGTATGATCGAGACTTCTATACTACGTCACTTTGATCAAACTCGTGAGACTATTCTCGAAATCGACTCATTCGACTACGTCAACGATGAAGTTCTCTCTCAATATGATGACGAAGAAGTACTACATTCGATTGTCTTCTATAGCAAGAACATGTCTTCTGCTGAATGCAACTACGAGATATATGATAAAGAACTTCTGATCATCATTCGAGCATTTGAACACTGACGACTTGAACTGAAGTTAACTGACATTTCTATCAAGATGTTCATCGATCATCAAGCGCTCATTTCGTTGATGAAAGATAAAGAGCTGAGCAGACGTCAGATGCGCTGAGTTCAGAAGCTCGCTGACTTCAACTTCAGAATAATGTATCAATCTGACAAACAGAACATCAAGATCGATGCATTAACTCGTCGAGCTGACGTCGTGCTCAGAGATTCAGAAGATGAGCGCGTTCATTATCAACGAATCACTATTCTGACTTCGAATCGAATGAAAATTGCTGATCTAGAGAAGAACATCAATGAATCAATCTATAAACAGATTCTTGAGATTAATAGAATCGACGAGAATTGTACGCTACTTCGCGAAGCAATAGCAAAAGACGAGGCACAATATGAAGATATCAAATTGAAGAATTGTCGAATTCAGAATGAAATCTTGTATCATGATAGTCAGCTATGAGTTTCGTTCAACGAGCTTCTACAAATGAACCTGATTCATGAGATGCACGATCAATCGTCAGTTAATCATTCTGATATTCTTAGAACTGTGAAAGTCATAAAGCGAAACTACTATTGATCATTCATGCGGAAAACGATAGATCAATATATTCAAAACTGCTATATCTGTCAACGTTCAAAGACATCTAGAGATAAATCAAACGACTTGCTTCAATCTCTATCGATATCTGAACAGCGATTACAAGACATAGTAATGAACTTCATTATCGATCTATCTGATTCGAGCGAATACAACGCTATTCTGACGATCATCTGCAGATTGTCAAAAGAAAGGCATTATATTTCTTGCATCACTGATGATGAAGATATCACTGTCGAAAAGACAGCTAAAATGCTGATTTAATGAATATATCGAACTCATGATCTATCAAGCTTCATAGTATCTGATCGAAGTTCGCAATTCATCTCTATACTATGAAAGTTTCTTTGCAAACGACTGAGCATTTTTCTTCGATTGTTCATCGTTTATCATCTTCAGATCGACGATCAAAGCGAACGAGTCAATCAGAACGTCGAGCGATATCTTCAATTCTTCTGTTCGTATATGCAGAACGACTGATTTAAGTAACTATTAATGATCGAGTTTGTCGACAATAACGTCTTGTTCTCAGTCATCTTCTTGATCTTCTTCTTCATGAACAAGAGCTTTCATTCTCGTATGAGCTTCGACCCTGACATCATCGAGTATGAAAGCACTCGCGAACGCTTGCAGATCGATCGAATCAAGAATATATCTGAACAAATGAACAAGACATCGATTTTCGCTCGTGAAGCTCTGATCAAAACACGGAAACAAATGATGAATCAAGCTAACAAGCATAGAAAGAAGATCAATTACAAGATCGAATCAAAGATGTTTCTGAACGAAAGAAACATCGTTATCGCGAGACTCTTCAAAAAGCTAGATGACAAGATGCTCGATTCATTCAAGATCACAGACTTTGTTGACTTCTTCTATAAATTGAAACTATCAGACACTATGCGTATACATGATGTATTTCATTCAGAGCTTCTTTGTTCTGTCGTCAATGATCTTCTGTCTGATCAGAAGAATGAACCTTCGAAATCAATAGTGGTAAACGATGAAGATGAATGAGAAATCGACGATATATTGAACTTTCGACGATATCGAAGACGACTTCAATATCGGGTTAAATGAAAGAGCTATGACAACGATCTCAACTGATATAACGCTGACGACGACGAATTTATGAACGCTCAAGAGATGATTGATGACTTTCATATCAAATATTTAACAAAAGCGCACTAAGAAATAACATTCATGCGAACATGAATAGTCAAGAAAGAGAAGTAATGTTACGAGTCTAGTCTTCATCTATTTTTTCTAGCCTTCGTCTTAATTTCATTCTAATCGAGCCTAGTAAGCATTCGAGCTAGAAATGATGTCATTGAAACTCTGCATCATATGTGTAAGACGTCAACCCAATCGGGCCTAGCACAGAGCTGAGAAACACACATATAAGAATCGAGTTCTTTTCTGTAGATACTTTTCTTTCTTAGCATTTATCTATTAGTTAAATGACACTCATATGACTCGCTCTATGCTGATCTCTAACAATTCTGCATGTAGTTGACGAAGACTCAAAGATAATGCTTCATGACAGCATTGATTCTCTCAATTTGATCATCGATCTCAAAGTGATACATCATTAATAACTTAATGTTTATCTTCAACATTTTACACATATGCTTTCAGACATCGAAGATGAATTGTGTGTCTCAATCAGACATGAAGAACTCAAGTAAATCATGATGTTTTTAAACATGAGCATAGAAGCAGTTGATAACTTCTTCAACTTTCATAGAAGTGATGAGAATTAAATGTCTCATTTTGATAAAACGATCAATGAAGATTAGAACATATTTATATGTGATATTCATGAAGATACTGAGCGATAAAGAATTTACATAGTTCATGAAAACATCACGTCAACAACGCTTAAAAACTGAAAGAAAATGCAATCATTCTTGAATTCATTGTTTAAAGAGTTTAAAACGTATGCACACGTGACAGTTTCATACGAAGCGTTGAATATACTTATAAATGTTTGATCATCAGTAAACTTGACTGATCAGTTCATAGCTTTTTGCTCTTTCTGAGTGATCATTGATGACACTATCATGAGCGAGCTGAATGATACAAAGATGTAGTTTATCTGAGTTGAGCACATACTTTCTTTCTTGAAAGTACAGATGATTCTCGTGTTCTTCATACTTAACTAAAGAGATCTTGTTGTGATGTTGTGCTTCATTGCAAAGTGCTTTGATTATCTGAGCTGCGAATTTATCATTGATTTCGACTTGCTTTTACAATGTTTGAGTGAAAATATCAGCAGAATCTTCATCAAGATTCAGAATGTCTTGATCTAGCTGAGACTTGACATCTTCAACGTCAAATTCTTTAATTTTTAAATTCATGAAAACTAGAATTTGCAAGAGTGCTGAAATAATTGAAAACAGATGTAACTGAACTGAGTCTAGAACGATGATTTGTGACTGAAGCTTCATGACTTTGATGTTGAAGATGTCAAGAGCGAGATTCTCAACAATATTAAGATCTAAAACATGAGTTTTCAGAATTGTCTGATATTGATATTGATGTCAAGAATCGAATATATTTCTCTCTTTAAAAAGATCTTCTGAGTGATGTGTCAGAGCATTCAACTTATCATCAATCTTGTCGAAATGATAAACAATGTGATAGTTGAATCTAGACAGAGACTCACTTCAACGAGTTTAATGATGATTCAACTGCTTAATTGACATGAAATACTCAAGATTTTTATGATTCGTGATCATCTCAACAGAATAGATAAAGTCTTCAAGCTCTGATCATCATTTCTCGAAAGCGCAAACAATGATCATGAGTTCTTTATTGTAGATTTCATAATTACACTTGACTGAGTTATGCTTCTTCGAAAAGTAAGCGACTGAATGAAGAATCTCATTCTCATCATATTGAGAAAGAATGTCTTTGAACACATAGTTCAAAGCATTAATTTCTATTACAATCTTATGATCTGAATTATAGTAATGAAGAATAATTTTGAAAGTGAAGACTTTCTTAAGAATGTTGAATGCAATCTGACATTTCTGAGATCAAACAAAGAGTACATCTTTTCTGATGAGACGAGTGAGCGAGATAGTTATTCTACTATAGTCATAGATAAATCTTATATAAAAGTTCGCGAAATCTAGAAAACTTTGAACGTCTTTAACGTTGATCAAGATGAGTCAGTTGACAATGATGTTTATTTTAAAAGAGTTCATCTTGATTTCTTCGATGATGATTATCAATTCTAAATATGAAACTTGAGTGACATGAAACTTGCATTTGATTATATTCATCTGAAGATCTGCTTCTCGCAGCTTTCGCAGAATGAGCTTGACATGAATCTTGTGCTCGAGTTTATTGTCAAAATAGATCAAGATGTCATTCAGATAAGCTGTATAAAACTTATTTAAATGTTTGCAAAGAGTATTGTTGATATACTCTTGAAACAAGACAGACTCATTACATAAATTGAAGAGCATGACTAGATACTTGAATAATTCAAATTGAGTGCGAAAGACGATGAAAACTTCATCTTCTTCTTTGATTCAAAGTCAATTGAACGCAGAGATGATATTCAGCTTGATAAAGATTTTAGCTCAACTTAAATGATTCAGCGTTTCTGAGATCAAAGATAGAGAATATTGATTCTTGACTGTGATAGTATTCAGATCTCAATAGTTTACGCAGAAGCAAAGTTCTTCTTCGAATTTCTTGATGAAGAGAACAGAGATAATCATCTGAAAGCAACTGACTTGAATGAAATCTTTGCTCAGATTCTCATTCAAATAACGACGAAGTTCTAGAATTTTGTCACAACTCATGTCATACAAAGCGAAGACTGAGAATTGAGCATTTTCTTTAAGATGTATGACATGATCATGAGCTTAATGTAAAGACAAGATATCAACGTTCTTCTTGAAGAAGACGTTTAAAAACTTGAAATATTTAAATGATAGAATTGTGACTGAATCGACATTCTTACTTTGTCAATAGACTTCAAGATTTTCATGTGTCGTGAATGCAGTTGAATGAAATTTCTTTTTCATTTGATGAAGATTTAGACGATAATTCTTATCATATGTACTGTTTTGAAAATGAGATGAGAACTGAGCAAAAGTTGAACTGTTCTTTGAATGAACAGTCAAAGTCGTGCAACGTGATTTTGACTTGTTAAAGTCTGAACTAGAAGATGAGATTGACTCAAGATTCAAGAAGACATCGATTTTCTTTAGAATGACGTTAAACACTTCAATGTCTTTGACATGAGCAGCATGATCAAAGCTTTAAGCTTTCAACTTAATTATGTCAAGTTGTATAAAAGATTGATTGAATTGATCTGCTTGAAAAACAACAGAAGTTCTAGAAAGAAAAGAATTTTGACACTTGATTTTTAATGAGTATTCTTTTTGAATGACTTGAAGAATACAACTAAAAGCTTCTTGTTTCAGATGAGAGACAAGACTAAATGAGATTTGTTTCTTGTAAATGAGCTGAGTATTAGTTGACTTCTCGTGAGCAAATGGAAAATTATATTGCTTCTTGTGAGCAGACGAGAAACTGAATTGCTTCTTGCGAGCAAACTGAGAACTGAATTACTTCTTGTGAGTGAACTGAAAACTGAGTTACTTCTTTCAAGAGAATGAGAAACTAGATTGCTTCTTGCAAGTGAACTGAAAACTGAATTACTTCTTTCAAGTGAATGAGAAACTAGATGACTTTTTACAAGCGAACTGAGTGCTGAATTGCTTCTTGTGAATAATCTGTAAACTGAAATACTTCTTGTAAATGATCTGTAGACTGAATTACTTCTTGTGAATGATTCATGAACTGAGTTGCTTCTTGTGAGTGAATTAAGAGTGAGATTAAAAGAAAGCTACTTTGTTAACTTTGAACGAGAAATTTTCTTCTTGTTGATTAAAATCATAGATCTTGACGAAGAATGAGCAATAATGATTAAGACAAAAGAAAAAAAACAAGATAAGAATATTGTGCTCAAAATTAACATGAATGACGTGATGATGAAGTTATGATAAACTCATAATGATGAGATATTGACTTAATTCAGTGACATAAAAGTATAGTTTTTCAATGTGTTCATCAAGAATCATTGTGATTTTGAAGACATAAGTAATGTCATCGATTAAAGCGACTTGATCATCAAATTCTTGAAGTCTGCAAGAGTGAATTAATTGATGCAAGAAAAAATGATGTTGTTGCGCGAAGAATTTATTTATAAAAACATAAGCAAAGACTTCATTATCAATCAAAGCAAGAGCGAGAACTTTAGATTAAGCTTGACGTAGAATACAAAATACTATCATGTGACTATCTTTGAATGTTGAATTGAATTCAAAGAGTTTCAAGACAGATTTAGCAGAAAACTTTCTATATAATTGAAGTGAGAGTGAAAAGATTGAGATTAGTAGACAAGATGAGATGTATACAGATTTCTGAGCGTGACTTAGCTCAGAAACTAGATTTTTTCTGCGAGCAGCAAGACTTCTTCATTTATATTGATGACGTCACTGTCGTAAAAATTTATGATACGCAGAGTGAAGAGCTTCTTATTTGAACATTCTTTAATGATTTTGCTTGAATGTTGCAATTTGCAATAGTAGCATAGCTTTTACTTATTGCAAATTTTCTTGATGTTAGAAATGATCAAAGTCTTATCTTGAACAATGACAATGACAAAGCTTAGATTCATTAATTCATCGAGAGATGAGAAAGAAAGAGACGAAGATACTGTCAAAACAACAGTCACAGAGATAATAATCTTTGAACTCAAAGAGTTACTAATTAATGCAGAGATGTTCTTGACTTTAATAAATGAAACAATGATGAAGACGAAGCAAGATTAACGATGTTTAAGCTGCTGAAGCTCTTCGTTGATGTCAGAGAATGCTTGAACTCATTGATGAAAGATGAATGATTAAGTTTCATTGAGATTTCATCAGAAAAAGATGATGACTTGAGTGAAATAATTGACATTACGCTTCAGACAGTCAATGAACAAAAAATCTTTCATCAAAGAATGTTTTTTCTTTTGATAGAAGAGATTATAATAGTCAACAAAGCTATTCGTGCCTTGCTTCAGAATTTCGCGAAGATATAAATCAGCATCTTCTGTCTTGAAAGAATTGTTACAGCAATGATGCAACTTATGTTATCAATCTGTGAAGATGAAAATGATACAAAGATTATTAACTCGATATTGATTCATTGAATTGTGAGTCTTCTTATCTATGATGAGTCATGACTCGACATAGATGATCTTGACTCAATGAAAGAAATAATGATCATCATTCATGTTCATGCGCTGTATCAGATTCTGCTTTCATGCATTTAATCAATCTTTGTTTCTCTCATATTCAGATATGTTGAGAAGTTTCTTGAATCTAGAAGCGATGAAGACAGCGACAGAATTCACAAAGAGATGAACGACAAAAGAAGATTGATTGTTTAAGATTTGTGCAATGATCTGAGCTATCGTTGCAAGAGACTGAGAATTCAATTCTATATAAATTGAAGAACTGAAAATGATGAATGAAAATGAAATGATGACATCATATTGTCGAACTTGATTTTGAAGCTCATGCATTGCATGAAAGATCTCAACTGAATTTTCGATCATACTTTGAGTGAACTGTTCAACAGCATGCTCATCATCAATCAAAAGATTGTAAGATAACTTCATTTGAGCAAAAGAATAACTAGACGAGATTTCAATATATGAAAACGTTGCAGAAAGTGTAGATCTTTTGTAATGTTAAAGACTGAGTTAAATTAAAGAGATTATCAATATAAAAGACTGATATTATTATTACTTTGATAGAATCTAAATACAAGACAATACATCAAATAATGTATAAGATGAAAGACAAAGAGTAAAAGAAAAGAATGAGAACTCAACTTTTATATACATGAATTGAGCAGAATCAAGACTAGACAGTAGTTTTATGACTTAAGATTGCAAAGATTTATGCTCAGAATTTAAATGATTGAAACAGAATTGCTGAAACTAAATTAAGATGATGATGATTAAATTGATGACTTGATTCATTGAACTGCAAAACAGATTCAATGAATCGAGATTATTTAAGATATCAACAATTTATGTTTTAAATCAAGTTGATGATCTGACATCATGACATGTGCAAACATTGCTTCATGAAAGAATCTGTCAGATTGAAACATCAAGTTCTATAAAAAGAATGACATTGCAGTCATACAAGACATAATATGAAGTCATTTCAATGAAAGTTCTCATGATGATTCTGTCTACTCATAGTACACTGACAAAGTTTCTAACTTATCTCATGCTTTCATCGACTGTCATCTTGATTAAGACATTCACAACAGCTGTATGATCTCTCTTCACAAGATCATTCATTTGTGAATGATAAGTCAACATCATCACTCACTTTATTTTATATTTCTCAATCAGCGTTTCTACAATTTCTTTGTTCTTCGATTCTTCGTTCATAACAAATCTTTTCAAACAGTCATGTTTGCAAATTACATCTTCTTACAGAAATTTCATTATCGTTTTCGAAGTTGCTGCTTTTAGAGTTCTTTCTTCTACTCATTTCAAGAAGTCATTTCTTGTCAAGACAATATAACATTTTTCTTCGCTTGAAAACATGTAAATGACATTCATCTTAATCTTCTTTCAGACTTTCAAGATTCAGATAGAATGCAGAGTTTTCTTCTTTCATCTTGATGTTTACAACTGACATTCTTTACAGAATTTTACATACACGCATGTATTCTTTCATATCTTCTCTCATCAATATTTATTAATCATTTTTCAATATATTTTCTTTCTTTCATAATGATCACTTTCATCATGCAGTTTCTGCAGAATATTACTGCATTCTTCTTAAAGATTCATCACTCTTTGCACAGAAGCAATCTTGTTAAATCTTTTAAACAAATGTTTATCTTGAATCATGAATTTCAGCACTTCATGTTTGAACTTTCGAAATTCTTTTGTTAACATTTCAAATGAACGCGATAAAAAGATTAAATAATGAGTTATTTTCTTGAAGTATTCTGAATATGAATCTTTCAATATTGACATGTCTTCTTCAACAACTATACTGACTGAGAGGAGATGAATGAAATTTAACTGAGCATCAATGAAGTTATTTATGTCTTTTTCATGAATCTCATCTTTATCATTTGAAGATTCTCTGAGTCTGCGCAAGAGTTCATCAAGTGCGTTATGCTTGCAATTGAAAACATAATGAACATCAAAATTAAACAAGTGAATTCAAGTAAGTCATCATGTCATCAATGCTTCTGATAAGTCAGATTAATTCAGTTATGTCATCAGAATGTTGACATTTATTTCAATAATGAATTTCATGTTGTATAGTCAGTAATGAATCTTCTTCAATGTCTTCATCAGATCTTTGCATTCTCACTTCTCAGCATTATATCTTGTTTCTTGCTTATTTCATAGTTTACTTTCATATCATACAAGATGTTGATTCTTAGAATTCAATGCTGTCTGCTGTAACATCGCTTTTCATTCTTGAAAACTTATGTTCATAATGAGAATAATTTCTTCTGTCTGCTCAGAGTAGTTCAAACTTTTCATGATCAATGGAATGATTAATATCAGCTTCAGCTTGTTCATGATTTTCTCTTATTCTTTTTCTCACATGAATTTGATCTTCTTTTTGAAGAGCTGAAATATTGATGTTGTGATCAAGATGAAATTCTCTATTCACACTTGATAATACATGTATACTTCAATGAACACTTGAACAGATGTAACATCATGACAGAAACATCATTTTAAAATCTTGATAATTTTGAAATCTTCTGATTTGCAATTAGACTGATCGCGTCAAGTTGAGTACTTGAGTTCAAGTCGAGTACTCGATTTGAAAAGTGTCGAGTCGAGTTGAAATCTTTTTGAAAAAGTTTCTAGTTGAGTTGAGAAGTTGAACTCAAGAACTCAAGTCGAGTTGAGAAGCTTGACTTGACAATTCGACTCAACAACTCGACTTGACTCGACAAGATATTAGATAGATGTAAATAGCTTGATCGAACAGTTTTCATCATGAAGACTTTATGATTTTCATCATGACTTTCTATTGAACACTCTTCACGATAATGCAAAAAGATAATGCACTATGAATTTATAAGATTATGAATTATGATTAGAACTTAGAAAGTAAGGTAAGTGCTGTTCGCTAGTCGAACAGCTTTATTATTTTCTTTTCACTTTCATTATTCTCTTTCTTCTCACTACTGATTATCTCATATTCATCATGTTGTAGTTTCTTCTTATTCTTCTTTGCTTCATAGTAGCACATCTCTGCATCATCGTTTTCTACTATGATGAGATTATTTAAATTAGAATTTATTGCATGTATTGAATTCTGAATTTCTCGTTCTTTGACAGTTGAGAGAGTGACGAATTCTGTTGCAAAATTCTGAAAAGCTGTTATAGAATTAGTATCATCAGTCTGCTTTAACTTCTTCAGATCATCATGATGAAGAATTCTTTGTTGAATTAAGTGAACTATAAAGATCATAATTCTTAATATTTCTTCGCTCATGTTCAGCTTATCTGTTGTCTTCTAAAATTGATATTAGTTTCTACAACTGAAAGATAATGCATATAGATAATGCATATCTTTGTTACTTTCAAAGCAATTTTCTCTGCAGTAGTATTTGCATCTTGTGTCGTAGCAGTTATATCAAAAAGCTTTATCATTTCAGTGATAATTTCAGCATTCGCTTTGCGTCTGATTTTCGATTCAAAGCATTCAACTATAAACAGATCAGCGCTTTATCTGGTATTGCATTACTGAGATGCATTATCATGAATATCTTTGTTCTTTCGCTCTTGTTCTATCTCGTCTCTTACATTGTCTTTCATCGCTGCTTTGTCGATCTCATTCACTTCTTTTAAAACATTGAATTGTCTTAGTTTGTGTAATCATTTGAATATGATTACATGATCATTGTTCTGTCGCTTGTAGTGTTCGTTGATCTCATTGAACCAATTTTCACCACGATTTCGACTTGCGATAGACTTTGAGTTTACGAATAGAGTGAACATTATCTATTAGAGTCAGCATTGTTCTCTTGATAATGCATTTGAGTAATGCAACAGTATCGATGAAATTTGAGTAGTTTGATAAAATATGAACTTGTAGAGAATTTGAGAAAGTAAGAGATATAACATCAAGTGAGATGAATTAATTTTCACGAAGAATTATTTCTGAACTGTTGAACAGAGTGAAAAGTATCTGTTAAAGTCAGCATTGTTCTCTTGATGATGCATTTGAGTAATGCAATAGTATCAATGAAATTTGAATGATTTGAAAGAATATGAACAGATAGAGAATTTTGAAAAGTAAGAGATAGATTGATAGTTCATCAAGTGAGATGAATTAATTTTCACGAAGAATTATCTCTGAACTGTTGAACAGAGTGAAAAGTATCTGTTAAAGTCAGCATTGTTCTCTTGATGATGCATTTGAGTAATGCAATAGTATCAATGAAATTTGAATGATTTGAAAGAATATGAACAGATAGAGAATTTTGAAAAGTAAGAGATAGATTGATAGTTCATCAAGTGAGATGAATTAATTTTCACGAAGAATTATCTCTGAACTGTTGAACAGAGTGAAAAGTATCTGTTAAAGTCAGCATTGTTCTCTTGATGATGCATTTGAGTAATGCAATAGTATTGATGAAATTTGAGTAGTTCGATAAAATATGAACAAATAGAGAATTTTGAAAAGTAAGAAAAAAACTCATCAAGTGAGATAAATTTGAGTGCAACGAGAAAAATTTAATTATTATTCTTAACACTTATTTCTTAACACTTATTCAATATTTTCTTCAATTTCTTTTCTGATTTTTCAATCACTTCTTCTATCATATTTTCTTGAATCATTTTAATAATCAACGCTTCAATAAATAATACTTTCAAAGATAATACTTTCAAAAATCAAGTTTACATAAATCAAATCAATCATTCTTGATAAACAATGACATGCAGCAAGCATGTTATCGATAATGCATACTGATAATGCAATATGACTTGTTTATTGCTGACAAGTTCATTTTTAGCATGTGCATCAGCACGTAAGACGTCTAAGAGCTTGATGCATTCAACTGATCATTATGCTATCAAAGAAACTTCAGTCTTTAAATCTACTACTACTACTAAAAAGATAATGCACATGAGTAATGCATTATCTACTGACATACTAATGCTTTGCAACAGAAAAGACGCTACAAATCAGACACTGTTGCGCTGCGCGAAATTTGAAAATATCAGAAGATCGCAGAAAATCTCATTCTCAAAATGATCTTCGAAAGACTGATTAGAGAGATTATGCATGATTATGCTTGAGCAAACATGCTACAATATGATTTTTGCATTCAGCACTTTGTCTTGAGTGCTCTTTAAGAAGTCACTGAAGACTTTATGTGCTTCTTTATGAAAAGTAAGTGCATTACTCTTTTGCATTATCACTTTTGTTGTAGAATTTTCATTGACATTTTGCTCTATGCAGACATCAACTTGACAACAATTCATGTCAAATGCATCATCATTCAAGATAGAAATATGAGATTTATGAAGAATTTCATGATGAATCTTGATGTCATGTTTTTCAAGACAGACTAGAAAATGTCTGTCTTCATCAATTAAATAGACAGTGTAATTCTTGAAATCACATTCGCATTATTCTTGTGCATTATTCTTGTGCATTAACTCAATTGTACTTCTAATAAGTACTTGCTTTAAATGCAAAACTTTTAATAAATGAGACAATATTGCAGATCTATGAATAAATCTGCGTCAGAACAGTCTTCAAAGATACTCAAAATGAATTAGCAGACTCGTTGATCTTTTGATCATCATTCTTCTCTCTGTGATAGATATTTCAGAGCTCAGTAATAGTTTTGTCTGAATTCAAATTTATAGTTCAATTGTAATACTTCATCAGCATTATTTGTTTCATCGTTTCTGAACTCATCTGTGATTGATTTCATCGACATACTCTTCTAGCAAGACTGAAAGTTCGCTCAATATTTATTGAGAATATTGAGCATGAAAGAACATCTTTAGTCATTTGCATCAATCTAGAAAAATTTGAAGCATTGTCTTTTCAAAACTGTCATGTTGAACATTTCTCATTTATAACATCAATGCAAAGATATTGATCATCTTCGTCTTGAAAAGAATGAGCACGCTGAGATTGTTGAAGCAATGATCTTCTAACAGTTGCAACAGACTACAAGATCATTAGTAAATGATCAAATGCATTATTATAATGCATTATCTTATCAGCATCACTTCTTGCTCTTTGTGCTTCTGCTATCAAATCAACAGCTGAATCTTCATAGTAATGATGAAAATACTCTTTGAACTCTGTCTTGTACTTGATCTCGTAGTGAACAGACTCTTCATCATGATCTGTATCTTCATTGTCTTTGTCATTTCAAGTCTTGTAAAGATCTAGCTTCATTGTAGAATTCAGAATATTTGCAAGATTATATATTGTTTCATCGCTGTCTTCGATCTTGACATAATATTTCGCAAGTTTGATTGAGACTTTTTCATAAGTTTTTACTATAACAGCACTTGATGAGCAAGTACTCCTTCTTATATTCTTTTCAATCTGCTCAAGATGATTGAAAAGTGCATTAAATATTCAAAATCTCAAGTGAATATCTGCATTGATTGTTCATGACATTACTAAAGTGCATTCGTAGAAGAAATTTAATAGATTGTCAACAAGCAAAATCATGAATCACTCGCTTTCATCAAGTTTGATTCTTGCGATCTTGAAATTTTCGCAGTATTTCTCTGTTCAAAGATCAACAAATTCGCGTAGTTGATATGCTTAACAAAGCATTAAGTACGTAAAGTTTCAACGAATGCAAATATCTTGTATCAGTTTTCTAGATCTTTTGTCATTCTGCTCTTAAAAAGCTCTGAAGCAAATCAATCGCTGAGAAAAGTTGTTGACAGTTATCGTCAGAGCACGAATTTAATTTCATGATTAATAAATGCATTACTTTTTTGCATTATCATTCGAAGCAATATCTTTTTGATCACAACAGATAATTCTCTGCTTGTTTCAATATCTTACACTTGCTCATTCTTTAATTGAGCAATAACATTATCAGCTATTATCTTTGATTCAAGAGCTTGAATAAAATCTTGAGTCATAAGATTGATGATGTGAGTCAAGCAATTAATGAAATTCTGTGTTCTGTTTCATTGAAACTCGCAATGACTCATGATCTTTTCAAGTTTCTATTTCAAGATATTATTATTGCTTGCATTATTGATAACAATCTTGAAAAGCTTGTTCTTAATAGCGTAGTTCTTCAGAATTTTCATTAGCTTCATCATCAATTGACGTTCAATATGCTCAATATCAAAAGACGTAAATTCAATAAAATGTTCACGAAACTGAAATTCAGCATTGATTCAGTATATCAACACTTTCAAGTACGCTACTCTTTGAGAACTAGATTATGCGTTCAAAGCAATAGAGACACGTCGTGATGTAATGATTATTTCTTTAACAACACAAGATATAAACAAAGATCAGTGTAGCAACGAACTAATCATTAGACTGAAGATCTGAGAATAACTAAGACAATAGACTGTATTGACTATTACATGAGTTGAGCACAAAGCTTCTATCTAAGAAAACCATCATTATTATATAGACATAGAAGAATCATGTCAAGTCGTTTCTGCTCTGAATGATCACTTCGATCATTCTTGAGCAAGATGAGTAAGATGAGCATCATGCTCATCATGCTCATTGTGATCACTTCTGATTCAAGCGATCAAAGCGATCACTTTCGAAATTCTAATTACTCAAAGATTATTTAATCATTGTTGTTAAATAATCACATGCGAAAGAGTTTTAACATTAGATTCTCTTCTAAGATTTTCGTTTCGAAAATCACTTTTTCTTCATGTCTTCTCATTGCACAATCAAAAACTTTATCTTGCGTTGCAAAGATTTTCTTGAGCGTACGAGTTCTGAGCGTGCTGTCATGCGTCTCTGTGAACACTGCAGTCGCTTGCAAAAGAAATGTCATGTCAACAACGAAACTGATCGTTGCATCGAGTGTATGCATCTCGATCGCAAGTGTGATCTTACTTTCTCAATGATGAAGTGAAAAAGAATAAAGACAGAACGCGATTGCATTCTTCGTGAGTTGCTGAACGCTCACAAGCAGATGCAAGAGATTTTCGCAAGAACTACTCGTCTGCAAAATCAATTTGTGTTTCTAAAGAACAAGAAACAAACGATGATTGAACGAGAGTTTCAAAACATTGTTGAGCTTGAGAAAGATGAGAGAAAGATTAGCAAATCATTGCTGAATGATTTTTTCTTTGATGTGTCTTTCAAGCAGATTAAGATTTCATCAGACTTTGACTGATTAAATTTCTCAACTGAAACTATCACAGAAGCATCTGACAGTTCTTGAGATTTCTTCTTGATTTTCAAGTGTTCTCGATATGTTCATAATCTTTTCATTTGACTAATCAATGAAATTGATCTTTGATATTCTGTTGATCTAATATATTCTCTACTTCGTACTCGATGTTCTGACTCTCTGAATCTATTTCTGAAGATTTTGTTTGAATTGATGTATTCAAGTCTGCAGACTTCAAAAGAAAAATATGAAATCTAAATGTATTTTCATAGATGCTGAAAGATTCAACTTGTAGTTAATCAATCTCTTTTCTTCTAGAATTTCAAATGATTCTAGTTTCATGTGATTCAACTTGTTACTTGATCTTTTCATTTTGATATTTCGTCTTAGTAGATAAACTTTGTTTCTCTTTTTAAGAGTAGATTTTCTATCTCTTTTCTTATTTGCATACAGAGTCATGCATTTGCTTAGAAACTGAATGTTCTTCTGCAGCTCTTTGTGCAACAAATGTAATTATTCAATCTGTATTGTAACTTTCTGAGCTAATTGTGCAAATTCACGCGATTTCTTAAGAGTCTTTGACTTGAACTCGTAGTTTGCAAAGAATGATGACATGCTAATTACTTCTGTCGTTGCGCTATTGAAAGTCAACTATGCTACTGACAGTAGCTATACTCAATCGTTCTGTCTATAGTTGATATAGCATCTGAGATACTGTTTCAGTGTCTGATTCATTCTTTTTATTTGTTCATTCGTTTGTGAATGATAAGCTGTTGACAGCTTATGATGAATTTCTAGTTGATTCATCAACGATTTTCAGAATTTCAATGTGAAGAGCTTGTCTTTATTCGAAATTATTTCGTCTGATAATTCATGATTTGCTACAATCGTTCTTAGAAATGTGTAAGTCAAATCTTTCGCGAATGTTGCTTTCTTGTATGACAAGAAATATTCATACTTGATTAGTTTATTTGTGATCATCAATATAAAGTCATATGTGATTCTCGTAACTCTTTCTTTTAACTTTGATAGCTTGACTATAAAGTTCAAAGCTATGCTTTTTCATGCATGATCTGATGTGCTGAGACTTTTCAAAAGTTTGTAAGATCTGTGTTGACTATGCTTCGTTCAAATGCATACGTCACACTTTCTTATGATATCTTCTACTTGTTTTCTCATTTTAAAGAAGTAGTAGATTCTAGATATTCTTTCAATGATTTTATTCGAACTTTGATGTTCATGTATCATTGACTCGTGATAATCGCTTATTATCTCTTGTTTACATCTTGTTGAAACATAGATGAAATCTTGAAATGTTAGTATTTTGTTGATTATCTCAAAGTTTGCGTTGTCAGCAATATTCTTTATAATATTCTGCGTGACTGAGTTCTTTGCTAGCTTTAGCTTTATTCGTTTCTCAAGATCTTGATTGTAGATTCGTAGCGTAGCTGCATTTTGTCTATTGTAGACAATGAAATCATCTTGATTCTGTTGTAAGATAGTCTGATTTATCTGTGATTTATCTGTCATGTGATCTGCTCTTCTACTCAAGACATTGATCTTCAAGTTTTCAGATCTCTTTCAATATTGAATTTGAAAGTTGTATGATGACAATTTCTTCGATCATCTGATCTGTCTTTGATTCAGAACTTTCGTGATCGTGAAGTACAGCAGATTCTTATGATCTGTATATACTTGAATCTGATGTCTAGATTCTTTCAAATACACTCTTCATTGTTTGAAAGAGTCAACAATAGCTAATAGCTTCTTGTTGTGTATCTCATAGTTCAATTCAGCGACTGTAAACTTATGACTGTAGTAAGCAATAAAGTGCAGACGTTTCTTATCATTTGATTGACTGATACACGTCTCAATAGCTTCGTTTAACACATTCATCTCGAGCATAATAGATTTTTCTGATTCAAACATGATCAGTACTGACTGAGAGATGAATAATTTCTTCAGCTTCTTGAAAGCTTTCTCTGCTTTCTCAGTTCACACGAACAATATATTCTTCTTTGTAAGATTCATAAGTGACGAGACAATTCTGAAGTATCTCTCTATAAAGCGTTTATAAAAGTTCGCGAATTCTAAAAAGAATTGAACTTCGATCTTTGACTTTGACGTCGATCAAGTCGTAACAGCTTTTATCTTCTTTGAGTTTATTCTTAGACTCTGAGACGTGACTATGAATCTCAAAAACTGTACACTCTGTACATGAAATTCACTTTTTTCTGACTTGATATGCAGATCGACTTTCTTCAATGTCTGTAGAACTTTTCTAACATGTTGCACATGTTCTTTCTTCGTCTTCAAGTATACTAGTATATCATTCAGATATACTATGATGAACTGATTCAGATAACGTCGTAGCACGTTATTCACAAATGTCTAAAACGTGACTGAAGCATTGATTAGATCGAAAAACATGATCAAATACTCGTAATGTTCTAGTTAAGTGCAAAAGACTGTCTTTCACTCATCTTCTTCTTTAATTCATATTCGATTGAACGCTTTGAATATATTGAATTTCGTAAATCACTGTGCTTTCTGCAGTCTGTCTTGCAGTTCAGATATGAGCGATAGCAAGTAGCTGTTTTTAATCGTGATGTTATTCAGTGCTCTGTAGTTGACACATAGTTTTAAACTTTTATTCGATTTCAAATAAACAGAATTGAGTATTCTGCTGATGACTGCGATTCTCTAATAAATTCTTTTCGCATATTCTCTTTCAGATATTGTCGCAAAGCGTCAAGCTTTTCTGCTGACAATGAGTAAATGAACTGTTTCGTGAGTTTCTTGTCATCTATGAGCTTAATCTCATGATCTTATGATTAATGTTTGAGTAGTGTCTCTTGATCACTTTCTTTCTCAAACAGAATCTTATATTTCTGATATTCTTTAGAAATTTTGACGATAGCAAGATTACTTTTAACCTCTCTGCTTCATAACATCTGTGCATCTGAGCTGTTCTTCAGCTCGCTGCGCATATCATTCGCTGTCATTGCGAAGATTTTCACATTCTTTGATGACTTCAATATTGAGTGCAATCGCGTCGTTTTTGTATGAAGAAAAGTGATTGTCTCATTAATTTAATCTATCATCGAATTGATCATATGAAGTCATGATATGTGTAGAATTATATCGCTGTCTGACTGCTTCGTAACATCTAAATGCAACTTCTCTTAATGACGTTTGAGTCTCAAATGAATGAGTCAAATCTCTTGATCTATCAATTCATTATTATACTTCATGAGTGTTTCATCGAAGTTTTGCAGATTGTAAGATTCTTTCTTCTTCTGCATAAATATTTGCGCTTTTCTAGCAAATTCTGAAAACATGTAGTTTCTTGTACATTCACTGTCAATGAATAAACGTGCTGTATAATCGTTGATCTTGACTCAAACTCGTAACTGTGTTGAATCGCTTGTAAAGACAAATATGCTTTCAATTTTCAATCTTTAACTAAACTTCTTTAATGATCTGTCGATCGAAGAGTCTTCTAGTTTTTTGAACTAGAAGCTTGCTTCTCAAGTACTTGTTTTATGTACTGAAATTGATTCAAATTGACTTTCTTCTGTGAATATTTCTTTGAATCACACAGATTAAATCTCTCTCTGATGACTTCTGTCATCTGTCTAAGTTCTCTGAATATATGATCTTCATTGAGAAGTACATATTCTTCTTGCTTGATGAACTTGACTTCTGTGAGTGATTTCTTCATGACTATGTCATGATATTGAATGCTCTTGCACAATGCGATCGACTCATCTTGAATCACGTCATAAATAGCTTGATGTATTTCATTCTTGATCTGTTGCATGCACTGTGAAAAATCTTTCTCTTTCTGTCTAAAGAGAGTGTACAATTCGTTATACATGCTTATAAAGCTTTCTTGATTTGTAAGCTTTCTAAGATCTTTCTTTACTTCAAGATGATCTTCTTCTTCTTTGAAAGCATCTTCTGTCGCGATAGTGAATGCTTGTAGAGTTTCGCTAAGTCGATTTTCTTTCTCGACTGCTTGATGAATAGCTTCTTTCGTGCTGTTTGATCTATTCGAGTCATATTCTTCGCTATTGAGAATCTCTGATTTCGCGATCATAGTGAACGAACTTTCGTCACTTTTCTCATCATGCACTTTCGACTGATGATGAGTTGCTGCGTAGAAACAATTCTTACGTGAGAATTTCGAGTATTATTCAGAATCTTTCTTATCACTCAGATGAATGCGACAGTTATCTTCGTAACATGCTGTTCATGATAATGTTTGATGCTTGTCTTTCTGATCTTCTTTCGTTGCTGCGAAAGATCTGTCTTGTTTATCATAAAGCTTTGACTTGTTCTTGTACTTGTTCTGAATACAATCTCTGAAGAAATGATCTAGCTTTTTGCATGTATAACATGTTTTGCTCTGCTGAATCGTTTTTTCGCGAGCGTTCGTGAGTATCTTTCGAGTTGCGTCTAACTTCATAGACTGAGAATCGTAATAGAGTTGCTTCTTCTTTCTCTTGCTTTATGCAACTGAGACATAAGCGATCTTGTTCTTCTTTTCAAGCCTTCGCTCGTACTGTCAATTATTTAGCACGATTGTCTTGCTAATCATAACGTGCAAAGTCATGAGTTTATTCGTACGAGTTATCTCATTCTTTATCACATTCTTCAGTTCTTTATTGAACTGTGCTGTAAAAGTCGAGTCCTCTTATTCAATCTCTGCTGCAATTGACTGAAAGACAGCGACGTACTTGAATGCTGATTCTGATTGCTTAATATCATACAGCTGTCGTTCAACAATTCGTTTTGCGTCTATGTCTTCATACATTCTTCGTATTGCTTGCTCAAAGTTAGAAAAGTTCTCAAAGACTCTGTTAGTCTCGTCTTCTCAATCTTCTGACTTATTCTTCAAGTGATTCTTTATCAATGATTTAAATCATTTGAAGACATATTTTTTGAAGTACGAGAATGCGAACAATATTTTGTCGTGAAGTGAACTTAGTTTCTTGTGTGCTCTGACATAGACGTTCACTTGTATAAGAAAAGCATCAAGCTTGTCTTTATCTTCATAGTACAGATTTGATGTTGATATCTTAATCAATGACTTGCTATTCAAGAATGCAGTAATGTCTGCTGATGTGATTCGTTCTGAGAATGACATAACGATCGTGATAAGATGATGCTCTGATATCTTGTGAAAGAGTGATGCTCAAAGTGTAATGATTGTTTCTTTAACAACACAAGATATAAATAGAGATCAGTGTAGTAATAAACTAATCACTAGACTGAAGATCTGAGAATAACTAAGACAATAGACTGTATTGACTATTACATGAGTTGAGCACGAAGCTTCTATCTAAGAAAACGATCATCGTTATATAGACATAGAAGAATCGTGTCAAGTCGTTTCTGCTCTGAATGATCACTTCGATCATTCTTGAGCAAGATGAGTAAGATGAGCATCATGCTCATCATGCTCACTGTGATCACTTCTGATTCGAGTGATCAGAGCGATCACTTTCAAGATTCTGATTACTCAATGATTATCTAATCATTGTTGTTACATAATTACATGTGAAAGAGTTTTAACATGTAACTCTGTAAGATTCAACCTGATCTTATCACAAATCTTCTTATAATGTGAGAGAATCATGATTGTCATCTTTGTGCAATGTGAAATCTGCAGATCTGAACGAAGCATTTGTAGCAGCTTTCAAAATTGCTCGTTATCAACGATTCAAAAGAGTAGATTCAAGTCAACAAAGATCTTGCATAATTGATCTTTTCAATTCTCTTGATTGAAGACAGAGACTAACTTGATATGACTTTTCTTCTAATAGTTTGTCAATTTTGCATTATCAATTTGCATTATGAGATATGACTTACTCGTTCGAAAGTCAGTTCAGTCTGTGATTGCAAGTGTTTGCGTTTTCGCTCTGTCGCTGTGCAAAAGTTTGATTCAAGATGCTTTTTCATAGCAGACGTGCTAAAGCTATCAAAAGCTGTTGAATGATTCATAATTTTATGACAGATTGTGCATGAGATTTTAGACAATTCTTCAACAATCGAAGTCAACTGTATAAAGTGATCTCATATATCAAATTGCTTATCGTCTTTGACTTTTTTGAATCAGAGCGAATTGACTATCTTTTTTTGAGTCTTGTTTTGAATACTCTCGACAACAGAGATTTGAGATCATCCTTGTAGAAAAGAGTCATCTGTATTCAAAGTTCATTGAACATACTCGCTATTCTCTCTTATCTTGAGCTGTGAGAAATTCTGATGAATTTTGTTCATCGCTTCTTGTCTAATCTTCTTTTTTTCAAAATGATGTGAAGAATTTATAAATCATTGAACTTGACTTGCAAAGTCTTCAAAATGAAGACTATCTGAAGATGAACTATGCGAAATGCTTTCGTCAGACAGATTGAAAGTTGTCAACGAACTAGACATTTTATAGAATAGTTTGTATTAACAACAATAGTTGTTAATAGCTTGAAGATAGTATATAGATGATGTAATGAATAATGCGAAAAGATAATGCAATATATAGACGATGCAATGAGTAATGCGAAAAGATAATGCAAAGAACAAGCGAACATGTTGTTTTATGTTTCTATTCTTAGCGCTCTTGACGTCAAGTTTAAGTTCTTGACGAATCAAGTTGAGTTGACTCGATTTCTAGTCGAGTCGAGTCGCGTCAAGTTGAAAATATGAGCAACTCGACTCGAATCAAGTTGAAAATGTGAGCAACTCGACTTGATCTTGATTCAAGTTCAAAATGTCAACTCAAAACTCAACTCAATGATCAGTCTATTTGCAATCATGAAAGTCACAAACAAATTTTACAATCTTTATGCTCAACATGCAGAATTGCGACTTTTCGTCAGATATGATGCAATTGATGAATTCAAAGTTCAAGAGTACAAAGTCGAGATTCTTAATGTGCTTCAACATAAACTGATACAATTCTGAAGCAATCTTTGCATTATCATAGATTGTTTTCGATCTCTTTACTTCAATATCATCAAGAAAAGATTTGCATATTTCAAGAAGATTCTTCAATATCTTGATTATGATTCTGACAAACTGAGCAACGAAGTTAATGACATCTTGTAATAACATCGTCTGTCGCAATAATCTCAGAAATGTCATGAACACTGTGAGATCTTGATATATTTTTGTCAGCATAATCTGATCATACTTAGAAAACAAGTCTATCAGAAAGATCATAATTATATTGATGAATTCTTTGAAGAATTCATTCACATCTGAGAGCAGATTAATATCTCTGATGATAATCTTGTTTATATTCATCGCTGCATTGATCATGTGATACTGATTGAACTTTTTCTTGATCAGAAATCAGAGATTTTGATACAAGTCATGACAAGATTTCAATATATTATTCTTTATTCAATTTTTAAGCATGTCTATGATGATCTGATAAAGTGTCTTAAAGACTGAGAAATCAAGTGTCTATCATGCATTATGCAATATTGTTTGAATTTACTGCAAGAATAAAACTATGTCTTTTATCTTTTTCATTTCTGAAAAGTCTCAGATCATTATCACTTTTCTGTTAAACAAGATCTTCAGTAGTAAATTCTTCTCTTGCAGAGTTAAAGCATCATTGCATATCATTCTCTTGACTTGCTTCAAAGTCAATCTGAACTTTCAAGCAATTTTGAAAAATTTGAGAAACAATCAATAATTGTACTTCTCTGACTTCATCTTTGTCATATTCAATTTGATCTGAGTCAGTAAGATTTATTTTCAATTTGTTAAATCTTCTGATATTGAATCATTCAACTTTGATGAATTTACAGATTGAATCTTCTGAGCTTTTCTCTTATATGCTGTCGCTACTTTGATATGATTTATCTTCTCATGCTGACGAATTAAATTCAGATCAAATCTTCATGTCATTTGCATCATAAGTCTGTTTGAACAACATCATAACATCTGTGTGCATTGCATGCTATCATTTAAGCAAAATCATTGAACGAAGCTTCAATCTTTCTTTTTCTTTTCTTCTTCAATCTTAATAAACTTTTCAAAACTTTTCAAGCGCGCTAAATCAACAATCTTCAAGCTTACACTTCTTATTGCAGATACGCTTTCAACAGAGCATTCATTTACTCATTTAAAGAGTCTTTCACTTTTTCAAGAAATATTTTCAATACATTTTAATTGACCGAATTGTGCGTTAAAATTAATTTAAAGAACATCATTCTTTCATCATCATTAATGACTATTATTTTACAAGTTTCTTTTGAAGTATTGTTGCTGCATAAATGTGTCTTTCGCTCATATGATCTGCTCAGTATCAAAGTGTACTCATTACTTTTGATCACAAATATTAAAATCATTGATTTTGCTTCGTCAATATCGATCTTCACTTCATTGCAGCATTCAATGATGTTAATCTTTGCTTCGCTGACTTTTATCATATTTAAATGAATGTCTCGTTGCATTAACAACTGAGTTCTTGCAACAAAAGTTTCAGACATAACGTTGATTTCAACATCATTATCAAGCAATGTCTTAATGTAAATCTCATCACTCATTAGCACTTGTGTTCTTGAACACTTCACTGCATACAGAATTGTGTTTAACTTTTCAAGTGAAAAATCTTCAAATTTTACTGCTGTTACTTGCACATCATTAATCTTTTTTATTTTTATTTTCTTGTGTTGTTTTACTTGAGTGTAAAGAGTTTAAAGAAGAATATACGAATGTGTAAGCATTTATTCAATGCTTACATTTTGCATCTTCTGATTCAAGATAATATGCATCATGTTTTCTGTGTTTATGCATTCTTCTACTATGTTTTGCGTTCTCTTGTTTCAATTATCTGATTCTATCTTGCTGTCATCTAAATTCTTTCTCATCAACTTCTTCATTGTTTTTACCGTTTTCTCAAGAACAGCTGCATTCTGCATGATCACATTCTTACTTATTCACTTCTTCAAGAATGTTCTTGAAATCAATAGATACTCTTCAGAGCGCAAATTCTTCATGCTCAACAGATATTCTTCTTTTCTTACTTTTTTTCTTCAAGTTCAATTCAAACTCGTTCTTTGTTGTGTTGCTATCTTTATCACATTTTCATCTGACTTATAATCATGTTGAGCTGTGACAATCATTACTTCTTCATCTCATTTCTGTTTCTCATCTATATTCTCTGCTTTCTTTGTGATCATTGCTTTTACATTTGTCAATCTGATGATATCAACATGTTCTGCTCTCATTTGCTGACTTTATTTCTTCAAAGCATTGTTAAGATTGACAACGAGATTCATCTGTACATGATGTTGACTACGAATCTTTTAATTCTATTCTATGTTTGAATAGAAGTCAGAAGAGTCAAGAGATCTTAATTCAACGCAGTTTGAATGATGTTAGAACGTTGCATGATCATGAAAACTGTCATGCAGAGTTTTCACCTACGCGACAATACTCTTTCTAACAGTCACAACTGATCTACAAAGAAGATTAATGACATGTCAAAGTCAGTAAGAGATGAAAATATACTACTAGTAGAAAAGTCGATTCAAATGATGAGTCTGAAATTGTGACTACAAGTGATTGAAGAATTGATAATTCGTCAACTGCGTCGATATACTGAAACGTCTTCATCACATTGACAGTGTCATAAAGTAATTGATGAAAAGATATCAGATAGAATAAATGAATCAGATGATGAGTCTTGAGTTTGTGATTACATGTGCTCGAAGAAGTAGTGACTCGTCGATCACGCTGATATACTGAAAAGACTTAAGCTCATCTTCTTTACTTGACGTCAAGTCATACATCTATCTACGTGAAAAATTGAGAGCACATGAGAACGATCAGAATGCATCTCTACTATCAATCAGCTAAGCATCAAATGATTGCGATCGCACGTCTATACTAACAATCTATTCAACGTCTACGTGACACAAGTCAAATCAAGAGAAGAAAAGAGTTATTCAGTACAGTACAATCACACTCTATCTTCTCATCGTGCGCGCCTCTTTTTCATCACACATTTCTCTGCTCAATGAATGATAATCATTGAGTAAGAGAACACAGTTTCTGCGTTACAATCATGAGCATCACGAGTGCAAAGAAACGTCTTTCGTCTTCGAATCAAGAATCGAATTGAAACATCATTGTATAGAATATCGTCAATGAAGAGCAGAGCAAAAATAATGCATTACAATAAACAGCACAGACACTTGTAAGAGTTTACTCGAGCGTCACGCGCTGAATAAAAGCTATAGATTCATTATTGATAACACAGTGTCAATTTTATTGTTTCAACAACGTGAAGTCGTTGTGTAGTCGACGAGCGATTTTCTTTCTCAGAAAGTTTTGTTCGTTTGATACACATAGCATAGTTTTTCTCATGAGTCAAGTCTAAATCAATGTCACAAAAGTGTATGAATTCAAATCAAATCAAATCAAATCAAATCAAAGCATTGTTAATTAAATCTTTCTGAGAACAACTCAATGCAAAAAATGTCAATCTGTCATTTCTTTCAGCGAGTTTCATTCAGAATCTGTTTGCTTCATTCACATGTATTTTTTCTTCTGTCTTATAAATATTCAGTTGACAACATTTGATCTTCTGACATTTTATTTCTTCATAGAAGAAACATTCTTTCATTTTAAACATCAAAGATGCTCATTCACTTCTTGAAAGTGAAAATAATGATGACATCAACATTACTGAATAAGCAGATGTGATGAATTCACATGAGATATAAATGTTAAGCATTGAGACAGATGCTGTCATGTTTTGCATGAAAGATTCAATCTTCTTTATTGCTGTTTGCAAGAAAAGCATCATCATCTCAAACTTATTTATCATCTCATTCATTATTGTATCGCTGAGCTGTGCTACTATCAAAGAATCGAAGAACTTGTCTGACATCATTGATCATTTGATCTGATATTCATTCACAAACTTGCTGAAATCATTGAAATTCTTAATCATGATCAAGAATTTCAACAGTGCTTTGACAAAGTTGCAGTAAATCACTATCGCGTCACTAACTTTCTTGAAGTTCATGAAACTGAAATCTTCAGAATTAAGTGCACACTTTTGTATGATTTTTTCACTTAGTATAAATGAAAGATTCTTGACAAATCAGCAGCATCTGATATATTCATTCATCTGCTTACATTTTATCAACAAATGCAATATGCTTTTGTATTGTTGATTTTACAGCTTCAGATCATTCTTCATGATATGAGACTTATTCTTGAAGATTTTCAGAAAAATTCAAGAATTCAGCTGTTAATCAGTGTCATCTTTCTTATACTTCTTCTTCATCGTCTTCTTCAATTCTTGTCAGTTGAAGTCAATATATTTGATCATGATTTTGATGTTATCATCAATGATTTTGTCACAGTATCTTGACAGCTTGCAAAATTGATCAATCTGATTCAGCTCATAATCATCACAGAAGTCTTTATATCTTTCTAGAAAATCAATCATGTTCTTTTCTTCAAAATACGAGACTTTCGAAGTTTTAAATGATGACATGAGTATCAGATATTTCAGAGACAACATTGTGATCATGTTTATTTCTGAGCTGACTTGAAAGCTGATGAGCGTAGCACTCATGTTTACAACAAATGTTTTCAATGAACTTGTTATTTTGTCGCTGTGAGTTGATATTGAGAGCTGTGAGAATAAAATACAGAATAGCAAAAATAATAAAGCAGTCAAAAAGATCTCGTTATTTTGTTTTTGCTTCTCAACTCGTTGAAATTCTTCTTTCTTTCTTTTGCAGTTGTTACAACTGATCAAGATGCTTTTCTTTTCTCTTCTTTTATTTGATGAACAACGTTCAATCTTATGCTTCTGCTGAAACATGATTCACTATTGAAACTGACATCATTTTTCATACTTTTATCTACATTACTTTGAATTCGTTCTTTGATTCTTGCTTTCGCTGTTTGTTTCTTGCAAATCTTGAGATCAGATGAATTCTTCTTCTGATCAGAGCATCTCTTTTGAATGTCAATCATTCGCGAAAGTCAGTTTCTTTCTTCTTCGCTGTTGCATCTTCGCTCAAAGAGAGACAGTTTTTGTCAGCTGAAGATACACATTTCTTCTAGTTTCAACTGTGAAAACTCTGTAACTTGAATAGCTTTCATCAATATCTCTAAGCAAAATAAAGTCGCTATATCAATTTTCTGTATTTCAGAGTCAAATTGATTCTTACTTCAAATCTTTTGTAAACTCTCTGATCATTATAAAAATGTCATGTTGCTCTCTGCTGTTCAGTCAACTTTTTTATTCAAAGTATCATAAAAATGATATTTTCGCGTTGAACTTCAATGTCAAGAGATAGAATACAGATGCAATATAAAAAGTTGTATCAAAGCAACAGAGAAAGCAAACAATGAACATGTGCAATGATTGTGTTAGTAGAAAGATACTGTAAAACGTGTATATCTCTGTCTTTATTTACAAGTTGTAATGACATCTATATGTACACTCGAAAAACGCTCTTCAACTCGTTTATCATTGACTCAGATTTTAATCTCTTCTTTCTTACTAACTATCTCGTGAGAATGATGCGAGCAGTCTTACAACAACGTATCATAAAGATGCTTTCTCATCAGTATACTATTAATATTTCATTAATCATAAATTAATAGCTGATTAATCATAGACAAGATATATTCAATTTTTGAATTATTCTGAAACATTACAACACAAAGTTGTGATCTGTTTTTACGAAGAACAAGCTTAAATTCTACTTCAACAGAAATCATTTGAAGTTGATATGTTTTTTAAAAGAATTCAAAATCTTAATATCAATGAAATTGTTATTGCAGTTTTCAATCAATTAATGAGCAAATATAATTAATTATTCATTAATCTGTTATCAATTGCTAATTAATCAATGAATAATTATTAGTTGTTACACTCTGTCAAGTCTTTACAAATAATCAGACTTCAGAATGTTATCAATTTATCTTTACTACAATTCTTTTCTTGTTACAGAAGAGATTGAATATCAAAGTTAAATGACATCATCTTCATAATACAGAATTTGAAACTATGATTATAAATATGAATTCAAGTCAGCTAAAAGATAAATATTTATTATTTATCTACTATTAATCAATTAATAATTCTTTATTAATCAATCATCAATTTAGAATTTGATCTATATTTACAAAGTATCAATCAACGATCTTGTTCATGACAATGACATACAGCATAATCAGTTATATATTGTAGAATTCATTTTCTACGCGAAGTAACATGATTTGCAAAACGAATTACATATTTTAATTCTGTTCATGAACGAATGTTAAGTCTTTTGAATGCTCAATTTAAAGAATACTATTTTCAGATCTGCGAATTATTAATAGATATTTAATTCACAATCAATACTCAATTAATTATTAATTGATCATAGCATCTACTTTCAGTTCATTGACTGTACAGACATGAGCTAAACAAAAAAAGATAAATATCATTGCATCGAATGTAAATATACATTACTCAAGAATTTCATCGACTATTTTTATCAATGCTTGAAATCATACTAATGTAGTTGAATAAACTCATCATAAAAGCAATAACTCTGAAAAATGATTAATTCTTCTGCAAGCAATTAATTGTAATTGTAATTGTAATTGTAATTGTAAATTGTAATTGTAATTGTAATTGTAATTCATACATTCTTGTGACATCGATTTAGACTCAACTCATGAGAAACTCTATGCTATGTATATTGAGTGAACAAAACTCTCTGAGAGAGAAAATCACTCATCATTTATATAACTGCTTCACGCAGTCAAAACAATAAGATTGACACTGTGCTATCAAGTAATGAATCTATAGCTTCTATTCAGCATGTGATGCTTGAGTAAACTCTTAATGAAAGTGTCTGTGTTGTTTGATTATGACACATCGTCTTTGCTTTGCTCTTCATTAATGATATTTTATACAACGATGTTTTGATTCAATTCTTGATTCAAAGATGAAAGATGTTTTCTTTGCATTTATGATGCTCATGATTGTAACATATGTAGAGCTGCATTCTCTTACTCAATGATTGTTATTCATTGAGCAGAGAAATATGTGATGAAAGAGAGATGCACATGATGAGAAGATAAAGTGTGATTGTATTGAGTAATTCTTTTCTTCTTTTGATTTAATTTATGTCACATAAACGTTGAATTAATTGTTAGTATAAATGTGCAATCACAATCGTTTGATGTTTGACTCTGATCAATGAAAGAGAATGCGTTCTGATTATTTTCTTGAGCTCTCAATTTTTCACATGAATAAATGAATGACTTGATGTCAAGTAAAGAAAATGAGCTCAAGTCTTCTCAATATATCAGTGTGATCAATGAATCACTACTTCTTTAAGCATTGTAATCACGACTCTCAATACTTAAAATGACTATTCTATCTGATATCTTTTCATTAATTACTTGATGATACTGTTGATGTGATGAAGATGTTTTGATATCAATGCAGTCAATGAATCGCAAATTCTTTGATCACTTGTAATCACAACTTGCAGACTCTTCATCTGAGTTGTCTTTTTCACTAGTAGTATCTTCTCATCTCTTACTGACATCAACATGTCATAAATCTTCTTTGTAGATTGATTGTAACTGTTAGAAAAGATGTTGTCGCATGAGTGAAAACTCTGCATGATGACTTTTCTGATCACGTAACGTTCTAACATCATTTGAACTGCGTCAAATTGAGATCTCTTGACTCTTCTGACTTCTATTCGAACATAAAATAGAATCAAAAGATTCATAGTTGACATCATGTATAAATGAATTTCATTGTCAGCTTTGCAAATAATTAAAAGATATATTTTATTAATTTCAAATTAATAGAATATTAATATATTTATTTCTTTGATGCTAGAATAATCACAACGCGCGCAAAATGAACTTTTGAAAAGAGCATTATAAACGAGAGAGAAAAGATCGAGTAGACGAATAGATGATGACGAATTGCATGAGCAGCAGTAATGCTGATTCAATGACGATTGCGAGCAGCGTCGACTCGTCGCAGAGAGACAGCGACGTGAAGTTTAAACACTCACGCAATGACAAGATAAAAGTTATCAGCATCATCAATCTACTAACACAGACATTGATGTTAAAGAAAGAGAAAAGCAAAGATCACTCATGAAAAGAAGTGATCTTAGAGCTGATTCAACGTCTTCAAAACATCTTCGAAAGAAAGATTGAAAGTTAAGACATGTTCATCGCGAAGAATGTACAAAAGTTGAAGACATTCATTCAACTTCTTAATAAACAACTACAAACATAAGAAAATACACGTTTCACATTTGAAATATCATCATGAGTCAATATAGTAAGAGAAGAAGCAACAACGAAAGAGCAGCGATTCAGAGATGATCTGTCATCGCTTTGCAAGAAACATGAGATTCTAGTGAAAATAGTGAAGAGAAAAAAGATAAAAGAGATACAAAAGAGATTAATTGATCAGATCTTTCAAGAAATTGCAAGCATGTCAATGACGCAACGAGATCTAATAGTGTCGCTTTGCAAGCTTGAAAGCGAAGACATTGCACTTCACGCGATGAGTTCAAAAGCTTGAGCAGCTTTAGAAAAGTTTCAAACATGAATGAAGAAAATCGCAAGCTCAGCGCATATAGTGCGTAGAAGCTTCGCGATATTAGCACATGATTTACAAATCACACTGAACACAAGCAATTAGAAGATGATCATCAAAAGACTGATAAAGAACAACGTGAGACTTCATAAAGATCTAGAGATGCTAAGAATAGCTTGACTCAAGAAGATAGTTGAAAGTGAAAAGACTCACTCATTGCTCATCATAAAGATCGCGATCAAAACAATGATGAATCGACTGCTAGATGTAGACATGCTGAACTCATATCAAGAATGCTTATGCAAATTGTTTGAAAAGAACTGTTGTATCACACAGTGCTATAGATGCTTCGATTTTGATCATATAGCTAAATTCTGCAAAAACGAAGAGTGTTGCTTCAAATGCACAGACAAACATCACATCAAAGAGTGCGTTGTGTTGATGAATAGAAGACGATGCGCGAACTGCAACGATAGTCACGAACTCTGAAGATGTTCATGTCTCAAGTGAAAACTACAGATAAAGCAATTAGAAGAAATCTTTTGAAACAGATTGATCAGATATTCTGAAGCGTTGAAAGACAATCACTCATTCTCTTCTTTCTCTTTGAACTTCTTGAGTTCAATGAATCTTGTGAGTTCAATGAATTCATTAAGTTCAATGAACATCTTGACGACGACAAGCAGTCGAGACATCGACGAGTCAACATGACAAGTGATGAGAGTCAAGAAGAGATGAGTTAATTGCTCTTCAAGCGTGATTAGCGACTCAGAAGACATGACGTCTGAACAGACACAGAAATGTCAAATCAGAAAATGCAAAAGATTCTCAACGACTAAAAGCATACAAAAAGCTGTCTCTGCGCAGAATCAACAACACCTACAGATATCTCTATGATGAATCAAATCTTTCTGCAAATTTTACAGTACAACATCAGAAAGTCATTGAAAATTCAGAAATCATTTCTGATAGACAGAGAAATTCGTAAATTTGACATAATAGTCATTCAGAAACAAGATCGCAACATTAATGTTTTGCAGACGTTTAGCTCGACTCACAACTTCTTTCATTTAGTGAGAGACTCATCATCTCAAGCAAGAACATGTATTTATGTCAACAAGCATCTAAAATTCAATCAATGAACGATGAAAATCATTGAATTGAACATCTGCTCAATCAAGCTACAAACTAGTAACTTGAAAGACGAGATACAGACACTACGACTCATAAACGTCTACAACTCGTGCTCGCTGTCTATCATCTTTACAGAAGAATCATCAACTATTTCTCATCTGAACGAACTAATCAAAAATGACTGTGAACAGTTAATCGTAGAAGATTTCAATCTGCATCATTCACACTGAGAAGACAGAAGATGCTTTAGTCATCACACAGCGACTGATGCTTTATTAAACATTATTACAAACGTAAAACTAAAGTTACTGCTTGAATCAGACACAATTACTAGAGAGACTCACAATCAGCTCACAACAATAGATCTAGCATTTGACAGCGAGAAAATACAGTTCATAATACACAAATGCAAGATGAGAACTGATCTGCATCAAGAATCTGATCATCTTTTGATTTTCACGAAGCTGTGTCTACGCACATTCTTCATGCAGCTCACGACTCGTCGATTATGAAAGAAAATGAACACAGAAGCACTAAACACTCATCTAAGAATACATCTTTTCGTCGATTGTTTTCTCGACGACAAGACAGCGATAGATAACAGAGTAGCTGAGATCACTCATGCATTACAAGAAGTCATCAAGAAGTTTACTTCTTAAGCAAAGTCATTGAATTGAGCATGAGACTTCTGAAATCAGATCTGCTTGAAAGTCGTGACGAAATCGCGACGACTATGAGTCGTATGAAAAACGCAGAGTACTCTAAAGACATGAAATGACTATCTGAAATACAACGATCACAAAAACAAGATCATTAAAGAAGCAAAACATTCACATTTTAAATCACAGATGCATGAGCTGAGCAATGAATCAAAATCGATTTGATGCTTCGCAAAATGAGTCAGAATTGAAAGTCAGTTACTCAAGAAACTTTCGCAGTTTTCGTCACTAAAGAGCGACGATTTCAATCACATAGCAGATTTATTCGAAGAAAAAACAGAGATTCTACAAAAGAAGTTCTTTTCATTATCGTCTCAGACAGACATCAGCGACATTTCGAAATTGTCTATATCGCTGACAGTGTCGTTCAATTCAGTCTTATCACAAGACGAGATGAAACAGATGATTCAACGAGTAAAAGTTGACAAAGCGTCAGAAGCATTCAAAATTTCAAATAGAGTGCTTCAAGCGAGTCTAACAGAACTGACTTCGATACTAATCAGTCTATTCAACGCATGTGTAACTCACAAAGATCACTCGAAGCAGTTCAAAAAAGCTCAGACAATAGTACTACACAAATCAAAGAAAAGCGACTACATTGATTCAAAGATGTATTGACTCATTGCTCTGCTAGACATCATGAATAAGACATTGAAATCAATCATGATCAAAAGATTAAATGACATTACTGAGACTCATCACATGCTTTCGAACGCTCAAATGAGGGCGAGATGCAAGCAATTCGTGATCTCAGCGCTGAATCTACTAGTAGGTCAAGTACACGCAGTATAAGACTGCGAAATCAAGTACGTGATCTTCATGCTTAGTCTAAACGTTGCTGAGACGTTTGATCATGTCTTGCACATCAGACTTCTGCACACTCTGAGAATGAGAAGAACATTGAACTACATAGTCAAATGAACTCGCAGCTTTCTGAAAGACAGAGAGTCATCGCTGATGTTCAATGAACAAATCAGCGCGATGCAATGAGTAAATGCTGACATATCGCAGAGATCTCTCATATCATTGATTCTCTTTCTATTCTTTAACGCAAGCTTAATCAAAAAATGCAAAGCTTTAGAAATCAAAATCGAAGTGCTTGACTTCATAAATGACATCAATATTCTGATCTATGACAAAATCACAGAATCAATCTGCAAAACGCTGAGTCGAGCACATGACGTCTGTGCGAAGTGAGCTTGAACTCATGACGCTACGTTCGCTTCAGAGAAATACAAACTCACACACTTCACTCGCAAGTCAAAAAGATTCGACATGACAGTCAGTCTACACATAAAAAACTCGATAATAAAGTCGAAATTGAACGTATGAATTCTTGAAGTTTAACTGAACATGAAACTATGATGAGATTCACATCTTCGTCAAATAGAAGCAGATCATGTCATCAAGATGCTGACACTTAGTCAACTTGAGATCTTCATCTGAGAAGTTACATTCGCAAAAGCAAGACAGATATACTCAGCGATGATAAGATCAGAAATGACGTTTGAAGCATCGATATGACATCAACGCGATAAAGAAGAAGAATTGTCGAGTATGAAATGAAGACTAGAAACTCTTCAGAATTAAGCGCTGCATCATGTGATCAACGTCTTCAAGAAAGTGAACATCGAAACGCTGAAAGTTGAAACATATACATTCTCGTTACATGTTCATCTGAACAAGCTACAGAATCAAGTCACACTACACAGTTGAATCAATGACAGAACACAGAAGACTTGATGAGCATGTGAGATCATATGTGCTCATCTGATAGAAACTAATAGACTTATCTCTTGCTTTTCAATCTTCAAAAAAATGACGTTTCTGAATGTTTCAATTCGCGAAAGAGCAAAGATACAGTCTAGACACAGATGACTTGATCTCTTAACATTGACTCAAACAAGTGAATGTGCAATTGCACAGTTTCATAAAAGTCAATAAGATCTTCGATGAGAAAACTACAAGAAACGCATCGCAGACATTAATACATCTTTAGCTCAAAGATTTCATCTATTCAAGAAGTCAATAAGAATGCGTGATGATCTTCAGAAGATTGAAAGCATTCTTGCAACTTACATTAGAATCAAGCGCATAAAGCTGAATGTCTATCTGCACTTAAGAAACGTATCGAACGCAAATAGCTTTCGATGTAACTGTGAATAAAGTCATCAGACAGTCAAGCATATTCTGATGCATTGTTTGAATTGAACGCATCTTCAATTGAATATGCTACGAGACATCAACTTCACGAACTATCGAATCATCGTCTCAATCACGAAGAGTCTCAAGGCAACAGCGAGAATGATGATGAAAATGAAACTGCTGAAGCAGTTTAGAATGACAAGAATACTCATTCTCTAACATGCAATCATCGCGAACAAATTTGATACAAAGTCTCAGTTTTATCGTCTTGACTGCATGTAGCAGTCGTATAAACAGCGAGCGATTTTATATCTCAGAGAATTTTGTTCACTCGACACACATAGCATAGATTTCTCTCATGAATCGATCTAATTGATATCATAAGAATGTATGAATTATTATTATTATTAATAGAATATTGATAATTAAATAATTGCAGAGAACAAAATCTTGATGATTGAAATATTACACAGTATAAAGCTTTTCGAAAAAAGAGAATTTATCATTCGTATAAACAAACATTAGCATCTGAAAGATTTTTCAACTCAGAGAAACAAGATAGTATGTAATTAATAGTTTATTTATGATTGAATGATAATTGATTGATATAGAAACAAAATGAGAACATAAGTAAAAACGAAAGCGAGATCAAGAGAGAACTAATGAAAACGATAATGATGATGATGATGATAATAATAATAATGATTTTGACATATTATCTCATTATTCATCTTTCAAAAGTTTACAAGATGAAAGACTTCAAAGCAAAGAATCTAGTCAAAGAAACTTCTTACATTCATCAAGAAGATATTAATATGCTATTAATAAACTATTAATACTTTAATGATAACTGATTAAAATTTAACTTTCAAGTTTCTTTACATCAATAAACATTTCAGAATAATTAACTGATTTTTAATCAAAATTCTTTGATCATTCATTAATAAAAAGTTCAAATTCAATAAATGAAAGTTGAAGTTCAAAGAATAAAACTTAAGAATAAGAAAATGAAGTTGAAAATGATTTGAATACAAAGAAATATACAGAAAGATGATTAGTTAAATATTAATTAATCAAGTATTATTCAACTATTAATAAATAAAATTCTTTAAAGAAATATCAAGACAATAAATGAAAATTGTAATTGTAATTGTAATTGTAATTTATCTGCTGATGTTTGCACATTCGAGTTTGATGCTTTCTCAAATTGAGAAAAGCGTGTCGACACAGCTCATCGTCGCTTTCTCAGTTCATAAATAATCGCTCGTTTTCTCTCAACTTTCAACATTTCTCTTAATCTTCTTTGTCTCTTTCGCCTGAGCTTTTTGTCAACTTCTCGTTTTCATCTCATGACTCTTTGCTCGAATCTCAACTCACATCTGAAAGAAGTCTCATCTTTGCGATGATCGATTCTATTGATTCAGTTTTCACATTGCTCATCTGATCTGAGACTTGTTTCTTGCGTTTCTGCTCATGATCTTTCTCGTTTGAAGACACGCACTTTTTTTCTTGACTTTTTGAATCATTGTTCTTCGCGTTTCTCATCTGCGTCTTCTAGAGTGATTCTCAATCTTTCTGTCTTTCTCTTTCAGCATTTTTCTGTTTTCTGCTCATAACTGATCTTCTGTTTCTCACTTTATTAGCGTGACAACTATTGATCATGAGATGTTGAGTGATTGTCATCGTAATGACAAGAGCGCAAGTAAGATGAAGTCTGCTCAGAGCTATCGTCTATGCATCGAGATCAATTAAACAAATGTCTCACATTATTTTGAGCATGTTTTCTACTGTGTTATCAATGAATGAATGACGTGATGCTGTTGTCAGCGATCTGATGACATCTTCTGTCAAAGTCTGACTTGCGACAATTGAGCAGTCTCGTCTAGTTCAGCTTGACTGAATTTCAGACATCAGTTGATGCTGACGTGACAGCGACTTGATTGAGAGAATATGCATGTGCTCTGCGCAGCACTGTCTGAATCGAAACTTGACTGTTGAAGAGATGATATTTTTCTATGTTGTTCTGTGTCATTTTGTTGAACATTCTTCATTCTTGTCATCTGCATCGAAAATCTTTCAGCTCATGAAGAGATTGTCTCAGTCGTGTCGATGCTGAGTCGTGAACTATTGATGAATCATCGACGATTAGCTTTAGAGAAGAGAATTTGCGCGATCTGTGCTCTATCAAGTGTCTTGCAAGACATTCTACAAGACGTTCTGTGAAGTTTGATTCATGAAGATTGACGATGATTCAGCTGATTGCTACAGTAGAAATCTTTGAATGCACGTTATTTCGAGAAATACAGCGCGTGAATTGAACGACAAGAGAACAGAGAAGGGGAAAAAGAAATCAGTGAGAACTGAGCAATTCTTGAGAATTGCATGTAGTCAAGAGAAAGCTTACGAAGCTTTAGAGAGACAGCGCAGAGATGATGTGACTCGCAATGAGATTGAGTGTATCTCTGTGTCGAGAGCGACTGATGAGTCATGACATATAGTTCATCTTGCGCTCTTCTGGAGAACAGACAGTCGTTTTCACTGTCTTTTTGTTTACAAGATTCTCTCGCAATTATCTTCTGCAATGACTGTCGTTGACATGTCTCGCATCAACTTTTATCAATCATCATCAGCAAGCGGCTCATGCTTCAGTCTAAAGTCATCAACTTTGAATAATACTGACGAAAAACGCACGATGATCTTAGAGCGCGACTGATGAAACAAGTCATTCACGACAAATTGAAAAATCGAATCTTTGTTTCAAACTCAGATGACTGAAGATATCAGAGTCAAGAATCAAGATATTGTTGAAACTCAGCGTCATAAGAAATTCATCTAATTACTGCAGAAAACTCGATAAGAGCTGAGAATAATCGAGACGACGACGACAGCGACATCAATAACGAGAAAGACTTCTGCTTTTCATTCATCGAGTCTATCGAAAGTTCTCACAATCATATCAATGAGAACAGAATTAACATCGATGATCATGATCTTTCTTCATCGAAGAAGCATAAGAGAGCGAAAAAGATGATTCTACAAGCTGTATTCAAAATTTCTTCTGAACTCGAACTTTACTACAATTGAGCGCTTCAAGATCATGAGAATACTGCAAGCTCAAATCGATCAAGTGAGATTGATGATAGTCAGAATAGATGAACGTGAATCTTTAATTCAAAAGTGAAACGATGTCTGACATTTCACAGATAACTCGTTCGTGATGCAGAACGAGAACATCAAGACTGACAACAAGAGCACTTCTGCTGAGATAGAAAGCATTATGTCTGAGATTGATACTGCAGACACTCAACTCAACACATTTTGTTCAACAAAAGAGCTAAAGACACATTATTTCTCAAATTCTAATACAATCATCGAGTCTCTTAATCGTCTATGCTTCTCTAGCATCACTTCATTCGCGAATCGTGAAAGATGATCTATTCACGCAAATTCTTGCAATGAGAGAAGATCAGTCATCAATGATTTCGTCAGCGCTATCGTCATCAGATCATTTGAAACTGAGCAACATCAGAATTCTGATGACTCAGCAGAGATAAAGAAGCAGAAGTGAAAAATTATGAAGATTCTTGAAAAGAAAGCGATCGAGTCAGAAACGAAATATAGAGTACGCTGAAAAGATACATGATTGCTCAGCAGTGAATTGAGAAGCGCACAGAGATTGTTGAAGAAGTTTGAGACAAAAGATCGAGCACAGCATGAACGTAAACGAGATAGATCGACTCGAATGAACAAAGACTGATGATCATGCATTTGTTCGTAAGCACATCATGAGTGCATGTACGATCATATCTCTGCGTCAAGCAAGCACGCAGTCTATTCGTGATCAAAGACTCAGCTGCAGCGCGAAAGAAGATGAAGAGATTGATTTGCAAAATTGATTGATCATCAACGAAGAACAGAAAAGCAAGCGAAGACAAAAGCGTATTTCGAGATTTATTAACTATTTTAGAGCTTGAGTCTGCTGCATATTGAATTAAAATAATGCAATAAAGAACGAGAAGAAAGTTGATTATAATCACTTCTTGTACTAAACGTCTAAGAGAGACTTTCAAAATCGCTGTCAATCATATCTTCAGAAGAGAATTTTCAAGCTTATTATTTCAGAAGATCTGACGTTGTTTGTCTTCTATGATTCAATATCGACTCATTCAAACTGCATGAAACATCATCTTGCACTGTCACAGAAAAGTTTTTCTGAGAGACATTATCTTGAATAACTCAAATATCAGATGACGAGACATCACGAGCATTGTCTCAAGCTGTCTCAAAAGATTTCTTCTGAGAGACGTTGCTCAGAAGAGCTTGAATTATAGATGACGAGACACTAGAGACACTCATCTCACTGCTTGAGTTTCAAGCACAATCATGATGTATTGTATCAAATTGAAGCGACGTGTCAGAATTAGAACAGAGTGCTATAGCGAGAAAGATGTCTAAGAGTGAAGAAGAACTGAAGCAGATGAAGAGAATGTCAACAGTAAATATCATTATCACATTGCATAATTCTGATTTCGACTTCTTGTCTTTGACGTTGACAAATCTGCTCAAGTTTTCTTCACACGATGATCAGATCAAGACAATACAGAGTCTTGCAATCGATCAGATGAATTTTATTCTCATTGCATCAACAAGATGAAATAAGAGCATCGTATTTCAGACTGTCTCAATCTTGCGACGTGACGTTTATCTTGTGATAATGTCGTTGAATCTGCGAAAAGAGAAACATGTCAGTCACTAACAAGACGTCTGAGAAAACAAGCATTTTGTCAACGAATCTGATAAGATCTGATATGTCAAGTTCATTGCTCAAATATCGTGCTGCAAGTCTTATGTATGATCAACTCGATCAAGTCTAACTCTTCAAGTCTTTAGACTTCACATTCATCATCTTAGAGATACGAGGTATTCTACGCTCTTCACTCGATACTGAAGAATTCATTCTCATTGCTGCGTGAACATGAAGTCTCGTCGCTCGCGTCGATGACGAAGTTTCATATTCAAGCTTCGTCAACTTCACGAACATTCTAGATTGTTTCGACGAGTGATACTGTTGCAGAATCTTCTTCAGCGTTGTTTAACGATGAACTCTCACTTCTGATTTCGTCTTTGTTGTTTTACTCTTAATTATCATCTCTTCGCTCTTACTAGAGATGATTGATATTTTCATCTTGAATTCACTTTCTCTTCTGAGTTTGACTCTTCTTGTCTTTGTCTCATCATTCACTTTTCGCTTCTGTGCTACAGAGCGTATCTTTTCTGACTCATCATTTATTCATTTCAGTTGTTCATATTCAAGATTTCATTTCGTCGCTAGAATTCAAAGACATCATTGAGAATGCGCTGCAATCGCGTCTTCAAGACGATTGTATTGAGTTGTCTTAAAGTTCTTTCAATTCAGACACTGTCAATTTTTTCAACTCTTGATGAAGTAATGTCTCGCTAGACTTGCAAGTTTATCGACTATGATCGACGTTAGTTTTCACAAACGTGTTGACAACTTGCTAGACTTACTGTTTGACTTAAGAAGTCAAAATTCTTCGACTGTCTCATAAAAGTTGACACTCACTTGATATCTCTTTTGATCATTTTCATCTTGAACAGATGTTGCAATCTTTTCGATCTCGACATTCAACACTTTAGCGAATTGATTGAAGTTTATTACTTTTGTCTTGTTAAATCGTTGATTGACATCATTCTTGACTGCTTTGACATCATTCTTGACTGCTTTGACATCGTTCTTGACTGCTTTGACATCATTCTTGATTTTGACAAATTGCTTATTGACATAGTCAAATCACTTTTCAACGCGTGTGTCAAGCTTGTCAACGTGTGTATCAAGCTTGTCAATGCGTGTTTCAATGTCATCAAAGTGACTATTCATGTAATGATGATTGTCGTATAAGTACACTGCTGATTCACTCAACATGTCGATTGCACTGTCGAGATATGAATTCAAGTCGATCTCAAACTCTGAAGATTGCTCAGATAAAGTCAATTCATGTTGAGAGTGAGTCAATCGTTGAAGACTCTTTAACTTCTCAAAAGAAAGAGAATATGTCGAGATTGATGTCATCATAATAATTTCTGATGTGTTATAATAACACTTGTTGATTCTGCATGATGATTGATGAGCGAGAAAATGACAAAAGTGATGAGTTGCATGAGAGAGAGAAATGTCAGTGAACAGCTGACTAATTATATAAGCGAGCAAAAATAGAATTCATCATTAGTGAGACAGAATGACAACATCTATCTTATCTCATTGACATTCTCTAAAGAATCATCTGATATTCTCTTTTGTTTTCTTAACATCTTTAGTCTCAGAATTCAGTGACAGCTATGATCTATGTTCGAAACAATTATGTAACTACGCGCTTGTCTTGTAGAGCTATACGATCTAAATTATCATTGTTTCGTAGTGATGCTTGCATGAGATCAATATTTCAGACATATGTAATAATCTTCTGATATGCAGAAACTCAAAATCATAGCGAAAATCATTCAATCGAAAGATCATTCAATCTGAAGTGAAAGTGATTGTTTTTTCTCATTGCTATCTAATAAATCACATCTCAATGAGTTTCTGAGTCTGTCTTCATGAAAATCTTAGCGAGAGACTCTCATTTCATTTCAAGTCATCATAATGCTTTATCTGCTTCTTTATCTTCAATGTTCTCTATTTCACTGTCATCTTTCTCTTCTGCTGTTTCATTTCTATATTCTGTAGTATCTTCTTCATCTTTCTTTGCTGCTTTCGAATTCAGATCATCTCGTATCTCTCTCTCATTTTAAGCATCACTTTGAACGACTCTTACTGAATTCTGCGCTAGCTGTGAAAATGAGAAGATGTCTTGAATCACACTCTCGTTTCTTACAGATCTCTTCATCTGTAATCGAAGATGATGAGTCAAATGATTCTTCTCACTTTCTCACAATGAATACTGAAAATGACTTTCAAATCTTGCAATTGTCTGAGCGTAAAGCAGACGTCTTCGTGCAAGTGATAAGATCTGATGCGCAGACAGCTCGCAATTCTGACTTTGTTTCGTATTAAAAGAAGTAAGCTTTCATTCTTCGACTGATCATGTCGTTGACATCGATCTTGAACACTTACTGATTAAAAGAAATGATCAAGAGAGAAGAGCTGAATGTTGCGCTTGAAACGTTCAATTTACTGCTTGTAGATGTTTGAGTTACGACGTTGAGATTAATTCTTATTGCAGCTTTCTTGCTCAACATCGATCTGAGTGAAAGATTATCAAAGAGTGACTTGAAGACTAGATCTGTCATGTTAAAGAGCAGCACGATGTGCACGTACTCAGCTCAGAATCTTTGAGCAGATCATTCGATCATGAAAAGTGAAGATCTTCAAAGCTGTGAGATTATCACTCTTGAAGTACGAGAATCATCACTCTGTCATCTTTCAATTCTCATGAGCATCTGCAGCATTTGCATCAATAAATGTGATTTCGACTATATCAGTTACGAAGAGAAAAACTTGAATGCAGTGAGTCGTTCTAGTCTTAATTTGCAAATTCTCGAGATTTCTTCTTCTATTATACAAGACAGAAAACTCAGAGCAAAGAGATTTCTCTCATCAAAAGATCACTCTTGATAATTTTCATCACGACATTAAACTCTCAGTCTCGTCGTCTTACATCATAGTTAGTTCAGTATCATCATCTTCTTTGACTTTCTCAATCGTGTCACATCTCTCATTTTCTTCAAGATTGTGATCAAACGCTATCAAGAACCATTCTTGATCATCATTTATGTCACTCATCGTTGATGTCTCTATCAAAATTAACGCTTTCTCTTCTTCATAGACTCTGCTATGAGCAAGTCAATTTCTGACTCTTCTTGCTCAATATTGATTCGAAAATTCATCAAATCATTTCAGTAAGAATGCTTTTTTGTCAACTGAAATGACAAGAAGTTAAATCATATTCTCATACTCATTTTCAAAGATATCAAGTACTCGTAGAAACGAAAAACTCATTCTTTTGAAGATCATTCGTCTGTTACTAAGAAGTTGATCATTCAAGAGAAAATCTAGATCGATCAGATAATCATCTTTGACGAGTTACGCAGTATCGTTCAAAGTGTAAGAGAGAAGTCGTTGATGACACATTAAGACAGCTAGAATCAATGCGAGCTGCTCGATTCTTTGAGAATTTCGAAAATTCTCAATCAATTGTTGATATAGCTTCAAATCGTTGACTGAGCTTGCTCATTCACTAAGTACTCGAAGAGACTGATCGTGAACTATTGAGCTTCAAGTGAGAAGCAATAGTACATTGTTCTCTGACTTTTGAACGAATGAACGTTGATGATAAATTTGCTCGCTGTCTCTCATCAGTATTATTCTTCTGTATTCGCAGAAAGACGACTTACAGATGTATGCAAACTAGATTCATCTGCTTTGAGTCTAATCTGCATAGAATCTGCGACGAAAGATTCTAGCAACATTAGCATTAATTAGATTCGCTCTTTCAGATATCGTATCAAATATTTCTTCGAAAAGTCAATGAAAAGAAAGTTCATTAATTGCATACTTTATTTCACTGTATTCAGCGTGCTGATATCTAAGTCTTTAACGAAAATTTCGAATTTCGAAAGCGCATCGTGCATTTGCTTCAAATCAAAACTTTCAAATGAGTTTGTATCGACGATGTCGATAAGAAGATCAAACAAATTGACGTTGTCGCTGATTAAATGTTCTGAGTCGAGCGCATGTTGTTGACGTTTCACTCTATCGTCAGAAAATTTCAGCAGACATCGAAGTAGTGAGATGTTATAAAGCTTCAAGTCTTCTAACATCTTCATTGATGTCTCGATCTCTGATGCAGTCTCGAATAGAACTCTACGACTCTTTTAAAAAGAATGAAGCAAATCGTTTTCGTCTTTTGTCAGAAGCTCGAAAGCAAGACGAGAGTCATAACTTCTCAGCAAGTTCAAATCAAGAAACACAAGATATCGCGTAAATTGTTTGCGAACTTGAGAATCAGATCTCTAAAGAATGTTAATGAAATTTCTAGCTCAATGACCGAAGAGTCTATCAAGATGTCGTGATTTAGAATGATTCTTTCAAGTGATATTGCTAGATCATTTGATCAAGCAATATCATGATAACATTTCTTGAGTTCTCGACTGCGCTCAGAACGAATCGCATTTACAGCGTTGAGAAGAAAATAAGCATGAGCTCTTCTTGTTGCGTCTCAGATATCATGAATCAATATGTCTTTCTCTGTTGACGTCGTTGAATTATAGTTGAGATTTAACTCGAGCTCATGAAAGAATAGTCATGAAAGATATAGATTATGAACAGCAACATCGTAATATTCATCATCATTACTTTTCTCAATAACGTTGATTTTCAACTTTGATCTTACTTGATATCAGTTGAAATTGCTTGACTCAATTTGATTCGCTGATGCGCAGTCAAGCTTTCATGATTCATTTCTTAGATTCATACTAAGCTTCTTGACGTCAGATTGAATCGATTCTGAGATTTATGAAGTTGTGTAAATTGTAAGTTCTTGAGAAAGATCAGAGCATTCTATCTTCACATCGACTTCTGACGAAGCTCATAAATACTTGATCTCATTGATGACTTGACTATACTTGAACTCTGATCACGTGACTTTGAACTCAGACGTTGAAGACGACGCTGAATTGATTACACGCATCTCGAGCGCTGAACGATGAAACAAGGCAAATTCATTAGAAAAAGAAGACAACGAGCTCTTCTGAAATACTTTATAGACAAACATGCATGCACGTTCATGCAAGTCGCGCAGTCTTCAACATTTTGTGATATGACTTGCAGAAATCACTAAGACAGCATTGAGAATGTGAACTTACACAGAGCATCAAGAAGACGTGAGAGAGTTCAAGAATGCAAGCTCTAGTTTGTCTATGTTGCGTTTCTATCTGCAAATTGCTCTGCAGTTAGCAGAAGCTTGATGATACGTAGAGATCTATGACTTTACGACTCTGTTGTTTTCACTTCAAGTCTTTAAGCAGAGTCTCTACAGTCGACTTGAAGCGACTTGATTTTAAAGACAATGAAACTCTCAATTGCTTTCTTGATCGCGAGCATTTAAAGCTCACTTTAACATCTTGTATCAAGAGTTTCATCTTGTAGCATTGCTCTGAGTATGCGTAGAAGATCGAAGCGAATTCATTTTTGAAAGTCTTAGATGTAGTAGATGATGTTGTAGAACTTACTCAGCTGACTAAGCGTATGCTAAGCGTCTAACTCGACTTGATTCGATCTATCGTCGTTTCAGATATGAACTTGATCATTGATTCAGCAGATCAAATCTGAAATTTACTTGATCATTGATTTAGCAAATTGAATCTGAAATCTACTTGATCAATGATTCAGAAAGAAATCAAGAGATTTTGAAAAGTGTTTGACTCTTTCTTACACTGACTCTTTGACTCGTCGATCAACAAACTTGTTCATTAAGTTGAAGTATGTCTCGAAGTTAACTAAGAAAATTTCAACTGATTAGAAGCTGCAATCAGAGAAATCTTTCAAATGAATCGAACATCAATGTCAATCATGCTCGATAGTCATCAGACTGATATTACGATTTCGAGCTGCTTCTGTGCTGTCATGTTGTCTTGCTGTCTTATTGTCTTATCTCATTACCTGTCTTTTAGTTCTGTACTCTACTCATAGTGCATACTTGATTTCAGCGAGATCAGTACAGTCTGTAAAGCAGCGAAGTTGACTGAACAAATGAAACTGACAAAGAAATTTTTGCAAATGACGAATTTCTCTGACAATCTCATTGATCACATGATCGAAGATATCGAATCTGATAACGCGTGATTGAACGACACTCATTTAAACTTCGTCAACACTACTTCTTTGTTTGACGATGCTTTGAGCTTACAATATCACATCGCAATAAATGAGAATTCTGATTATATGATTGTGTCAGAAGTCATTTTTCAAGATCAAGCTCAGAGAATAGCGAAAGACATACATGAAGAGCTTCAATCTATCAAATCATTTGATAATTGATTTGTATATCAAGTCACTTCACTAGCGCATGAAATGATATTCAACTTTATCAAGATATGATCTCTATCTGTATAATGCACATTTGAGTCTGACTTGAAAAGAATCACATATCTAAGCTTCAGAAATTTATCGCATCGACATTTGTATCACAAAAGTCATGAGCTGTTGATCTCAACATCTTTCGTTTCAAGAAGTCACATCTCATATTTAAGATTGTCTTGAAGAACATGATCTTTGTCACTATTGCTCTCACGCAACTCAACGTCAGCAATGACTGATACACATTACTGAAAGCATCTCATCTACAGTTGTCATTTGTGTTGAAATCAGACTGAAGAAAAGTGAACAAAAAGCTTGCATTTGATGACGTGATTATCTGATGTGAAGATCTGACAGTGCTCGAGTCGAGTGAAAGAGATGAGAAATTCATAAATCTAACATATGATGTTCAAAGAGAGTGAGCGATGATATAACAAAGAAAGAAAAGTGATTTGATTTTCTTGAGCAAAGTCTATATCTACAACAAGTCTTCGCAGAAACGACAGCATTTCACAATTTCTTCAATTACTTGACTTCATTGAGATTCAACACTCACAAAGAAGAAGTAGCTGCATATATCACGAAGAAAAAGCGCTGAGATCATTTATTTCTGATCAATCACTCTGCAAATGTTTGTAACTGTCTTGTGTTGCTCAAGAAATCATATTCAAAGTGAGAAAGTGATGTTTGCATTATTCAAGTCTTGTTTCTCTAAGAGATACACATCTGCTTCAAAGTTTCAGTCTTTTCTTGATCAAGAAATCGTAGTCGCAGTTATGAATTAATATATCGCATTATTTCAGTCTTTCGTTGATCAAGAAACAGTATTCGCAGTCGTGAATTCATGTCGCTTCTTTGAAGAATGCGAATATGTTTCACTAACTCAGTTTCTTGTTGTTCAAGAAATCATGTTCGCAATTGTGAATTAATATGTCACATTATTTCAGTGATCTATTATCAAAGAATTGATGCTCGTAGTCGTGAAGTCATCTTGTTTCTTTAAGAGATGTAGATATGTTGTATCAGTTCAATTTCTCGTTGCTCAAGAAATTGTATTCGCAAGCAGAGATTGATCTTGTTTCTTTCAAGAATGTGCAGTTGCACACAAAGTTTTTAGATGACTATTTTGAGACTAGAGTGCTTGCAAAGAGTCATGAAGATGCAGAACAAGTCAGTGATGCAGTTTTTGACGAACTCAGCGATAAGTTTTTCTGCTTGAAAGAGTCTTTTGAAGCGTAACAAGTCGATTGACTTGTCACATCGTTGTTGATAAGTCTTGAATCTGCGATGCGAAACATGAAAGCGATTATAGCATGTTGAAATGCAAGTTCTGCATCGATAATCTAAGATGAGACGAGATGAGATGTGAAGCGTGATACATGTGAAATCGCTGACGTCGTTTGAGCTTATCATTATTCGATTATCTGATATGTAAATGTGTAAATATTTTCGAACTCTGCACTCAGTGTAGAAACTCAATATTCAGATACGAGGTTTTTCGAATAAGAAATTTGTAGCAGCTTGAACAAAGTGTCGAACAAGCTGATGATGTCTAAATTTCGAAAATGTCTCATGACGCAATGAGACTGAAGAAGAATAATTCAAGCTTCGATCGTCATGCGCAGTGTCATGCATAATCGATCAAAATATCATGATCTAAGCAAGATGTACTTGACACGACTGTGAACACAAGTGCGACTGAAGTCATCGAACAAGCTTGATCGTAAAGTAGATAAAGTTATAATGATCGTTCGACAAGTCTTTTATTCTACGCAATTCATTATTCTCAGACGATCTTCATAATTGTTCTGAAACTTAGTGTGCATTCGCATTACGACGACGTAGTCTTATACTTGAAACATTTTTCATCTTCTAACGTATCACATTCATCTTGAAGAAAAGCTCTTGATTCTTCTTCAACGTTGATATATCTCTAAGAAACGTCTTTAAACAGCTTCAATGCAAAGAACTAATTACTTACTAAGTAAATCTATCGATTATCGAGTCAAAAAAATGTTTTGATATTTCATTCGATTCTGACATTCATCTTCATGTCTAGCTCATGTCTCAACAAGATGACTACAATTGATCTAATAAATGTTTTAAAAAAGAGACTGTCATGTCGTTTATCAAATTCATGACTGAGAGTTCTAGTGCAACAGTATTCAAGTAAGTCTGTTGACAGCTCTTCTATCTTGACGATATTCGTCTTCTAACTATTGTCAGTACAGTACTTTCGCAGCTGTACTTCAATGAAACTCTAAGATCATTTGATAATTCTTTTTTTGATATTGAGAAGATTCACTTCTTTCAGAGAATCTTCATCGCTTTCTCTATCACAGATCAATCAGACTACTATTAATTGAATAACTTCATGACATCTTCTTATAAAGCGATCGAGACAGATATTTGAAATTGAGATGTAGTTGAGCTCTCAAATCTTTCGACTGAGATACGCTCTCAGCAGCAATCATCAAAGCGTGATGAATTCAATCGTTCTCATCAATTTCTTGATATATCATTCGTGAAAGTCATTATTGCGCAGCAGCAAAATCTATCTCATCTTTCAATGAATCTTTATGTGAATAAACAAGATGAGATACTGTCTCAAGTCAACGATCATCTTTCTAAGTGCATCTTCGATTTTGTCGCTAAGTATCAATTTTCTATTTTGTTACAGTCGAATAAAAGATCAGTCGAAATTTCAGCGAATCGCGAATGAACGAAATAAATATACTTACTGAAGAAGTTAGCAATCAAAAGATGAATATCGACTCATGTGCTATTTCATGATCAGATCAAACAATTGATCATTGTCTTGAAGAATTACATGAAAATGTGACATGCTGTCAAGCATCAGTCGAGACTTCTTAAAGATGATCGAAATGTTCTACAGCTGATTTCTGTTGAACTTCAGATTGATCAGATACTCAAAGATGTCGTCTGCATGAAGCTTCTTGATAATCTACGTTCAGATCGAAATCAAGATTCAGCTTTGAAAAGATCAAAACGATTGAAAAGACGTTTCTTTTGATCTCGACTAGACGCAAATATTCAGACATATCAAGAGAGAAGAAGATATCAAGATTGAAAGAGATGAGATCATGAATGATAGAGAGAATATGCTTGTTGAAGTGAATAGAAAGAATAAGAAGTATTGAAGAAACAACGCATTAAGTATCGCTAGATTCTGAAGTTTGATGTTGATCGTGACAAGTCGTGTCAGAGCGCGAATCGCTTATGAAAACATGTGCTACTATAAGATGTGCTATTCAGATCTAGAGAAAACAAATCACACAGTAACTGAACGATTAGATTGACGAGATTTAAGCTTTAACGAGAACAGCTATGCGCGTACTTTTAAATGTCTAGCAGTGTTCTAAACAGACGTGATTGAGTATGTACATGAACAGCTCATGAGCGAGAAAATACTTCGTCACAAGATTTCTTAGAAAATTAGAATTTAATAACGTTGATTTTGTCGTTATTGCAACAATTTCGATGTGAGAGATTTGATTATTTGTTATCTCATGATTCATTCTCTTCTGCATTCTCGTTCAGATCATTTTAAAAGATCTTGTGAATTTTCTTGCTATATTGACTAAGCTTTTTAACGCTACGAAAGATTCGTACTTTTTTGTCTTCGCTGTTCTCATCATTGCGATCTGAAAAGATAATGAGAACATGATTGACATCTGTTGAACATAATTAACTACAGGCGAGTCAAGAAAGAGTTAAAGTAGCTCGCTTAAGTTTCTGTCACTACAAATCAGATAAACGAAGCACTACAATGACGTATGACATTTTTCTGCGAAGCTCTTCGCTTCTCTATCAACAAGACTATCAGTCTTCTCTTCTCTTTCATTTTCATAAATATTTCTTTTTCAAGTTCTTCAATGATTCGTATCTCTCTTCTGTATCTTGAACTCTATTGAAGCGCAGCTTCGCATGTTTACGAGATATCAATAAATGAAATCGAATGACTATTTGATTCAAGAAAGACAATGCACATCTTTCTGAATTTAATGAGATCGAGATGAGATTCAGAGATTCGAAGACGAGATACGACGATCGTCGACAAGCACAATCTTCACTAAGCGCGCGATGCTTGAATCATTCGTCTCTTTCAATAATGAGACAGACGTTGTTATCAATGTCTCAGCTCTTGTCGTCGCTTCACATGCTCAGAATGTTTCACAGTCTTCGCATCGCGCTCTCTTCGACAGAAGACTGCGTCAAGTATTGTCTTGTTCAAGTCAAGTCTTCTTTTCAGCGATCGTCTCTGTCTGAGCGCTTACGCTCTCGTTTCAAGCTCTGCTGTCGAAGAGTGTTGAGATAAACGACTTCAGAGATGATCTGTAAGAAGTTCTGAGAGAGTTTTCTTTGAGACGCGATTCAGTTGATGAATGTAGCAGAAGATTCAGCGCGAAATCAAAGAGTATGTGACATTGACGACGAGCTATCGACGAGAGTTGAAGACACGCTGACGAGAAATATAAAGAACTGAAGTAAGAGATCTATGATGAGTGAGCTGTAGTGCTTATTCGTACATGATCGCTTCGCATGAGCAATCTGACGCGACGAGATTGTGAAAGTCGATGAAATGCATCGAGTTTTCGTGTAGATTCTCGCAGAATAGACATCAAAATCTGTTGCAACAGTGACAAAATGTTCTCTTGTCAAGAGCATCATGAATTAAGAGAAAAAACGATGATGAATGAGAACTTGAGCGCTTTTGACTTTAGAAAGATCAAGTGTGATCGATGAAAATTTCATTGATGCAAAGATTAACTTACGAACTACAGCTCGAGATATCATTGATAGTTTCACTTCATATGAAAGATAAATATTGAGATAAGAACGTCGAAAGCAATCAAATCTTTAGATATCAATGTCGTGTAATAGATGAATCACAAAATTATTTGTTTTTATTAATTTAATCTAGAAATACTCACACAATCTATCTACTTTCATTGTGATTAAGTCATAAAATCGCTCTTTCAGTCACATGTAGAGTTTGAGAGTCTTCTCATATTTTGATTCTTTCAAGTTCTTAGCAAAGACGTTGTCAATGAAGAGAACTTGAAGAAGATGCGTCATGCTCAGCATTTTCTTCTCATTAAGAGCTATGAATTGAGCTGTGCAAATTGCGTTCTTGATCTATCATCAATGTCTTGTTAGCTCGTCGTATGCAATAGACGATTAATGAAAGATAGAAAAGAGACAGAGAAAAGATGAAAAGATGAGTTTGAAAAAACAAAAAAAAGCTTCTGTATCTCTCGTTCATTGACTTCAAAGTTAGATAGCTGCGTGAAATCATTCTCTGTGATGTTCGCAACTTTCATCTCTGATAATTTTCTGACTTGATCAATGAATCTCTTTCAAATATTATTTTTAGTTTTAATGTTGAGTTTGTCGTATCTGAGTTCGATGTGAATACGCGATTGAAAAGTCTCGTCAAAAGTTGCAACATGATTTGTGATCAGAAAGAGTATACTCTGAAAGTACTTCAACATTCGCAGAAAGATGCTCACGAGCGCGTTGTGATTGATGTCGCGAAGCTCTCGTTGTTTCAAGAAGACGTAGATCTCATCAATCAATAACACTGCACGTCATGTATGAGCAATATCGAGTATCTGAAAGAGATTTTTCTCAAGATAATTCATTCTTGTTCTCCGTTCTTCAACGAATATCATCTAAAAGATAAGTCAGTCTATCGAAAACTTTGACACGACAAAACTAACGTAGAGTGATTTCTTAAGCATCTTCGCGATGTCTTCAGCTGTGAGAGTTTTCTCGATCTTCGACGATTCATGTAGAACTGTCACGAGATCTCATTTCTTGTCTGAGAATGTAAGCATAAGAGCGTGCACTGAATTTTAGAATAATACTAGTCTTGTATAATATCATCGATGTTTTTCTTCGCGTTTCATTCGTGCGACTCTGCGAGAGATTTGACGACGTGCTTATGTTCATTGAATATAACGAGCGAGTCAAAGACGCTCTCGTTTCAAGTGACATCTTGAATGTCAAAAATCGCGAACTTGAGTTAGAGTTTCTCATTGAAGCTGAAATCGAGTGCGATAAAACTCGCAATGAGATATTTCTCATCAGTGAACTCGCGCTTATCGAAGTCGTTTTGACTTGAAATGTTCTCAATGTTCTCTTTCTGAATCACATTATCTTCTTCATCAATCAACACGTCGATCAAATGATAAGTATCAATCTTCTCGTTCTTGATCAATTTTTTTTTGAGTTTCGACTTCTTTTTTTCATCATCGAACTGACTTGTGTGATTTTCGCTCTTCTCGTCTGAACTGTCTTCGAATTCATCGTTGTTCTCAGATTTTGAATCACTAAGAATGTTCTTATTCTCATGTTTGAGCGTGAAAATAGAGTAGTTAGAGTTGCAACGTCTGAAAGTCGTCGAATCAATCATCATTCTGTTGTCAATGTTGACTTTAACGATCTCTTGATGCTTCTAAAATGACTCAGTCAGAAGATTCTGATTCTCAAAAAGAATAGTTGAATATCTTGTAGAAAGCTATGTCTTTCTGAATACAATATTGTCTGCTTTTCAAAACAATGAATTTCTTTTCGCACTCAATCATCTCTTTCTCAAGCTTCTTGTGATCTGAATGACGTTTGAGAGAGAAACAACGTAAGCTGAAAATGAGATGCAATTTCTTGAACGTCTCAACTGTTACTTGCACATTGCTCATTTCGAAGATTTTATCGTCAAATTTCAGATAGCGCTCTTTAATTATGTAATAATCATTCTTGAGTAACGAGTGTTTCTGTTTCAAGTCAGTGATCAAGACGTCAAAATAGTTCGAATGCATGTCTGTGCTTATCAAATAAACATATTCGATCTTGAAAGTTCTAGACTCACTCAACGTATCATATGTTGAAGTATAAACAATCTCGTCGCTTTTGAACAATGCTCAAAGAAGATCAAAAGTGATCTTCTTGCTTTCGAGTAAGAAGTAAAGAAATTTCTTGATCTCATCATAGTCTTTGTCAAGATACTTGATAAGCACTTTGAGATGTCTAGTCTTAAGAGCAATCTCTTTGATCTTTTTCTTTTTCTTCTCGACATTGCTCTGCGCTCTAAGATTTTTCATATAGACGCGTAGATCTTCGAGAAAGAGAAAGATCATGTTTGAATCAACGAAGAGCAAATCTTCTTCTAAAGAGATGTCTTTCACTTTTTTCATGATATGTCTCAAAGCGATCTTGAGTGACTTGCTCATGATGTCTAAACAGATATTCATATGTTTGTTTTTTCAGTTAAATTTGCGACGAACGTTGAAGATGTACTGTGCATATTCGTCTGCTTCAATGTGCTCGCTCGATTTCTTCAAAATGTATCTGTGCTCATCGTGCTTCACAAGCAATCAATTTGTATGAACTTCGTCTTGATATTTTTCTTATTCTTCTTTTTCTTCTCGATCTGTTTCGCTTCTTTGACTCTTTTCTTCTTGACACACGTCTTTCTTCTGAGCTCAGTCTTGTCATGAACATTGTCATCATCAGATTCGAAATTCTCATCTTTTACTCTTTTGAATTTGACTTTCTGTCTCACGCTCGACTTCTTGACTTTTCTTATCTTGATTCTTCTCTTCTTCTTGTCTTCAGAAGAGCTAGAGTTTTCACTGAAATCAAGATCATCGTCATTCGTTTTGCTCTTTTTCAATTTTGTCTGTCTTTTCTTCTTAAGCTTTCTCGCTTTCTTTATCATCATGTCAAGTTTCTTGTCAAAAGTTTCTGATGAAGAATTGAAAGACGAAACAGAATCGCTAGAATTGAAACTTTGAAATAAAGAATCATTCTCGCTGTCGTTGCTGTCATCGTTGAGAACGTGCTTCTCTCGACTGAAACGAAAAAGCTTGAATTTACTTGTAGACTTCATCATTGACGAGACTCAAAGATTCTTGAAGAGTTTATTTCTTTTCGTGTTGATGTTTCTGAGAACTTTGTCTTTGTCAACAGCAGATTTTGAAGATGAAAAGTAAGAGCAGAGCGAAAGCAAAATAAGACAGAATTACAACTTGCAGTGTTTGAAATGTGATCAACTTTCAGATTCGTCTCATTCTATGTCAAATAATCACAATCTAGATATTCTGACAGTTAACATTCTTGATTATGACAAAAAGAGAGCGTCGCAGACAATTCTTGTCAAAGTCAATGAGTGCTATCGATCATTCGAATTTGATTGCTGACGCAGTGATTAATTCTCAATATAAAGACTTGCAACGTCATCTGTCTTCTTCTTCAAACATTATTTCACTCAGTCGATGTATTCACATAACATCAATTAAAGTGCGATCAACGCTAATATTATCAAAACATTAAGAAACGTTGACGACTTCATTGATCTTACTTTCAAACGAAAACTCGAACGCATCTTTGCTTTCAGTGAAATTGATCTTCATTAAGTCATTCATGAGTCATTTCAATTGACTCGATGATAAGATGAACGCGCTAAATGAATGATTCAGCTGAGATGATGACAAAACTTCTTGTATAATACTACTGTGCACAAAGAATGCGATGAGTTGTTTCTCATGATTACATTGAAGTTTCAAGTGTCGAGAAGAAAATTGTTGATACATTGAACACAATATTCATTCTTCGCTCTACTCACTCAGCTTTTGATGACTTTCAAAGAAAACATCTCTATCATTCTTCTTTCTCTCTCGAAAGATTGACAATTAATACGAAACATATTTCTAATCTGAATGTTTTCAGTCTTTTGAAGTTCAAGTGCTGCTCTGAACATTAAACAGTAATCGTTCATATCTCATGCAGTGTTTGCTCACGACGATCTGCGTGTTTTAAGAAGATACTGAGACTTTGTGCACGCTCAATACGTCAACAAATATGCTGAACATAGAGTATTTCTTCGAAAAAGATAAGAAAATGATGAGAGAATGATTGCTTGCTCAAGCGCTTGACGATCTATGTGCTGTGTGTGCATGCTGTATATACATCATAGTTCAAACAGAATGCTGTTGTGAATTGCACTTTATTTATTGCAGTGCTGTCACTTCGAATGAGTTCGTGTTAGAATGAAATAGCACTTGCGATTGCATTCTTTATTGTAACATCTGTATATGCTTGAATGACATGATGATCATGCGCTCAAAAGAGAACGAGCAACGACAGTATATCGAGATAGCTCTTGCGATGATACATACACATCAATGCGTCTTCGAGTGCTTCTGCCTTGATTTTAAGTAAACGTTTCAATGTCTTGAAATTACGATTCAGCAAGTGAGACATGACTTGATATAAGAATGTCGTTTTGCAGTAGTACATTCTGCAGAAAGTCTCGCTCTTTGATCATTTCTCGTACTTGTGCTTCTATATTTGAAATGTTGTTTGAGATCTTCTGCTTCTTGTCTTTGCGTCACTTTTGAAATTTATGAAAGACGATGACATTGCGCTTGCGTTTTTCGTCAGCGACTTTAGACGCAGCTTGCACGTCAAAAGATATCTGAATGAGATCTTGCTTCGTTTCAAGCGTCAACATCTGACATTGACTCTGACTCAAAGTCTTTGATGTTGACGCGTTGAATGAATTGACTGTAGTGTCAATCGATTCTCTGTGAAAAGTGCGAAGAATATAGCGCTTGAAAAGACATTGACTATACTTCAGTCGTGACTGAGTTGACTATGCAGAAATATTTTCTCTTGTATTGCACTTTTGTCTCATCTCAATCACTATTAGACGTTGATGTCGAGTTATTCAATATTTATCATTCGTCGTCTATTGTGTAGTCAACTTATCTCATCACAAAATTTAAGATGTTCGATTGATGTCGACTACTGCGTTAGTCACATGCTCATCATTGATCTCACATCATCATATTTCTCATTGCGATACTCTAATCAGTGAAGCAAGCGACACTTCATCGAGACTGCAGAAGATGTGATCTTCAAACATTTATTCGTGAGCATGACTGATAAGACTGAAATCTAGTTAGCGTGTTCTGTCACATATCACTGAGATTTCAAAAGCTCATCATGTCTTCTCATTCAGAAGTCATTCATGTTTACATCGACATCGATATTGATTTCGATTTGATAGACGCAGCGAGAGATGAATGCAATGATCTGAATCTCAATATCACAGATTCATTCAAGATCTTTCGATCAGAAGAGAAACGCGTCAAGATTATCGACTTCTTGAAGAACAAGATGAGTTAATATTTAAGACAGCAACGAGCGTTAACGCAACAGAGACTTATCAGATGATAGATTTCATGAACGACTACTGAGCGTACTGTCTTTGTACTTCTTCTCGATGCTACTAACAAGTACATGAAGACAATCTGTATCGCTGTTTCAATCAAGAAGAAGAGCTTGTCAATCAGTGTAATAACTGAAACTGAACAGATCGTTACTGTGAATTGAAAGAAAGAGAAAGCTTGAGAAATACGTCAAAGTGTTAAATCAGCGACAGTAGATAAAAAGAGAGAGACTTTGCTGCTATGACATTTAAAGTGATGAACTTACTCGATGAGTCAGAAGAGTAGAACATGTTGTAAATTCAAATTAATATTTTTATTAGACTTTCGAGTATTATTGACGTGATATAAGAATCATCACATATGATAAGCTAACTCGTTTTCAATATTTGAAACTCAAGAAACGTAGTTGTCATTGTCTGTCATGAGCTCAGCATCAGAGTTCACACTCGAAGCTTCGATCTCAAACATATCTTCAGACTTGAAGAATCAAGAAACGTAGTTATTAGTGTTTGCTTCGAATTCAGCATCAAGATTCACATCAGAAGCTTTGATTCTCAACATATCATCAGACTCAAGAAATCAAGAAACGTAGCTATCAATGCTTGTTTCAAATTCAGCATCAGAACTCAGATCAAAGATCTGAGCAAGAGCATGAGCTTGAGCATCAAATGCATCGTCAGACTCGAAGAATCAAGAAACGTAGTTGTCAATGTCTGTCGCTGACTCAGAGTCAGAATTCAGATTAGTATATTCAACTGCAGATAAATTGTTGAATTGTGAATTTCTCTCTTCTTTCTGTGAGTTTGATGAAACGCTCAATTGATAAGCATACTGCAAATTTTGATCTCGCGAAAATTCATAAGCTGTATTAATAGAATTTCTTTGCAAAGAGACTGAAATAAAATGACTTGAGTGCTGATGAACAGTGCTCGACGTCGCTATACTATCATCAATCATTACGCGCAAGTCATCATATTCATCAGAGCTGAAGTTGTTACTAGAAGAATTTGAAGAATTTGTATGTATTAGATGTTGTAGCAACGAAAGACGCAATGCTGAAGATCGTTGAGTTCGCTCACATTTATAAGATCGAGTCTTTTCTAATGATGATCTCGTTGCGATGATGAAAAGTCTTGTAGATGTATATGAATCTAAATCTGTCAACACAGCTCTGAATTATTTTGATCGTAGTCAATGCTCACTTACTCATGTCGAGATTCATCAATTCTTGTACTTTGATCTCAGTTGTGAAGAAAGTCTGATCTGTGAGTGAATTCGACTTTATTTCTGATGAGTAGATCTCGAGCTCGCTCTGTTGATGACTGCTTGCTAAGAGCATAAGTGCAGTTGCATTCTCTCACTGACTAGATCTAGAAAACACATCTTCATGTGTTTGTGTTCGAAAGTGTTCTGCGTCTCGATGACTGTGTTTCGTCTCTTCAAGATCGTTGATCATATCTCTTGCTGTTGATAAGATTCAATTGTCAGATTGCAAAGTATCTTGATACTGTGACAGTTGAGCATCGAAGAAACAATCAAATTGCAAGAGATTAATATTCTGATTTAATCGATGATGCTTTTCTCATGATTCAGAGAGAGAAGAGCAAGACTCATATGATTTATTGATTCGTGACAACTTCTTGCATCACACTGTAGAAAAATGAGCAGCGTCAGTGTCAGCAACGATCACGTATCATCATACAGAGTTTGACATTCATCATATCAGTCTGTTTTCTGCTTCACAAGTTTCTTGATTCATTTCAAATCGTTCATCATCGTCTTCAAAAAAAAAAGATCTTCGAACTTGATCACTCGAAAAAGACTGTATTTGAAGCTCAAAATTGCTGAAATTACTCTTGTGTCAACTAATAGTTCGAAGACAAGAAATTTGATTTCGTGCTCAATTTCTCTTCTTGTGATATTCTGTTTTTCGAATCGACGATTGTTGCTTTCAAGATACTTCACGATGTGTCTCAAATCTCGTTCTTGTGAAATCGATAAATTCTTTATCAGCACGCTGACTTTTGACGATTCATAAGTGTGACGTTCTCATTGAGTATACTCAATAGCTAAAATCGCTGACTCAGATTCTTTTGAAATCTGATCTTTGACGTTGATCAACTTTCATCAAGCTGAAGATCAACAACACGAGAATTCTCGACTATTCATTCTAGCTCATTCTCAATAGCTTCGAGTTCTGATCTCGATAGAAACTTCTGAATCTGAGTTGAATCTTTGTTCAGCGCTTGAGTCAAGATCAACATTGATGAAGTTGAAGAGAGCTCGTGATCACTCAGAAAGAATGAAGAGAAGAATTGTTGAATAGAGAAAGTTGTTGAGCTCTGAGAATGAAGAGCAAGCGAGAATGTGTTGATGATGTTTGAAAGAGTGAAGAACGAATTTGAATCATTCAAAGATGATGTCAATGAATTCTGAGCAGCGAAAGCAGACAGAAACAACTTGTTCATGATCATAAGAGCTGAAGAGAAACTGTGATCTTTCAAAGAAGATGAGCACGAGCTGTGATTATTTATAAGAGAAGAAGTTCAAGTGTCATCATGATCTTTCACAACTGTTCAAAGCTTTTGAAAGATTAACAGTGTCTCGGCTCTATGAGACAGAAACGCTTTTTTAAAAACATTGCAAAGAACTTTCAGAGTCTTCTGAATGTGAACGATGTCGTTGTAAGACATGTATAAACTTAATGTTTGTGAGACAAGAGATGATCGAAAGAACATGCTGCGAACGTGTTTAGAAGTCTAAGAGCACTGCGCTATTCTTCTTGTCTTTTAATCTCAAAATGAAGCGTCAAAATTAAATGTTTCGCTAGATTCTGCAAAGTCAATCTTAATCTCTGTCTTTTAATCTCAAGAATGAAGTGTCGAGATTAACTGTTTTGCTAGACTGTACGAAGTCAATCGTGATTCATCTTCGTTAACAACTTATGACTTACACAAGATTTACACTACAAAAGAAGATGATTTTGATATCAACTTGATAGAAAATCTGCATCTCATACATGCATGTTCAAGATTCAGCGTACATTCTACTCACTTCTTCGATTGATCTATTTATCTAGTACACTATATCTTCTCACTTCGTCAGTTACTATTGATTTATCAAGACAGAACTTGTCATGAATGAGAATTGCAAATCATGAAAGTCAGAAAACTCAAGTTCATACTGTGAAAAGAATGCGTCAATGAGAAGATCGATATCGTTCATTTCTTTGATCATAATGAGCTCTGAAGTTTTCTAATATGAAATTACGAATAAGAAGAGAAGTGACTGCTATATCATGTTCATGCATCTGTGCATAGAATGTTCTTTATTTTGTTTGTTTCATTTTGTCTTTTGAATCAATTCACTGAACTGTTCTTTGCATTCTCATCTGCATGTCTTCTGTTTTAATTACGAAAAGAGTCTCATCGACAGTTCATCTTTCTGTTCTGACTTGTGTTCTTCTTGTCACTCTGACAGCACTTCTTTCTCTGCGTTGATGACACGTTCGTTTGAATTCGTTTCAAGATCTGTGTCATCAACTACAGACATGAATCACGATATTGAAATGCATCTCTGACATCGCTTTAGTCGTTTTAAGTGCTCTGAACGTCTCAACAATCATTCACGATGATAAGCAAAGACATTTTCAACGACTGTATATGTCGTAAGTTTTAACTGTGTCGTGTAGAAACACACTTTTGAATCTCTATTGATCTTCTTCTTCACTTCTTCATCACATGTGTAATAATCTTAGAAATATGTCTTGAGCGAACATCTCAGATCAAATGCTGATTGTTGATCACAGCATTTGATGATACAGCAGATCTTTCGTCAAACTTTCTTTGAACGATTCTTTGACTCTGTTAATTTTGTTGTTATCTTTGCGTTCATCGTCTTGAGATTTTTACCGTTTATCAGATATGATCGTGATATCATTGCAGAACTTATGCATGCTCATTTGAACTGCAGATTGTACAACGAGACATTGCATTTTTGAACTGTTTTTGTCGTCAACTTTTCGAAGACTTTGTGCTTCAGTTTTATTTACTGATGAACTTTATATCAACTTCAGAGTGATTGCAAATGAAAGTCTTCTCTTGTCATCAGCGTTATTTCTAGTTTCTTAATCACTCTTTCGACGTTAGTAGCTTTGATAGTGAAACAGATGTATTCATGAATTCAAAGTTCTCTATTCTCTGAGATAAGTCAAGTGATAATAGAAGCTCAAGACGAAAAACAGTACTGATAAAAATCGCAGGTTTTTCTACTACTCATCATCGAGCAGTTCTCGCTACGTAGCAATATCATGAAGAGAAGTCAGACTTTCAAGAAAATTCACGAAAATATGTTGAACGAGATCTCAAGTGAATCACGACAGCTTCTCAATCGCAATACTGACACTAGCAACGAAAGACTCTTCATCACATCAACATTAAGCAAATCATTGATCGATGATTTGAATGATTTCAGAGTGCTTTACGCGTTCAGCTTATCAGAAATTCAAGTGAAAAACAAGAAAGAAGACGAAGAAGAAGAAGAGATGATTCTTTGCATGAAAGAAGAGATCGATGATGTTTCTGATGAAACTAGATGCTCTCTTGATTACTCTATCTTTTGTCATTCTTTACTCTTCTCAGTTCGTTCTGATCTTATGCTACAGCTTATATCTCTGAAAAGTTCTCACATTTCAACAATTCACGTTCAGTCATGTGCTGCTTCTACATGTCGTCATCGCTGAGCTGACGTCGTCGAATGACACACTTCATCAAAGATCTTCTCGTCAAGAACGAGAACTTCGAATCAATTGTGCTAATGCTGAAAGCGAAGTGATCTCAAATGACTAATCATATAGAGATCAAATGAGTGAAGTTTTGTGCATGACAGAGTCAATCAAAGAAGTTGATAGTAGAAGTTGAAGAGATGAAAAGTACAGCGAAGCTGAGTTATGATCACTGTAAGAAATACAAACAGCAAGAAGCGAACAAGATCATCGAGAACTGAAGCTGATGACATTCAGAACTGAAGAGAGATTCAAGAGTTGTACATCATAGATGAGACTTATGTAAAGCACGTCTTTCATTTATGATACTGCTACTTTCAGTACTGCTACTTTCAGTACTGCTACTTTCAGTACTGCTACTTTCAGTACTGCTACTTTCAGTACTGTCATTTTCAGTATTATCATCTTCAGTACTCTCTTTGACAGCATTTTCTTTCACTTATGTCGTCGACACAATTTCGAAGTTCGATATGAGAGCTTACTTTCTTCACGATTACGTATGTTTCTCATGAAGCACACATTAAACATAGTCTTTCGATAGAGATAATATTATCTCATCATGTGAAATGATTCGAAAAAAGAGTAACGTTTGACGTCGAGTCTTGCGCGCACAGAAAAGATGAAAGACTATGATAAATAAAGATTCATTCTATTTGCGACTAGATAGCATGTTCACTCTCAAATTTTGAGAACTCTACGATCGATTGAAACTTTTTCATCTTCATTTCTATTTCTGAAGCGACTTCATTCTTGATTCTAGAACTTTCATACTCTTTCTCGTCACATGTGTGTGTTCATCAATTCATCGTAATTTTCAACTGAGAAACAATCAATCTTGAATAATCTTTACTCTTTGAAAGTTAATTCTTGTAGATGCACTTGAATCATGATCATGTTGATCTCATCACATACATGAGATGTCTTGCAGAAGTTCTTTCTCAATCTCTTTGATCACGCAGCTTTCAACAGAATCATAAGAATCTGTTGAGTCAACGAGAAAATTGATTTCTTCAGCATTTTGCATTCATGACAAATTCTATCTCATTATCTTATTCAACGAAATCTGCTTCAGTCACTCAAGCTAGAGATGCAAGAAAATCTCAAAATCTAAGATTGATGTTCAATATCATTAAATATTGTCTTTTGCTGACTGATAATAGTTGCAAGATCGTGAGATTTCTGATTTGCAGTCTGATGTGATTTTAAGAGCGACTGATATGTTAGAGAAAGAGTAGAAACTAATGATTGAAGTCTATCTAGCATTTGATTCTTGCTGAATTCAACAGTAGCTTGTCAACTGCTCACTTCTGTCAACGCAAGCATAAACGCATCTTGATAATGATCTATCAATGAAACTTGCTTCTTGAAAATTGCTTATCAAAGCGCTTTGAAATGAAAAGAACTCTTTCTTCGAACGTTTCAGCGTTGCTGCTTCGCAGCTCGCTGATTTTCTTCTTCTTTCGCGTAGTTTCAAGATCTTGATTTCTATTGCTGCTGCGACTGCATATACATCATCATCAATGACTGTCGCTTCAAGACATCATGTCTCTCATCTTTTACACTTTCATCTTCTTATTCTTCTGCATCAGCGCGCAGCAATCACAGAAGCAGAAGATAAAACAGTCATTACAGTCATTGTTCTTGATGTCATATTGACGACGCATTTTGCTTCGACTGATCATTTGATGAATATCTTGAAGAGAGCAGAATGAGAGAGCGCAACAGCTCATACACTAACGACAGAAGAAGTCAGTAGAGTGTGATTTATGAGATGTAAGAAAGAAAGATGTACATTGTCATTACAAAACGAAGCATCGAGATTGTCATCTCTTCTAGTCTGTGTTTATCGTAAAGAATACATGAGCATCAGATAGTCAAGCAGTCTAGTGTTGTTTATATTAGAGTACTATTTTTGTTAATAATCTTAGAAACTCACATGTGTCGATAGAACTAAAGCAGTCAAATAGCTTATGATTTCATGATCTCGACATTGCTAATGCTTCGATAGATATTACGTTAGAATTCACGAAAAACAATTTAAATGTTTAGAAGAGAATACAAAAAGCAAGATACAGTTGAACGAGAGAGCGAGCATGTATAGATCTAGTATATATAGATATCTTAAATTCTAAAGAATGACTGCGTCTAGCTTAATGATCAAAGCTTCATTTCTAGTGAAGAGCAAAGTTCAATTATGATTCACGTTGTAAATACTGTCTTGTTGATTGATTAATCAATTGATGATATCGCTTTGAAATTGAATGCACGTTCATTCACTTCGAACTTTCTCACTTCATTTTTGACTTTTCACTTCAATTCTGACTTCTCTGCTTCAAAAGTGACTTCTCTGCTCTAGAATTGACTTTCAGACGTCAAAAATGACTCTTTGCTTCAAAAGTTGATTTCTTGCTCTAGATTTAGCGTCTCATATATAGCAATATACTGATCAAAGAGATCGCGATGCACTTAGATGAAGAAGTCTAAATTAGATCTCTGATATTTCGTAATATTTTCTAGCTGTATCTGTCTAAAAAGTCTGATCAGACTACTTTGTCTTCAAGAGCTCATTTGATCGAATTTCTTCAATCTTGAATTTTCGTCTAGCAAAAGAGTTTTTCTATCGTGCATTAAATCAATCTTTTAACATCTTTGCATAAACATCGAGCAAATTGATATACGCTTGACGCTCTGTCTTAATACAAGATCTTCTGTAAGAGCTTCTGAAGTCAAGAAGTTAGTAATGATTAGATGATGAATGAAGAGATGATGAGTAGACACTTGCGATGCAACAATATGTTAACATGATCTTTATAAGCATCTCTGAGATTTGAAATTGAACGATCAAGCAAAGAATTGATCTACAAAGATATTGTTGAAGTTGTTGCTAAACTACAACAGTACGATTTGCGTTCTTTTCTGCTTTAAAAGCTTCTTGTTATCATTTCGTCTCTTAGAATTTTACACGAGACAAGAAAAAGCAGAACGAGTAGTACGTGCAGAAGAGAAGCACTCTGTCTTTGAAAGAAAAGAGCACACGACATCGTAAGCTAATAGTACATGATAGAACTATCATATCTTTTTGCTTCGCAGAGCATTTTGCAATTGATGAATTTGAAATCTGATACTGCAATGATGCTTTCTTTACAGACTCTCTTGAATTCTCTTTGTACATTCTGAATGACTATCAGCAGCGCAGCAAGTCTCTTTGAAAAGTCTAACATTCTTTCTTCTGTATGATCTGCGCGATCTTATTCATCTCGATCAGCTTCTTGATGAACTTGTTCAACGTTTCGAAGAGCAGAATCGTCTCAAGTCACGTTAATCACGTCGATTCTCTTCTTTAAATAATTGATGACGAATTCTTCTTCATCAAATTTCGCACAGTCGCTTTCAATCATTTATTCATCGACATTTTTGCATTGTCAAACTGCTTCTGATGCAACGACTTCTTCATCACTTTCTTAGTCGATTCGTAAATCGATCTCTTTGACAAAACAGACTTTTCAGTCTTTCTCATGTTCTTGATCAAGTTTGTCTTAATGACTGCGATTCTTAGATCTACGACTTTGATGTCAAAGAGTTCAAGCTTGAGTTGAAGCATATCTGAAATCATCATTATAGTGAATTTGAAAGCGTTGTAAATGACTTGAAATGAAATTGTGCAGCTGCTTCTCACAGACGTCTGATTCACAATCATGTCTTTGAGAAATTTCAGCAGCAGAGAAAGAAAAGTCTGCGTCATCGCAATGTAAGATCAGACGTTGAGATCAAACGTCTTCTTCGTCTCGACAATGTTGACATCAATCACGAGCATGAGAAACATCATGTCTGCATTGTTGATCAAGATGTCAAGACTGAACAATTTGCTGACGCAGACTGTGATAGACAATTCTGATTGCACGTCGAGAATGAGAGTTTCGATGTCGAGAAATCTGAGTTGAGACATTTTGACGAGATTGCGAGCGATTGCGTAGACGTGCACGTCGACTTCGTGAAAGACTATTGCGAGAGCGACGTCAATGTTGTCATCTGAGCAGTCGATGATGAGAACTGTTCGCTTGAGAGTAAACATTTTCTTTTGAAAACGAGTGAGAAAGAAGTATTTGAAAGATGTCGTGAAAGATACGCAGTGATACAAATAGATGTAGTATCAAGTGAGACAAGAAATTCAAAACATGCTACGTTCAATGTCAAGACTTTGTGTTATCAACTTATCAAGCAGTCGAGACAACGTCGTTGCTCGTCGTGCTGAAAGAGATTTACTTGAGCGACAGAAGAGAAGATGTGAAATGCATGACAGACATGTAGAGTGAGTACAAAAGAGAGAAGAGTGTAATTCTGACAAAACATACTCAAAACTCTCGAATGTTAGACGCTTTTAAAGTCGAGCGTACGAGTACTTGAGTTTGCATATCACATTATCTTCTTGATCATCGAGCAACGATGCATATCATCACGTGTGAATGCACAAGAGTCTTGTTGTCTTTGCTCTCAGTCTTTCTGTCTTTCATGAATACAGCATACAAGATAATGCGAGTGTCATTCAGCAAGCGATTGAAGATTCATGTTAAGTGTTTTAGATCGTATATAATACGATACGACTATAGCTAGTGAAACTAAGATGTGATATAATATTGTTGAAGATTCAAAATGCTTCATCACACTCATTCACTGTCAGCGAAATGCGCTGTTCTTAAATCATATTCGATGTTTCTTACACACTTTGCTTTGATTTTTAGACTGCAATAGATCAAAGCAGTGCTATCTAAGATCTCAACTTCACACGAAGCTCACGACTTCTCTTGACTGGCATGAAAACGATCGTTTCGCTGTTCGCGTCTATATTTCTCTCGCAAATTGTGTCATACAATTTCAGCGTTCGTTCTTTCTGATCGTGATATAAGTCGTATCTGTTCAGTATTGTGTCTAGTATGATGTTGATTTCACGACGCGCAAAGTTCATGCTACGACAAAACAGATCAGAGAGTATGACACATGAGAAAAAGATTGAGAATCTTACTCGATGCAGTTTCTCAATTCTCGGGAAAATGCGATAAAGAATCGACTGAGCTTGAGATTATTGATTCATCTCTGTGAACGATACTCGTAGAAATTCTCGAAGACGTCAGAATTGATGTGAGTGATGTACGTTGACATGCTTGTGAAAGTGTCTGATGAAATCACGTAAGTCGTGTCGCAACGCTTATCATTGTACACAATATTTACTTCGAAAAAGACGCAAGACATGCGAAATAAGACATCTGAGTGAAGACGAAGAATCTCTTGAATACAGACGTTGAAGTAGAGAAGATTTTCGACTTCTGAATACGACGAAACTCTGTTCTTGTTGAAAATGACTGTCGCGAGCTCGTTTTTAACTTTCTGAAGATCTCCAGAATGAGCAAGAAGCTTGAACATTGTAGCATTGAGCGTGTATGCTGTATTCTCAAGCATCAGCGTCACTTAGTCTCAACGACTTGAATGAGAATCTTCTATCAGTTGTGCTTTCGTTGACAAGTTCGATCAATTGAGCGTCATGAGTCATTTTGACATCAGTCTTTTCTTCTGTCAAAAGAAAGCTGCTCAAGATTTCTTCAAAAATCGTAGTCTTGATTTCTTCTTAATTCAACGAATTTCTGATTTTGCGAACTCTGTTTATTCATCACTATTGCACATCAATAACACTGAACTTGAAATATTGAATAGATTATAAAAGTTCGCGTTATTATTCAATGTACACTCACTACAAGCTCTGACTCAAATACGAACATTAAGACTTCTTTCGCTGATGTGTTTGAAGATAGTCATTAATTCACGTGAGATTTGAGAATGCTTTTGCTGAATCTCTAAAAGAACACGTTTTCTTGCGAATAGATTCAATTGCTTTGAAACAGACAGAGAAATAAAATTGTGCAGTGAAGTGAAAGTGAAAGTTTTTATCTCTTGCTTTTTCGACATTTTGAACAAATTATCAATGATTAATCGAAGAGCTCACGTTGACGCATTATTGATCAGCTTCATGACTATCGAAAAGTGATTGAAAACGTGAGTGAGATCGAAATACTTTTCAGTTGAATCGAAATACGTTATGTCTCAATCATTCTCATCGAGAAAGTGAAAACAGTCATCAAAAGCGTATGTGATGATTATGTCGTCTGCGTACGCTTTAAAAACTGTGTGCAGATACAGAATCTTGTCATTCTCTGAACTCGCTTCGCTTCATCGCAAGAGCATATTTTTCAAACGCTTCTTGATAATAGACTCGACTCTATGAATGCTGACATTGAAGAAGAATTCGTTGATGCTGTTTCGACGCATACGATGTACGTCGTGATCTATCGTGACAATGATCGAATTTGAGACTGACGAGAGTAAATCATAAGCTCTGAACAAGATTTTTGACGCGTTCAATGTCTACTTTCTGATCTCTGTTCAACAAACAAGAGCTTGTCTGTCTTTCTTTCTGCAGTTGAATACAGCGTATCGATGAAGTCTGAGTCGTTGAAGTGAACTTTATTTGAATTGATGCGCACGATCGAACCTTGAGATGTCTATGTCAGCTATTTCAAACTTTGACAATCAATGACAGTTACACATGTCATATTCTTTATGCATTTCGTTCATTCGTCGAAAATACTTATCATCTAAAAAGATTTCGTAATATATCTTGTATCAGTATGTCATTGCTAAACAGCATTAGTTGCAATGTCTTCACAAGATTTGATTTCGTGTCGATCATGAATTGAATCTTCTCATCAATCAACTTTGAGTCTGAATTTCTTGAAAGTGAATGCAATGTCATTGAATTCTTCAAGTCAATTTCATGAAAAGATAAATGAGATTTGACTGCATCACATATTTCGATATAGTGCAAGACAAATGCTTCAAACGAAGATTTCTATAATCAGAGAATAGATTCATTGACGTTCTCAGTCTTGAAACTCATATTGATGAGTTGTTGCTGAGCTTTTCAGTCAGCTATCTAATGACACGTCTACGACAGACATTGATTTTGAAAAATGTCTTCGACAACGATGCTCAGAAGAAAAGAAGTTTGCAACGTTGAATGCAAGTAGTTTTCATAGAACATTCTTTCTATGATTTTGAATATATGAGTCAGTATTTCTGAAGAGCATGAACAGATAATGATCAACAATAGTTGATTATGCTAACGTTTTTGCATCATCAGTCTGAGAAGTGAGACTCTTTGATCGATTCATTCAGAGTGATGACAATGTCAAAGAATTCATCAGACGTCATGCAAGACTTATGTTGCTTATCACACTTTGACTTTGTCACGTTGCAGATAAGCATGTCTCTTGACATCATTTCACTTGAATCTCGAGAAATATTCGTTCGTCTTCTACATGCAATAACATGTGCTTTTTGCATGCACTTCTAAAAGAATCTATCAAACGCAAGACTGATAATTTTCGTTCACATGTTCACTCATTCATTCATCTTTTCATGTACAAGATCACAGCGCATTCAACGCAGTAATAATGAACACGAAGCTCGACTATCAACTCACTCGAAAATCTTGCACTGCAGAACAGTGTACTCAGTCGACAAATCTGCAAGACTGATTGATGATAGACTCAATATGTATCATATGAAAGAGAGCTTGAACAGCTATGCTCGAGAAAACAGTGAATCTAGAGTTGAAGATCAATCAGTCACTTGAGACAGCATAGAAGCAGCGAACAACAATCTGTCTTGAGAGTCTGAGTCAATGAAGAGTCAGCTTTGACATTGAAGAAGACAGAGAATTCGATGAGACTTGAGTTCTTGAGTGTTCACACAACACACAGTCAGACTATATAGATATAAAGAGACATTGATATTGAGAGCATTCAGCTGTGTCGTAATTTAATGACTGCTAAATGAGTCATCACGAGAGAGATTCGACGTCGCGTCATTGATCTGATGAATGCATGACGTTCATTCAAGATTCTCATCTGTCGTCTAGATTGAGTTCATCATTGCAACTATTACATCGCGTCGAAATATTTCTCATTGACGCTCACAAATCTCTGTTTTCAGCTTCGTCTGTCTGTCAGAGCTGAGTGAAGAAGCGTTGCTAGTGTTGACAAGCGATGATCAAGTTGATTTTCGTCTCATGAATGATTGTTCGATTGCTCAATTCTCTCGTGTCATCTTTGTCACAATGCTATTTCGTAAGCAAGATCTGAAGAAATTCAGCACATCATCAGTTGACTCAGAGAGATACTGCTCAATAATCTGACAAGAAATGTGATATAAATATCATTGCATTTGTCATCATCTTTGACTCTCTCATGAGCTCAAATCTCTGTCAGATTTCATAGCATTCAACGATGTATGCAACATTAGACTATCACATCTGCGCTGTGACAGCTGACTTACTTGTCGCTTTTCTTGCAGTCTCTGTCGAGAAAAATCAGAATCATGCATTCAATTGTCGTTACTTGTCAGAAGATTCTCACTGATCTACAGAGAAGAACTGAAGTCAGTTGAACAAAATCATCGAAGACAGACTTATTCAAGATGTTTCTCTAGCACAATTTTGTCACTCTCTCGATCTTGACAAAGCTGCATGCGTCAAAATTCAGAATGAATGAATGCTCACACAAACATAGTTAGTCAAGAGAAATGCTGCGTTTAATGTTACATAATCTGATCTCGCATTTTTAGCTACGAAGATTCAGTCAACGTGATGATTTTCTATTGACTTAACGACTCTTGCAGTTCATTTTCGAGTCTCAATTCACTCTGCACTTTGAGCAATGTGACAAGTTACGCTATCAACGTTGACAGCGCAGCAACTGTGACAGCTGAGCTTAAATTTGCTCAAGAACGAAACGTCAGACTCTCAATCAAAAACACAGATCATGATTATATCAAAAGATCGAACGATCGAGATTCTTTGACACTATGAATGCACAATTTGAACGACATGTCATTCTTTAACTACAGCAGCTCAGATTACATCGACTCTGTCGCTAAAGCAGACGTCGACATTCAATTTTTTGACATATATCAAGAGACTGTCAATCATGAAGTACGAGTTCTTGATGAGTATTGTTCTAGTGTGAGAATGATTGAAGACTACGTTCAAAGTGAGAAGCACGAATCTCTTGCAGCAAGCTATGATATGACTGTCAATAACACGCTTGAGTTTGAGATCGTGACTGTCGATGATCGACATCTAATAGTCTCGCTTACTCAAAACTCGAATCTGTATTGAGCGCTCAATGACGAAGAAGCAGATACATACGTTGTGATTCTCTCGATGACGATTAAAGCGCATGTTGATGACTCGATTGTCGATGCATTCTTTTCTCTTTTCAATATGAACTCAGACAAATATTGAGCAGCTGTAGAAGCATTTCAGAAATATTTTCTTGTTCTCAATTTGATTTCTGACTTTGCGATCTCATGAGATCTTGATAATCATACATTTGATCTCAATGTTGTCACTCTGCTCGATGCTGTGAAATCTAATATGATGATCGCTTGAAAATCTTTTCTTCAAGAGCTCAAGAGACTCGACGTGTCACTTATTAGCGTTAACACGACTGAGCATTTCAACTTCTATGATCACTATGAACACTACACATTTTCGTCAAAGATTTATCAAACGAACAACTCTCTGAAGAAACGACTGATTTCGCTTTCGATCATGCAGAACGACTTGACAGATTTGATTGATGTCTTTTGCGAGATTGTGATCGATCTCGAGTTCACAACGAATTGAATCAATGCTATTGATTTAAATGTATCACATGAGTGTGTTGAAAATGCGTCAGACTCGAACTCTGTTCTTTCAGCTTGAAGAGACGTGCTGTACACATTGAACGTGAGTATTGTATTTTCTGCAGATGCTTCATCTCAGAAGCTCGAAATGATACAAGTCAAGATAAATACGTGACAGACTTTATTCACTTCATTGACATTGAATGATGAAGCGTACATGAACGAGACAACATACGATGACTCTGATTGAAAGACGAACTATTTTGAAGAGAATTACGACACGCTGCTGAAAATAAAGAGAAAGTACGACTCTAGCTTTGCTCTGTGACAACATACATCTGTAAAAGCTGATATTTATTGAAAGATGATTAATGATGAGAGACTGTGTCGTGTGTTTTAGAGTCGCTTCTCTTCATGTAAAGCTGTTACTGTATCTAAGTAGTCAACTCATCGTCAAGTAAGAAACAATCTTTTTTCATCTATTCTGATATCTCATGCAGAAGCGTGTTTTAGCATGTAGATCTCACTTTAGAACGCATGTTTTTTCTTCGCTATCTAACAACGCTTTCACACATTATTCTGCGTGTGAAATTCTTGAAGATGCAAATATCATATCATCTTCATGACATCGAAAATTCAGCAATAAGTCGAGTAGAAGAAAGTCAATGATACTCAAAGCTGTCAAAGTTAATTCGACGAGCTTATTGCTGAAGAAGACACTAAGCTTCTTTTAGATGTTTCTTAGTGCGTATGTCACAACTAGAACGCGCATGATCATGCTGACTCTGAAATCAATAAGCAGACTCTATTCGATCGCAGAATTAGAGTTAAAATGATCGAATTATGTGACGAAGTAGTCGAAGCACGAAATAGCTTTGAGTCGATTATTGCGAGATCTTTTTCCTAATGATTAACAGACTGATGTTCGATGTTCGTTGTATCAGAATTCAACTCATGATACAGAATTGAAGCTTCTATGATGAATCACATCAGTGACAGAGCGTTCTAAGAGATGATCAGCTACGATAACGTGCGTTTTGATCAATCAGAATCTCTGACAAGCACAGTTGAAAGACTCAGTAGAAAGTCTTCGTGAATTGTCAGCTTCAATACACGCAATCGAAAATCAACATGCGTAAATGCTACTGTCATGCTTTCGTCTCACGATGTCTCAAGCAGTTCACGTAGCAATTTCACAGAAAGCAGAGATTTCAGAAGATGTGAAAGATGCTGACTCAAGACAACGATGTCTCTGTGCAATAAAAAACATCTCTCAACGAAGTAGAATCTTCTCATTTCACTGTCAATTGCATATATGCTCGAGAATAGTAAAAGTCATCGAAAAGTAAGTTTGAACTCAAGCAGAGATTCATACAAATTTCTTACGACGACTGAATGGTGTATCAGTACTCATATGCACGAAACTTTCGCGCACACTGAGTTTTCGCGCATTCTAATCTAGAAAGATTAGCTACAGATAGTATTGAGCTTAGCGTGCTAAAAAGTACACTAAGATAATTAGTCATAGTTAGCGTGCGCGAAAACTCAGTGTGCGCGAAAATCTCGTGCATACGAGTAAATATCGCGCGAAATTCTTTTGCGCTTGAGTCTTTGATTAAGCTCAACTTGATCCGTTTGACCCAATTTTGATAGATATGTAGATGTGAGCTATTAAGCAGCTCATGATGTCTGATACATGATGTAAAATCTAAACATTTGACTGTTGTTCTGCACTCAATTCTCATTTCATCTGACGTTTGAATATGATCTGATAGATGATGACTGATTCTAACTTGAATCATACTCTTAAACTCATTCAAAATCGAGAGACGCAACGCAGATTTCAAGACAGTAAGACAATTTCTTTCAGTCTATTGAATCAAGTCTATGACTGATCATGTGTCTTTGTGATCTTTAGAAAAGCGAAAGCAGTCTGAGATTGCACATTGAGTTGAAGTTCAGAAAGATGTCTATCACTTCTTGACTCAAGACGTTCAGTTTCAAGAAATATCGCTCGACAACGTCTGCTATTCGTCTACATCATTCTGCAGTTTGCACAATCATTCTTCTTTTCAGTACTTTAGTGATCTAGATTCTTCTAATCACAAGAGTCTTCTCTCATATGATCTCAATCGAGAGAATATTAGCTTCTCATTGCATCAGTCGTCAATCGCTTCGATTTCGCAGACATCATTAGCAAACAACACGATCATTAAACGAGTAATCAGCAGCTTCTTCGTCGACTCTTCTTGTGATTTATTCTTCGCTCAATCGAGACATATCATGAATATCAGTCAAAATTCATATAATCTGAGTTCTGATTCTCAAAGCGACAACTCATTGATTTTCTTGAGAGGAAAAGCGAGCGACTGACTAAGTTCGCTTCACGTCGCAGCGCGAAAAGATCATGATCGAATCGTATGCATGTTGCTACAACACAATGTAGATTGCAAAGATAAAAACAGCAACGATCTGACATCACTTATTCATGTTGTCATTGAGAATCATGAGACTGTGATACGCTCTCTACTCTTTCATGAGACTCGCATTTGCAATGATAACGATCAGCAATGTTAATCAGCTCTTCATTTAGCTGCTCTACATCGTCACGAAAATCTGTTGAGAATTCTGTTAAATCACTGCTTGAGAGAAAGAACTTCGATAGATTGCTCTAATGAAATGAGAAAGACGTCTTTACATGTTGCTGTTGATATAGAGTTTGAGATGAGCGTGCTTATTCTGTTGCAGTTCGACGCGAATTCATATCATAGAGTTTTTCAATCTCTAGAGAAAAAAGATATCTTAGATCAGAATAGATTAGACGCGTCAGAATAAATTCAATATATCAAGTTGTGATTCAGACAGAATATTTGATATCAGAAGAGAAGAAGATCAACTAAACAGAAGATTCAAAAATGATGATTCGTGAATAAAAAAAACTCTTTGTGCGAATTCTCTATCTTCTAGCTGATTGTCAGAAGACATTAGACGACATTATCAATGTCTCTACGTGTGTAAGATATGTTATATGCATGCAGATTGCAAGATGATATCTTGAGACAAAAATGAGACGAGAGCTACATCTCATCAAATAGATGTGTTGAACCAAAATTTTGACACTTTATTTGATTTCACTCTTAAGTGCTGTCTCGAAAAACTCTATCTCAGCTTCTAAGAACTTATCAGATTTCTCTTCAGAGAGAATTGATAAATGCTCTTTTTTCTCTGCTCAATGAAGCTTCTTTGAAGTCTTTAATTTCTCAAAAATCTTCTTCTGTTCTGCTGAGAGCGAAATTTCATCAAGCTTCGAAATCATCATCATGATGAGTATTTTCTTCAGCATCTGCTCAATCATCTCTTTAAGTCGAAACAGAGTCATTTTATGATATGACTGCAACGCGATGCAATCGCGAAAGTTGAAATGATCATGTTCAGCAGCGATCATCATAAGAAGATAGACTTTCTTCTCGTCTGATTCTTCGAAATCAGCAAAATTGACTGAATTCTCGCTCTTGCTATTGAATGACTGTAGCACGAATGATTCGTTATCTCTCAGTTAAGATTCGCGATCTCTCATGAGCTGTGCGAAGATCTTTGCTCGCTTGTCTGATCTGATGAAGCTGAAGATGAGACAGATCATCAGAACAGCAGCGACACGTCTATCAATCGCTGCTGCACACGCATTAACAGTCGCGTCAAATAACATTCTTCAGAGCATGATATGATGAGAATTCACGCTCGACAGTCTCGTCACGTAGAACACAATGTCTGTTGTTGAAATGATAAGATAGAAGTTTATCTTCAGATGATCACACTATGAACTAATCTGATACATCTTCAACTATTTGCTGTGAATTGATTTGATTCTTCGACAATTTATCACTGTCTTCAACGCTTCTTGAGTCATAGAGAAGTACGTTGTAGCTCGCTGACTGAAAGTCTTTGATGATCTCTGAAACGCTCATTTCTTTAACGCAGTTGAACTAGAAGTCTGTGAGCTAATATATTGAGACAGAATTGTTTGAATTTACATCATGCATCATGATGATGACGAGTGCAGATGCTGATTCATTCACTGAGTAGACTCATGTTTCAAGAACAATGTCATCAATGATTCTGACTTTAACAGTCTGATAACGTGAGTGAGAGATCATGATGCGTGAGCTTAAAGAAACTCTAGCACGACAGTCGAGATTTCAAAATTCGAGAAGAGCACAGATGATTGAGATTCTTTTCAGCATTTGCAATTATGATAGCATTTAGTCTTAACTCTTTGACTGAATGAAAAAGATCAGATTCAACAGCTATTTATAGCTCTGAAATCAGATTGCACATGAGATTATGTATCACATAAATTACTTGACAGCGACTAAATTTTCATCGCATAGTCTCAATACTCAAACTTTTGTTCTTTAATGCAGACTGAACATATTGAGACTCGCTGACATCAATCATTTGCAACAGCTTGTTAGAAAGCAATCAACGTAAGATGAAACATCTGTAAAGAGATTGTGCAGAAGTCATAATGCAGAAGTCATAATGCAGAAGTCATAATGCAGAAGTCATGATGCAGAAGTCATAATGCAGAAGTAATGATGCAGAAGTAATGATGCAAAAGAGAGAGTGCAGTAGTAACAATGAAGAAGAAATGATGCAGAAGAAATGAAGAGATTGTAATGATGAAGATGTAATGATGCAGAAGTAATGATGCAAGAATAATGTTGCAAAAGTTCTGCAATAATGATGAGCATTGTTGAAAGACAATGATGATGAAAGAAGAAAGATTGTCTCTGCTGTACTGCAAAATTGCGAGTCATCTTATCATTCTTTTCAATCAAAACTTCGTAATCGAGAATCAGCACAATAGCGATAAGATTTTGCAAGAGAGATTGTGATTACATCAACATCATCTGAAAATTGTATCACACAACAGCAAATGCTGATCAAAGAAGCAAGCATGATGACAGATGTGATCTCAAACGTGCAACGTATGATAAGAGTTGACGATGCTTCGAATACTAAAAGAACTGTTGAAATCATTGAAGATGAAAGTCAAAAAACGATCAAGATGTACGCTAAAGCTCGAAACAGATTTCATCTTTATACTCTTTGCAATTGATTGCTCTTTCACACTTGATTGACATTTGAACGTCTCGACAGAATTCTTCACACTATCATAAGTATTTCTAATTTCTTTTCATACTTACGATCATGATCAAGTCAAATCAATCTCAGCAAGAACTCATAGTCATTGTGAGCTTTGTCTGTCAACTTTTCGAAGATAACAGTTCATCACAAAAGCTCTGAAACTTTTTAGAACAAGAAGACGTGACATCAAGTGCAATGTCGAAGACAAGATTCAATTTTGAAGATCACTATGATGAGTTTCATAAGTCAAAGACGATGTATCAGTCAGATGAAATGTCTCTTGAAAATGTTGATCTGATCGATTTTAACGCTGAATTCTTTGAGATTGATGAAGATGAGACTGTCGCGATGAATTCAAATCAGCGTCAGATGCTTGAAGTCGTTTTTGAAGATCTCGAAAATGCAGACATTTCGCTGAAAAAACTGAACAATCGATCAGTGAGCTGTTTTGTTGAATCATATTTGTTCGACTACGCTGATATGCAGACTCGAGATTCACACGATCATTCTAGCAACAATGCAATCAAAATTGAGCGAATCATTCTTGTCAATCATCTCAGTCATTTTCTCAACATCAAGAGATCTAACGTCACGCTCGATACGACATGCTCAGACAGTCTGCAGACTCTTGATTTTGTCAGTCGCTATCTGCAGTCGCAAGACGTTAATGCTGCTATCATCGTCGCGAGCAATCTATATATGAGTTCAGAGCATGTCATCGATCAGAGCAGTCTGAGTAGCGCACATTCGATGAGTCTCAAATTCTCACAAAATGTCTTTCTGTTTCTAGATTATGTCAGAAAAAAGAAGTATTCATAGTTTCAACTGATCTTTCAGCTTCTATACTTTTTTCGAAAGAGCAACGCTGATTCTAAGATTTCTCTATTTAAACATCGACGTTATGTTACACATTTGATGTAGCAGCTGATGAATATGTCAAGACGAAGACTGTTAATGTCTTCATTGTGAAGCGACTGAACAATGTCATACAAGATCATGATTTGATTCAAGCTGTTGTGCTTGATACTGTCTTCAACAGCAACGAATGCACGATTGACATCGCTAGCTCAAGCATCACGTCTCAAGCTCTCGCTATTCGAGCTGCATATGCTTGCGCAGACATTATCGATCTCAATCTTACGATTTATCTTGAGTGTCACGAAACGAAGACTCAAGCAGATGACTCGACTGAAGTTCAGAGAGTGAGCTCTGTCTTTGCAGCAACGCGTTCGATCAACAAGTCTCTGATCATTGACTCAATCAAGAGCAATATAAATCATTCAGAGTCAGCAGCTGATAATTTCGCACTTCTGAAGATCGTGTTATTCATTGAAAATGACATTATTTCAGGCAACTTAACATTCATCAATCTCAATTCAAAGATTGACTTCATTGAGAACAAAGTCAAAGTTTTCAGAAACGCGATCTCATGACTCAAGAACTCTTCGCGAAAAGTCAGTATCAACTCTTTTGATGTTGATGATTCAAACGCTCACGTCATCATAGAAGCGACACTCATCTCTGATCGAGTATGTCACGTGTTCTCATATGCATCTGTCGAAGATGAGTTTACTTTGAACGAGAAAAATGTTACGAGATTGTTCATTCTGATTTTGTCTGCGAACGATGCAATCTCTCTACGCGTTAATATCAAGACGCTCGATGATCATTTAATCAATTCTCGCGTCAAGATCAGTCTCTCTGATCTTGCATACACACTGTCTGAGCATAGAACACAACTTTGACATCGAGCATTCATCAGCACTTGAACTACAGAGCTTGATGAGAGGTCAGAAGCGTGAATTTTGATCAAAAAGAGCTCGCAGACACTCAGTCTCGATTTCGTCTTTATCGATCAAGAGACACAATGATCTCAAATAAGAAAGAATCTTTTGCAGTTCTTCTTATGAATTCGAAAAATACTTGAAGAGTAAGTGCATCTTGAATTGTGTCTTTTTTGCATCACAAATCTCTAGTATATTAGATGATTCTAAATCAAATCAAACTCTCTTCTATCAAAACTCTGAAAACAGCAAATGCTGACTTCAAATTGATTTAAATAGACTCGATGAGATCTTACAGAGGCTAGTCGACTCTTCAAGCTGATTTCTAGTCAGTGAGCTTATCGAAAGTCACTTCTCTGAGCATCTTCGTCAGTCTGAGTTCTCGCAATCTCTGATTACAGCACTTCAGCTGTGTATTATCATCATGTTAGAGACGTGAAATATTAAGTCTTGCAGTGTTGTTGATCATTTGTCAGAAAAGATTGCTGCTGCATACTCTGCTGAACTTCTTGATCATGTCAATGCTATTATCGCAGTCTTCTATCGTGATCAAGTCGTCTTGAATCGCAAGAAAGATGTTGACGAAGATGTCAACATGCTAGCAGTGAGTCTTGATGCTGATGCTATCTTTAAGTTTCTTGAAAAGCATGTGAAATGAGCATGCATCGCGTGCTTCAACAGTTCGAGCAGCGTGACGATTTTCAAAAAGCATGCAACACTCAAGATCTTAAGAAAGAAACTCATAGCTGTTGATCATTTTGTCAGACGTTTACAAGTTGACTTAGCTTATCACTTCGAATTTATGAATGTCATTGATCAGAAGTACGAGAAGCTCTTTACTTTGAACGATAACTTTCACTCACTTGACAGCGAGTCTGCAGTCATCTCGACTGATAATGTCACTTGATTCTCGTCGATCATGAAATTCAGAAAAACAATCTCAGCTGACGCGTCTTATTGAAAGATGAATATGATCTTCGTCATTCGTTTTGACGAAGAGCTCAAGACGCTGCTCGAGAATGATAAAGTCTTTAAATTTCTCATTGAAATTGATTCGTTGAAAGCTTTGACAGAATCAGTCTCTCAGATCTCAAAGTCTCTGCTCGCTGCAATTGAAGAAGATGTCTTTTACTGTGCTTCTTGATTTCAAGATGCAGATGCTGTCAAATCGCTCTTTGATGTTGCTGATTATTTATTTGCAGCAGATGCTTTCATTGACATGTCAGTTGTCAATCAGTATGATGACAAAGAACACATCATTATCGATCTTTCTAACTACAAATGAAATCACTTCATCAAATATTGACACTCAAATGCTGCAAGCAAAGACTGATGATTCAGAAAGTACATCGCTCACGACTTGCTAAGCAGCAAGATTCTTGAAAGCTTGTGACATACATCAACATGATGCTTGCATCTAAATGTTGCTAATGTACTCTTTCTGATGAATCATCGTATAAGTGAGTTTGTGCTTTGAGAGTTCATTTTTCTATGCTTGATTGTATCAGACGTTGTGAACACTTTTAAGATTGCAAAATGCTAATTCAAGATCTTTTATAGATGAAGATATGATCATGTCTGACATGAGCTTCATCACTATGACGATGAAAGCTCTATATCGAAAGCATCGTGCTCTTCTTCAGCTTGAAGACGCTACTGATCTTGCTCTCAACGATTTATGTTATCGCTTTTGAAATGTGCGCTTCAGCAAAGCTTTGATGCTTGAGAAGAGCAAGAATCTTCAGATCACATTCACGCTGATGAAAGTATCTGACAGCAAAGATTGACATGAATTTCGCATCTCAACGTCAGAAGAAGACATCGTTTCAGAGCATTGTCATGATCTGACTCGTATTCAGAATTCTATCAATGAGTGTTTGAAAGATGAGAAAGTCGCATCACTGAAATCATCACAAGCTCTCAAATTGTGATATAAGTGTCAGCGCAAGTGAGAAAATGACTTCGATCTCACGTTTCAGAGACTGATCAAGTTTGAAGCTGTCAGCGATCAGCGCTTCAGTCGTTTTTTAATGTCGCTGTCGTTGTTCGAGAGCAAACATTCTTTTCAATCGTACTACTCAATTCATTTTGCAGCTCTCGATGACTGTCTTCAGACGATCAGCATTTCTAACATCATGTGCAATTGCACTAAAGTTAAAAGTGTGATGATTCTCTCGCTTCTTGACAATCTCGTCATTAACAAACTTCTCTCTCGTCTAAATAAGAATCGTTCAGTCGCATCATCACTATACTCAGATCGTGATCGACTGAACGCAGAAAAGAGCTGAGTAATTAACACGTTCATTTACGATTCTGAAAGCAATCAACTGATGATGCAAATAATCGATCTCAACTACATCAAACTGAACGTGATTTCAAAGTCTGATTCGCACACTTTTCACTTCGTCTTCTGAAAACTCGATATTACATTCTTTACTCAGAATCAAATGATGTTTCTTACGTCGAATAAGACATCAAATAAGCTCGACATCGTACTCGACTTGATTGCACATAAGAAGTCTGCGCTCAAGATTCTGAAGATTAATCTCAACGATACAAATACTTCATACATGTGATTCGATGCTAGCGACATGTCGATCAGAGCGACATATTTCAAATATGATTTCGTCTCGTCTAATGTCAAAGTTTTGATCAATGTGCAGACACAGTACGAAGACAAGAAGAAGACTTCGTTTCTCACATTCAGCTCGAAAAAGAAAGTTCTTAATCTGTCTATTGAGATCGTCTACGATCTCGTCATCATTAATGCATCAGAAAGTATCACTGTCATCAGTATAGAAGAATTGATCAAGAATCTGAAGTCGCTTCTTTTTGCTGACGCATTTACACTTTTCATTCGACACAAGAATGAGTCAGCAACAAAGAGTGTAAAGAGCGAGTCTTCAGATGAGTTCGAATTTGTCAATTCAACGTCTTCATTCAAAACATTCAAAACGCTCGAGACATCATCTGAGTCTTCAGACTCTCAGATCAACAGATTGACAAGTTCTATTAGTTTCATCATCTGAAATCAGAATGCAGTCAAAAAGTCTTTTGAATACAACTACGCTAATGATTCGAGCTCAAGTCTCGAGATTGCTACTACGAGCAACAGCAGTCTAGCGTATCTGTGAAGCAGCACTGAAACGTATTCAAGAACTGATTTGAAAAGAAATCTTCTTGTCGTTCGTTTAGCTAAGATCACATCACAAGCTCTTTCATCAACTCTTCAATCTTTATTGAAAACTTCAGATTGAACAATTAGACATCAAACATATTCTTCTTCGAAATCAACAGACGAAGCAGTAGTGTTGATTCTCGACGAGCTGTGAAATTCGATTCTTACACAGATTGATGAGAAACAGTGAGAGATCATCAAGAGACTTGTCAGCTTTGAAAATTTTCTTCTCTGAATCATCAAAGAAACGCAAGACTCTGTTACAAATTCAAACAATGCAATGATCAATGATCTCTTTCGAGTGACACGTCAAGAGAATAGCTCGACGAAGCTGATCACATTGAACGTTCAATTCAGCACAAGCTCAGCAACATTCTGAGCAATCGAGAAAGTGCTTGCATCAATCAGACGCGAGAACTTCGCAGAGATCGAGTACATGAAGCGCAATGATTTGCTGTACATCTCGCGAATCATGTCAGACGCTGCTGTGAATAACTTTAAGAACATCGAAGCGAAGAATCTTGAGTCTATCGTTAAAGATCTTCACGATATCGAGATGCAAGTGCGACTCAGAGCTGAGTGATTAAACATGCTGCAGAGTCTGATGTGATGCGAGACAGAGCTTGAGAAGAGTCAACTTGATGCAGAAAATGTCGAGATTGAGATGATGACTGCGAATGTCAATTTCAAAGATGTCGCTATCATCATGAAAATTGTGTCAGACGATAAACACAATATTGATTTCGAATGTGAGAGCGTTGTTAAACGACTTGACTCGAAAGTGACGAAATTTGAGATTGATGATCATGTCTGCATGCTGAGAGAAGACAGTTATGCGAATCGTGTTCGAGTTTCTGTCGAGCGTTGTCATCTTATCTCAGTCTCAATGAGCTTTGAGAAAGCGACAATCATTTCTTCGATGTACTTGTGCTTCATCTACTTCATACATCACTTAGCAAACTTGAAAGAGAGTCAGTTCATTCTCATTCACTCAGCAACAGATGAAGTAGATATTATCTGCATTCAGTTGATTCAATACAAGAAGACTGAGATCTACGTCATGATTGAAACAGAAGAAAAGCGTCAATTTCTTGAGAGCATTCATGATATTTCACGAAGTCGAATGTTCTTTTCTCATAACACGAAATTTGCGAATCAAATTATGCAAGAGACGAATGATCGCGATGTTAACTGCATCATCAATTTCTTGATTGAGAAGCTTCTGAATGCATCTTGAAGAATTGTCGCTGACGACGATATCATGATTGAGATCGATAAGAGAGACATTGTCGATTGAAACATCTTGAGCATGAAGTTTTTTGATCGAAATTGCTCTTTTCGAGCATTGAATCTCTCGTATACTCAGAACATGACAGACTCAATAATTGAAAAACTCTTTGATGAGCTCTTTTTCTTGATTGAGATCGATCATCTCAAGTCAATTCACTCAATCACTACTTTTGAATTCGAGAATATTATTTCTGCTCTGACTTATATCAGAAGCGAAAAACATCTCGATAAGATCGTCATATTCAGCGTAGAAAAAGAAGATGTACGAATAACTATCAGATCAACGATTCGCAAACTTTGACTACAGTCGAATGTTTTCTATCTCATCGTCGAGAACTTAAAAGATGTCTGTGAAACTCTAGCAATTCATATGACTCAGCATGATGCTCGACATATTATCATTAACAGTCGCAGTGACATCAGCGATGCTGCGTCAATCAGAATAGTGAACAGCTGCGTCTTTCATGAATGCAAAGTTATCGAGACTAAGAGAGATGTTGACAACGTTGAGTCTGTTCGACGAATGTTCAAATTCGCGAGTTTCAGAATTTTCAATGTTATTCAAGAAGCTATGATGCTTCAAGTAAGTCTTTCTGATATTTGATAATATATGAAACGCTTCTCTAACGCGAAAAATGCAGAACCAATTCTTCGAAATGATGACGCTGAATGACTATCACATCATCATCAACGTCAAGATTCACGAAATCTGAAATCTTCATCGAGTGTCTCAAGAATTTCAAAAGCAATCGCTTGACTTCTTCATCATGCTTTCAAGTATCTCAGACGTGATAGACAACAAGAGTCAGATCAACTACACAGCAGTCAACACGTTTCTTGATGCTTTCGTCAGCTATTGAAAAACGCTAGATCTGCGTGTCAACATCGTTGATCTCGAATTGATCAAAGACGTAGACTACGTCGCTGAGCAAGATTTCGATTTAGACACTCGCTTTGACAAGCGACAGTGAACGTCTATCAACGAAAGTGTGCTTTGCAAGATTCTAACGTACTCGATTCTGCAGCAGAACATCAGCGCGTCAATTAATGTGAACAGCAGCATCGAGATGATCACAGATATCGACTTCTCACTCTCAAAAAACGATTCAGATTTGACGCGCAAGTCTCGTTTCAGCTATCTGTTCAATGATCATGAAGACAGTAAGATCGATGACATGAACGATGACGTGAGCAGCGATCAGAGCGATCAAGCAATCAAGCAATTTCATATGATGCAGAAGTTCGAGATTGATGCGACTTCTTTGTGCAATGCGTGCGTGAAGATAGTATCGAAGCAGTTTGTGAAGATTCTGCGACTAGAGACGAAGTCGAAGTCGAGCAGATCTCTAATGATGTACGAACTTGATTCGCTGTCTGCTGTCGAGCTGCGCAATTAAATACGAGTTAAGCTTGAGATCGAGCTTACAACGCTCGATATTACGAATGCTGACTCTCTTATTACTTTGTGTGAGAAGATGATATCGAAGCTGTCGCAGTCTGAGAGTGTGAAAAAAAAGATTGATTGAGAGTATAGCGATTTGATAGAAAATTCAACAACGACTGCTCATAGACTGTATTTAGATTATTTATATATCTAAGAACACAATTTATAGAATTGAAATCAGATTCACGAAGCATCGACTCAAGTACTTAAGTATCATTCTTGCAATCATCAATAAAGATATCACACTTCTAGCAAGATCTAAGAATCGAAAACGTCTGCAAATGATATGAAAGAGAATATCATGAATTCATTTCTCACAGAGTGCAAGTCAAAGCAATGCATCTTTTGCCTGAGCGACGATCGCAAGCTTTACGAGAAGCGAATTTTTGAGTATAGTAAAGTAAATCTTCTTTCTTCTTGTTGTCGCTCTTGTCTTTGTCGTCGACTACGAAAGCGAACTCGATGTGCTTGTGATCTCGATCGTTGAAATTGCATACTTGTTTATCAGACTTCGACAAGAAAAGATCGTCGCGAAGCGAAGTAGAAGCGTTTGAAACAGAGTTTAGATTCTTCTCATGAACTGCGATACATCTGAATAAACGAGATCTCTGTCAGTATTATGATCATCGAGCAGAGAGATTGAGTCTTATTCAGCTTTCGAGCTTGCAACAGAAGTCGATTGAGTTTCAGGCACGTCTCGCTTCTCATTCTGTTGCTCAGCGCTCGAATCATCACGTCTATGATTCATGATTGAGTTCATCTGTCGCCAGTCATGTTCTTCTTTTTCAGCATCAATCCTCGATAGCTCTCACATCTCGTCGCTACATCAGCAAGCAGCTCGATGACGTACTATTATCGTGACAGAAAACTCTCGACTTCATCTGATGATCTCAGTTCAACACTATTCTTTTCGGCAACAACCTTCAGTTCACTCAATTCAATATGTCTCATTCTATTCGCACAAGTCAATCATTCAGAGTGCTAACAAGACTGTTCTTTGCGACTATTTAATGATGTAAAATAACGATACAGAAATTCTCTAACAGCGTTGATTGAATCAATTGATGATAGCAGTTCGAATCTGAAGCTGTAGATTCAATCGTCAGAGTATTTCTCTCTCTGAATCTTTCTTTGCGTCAGTTCTTCCTTTCAGTTACTCTTCTCTCTCAACCTTGTTCCTTCTACTGTCGAACATCTCTATTCACGTCATTGTTACATACAGTCATGTCTCTAGAGTGCTGTAATGATGCATCTTTCATAAACATCTTGTCAGAACGATGATTCTTTTGTTCTGTCACACTTAACGTTCGATAAATCGTTTTATAATGACAAGTTCTGTCTAGTTTACTCACAATGACTGATATATCACTCGCAGCTTTCGACATTCGTAGATCGTAGATTGTGACAACAGAACTTTCTCTTTGATCGCGATTGCTGAAGACAGTACGTTGATCGATCTTAAAAGAACTTTGAACTGCTTCGCACGGAAGATTTGCTCTTTTGCTGATCAATAGTTGCTGACTGAGTGCTCAATGCACATCTCTTACAGTTCATCGTAGACACGAGTCTCTGCTTCTTTTGTATCATTCTTTTCTTGATCTTTGATGCAGTTTTCACAATTCTGATATCTATGTAAATTAACTTAATCGAAACAGATGTTTTGTGAAAGCATCTTACTTTGCGTAAATATCTTCTTGCTTTCTCGCTTCAATTTGCACATTCTCGTCAGCTTCTTCGCAATTTCCATTCAACGTTTTGTTGACTTCTATGTCATTTATTCTGAACTGCAATTGAAGACTATGTTCGATCATTGTAACGTCTCATCAATTCAAGAAAGATAGTCGCAGACGTATAAAGTAGAGATGTCTAAGATCATATCAAAAAACTACGATGCACGTTAACATAGATTGTCTGCAAACATTCGCTTCAAATTCAGACGCGTTCATTTTCTATTGCAAGAAGAGCGTTCTCAGCGTTATTGATTAAGAATTATGAAGATCGTCAAACTCTCTTACTTTTCTCTCTAAGCAGATACTCGTTCTTAGATCAATCATGACTTATGTTGCATTAGATGACATGTAGTTTTGAAGATGATCATTCTCACAGGTCACAAAGCTAATGAGTTATTCAATGCAAGATACAGAATCTGAAGTTTCGTAGATTGTCTCAATCTCGATATGACTTTGAAAGAAGATATCAGAGAGATTGACGTGATAAAGAAAGGTTCAGTAAGTTATCTATTACAATATTTTAAAAAATGTGTTTGATGATATCAGTTAACAACATGATATTTCTGCATCGACGCGAACTTTTAATGATACATCGATATCTTATAAAAGATCGACTAAATAGTGATCTGAGCTTTAACGACGCAGACATACATCTTCACTCAATCCGCTATAAAGGCTTCTGTCTGTGTCAACGTCCGGAAACGCTTATGACAGGTATCAGAGAAGTTCACTATCTCTAGCTTCGAACCATCGCTCTCGCTGTTCATGATTTAGACGAGATACGTGTGATCAGATTCTGAGACTTACTGGTAATATTCCCGAATCCCTGGTTTGTGGTCATATGCGACCGCGTAATACGCAGTTTCCCCTTTCTTTGATGTTGTTGTCCCAGCCCCATGTTTAACATCGCGGTTGTAGTGCTCTACTTCGTTGTTTCTCATGTACGCTTCAGCCTCTGCTAAAGTCACAAACCCATGAAACAATGGCTTCGAAAAACCAACTACCAGAGGGTGTGCATCTCCCCTGAAGCAGTGGTCATTGGTCCGTGACTATGAGACGTGATGATCTCACTACCTATGGAATGCTTACCAGGACGAGAAGATCGTTGGAACAGTGAGGTAGAAACCATGAATCACCGCGTAGTATTCGTCGTTCTTCCTCGTACGCTTTCCCATGCTAAGTGGTCACTCGGTACGTCATACAATCGTGTTTTAAGCCCTGGGCTCTGATCGTTACATGTATAGCGGGACGCTCTAATGGTCGGCTAAAGATTGCGTCTATTGGATGTCTGCTGTCGGTTGGGAACGAATGCGGGGTAGTGCAACGATAGAGGCGCAAATAAGTCAGGCTGCACGTGATGTGACAATCAATTTCCAAAGAAATATGTCAATACGCCCGTGATAATCTGAACGTGAAAGGAAGTATACTTCTTAAGATAACGTTTAACTCTTTCCATGAGAATAGTGTCATTGTTGTATCACGTTAATACCTAAAATCTTTGGTCAAGCATATTCGTTGCTCACATTCGCGCAAAGTCTCGACGATTAATGCCTAGCGACGCGATGTTTCACCCACATGCTCGTTGAAAATTTCGCGCAGGAGAAACTTAAGCATTCCCCCAGCATACGCGGACTCTTTGGGAAAGTACTTCCCTGTTGTGATTGTGTACTCCTTGAGTTTCTCAAGTGTATCGAACTGGGTAGCGCACTGGCCGGTATTTCCTGTGTCAACAAGGTCGACAAGATTGACGAATTTCCCCTCAAACATCTGTTCCCAAGTATTTTCACGATTAGCTTTGTTCTAACTTATCGTTCCCCCAAAGTCCACGTTCGGGGTTTACCTTTTTAGCCTTTTCGAGGTCCTCAGGAAGCGGGAAAATTTCCAAGGCGAGAGATAGTCCCCGCCAAGATTGAAGGTTGTCAACTTCGGTCCCATAGAGGCTATTGAACTGTAGCACCAGAGCTGTCTTGAAGCTATCATGGGCCTCTTCTCGTTCAGGATCATCGCGGTCTCAACCAAAAAGATCACACATGCGATAGAATTCCTGAGTGGAGGAGGAATTTTGCCGATAGCTGAATGCGGGATATTGAGCGAAGAATATGTCAAGGTGATCCATCGAGGGATGACTCATGCGAGTCTTCTTTTTTCTCTCCTTCCTGTTTCCGTTCTTGTTTTTACCTTTCGTGAACGACTGCTATCACACGTTATTTAAGCTTCAGTAGGGAACGTAGATGGGAACCTGCATTCGTGAAGATGTGGGAGAATTTGCACTCGTTTCCGAAACGGCACGTGCCCGACTTCTCGAATTGGTAGCAGATGCCAGCCATTTCAGCTGCCGCTTTGCACAAAATCAGGTTGGCGACAATGAAAGTGCACGTTCAACCGTAGTCTTTGTATTGTGAATTCAGGTGAAGTGAAGTAAGGGCAAAGAGGAGGTAGGAAAGTCATATTAGAAACGGGTGGTTCAATGATTTATGCATGTGACTAAGAACTGGAGCTGTGCTATGATTGACAAATCTAATGACTTTTTTTAGATCGAAGATTGCGAGCCGCGATCTATGGGTTATCATGTTCATCTGAATGGCTGATTCGAATAATTCGTGTGGAAGCAAATATGTACCAGGCAATGCTTCAATGAGCATAAGCTGAAGCCGAGGACATGAGTGGCTGAAGTCTATTGCAAGTGTTTCGCGGATGCAACTTATGCCATGG
>JAABUH010000152.1_pt1 | contig 105320 bp, 130 predicted proteins | sample 5559121 | NCBI WGS metagenome assembly JAABUH01 (sample SAMN10711871, study PRJNA513364) | rock metagenome | isolation source: Antarctica rocks | place: Antarctica: Victoria Land, Battleship Promontory nord | collected 2015-12-28
GTCGGACCAGCGGACGTACGTCAGATACCCGAGGGACCGACATGCCATCTATTCCACCTGTTCGGGAAAGATTGCCATAGCCGCCCATACTTCCCCATGCTGCTGGATCTGAAGTGTACTCATCGTCATGTTGAGGTCGACGAGGAGGGGGTTGTATTTGAGCGACGAGGGAGTTCATGGCGACAAAGTGATTAGTGCAGCGGTAGAAGGAGTAGAAACCAATGGTCTGAGCCTCGGCAGATAGGGAGAATCGAGAAGCAGAGGAATCGTACGTATAGGTATAGTCGAAAGTTGAGGATGTAAAAGCACGCTTGGAATGCGTCTCTCGCGAGGGAAACATAAGCGGGTTCCAATATAAGGTGGCACGTGGCGAAGATGAGCAAGGGTGTCGTCTCTGAGCTTCAGCCCTAGCATGCTGAATCTTTGTATACCTCTGACCTATTCTTTAGGCCGCCAAGATGGCTCGCTCGATGATGGATCTGGAAGAAGAGCTCAACCGGATATGGTCTCTCGTTGGCGAGCTGTCCGGTAACTCGACCTAATGATGTCAAGTACCATGCTGATCGACTCCTAGAACAGCTTTCGAATAATCGAGCGGTCGTCGCCCAGCTAAAATCTCGATCAGATAATGTCAAAGGTCAAGCGGCGCATGTCGGTGCTGGATTCCCCTTACGACGGTTCAACCTCGACATCTCGGACGGTAGGTTCCGACATAGCTTAATCAGTCAAGCGCCGATTTGGTCATAGAGGAATTTCACTCCGAGCTCGAGGCTTTCTCTTCTCATCTCGTCCTGGAGAATCAACAGCTCCAACATGAGAACAAGCAGCTCAACGCATTACTCAAGGAATACGAGCAGACTCTCGAGACGGTCATGGGGAAGTTCCGCGGTGTCTCCGTGGGTCCACCGAGTCCATCTTCATCGTCCGGTCCTGATTATTTTCAGCACGCATCACAGCAACACGACCTCTCCCTTCACTCATACTACACCTCCCTCCTTCAAACTCTTCAGACCGCCCACTCCTCCGCCCAACTACACGACAACACCTCCCTCTCCCTCCTCCTCACCCGACTCTCCACCCTCCTACGTTTAGCTCTCCGTTCAATGGGAGGTGAAGAAGTCGAGCTCGACCTAGCTGGTCTACTAAACGGAAACGGAAACGGATCAGATATCGGGACATACCCCGAGATCAGCTCGATTTACAGTTCACCCCCTTCCCCGACAAAATCCTCTTCATCGGGAAAGAAGTCTTCTTCGTCCGGGAAGAAATCAGTCATCCAGAGAGCACCTGCTCGACCTACCCCTTTTCCTGGGTGTTTACCTGGTGCGTCTGGTGGATACTCTGGTACGGAGGGACAAGCGGATTGGGCTTTGGAGAGGGAGATGGAGATCTTGCGATTGGAGGATGAGAATCGAGCTTTGAGGGAGATGTTGGCTATTGGAGAGGAGTCGGCACAGATCAGTGGGAATGGACGGATATCGCCTGAGCAGGAACCGGAACCGGAACCTAGGATTGAAAGTCGGAAAAGCTCGTTGACTATTGAAGAGCTTGAAGCGGGTGCAGAGCAAGAAGCAGCGGAGAAGGAGGCGAGGGCGAATCAGCCTCCTGGGACTGGGTTGGGTGGCGGAGCAGGTGTACAGGGTGGAGGTGGTGGAGGAGGTGGGGGAAGACCGGTAGCTTATGAGGGGATGTTGGGGTTCAGGCCGGAATCGTCGCCGCCGGAGGAAGCGATTGATGATGTGGACGGGTAAGGCGGGGCGAAGGAGCGGAGCGATAGGTCGACGGGAGAATGAAGGGGTAAGCTTCTGCTATAGCTTTACGACCTTGACGAGCTTTACGCCTATATCATGTCAATCCCAACCAATTGTCCAGCTAAAGCCCTGCGAGTCTCCGGTTCTGAGGGGGTTCCGTTCTTTACCTATTCAATGAGCTCAGCGAAGAAGTGTCAATTGCCAGACAATGCTCGCTCATGTGCCCTCTCATCTCTTAAGATTATTCCCCCGCTGCCGGAGAGTTCGGCTGAGACCGTAGAATGACCTCCACACCGTCCTGTAACCTCCTTGTCTTTCTCATTTCATTCTCTCTACCACAAACCTCTCTCCATATCACCATGGTGGAGAGACGAAATCCTCAAAACCATACGATGACCTACACCCATCCAACGACTCCTCCTCCACCACCCCGAACCCTCCTTCTCCAGAACCTGACCACCCAAACCCACCTCCTAACCCAGCTATTCACCCATCTCTCCCAATCTTCCTCCTCCTCTTCCACTTCATCCACCCTATCCTCCTCTCTTATCGGCGCTCCATCAAATCAATCCAATCTCATAAACCAGCTCTACACCTTCCTCCGATCCACCACAGACGACATGGCTTCAATCGTTCAACAAGTCCGTCAACACCAAACGGCTTACACCGACTTCGAACGTCAGAAGAAATCCGTCATCTCACTCGAAAGACAAGTCCGTTCCCTCATCCATTCACTCGAATCCAGTCGATCGGAGCTCGAAGCGATGATTTCGGAAGCTCGAGAGACTGCTAAATCTCTTGATAGAGCTACTACCGGTCCGTCTACCCTTCTTTCCCCTTTTCTCTTTCTCCCTCTCTCGCTTTTCAACTCTCGCCCCACTCAAGGCCCATTACCCCCCCCTTCTTTCCTCTCTCCTGTTTCCACCCCTTGTCTAGACCTTCACCCAATCCTCTCAGTCCCGCACAATGGCTATCAAATAATCAGAAGATCCAAAGCTGACGACCCCAGATCCCCTCCCCGTCCAATCCCTCCTAGCTCACGCCCAAGCACTATCCCGCACATCTTCAGCACCTGTCTCATCACTCATCGCTCCCGGTGACCTCGAGAGGGGAGCGAGCCAACCATGGCCAGATGAGACGACCATGCGGATGGGTCTCTTGTTCCGTATGGAGGGGAGTATGAGTGGAGTAGGGGATTTTGGGAGGATAGGGGATGGTGAGTCTGATCATCCTCAATTATTCTTCAGCTTGGCTTGTGAAGCTATACCAGCTTCAAGTCAAGCTTGCTAAACCGATGTGGTGGTTGAATGGGCGTTGCTGATGTTTGGTCGGGAAGCAGAGTTGAAAGTCGAGCCTGCTGTCGAGGAAAGGAAAGTACTGAGGGAAGAGCCTGGACGACGGTATGACCCGAATGCGGTGTTTGAACTTGAGCTTAACTCGGATGAGTCTGATGAGGAGTGATACGAGACTGGGCAGTAAGTCACGGCAGCGGAGGAACATTCATAGTGACCGCATCGATCGTTACGTCGTGAGCAAAAGGAAGGCGACTACCAATTCTTGAGCAGTTCCCGCGACATCGGTTCCGTCTCCATCTCGTACTCCACATCAACCCGAGGTCCTGCGTGGCGCAATCAATATAACTTCGCCGAGACAGGTCAAGAAACACTCACGTCGCTTCGCACCTTTCTTCGGATCTCGAGCTGCCGCTTTCCGCTTCGTCCCAGCTGCCGCAGCTGGAGTAGCCGGTTTCCCATTCGCTTTTGCTGGCTTCGGCTCCAAATCATCCCCTTCACCCTCCTCATCCGAAACCTCCAAATCCGAAGGGAAGTCCTCCCCAGGACCTTCCTCCTCCGAATCAAACTCATCGAACTTCACCACAGCATCAGCAAGGATGCACAACCTCGTTACAAGAAATAGCTTGGACCCACCTCGCTTCCCGAATACTCTACCAAGTCACTAACACTCTCCCCCTCGCTATCCTCCACAAACTCCCTCTCGTCTTCCTCCTTCTCCTCCTCCAAACTCTCATCATCTTCCATCTCCATCTCATCCTCCAACTCAACCTCCCTCCCCTTCCCTTTCACTTTATCCATATCAAGAACCTGTCTCCAGACGTCCTCGTTCACGTTCAATGGTGCATCTCCGTAAGCCTTTGATCGGAGTCGTTCGAGAAGTTCTTTCTCTATCGACTTTTCTAGGTGGGCGGCTGCGAGGGCTTTCCGTTCCCGGGTACGTTCGCGTCTGTCGAGTTTTTTCTTGATTCCGACGAGTTTGGGCCTGGGGTAACGAGCGAGGGAGGACAAGCGAGTAAAAGGGATAATCAGGAATGATGCGCGGGTTGAACAAAGGCAGGCCGAAGTAGGAGCAGGAGCAGGAGCAGGAGCAGGAGCAGGAGCAGGAGCAGGAGCAGGAGCAGGAGCAGGAGCAGGAGCAGGAGCAGGAGCAGGAGCGGGAGAAAATATCCAATCGATCAGCAGAAGCCCACACTCGCTCCGCTTGTGCTCACTGTTGACTCAAGCTCAACCGCCTCATCTTGATCAGGTACTGAGTGATCTTCGTTATCCTCTGCTTGCATTTATGCGTGATGAAATTTGGCCAATACACGAGCTCTTTATCGATCTATCCTCAATCCACATCAGCTCCTTCCCCCTATTTCCGTACAAGGACATGGACCCACCTGCTCGAGCGCTTTCGAATAGTTGTTGGATAGCTTGATCCGTTCCCACATGTTTGCAGGTGTATGTGCCCGTTCGATCGTCTTCATGTATAGGTATAACACTCCTACTCTCCATCAACTGGAGCAAGTTTGCAGGATACAGACTCGACACACCCTCCTTCTCTCGGACCGTTGCGTACCGCGAGTTGGCGAGAGGACATGATTGGCGCGTACAGAGACCGGTGAGGTTGTATTCGTTTCGGCAGAAGTTTTGAGTAGCAGTTCTAGGACAGTATGTATCAGCGCCAATCCGAACATGTATCGGCCATCTGTCGACTCGGAATGGAAGTGGAGGTACATGTTGCTGAGCAGCTGACTCACTTGACTTTGTATGAGCAGAACCTGCGCTCAGAGTCAACATCAGAAGCGAAAAGGGAGGAAGCGACGTACTGGTGGTTGATGACGGACCAGATCAGCTCGTCAGACTGGAACCATCAGTAAGACTCAAACCAATCGTCCTGGGGAAATTTCACCTGCATCGCACCGCTTTCCAAGTAATCACTTGCCCAATGTCTGGGACGCTTTCGAGCAGAGAGTCCAAGGTACCGCTGAAATTTGTTTATCTTTCCTTTATTTTCCCCGGTTGATCCCAGCCTTGGCCACTCGAGTTTGTCGTGTAAAGAATAACTTGAACGCGTTCATGCCCCATACGTTTCACAGCCAAAGGCGAAAGCACAAATCATGGCACTTTCAATGCTATCGCAGCCTTCGACGAGTCGTGCAGGAGCCGCTCTCGCTCTCGGTTCGTCGTATTCTTCCATACCTAGTCCCATCAAAGACACCGCTGACTTCGCTTTAGCCCTTTCCCGACCCCGCGCCATCCGCCTCCTGCACATATCCCCACCTATATGGACAAGTCATTTCGATACCCACCTTTTCGTCCAACGTCTCGAGAAACACGGGATGACTCGACAACAAGCTGAGGGTGTCATGACGGTGTTAGCTGAAGTGGTGGATGAGAGCGTGAAAGGGATGGAAGCGAGTCTCGTCTCGAAAGCGGATCAAGAGAAGGTATGTCGTCGGTCGTCAACCTCACTGCTCTTCAACCAGCTTGGGACCCATATGATACTGGTGATGGTACTGGGAACTAGTGTTGATGGAGTTGATGAGTGGGGTTTGGCTAGCAACGATACACCCAAAAAGTCGATTTCGCAACACTGAAATCCGAACTTCAAGTCCACGAAAAAAACGATCTCACCCTCATGAAATCAGAGAACGACCGTCTCATGGCAGACGTCGAGAAACTCAAACAAAGACTACGAGAAGAAGTCACACGTACTCAAGCTGGGGTAAGACTTGATTTGAACCTGGAGAAAGGTAGGATAAGGGATGAGAGCAGTCAGCAGGAATTGAAGATCAAGGAGGTTGATACGAGGATAGAGAGTGAGATTGCTGGGTTGAGGACTCAAATCGAACAGGCGAAGTTTAGTATACTGCAGTATTTGGTTGGGGTGGCTACGGGTTCGGGGGCGCTACTGGTGAGTAACGAGCGAGCGAGCGAAGCGAGTGGGGACATGCTGATGAATCCGTTGCTAGTTGGCTTACATGCGTATGATGGTGAGTCCCGTGCGAAGCTTTTCCATTACTAACGTCCTGATGATACCACTTGTTCAGAGATGATCCAGTATCATGGAAGCACGAGCTGGCAGATACGGACACGTATATCACGTTCACAGACGATCATGCATCATTACCCATATCTAGCAAAGGCAACTCATCCATGTCCAATGATCCCGTTCATCTTCACCACAGCTCCATTCGGCATGACGTCCTTTTTTTCCGCCGAACCCCTCGCCTTGACCTCCTTCACGTCCAAAACGGTATCCTTCCCATTCGTACCTCGAGCACAAACCTGCCTTTCCTGCATCATTGCTGCCAGTAACCGATCCTTCTCAACCCATAAATCCTCGCACCATTCCCTCAATCCAGCTCCGTCCAAGGGTAACTCCTTGAACGCGAAGCTGCCCATGAGCTCATGCCCAAAAAGTCAGACTTACCGTCGAACATGGACATGAAACCTGCAACCTCCCTTGGCCATGTCCGCACAAGAAAGCTGATCTGCCAGACTGGGTACTCGCGTAGCATCAGGCGGAGGAGAGGTGTATAGAAAGGTAAGATCATAGACATGTTTGACATGGGAACCCCGCAGACCTGGGAGGGTTCAGCTGAGGTGAAGGTTGTCGGTGGGGAAGCACGGACCTTGGATGGTACTTGCAAAGCCTTTGGTACGTGGGTGAAGGAGATGGTCCAGCTCGGTCTTCCTTTTTTGACGTGCATAGAGTTGCGCCTGATCAGAATCGCTTAGTATGAGTCGTGCGAGCACGACCGAGCTTGACCAACCTGATGGATCTTTTTCGGTGACCGCCGTGTTCCTTCAGGATACAGCACGATCCAAGCATCGTGTTCGTTCTCCTTGACCCTCGCAAATGCTTCCCTGAAAGAAACCTCAGTATGGTTTAAGATCCAGGTTTATGACTGAAGCTGACTCGATAAGCGACGCGTCTCTCGTCCAATCCCTTGAAACCAGGATCATCCCAATAGCCTGAACCCCATCCTCAGCTGTTATCGCAACAAAGCCATACGACGGCCAGAGAATATCTCACTCACCCAAAAAGCCAAACCGAAGAGAGGCATCTCATAAACCAATTCCTTCTTGACGAAATATCTACATCTTCCAAGCATACCCGCTTGTACCGCCATCGACTGTATCAGGTAATAATCCGAATACCCCAAGTGATTCTAAGTCTCTCAATTTAGCTGTTTTTGTTGCTAACTGTCCGCTGAGGGAGTTTGGTTGCGTACCGAGATGACCACCGCCGATTCTCCTTTTGGTATCTCATCACCAGAGACAGTCAACACCTCTCGAGCGTGACAGTCGTCCTCCCAATACCGCTGCATATAACCCCAGAACCACTCGCTGTCGTCCCTCAGCATCCCCAATCTGCTGGACTGAAGAAAGACACGGATTGAGGACTTACGCGGTGGTACAGGCTATCTCCCAAGACAAGGGCTCCGAGAAAGGCTTAACCACCAAAGCGAACAAGAGAGATATATTGGCGAGTGAGATGAGGAAGCAGAGAGCGAGTGTATGTCGGATGAGTCGGACATTGATAGGCATGTTGGGGACATCGAGAAGGAAGATCCAAAGTAGAATTCTCAACTTAAAGAATTCCCATATACGATCAATCTCTCGAATATGGCCTTGACTTGCGGGTCACCGTTGCAAATCATTCCGACAAGAAGCGGGTTTTGTTCGAGAGCGGGCACAATACCCATTGGCCGGGCTTTAGTGACTTCCACCCACGCGACCAGGCGGGGACGCCTCAGGTACGAAGTGATTACTCATTATTATGACGCAACCTTTTTGACTTTCGGGCCGGTGGAAAGGGTTTTTTGTGCATCAGCGTTTCAAGGGCGCCTTTCATCGTGTTTTGAGTGGGATTGGATTGGGCACCCCGTTTCGAGGAGCAACGGCGTCTTGATGATTCCTACATATAACGATGGGGGTTTTCGACATAACGATGGGGTTTTTACATTTCTACTGATTCTCTCTCTTGACACGGCGTTCCGGGTTGCACTGCTCAGATACTTCCTCACGCTCTTTCAGTCAATTCACGATCTTTTACCGTGTCCTATAAAAAGCGTATCCAGTACGATGGTCAATATCGTCGCTCTCTCGCTTTTAACTCTCTCCTTTTCTATCAGCCCTACTCTGGCGAGACCTCAAGTCGAAACGACTCCCGCTCAACTCCTCAAGAAAGCGACAAACGAGCGCTTTGTTTTCGCGTGAGCACTGCCATCCTCAACCCGATGACCAGCGCTGACACACCGCAGTCACTTCATGGTCGGTTTCGTTGATGCATACGTACAATCCGATTGGGCTTCCGATATCGCCATAGCTCATTCAAAGGGTATCGACGGTTTCGTCAGTCCCCCTTCCTTCCCTCCTTTCTTTCTTTCCCCAATTCGTGCTGATAACGAAACCGTATGTGCAGGCACTCAACTGCGACAGTCAATCAGCCAATACTCAACAACTGACCTACGCCTACACCGCCGCCGCCTCCCACAATACCGTACTCTCCCCAAATCAAACCCCATTCAACCTCTTCGTCTCACCAGATTTCATGCATTACTCCACCTCAGATCCGACTTCAGTCGCAGGCCTACTGAAACCTTGGTTGAACGAGTCTGCTCAGTTTCAGTATGAAGGGAAACCTTTCGTCTCGAGTTTCATGGGTCAAGGGGTCGATTGGGATTCGGTGAGGAAGCAGGTTGGGATGGACCTTTATGTGATACCTTATTATCCGGTTTCGAGTGCGGCGGTGAGTGATGCGGGTGTTGACGGGTTGTTCTCGTGGTGAGTCGTGGGCAGGGAAAAGGGCGGTGTGGAGACACTGATGGAATGCTGGTAGGTACGCATGGCCAGGTCAGGATTCGAGCTCGGTTGTGGACCAGAACACCACGGAGGATATGGATAACCAGTATTTGTCGCTGCTCAAGCCGGCGGGAAAGACTTACATGGCGCCGGTGAGCTCACCTCCTCCAGCTTCACAAAGAGGAAGTTCTGAATATCGGCAGGTTTCCCCCTGGTGTAAGATCGCCTTTTTGGGGAGCTCTCACGTCGCGCTAACGGGGCTCCCGCTCCGCTCAGTCTACGCTCACCTCCCCGCCTCAACAGGTTATCCAAAGAACTACTACCTATACTCCGATACCCTCTTCCCAACACGATGGCAACAGATCCTCGACCTCTCGCTCTCTTCCCCAGATACACTCAAATTCGTAGAGATCATCACTTGGAACGATTGGACAGAATCTTCACTCATCAGTTCATACAAGGGACAACCTAATTCAGATGGGAATTACCTTTGGTCTCAAGGTTTTGACCATTCGGCGATGATGGATCTCATGGGACCGTTCATTGCGGCGTATAAGAAGGGGAGTGATAAACCCGTGGTGGAGGAGGAGATGTTGGTTTATTGGTACAGGCCGAGTTTGAAGGATTCGAAGTGGGTCGTTCCACCCACCTTGTTGCCCGACCGCTGATGATCCGCAGGTGTGATTTGACGGATACTGTCCATACCAAACCCACTGGATGGGATGTACGTCTCTTCATATCCACAGATCCAAACGCCGCGCTGGACTAACCTACCTCACCCAGATGGCAGCAGACTCGATCTTCGTAGCGGCTTTGACTATTGGACCAGCTCTAGTCACCGTCACTTCTGGCTCGATCAACTCCACGCAATCCGTTGCTGCCGCTGGCGTGAATGTTCTCGCTTTCCCGACGGGCCCGGGATCACAGGTCTTTTCCATCACCACGGAACAAGGAAGTGGTAGTGGGACCGGTTCAATAGAAATCTCCTCTGGGTGCTATGTGAGCGGATACAATCGTACAGGACCAAAATTGATAGGTGTAGAACGGGGTGTACAACTTCAACATCGTCACTGGGACGATCAATGTCTCCGGGTCTGGATGGAACAACCTAGCGATCACGAGTAGCGATACGAACACCACCACAAACTCCACCGATGCATCTTCAGCCTCATCAGCCGCTGAGGTTCTTACTTCGACCGTAGCCTCGCCGACTGCTTCGCTGCCAGTCAATCTGAGCACTTCCACAGCCAGCTCCTCGGCCGGAACTACCAGCAGTACCGTCTCCTTTGGCGACCTGGCTGCGACGCCTTCAGCAAGCGTTTCGTCCAGGACGACGAGCAAGGCTTGTCCCCGTCGAAGTTCTTCTTGAGACACGGGCGTAGCTTGAAGGATCCAATAAAGCCCAAATATGTAGACATCCAGGACAATATGTTCCGTATGCACTAGTTGCCTAACTCTCACCGACTTTCTCAAGCTCCCTCCATCCATTCCTAACAGCAAAAAATTGAAGCCTTATGTTCTACACTCTTTTCTATCTCTCGGTACTCGTCCAGATAATTTTCTCCTCAATTGTGCCTCCAAGCGAGGCTTCCACTGAAGCTTTGAGACCTTCTGCATATAATCGGATGCACACGAGATGAGAAGCACAACAAGGAATCATGATTCGCAATAGATTCGCAAGATTCGCAAGATTTCGCAAGAGCCCGAGTGTCACGCTACACCTCGTCCAAAAGATTCTGTCGAATCTTGAACCAAATCACACATTTCGTCTGGAACAGTACTCGTACTGTACTCTCTTCTCGTTGGGTTGACCTTCCATTGCCCGGATCGTGGACTCGACCAAGATGTCGCTCTCCTCAGGAACGCTCAACCTCAAATTCATGCAAAGAGCCGCTGCGAAGTCATCCACCAACTCCAACCCCACCTCGACCACATCCCGATCCAATCCCAAACCAAACACAACTCCAGTTGAACCTATCACAAATGGTACGACTCACCTCGAAGATAGTTTACAATGGTCAATACCTTCTCGGTCCAGATCCAGTAGACTAGCGGTATCGCATGTAGAGGGAAGTAGGGTACGGTTAGAGACTAGTTATCTACCTTTTCTTGGTGAGAGCAGTGGCAGTGGGAGTGGAGTCAGGGGAGAGGGTTCGGTCAGTCGAGGTGGTGGAGGGAGGATGACTTTTGGTGGGTTTGGTGAGGAGGATATTGAGGCCGAGAAGAAAAATCAAAGAAGAGATGAGGATGAGGAGGGGGAAGTCGGGGGGGAGGAGGAGGAGGAGAAGCCCGATGTGAAGTCTCGGCGGAAGGGGAAGGAGAAGGGGAAGGACCGGGATGACGGAAATAAGGTCTGTCACCTTTGCTGTGACTCGCTGCTCCATCATCGACTCACAGATGGTAAGAAGCGAACAGCTCTTATCCTCGATGGAGATCAACATACATCAACCAAACGTCCCCGCTCCTCCCCCCAACCCTTGTCCAAAACATTCCTCCGTCCAGCCGGGTTCTCCCCTACATCAAAACCTCCATCAAAACCACAATCATATCCACTACCACAACCAGCAGGATTACCTCCTCAACAAGCACCACTCTCATCCGCTCGCTTCAAAGCGGAACCAGGCGCACCTCACAGATCCATGTCCGCTGCAGACCGATTACGACAGGCCATCTTCGCTTCTCGGAACGGTAATAAACCCCCAATACCTCCTACGAACGGGAACGAGGTGAAGAAACGGAAGCTCTCCCCGCCGACCTCGGCCACCCCTTCTATGAGAATCGAGCTAAGGGATGTGAAGCCAGACCTGGATGAGCGGGAACGAGAACTGAAAGCACAACGGAAGAGGGAGAAGAATGCCAGGAAGAAAGCTCGGAAAGCTGCTGCCAAGGCGGAGGCGGAGGTGGAGGCGGAAGGTGGGGATGCTTGATCGGCTCCCCGTACATCGCTTTCACGATCTTAACGACCATAACGTATGTGTATGCAGCATGTCAACGTAAATGATCGGTGATGTGCTGCATCTCCCGAAAATCTGTTACATCATAATCCTTCCAAATCTCCGCCTGAAAGGAGTGTCTGTCGGGGAGTCGCGTCTAGATGTTCGAAGGGAAGAGCATCTATGTGTATCAGATCAGCTCCGTCCGCGACCAAGACAGCAGTGCATTTCTGCTGCTGCTGGGGTAGGCTGGCTTACGATGCGACACGAAGCTCCAAAAATCTTTGCGGGAAGGTTGGTGGAGAATTTAGATTTGACGACGCCAGAATTACCGTGTGGTCTTGACACTCGGCTACGTAAATAAGTCAGCTCCGGCTGGCTTGTTAAGGGCAGGTACCAGGACTTACCCCCAGATGACTCGAACTCGACTACCGTTGATTTCTCGTTTGGCTTTGTAGACGTATGCGACGCGCTGAAACAGTCAGCTTAGACCACGATCTCGTCAACAAAGGTCAGAGGGACCGGGTCGCTGAACATCCATGGTTCCAAGCGGATTCAATTGAGCGTCTATTGAGATCAAGAAAGACAAGCTGACACCGCAAGCGGTCAAGCCTCCATATCTCTCCTCTCAATCCCTGCTCTCCCCGTATCGTCCTCGGGGTTTCAGAGGCGACCGACAAGAGAGATACCAGACGTAGCCGAACTGGACCATCCACTCACCTTCCCCAAGTAATGCCTAGCAGCCTCCTTTGAATCCACACCTTCTATAGCGACGAGTGATTGGTTCGGACGGGAATTACGCTTCCCTCGCTTGTGTCCGAGGATCCGACCTTTTGTGTAGAGTCTGAAGGAAAGAACTCAGATAAGCTATGCTCGAGGATGACAGATAGAAATGTGGATAACTTACCGAGTCTGAGGGTCATAAGAAAGGAGAGACGCAGTGTCAGCGATCAGTTCCGTTAGAGCAGCTTGCAGTCTAGCTGATCAGGAGGAATGGTCGACTCACAGTGCCCATGGTGATCTACTCAGCTTGAGAATAGAGAAGCTGTCCGAGGAACATCGGATGTCCATATTCCATTCCAGGGTTAGCGGACAATCCGGCCATTCGCAGACTGAGCTCGACCTCCTCAAAGTGTGGCAGTAATCCTTTGTGCCGGATCATATCGCCGAAACTTGCGACCTGTTGAATTGAGCGCTCCTTCCCCCTTTTATGTTTGATACATGGATGCATTGAGACACTGCTTGTATAAGGCATGTTACAGTGTCATGCCATGCCATGTCCTTGATCTTCAGTATCTCCTTTGTCCATTCCACCCAGACTGCACGGGGCTAATCCCAAAATCGGTAGACCCGCTCCTTTCGGTTGCCTCCTAGCATGAGAGGGAGCACAGAAACAGCATGTGAATGGATATGCATTTTGAAGTAGGGGCGGACGCGAGTGGAGCGATAATCATTAATTTAGCGGAATATCTGAGTCCGTACTTCATTGTTATCAGCCCGGGCCACCTGCACGCCCCGCCTCTTTTGCTTTTATTGCGGGTCAATAAGCACGACCAGGCGCGTTCTCGAGCTTCACCACGTTACTCGTGTTTGATCAATTTACACCGAGCGCAATCTCAAACCTGGCTCGATGCTTTGTAGATAGCTGGAACATCTCGCAGGAAATCTTCCGTCAAAACCGATTTGATCCCTCTCTCTGGCGGTACAGCTTTCAACATCTTCGATTCCGCTCTCGCTCCTTCTCCTTGCCAGCACTGGTTAAAAGTTTACAGCTTTGTGGCCCCAAAGTACGTCAAAAGCTCAAACAAACCCCTCAGGGTCTGAACGCCCACCAAAACTCGCTAGGACCCTGACGCGTCCAAACACGTTGTTTCATCCCCCAAAAGACTCTGGACCGCTTTCTCATCAAATCGGGAAGCCCCTCCCTTTCCTTCAATCCGACTTTCTTTTAGTAACAACCTTCCTTACCTCGTTCAGGCTTTGTGTAACATCTTCTACGACTGCGGAGAGGAGATAACCATCCCGAATTAGACTTGACGATACACCTTCGCTGCCGAGTACTACCACTCTACCCACCAAGATGACTCTCGCCGCTACCGTCCTCCTTTCCCTTCTCGGCACCGCCCTGGCCCAGACGACTACAACAGGTCTGCAGGCACTCACTGCGACAACAGTCGTCTCGAATTCTATCAATACTGCCTTACCGCAAACTGCAGCAGCAGGTCCACAGGGCTTTGCCATCCCGTATGTTTCAATCTCCCTCACAAAACATCTCTCATCGGTGACCTTTCGTGCTGATGTCACCTCAGGCCTCTCTCCGCCTTGACATCCAATGCACCCACTGACTCCAACATCGCCCTCGACTCGACTTACACCCAAGGATCGCAACCGACATCGGTATCCGGCGCACCAGCTCTTCCCAATCCCACACTTATCGTCTCAAACTACCCTTCACTCGACCTGGTCCCTTCCACCAACTCCACGCAAGTGAAGCAGTGGCTTTCGCAGGTTAGTCTCAGTCAAGGGCTAAGGGGAAGGAGGCTGATTTGGTCGCAGATTGACATGACTAAAGTGCCGAATTACAACGTCACGGATGGGACTGTGCGTAACTGCTTTGTTGTGGGGAATATGGCTTACATCCTGTAGTGTGCCGGAACACCAGGCGCTATCACTGACGGACGATGCTGGTGGACATGTGGTGGTTGCAGTGAGTCCAGTTCAACCCTGATCCGCCTCAGCTGATCACCCCTCAGCTCGTGACACCGACATCACCGAATGCCCCGATCAGTACACCTGGGGTCTATCATACGACGACGGACCTTCCCCCTATACCCCTCTCCTCCTTGACTACCTCGACCAGGTGAATGTCACCACCACTTTCTTCGTCGTCGGCTCGCGAGTCCTCTCCCGACCACAAATGCTACAATCCGAGTACATGGCCGGTCACCAGATCTCGGTACACACTTGGTCTCACCCATACCTCACGAAGCTCACAAACGAACAAATCGTTGCCGAGCTTGGGTGGAGCAAACAAGTCATCAAAGCCACCATCGGTGTGACGCCAAACACTTTCCGACCCCCTTACGGAGACATCGATGATCGAGTCAGGGCGATTGCTGCTCAGATGGGTCTGACTCCGATCATCTGGACTGCTACTACCGTCAATGGTATCCACACCAACTTTGACACCGTGAGTTGATCTCCCGGATCGAATGGTGGCATGCTGAGATGTATTCGTGTAGACCGACTGGAACATCCCCGGAGGCGAAGCGACCGGCGAATCATCTCTCACCAAGTTCGAGCAGATCCTAAACGTCTTCGCGCCAACTCTCAATACCGGATTCATCGTCCTCGAACACGACTTGTACCAGCAGACAGTTGACCTGGCTGTCGGGTATGTTCTCCCTATGGCCATCGCGTCTGGAAAGTTCACGCTTAAGTCGATCATCTCATGTCTCGGTCTTCCCAGTACGCCTTTCACCCCTCAAAGGCGAAAGATGATTAACGTTCCCTTCAGACTCCGAAGCATATATCGAGACTTCGAGCAACTTGACCCAAACACAGGTCACGTCTGCCGCAGCGACCTTTTTCCAAGCGTCCGTCGGTAAAGCCACAGGAGCCCCAGTTACGACAACGACCGCCAACCCGAGCGCAGCCTCTTCTGCTTCTGCTGTGAACGGGTCATCAGGCGCGCTTCGCGGTGCAGTCACGGCCGGCACCAGCTCCTCCGACAGTAGCAGTCAATCCTCAGCTTCCCCTACGTCTTCGAAAGCAGCCGCAGGACGAGGAGCAGATCTCAAGGGCGTCATGCCCGCACTTATCGCTCTGATCTTCATCGGGATGGGTATGGCGCTAGTAGCATAAGGAAGAGGTTGAAAACGGACTATGACGAAATGTAAATGACTCCCCACACACATCTCCCAACGTCGCCGTATTTCTTTACCCCCTTCGTCCTCTCGTATACGTACCTACAAATCATTACTTTAACGACGGACATTCGTTTTTGTTAGTTAGAGTTTACCCTTTATGCAGCTTGTGAACGCGGACATGTGGTGCACGAACACCGGTCGCTTCGTGTTCTTGACCTCCTCTCGAGCGAGTGGTAGGAGACGTAGGGATGCTCTCGGGGACCAGGTGAAGGGGAAGGGGGGGAGGGAAACGGCTGTGGGTTGGTGGAAGAGGAGGGGTTTAGGGTATTGGAGGCGCGTGATCGGCGGACAAGGGGGGAACGGGGTATTCAGAAGACTCATAGAACGGGAGGTGTTGGTCTTCTCGGAACACGTCTCGCCGAATACCACTTTGCTGGACGCACCGAGCCCATAGTGACAAGGAAAGCAGAATGCATGCTTGATCACTGAAGAAGGCTACTGCACAAAAATGGGAAGAACGCGAAGAATAGACTATATGCAGGGTAAAAATACTCAAATGAACCAAAACGTTCAGCAACCAGGTCATATCTGCAAGGGGATCATCCCAACACCTATCCCCAATCCACTCCCATTCCGCCTCGCACGTCTTCTATCCCTTCTCGATGACATTTCCCCCATCCCTTCTTCCCTTGCCACAGCAGGCTCAAGCATGGGCGAGATCAGCATCCTCCCCGGTGGTCCCGCCAAAGTCTCTGTCATGGAACCACCCTTCATTCCGTTCGTCGGTGAGGTATAGGCATGTCGGCGGAACGTTACATCCTCGTCCTGTCTACTCGAGGAAACGAAGTTACGCTTCAGATAAGTCGATACGGGAACTCGATCGAACCGGAAATGAGAGTTCGAAGCTTGTTCGTAGTCGTGCATCAGAACTGAGGTCTCCAGCATATCCTCAAGATCCATTGCACCGAGCTCTGAATCGCTTGGAGTCGTCTCTCTTTCGAGCTCGAGTGATTGAGCTGCACGGCGAACAGCAACGTATCGAGGATGACCAGGTATGGAGGAATACCTCGCTCGCTTGAGTAGGGTGGAGTTGGCGGGGATGGCATGAGAGTATGGGTCGATGATACTGGATTTACGTTTTCGTTCAGGTCCGGAACTTGTGAGCGAGTCCCGACGAGAACGACGACGGTGTGTGAAGGGGGATTTGGTGGTCGTCTTGGTGCCATCGATGACGGCATGTTGGGCGGGGTCATCGGTCGTGGGATGGAAGGTTCCCATAACAGGGACTAACGGAGCCGATGATTGCGGCGAGCAAATGAGATCGATAGTCGAGGGAGGTGCGCCAGTCAAGACGGGATTCTCGGGAATGGAGTTGTCGGTGACGATGATTGATGGTGTTGCGAAAGGTGGCTCATGCTGGAGCACAGAAGAGCCGTTGACAGCAATACCCATAGAGATATCGGCCATCTGCTGCTCAATCAGACCTTGCAGAGCCGGACTATCAAGCACCGGCATGTCATCCTCCTCCATGGAATCGGTGGTATCACCCTCCTCCTCGTCACTTGTGCCAGACCATAAGCTGGTATCACTGTCCTCATCAAACTCGTGATCCTCCGCGTCAGGGTCGACGATGAGACCTTGCTGGTCCAGGTTTGAGAGTACAGTGCTTTCGCCAATCGATCCAGCGGTACGAGATCCCTTGGAACCACGCCGCCGTGAACGGCTTCGTTCTTGTCGGGGTTGTACGAGAACAAACTGACCGTCCCAATTCTCCATCAGAACGAGAGGTGCATCGACTGAGCTGTCATTGATGGAAGGGAAAGCAGAAGCACTGGGATTTGGGAAGCCGAACTCGTCCACCTCGTCGTCAGAGGTAGAGACATCGTCAGAGTCTGACATCGGATCATCCGAGTCAAAGGTGCTGACGGACGATTGGGATTGCTGATCCGCCTCAGAGCCGGACAGGTGAGCGATGAACATCTGCCAAGTAGTCAGTTTTGAGTGATAGTATCAGTCGAGGGATGCTCACCTCCTCGTCTTCCTCTTCGTCACCCCAATGTCTTCCTACGACCTCCCTTGGAATTACTCCGATCGGCACTTCTGCCGGACATGCCCCATAAGCCAAATCCTCTACCTCCTGACCCGCGAAAGCTGCTGGCAGGAGTTGGCTACCCTCATCTTCGCTTCCCAAATTCGAAACGGGTTGGATGAATGGTGAACGAGTAGGGATCTGAGTACAATCAGTCAAGTTGAATTGCGCGCCCTACCGCAGTGATACGGTCTCGAGCTGAACTGACCACCATAGTATCATACGCTTCATCATTCCCGCTCCACACTCCGAACTTCTCGTCTCTAGCTCTCCGTCTCTCGACCTCACCAAGCTTCACCACCCTCTTCCTCTCCCTTCCTCCCGGTCCAGTAGTGGTCTTCTTCTCTTTCTCTCGCTCCTTCATTCCTTGGACGGGGGTAATCTCATGTGACGCTTCAGCTCGTACTTTCTCCTTTCGCATCGTCCTTGGCGTCGCCTTATCTTCCTCCTCCTCCTCCTCCTCCTCCTCCTCCTTCTCCTCAACCTCAACCTCAACCTCACCATTTTCCTCCTTTGGTGTGAGCTCGGAACTCTCTGACCGGGTTGACTCATCTTTTGCGTCGTCTGCCGGCTTCGGACTGGTCCTCTGCTTACGAGCGGATGTCCTTGCGCGTTTTGCTACGCGTTTGGGTGGGATACTGGTTGACTTCGGTGGGGAAGCGGAGCGGAGGTTGAGCTTGATGCGGGGGATGGCGGGGCTAGAGTGCAGGGAGGAGGAAGGGGAAGTTGAGGCTACATATCAAGGGCATCAGCTCAGCTTGCTCTCCGTACAAATAACGACTGCTCCACGGGAAGGAGTGGAGAATAGTACGAATGTGGAAGGGGAGTCGGACCGATCAACAATCAAGGGCTCATTCAGGAAGAAGAGGATGCAGTGGGAAATGAAAAGGGTATTACATATAGGCTTGAGACGCAGAACTCACCTTTACCCTTCCTCCCCGGTGGAACACCTGGACCAGGCGTCATTTGCCACTGGTCCTATCCTCTGCGTATTTGATAGTGGTTATGATTCGCGGCAAGCTCTAGCAGCTGTTTCGTCCGAGGCAGTCCTTTCGGAAAGTTGATGGTCAATTGATTGTCGTCAAGGAATCTGTGAAAAGTGATGGTTTTCGCTTGAATGGACATTGACCGGCACGTAGGTGTCGCTGAAGGTTTCGTTGAAGCAGCTGAAGCTAGCTCGTTCGAAAAAGGGCTATACGAAGCGCGTCAAAGTATACCTGAAAGGGTCAGACGAGCTCTTTGCAAGGAATTGAAAAAAGTTCGGTTGGAGGAGCTAAGAGTCGACCGTGGGAAAGAAGTGGCGGGAGCGGATTTTAGCCCTTTTCGGATGCTCAAACAGATCGGATTATAAAAGCATGCGACGACTCATCCATGAGCCCGAGCTCGTAATTGCTGTATGATCTTGGACACTTCACTTTGTAGGCAGCTTGAGAAGTGAATTGGGGCCTGCTTAAATTAAGAGTCTTGTCAAGCAGGATCAAGCGTTCAATGTAGCTTCATTTTTTTAAAACTATCCGCTACAATGAAATAAGGCAGAAGCCGTTTCAGTCTGGCAACGGTTCGTTTACTCAATTCATGATGACCGAGAACTAGATCTACAACATCGGCGTATCCCCTTTTCAGAAAATCGAAATCCAACAATTCGAATCTCTGACTTAATAATTATGAATGTCCTACTGGAATTAAGGTATTCAGTTGGCTTTTTACCGGGCCAATTATAGTGTCGCGAACAGCAGCTCTAGCGTGTTGTAGTTTATAAGGATGCATGAGGTAGTACGAGCGACATGAACTAATCACACAATGAACGACCGAACGCGACCCGACACGAGCTTATCCGAGCCGTCCAACACTCCCACTCGAGGTTAAGCGAGGTCGGTCGCCCTTGATTTGTCCGAATCGTCCGAGTCGCTGAAAGCGTTCAATCCACCGCGATCCGAACCGTCTGAGGCGATGATTGCCTCAATCATCGCCGAACAGCTGCCTTGAGATCATCCAGAGTCACTGAGAATCCAATAGCGTTGTCAAGCGCAGCGAGCGCAGCAGAGGGATTGATGATCGAAGGAGCGTTCTCGATCGAAGGAGCTTCCGAAAGAATGCCGTTCCATACCGAGGTGTCCGAATCGCTCGACGTGTCCTTAGACCTTGAACAAAACGATGTCATAGGCGATGCCATTGACGATGTCATGGAACGTTTGGCGACGACGTCATACGATGTTATTGCTGAACAAGCAAGGAGGTCGTGCGGGGTTATCCCTGACTCCGCAATGATGTCGGACGATGTCATTGCCAAGTATGCCGAATCCGATCGACCGATGCGTGATCGGAACAAGACCAAGCATTGCGAGGAATGGAGCGAACAGTACCGGGGGCAAGAGGCTCGGTGAGGCCATCTGCTAGCATGGAGGTTGTTGCGATGTACTCGATCGTTATGATGTCTCGTTCGACCAGCTCTCTCAAGTATTGAAACCTGATGTCAATCTGCTTCGATCGGGTGTGTCCCACAGGAATCTTTGCCACCGAGATCGAAGCCTGATTATCGCCATAAAGAGTGATGGGCTTGTCTGGTGCAAAATCAAGCTCGCTCATGATCGATCGTAGCCACATCAATTCTCGAGAAGCTTGAGGGAGGGCAACACATTCCGCATCACCCGTTGCGAGCGAGACCGATGGCTGCTTCTTAGTTTGCCAGCTGATAGCTCCACCCCAGAGCCTGAAGACACACCCACTAGTAACTCGGCGTCGATCGACATCGCTAGTGGCAAAGTCTGTATCACTATATCCATCGAGCTGTTCGTTCCCTCCTGAGTAGATGATACCCAGATCGCTCGTGTGCTTGAGGTACTTGAATACAGACAACACACCTTCCCAGTGTATCTCTGATGGATCACTTGCAAATCGTCCGAGTAGTCCCACAGGGTAGGCAAGATCAGGTCGAGTTCCGAGCACGGCATACATGAGCGAGCCAACGGCTGCCAAGTACCGAGCTCGGTCGGTTTTCTCCCCCCTCCTTGCCCAGAGACATGATCGCTTTCGAACGAAGGGGCGGTTTGATTGGCTTGCAGTGGAGCATCCCAAATCGCTCGAGGACAGTACTGATGTACTGCTTCTGGCTCAGGTGAAGCGAACGGGCTTTGCGATCTCGTTTTACTTGAATACCTAGAATGTAGTGAAGCTCCCCAAGGTCTTTCATATCGTATCGCTTCGACATTTCGTTCTTAAATCGAGCAAGTGTCTCGAGCTTGGCAGTGGCTATGGTGAGGTCATCCACATAAACACCCACCACAATGAGCCCTTCAGAGTCATCTCGGACGTAGATCGAGTGATCCGATATCGTTCGCTTGAATCCCAAAGACTTGAGCGACGTGTCGAGCTCCATGTACCAAGCACGAGGTGCTTGCTTGAGTCCATAGAGCGATTTGTCAAGTTTCCACACCATATTCTTGCCTCGTTCGAACCTGTCTGGCTGTGCCTTGAAGACCTGTTCATGAAGCAAGCCATAGAGGAATGCTGTCTTGACATCCATTCGGTGTAGCTCGAGGTCGTGCATTGAGGCAAGAGCGAGGATGAGTCGAATGGATTGGAACTTGGCGACCGGGGCAAACGTTTCATCGTAATCAATGACAGGCTGTTGGCGGAAACCTCGAGCAAGAATATGGCGTCTCCGCATTATCGAACTCGAGTCAAAAAGCGCATCGAGCTTTTCGTCTCTTGGATCGAGACCGGCTTATCTGATCAGAGGTCACAATTGCAACAGGGACCATATCAGAAACTATACCCGATTGATGATACCCCGACTCCTATCAGAATAAGCCAGCTCCTTGCGAATGGCGATGAAGCTCGATGGGCTTTGAACACATAACGTGATTCACCTATTTATTGAACAGACCCCTTTATTGAACACCTCCACGTCCCTTTCTCCTTTATTCATCTTCCTCTGTAGTCCCCATCAAATCCACCTTTCTTGTTATGCAGCAGGCTGAGACCCCTCTCGAGCTTGCTATAGCTAGCTACAGCGCACGATCGCCGAAAATTTCGGCGTCCATCCTTCAACCCTCTCATATCGCCTCCGAGGGGTTACCGAATCGTATTCCCAAGGCCATGCGTACCGCCAAGCCCACGAAAATGACGAGGAACACTGCCTATTGGACTACATACGCCGCATGTCCCTCCTTGGCCATCCACCGCCACCCTACATGGTGTACGAAGTGGCTGATGAGATACGCCGGAATCGTCTTTCCATGTATTCACCTTCCCCTTTGCCCCTTCCCCTTCCCTTTCCTCCGCTCGGTCAGAACTGGCTCGCCAAGTTCCGCAAGCGTCACCCACAGGTCGCTACTGTTTGGTCTCGGCAGCTCGACACCTCACGACTCGATACGGCTACCCCAGAGAAGTTAGCACCATGGTTTGCGGAGATGGGCACGATCCTTGACCGCAACCGCTACAAGCCCAGAGACATCTTCAACATGGACGAGACAGGTCACGGGATTGGTCTCACTCAGTCCACTCGATGTCTGGTAGTCAGAGATACAGAGACTAAAGGGAAAGGGAGGAAAGGGAAGGCTGCAAAAGGGACGGCGGGGAGACAGGAGTGGGTTACTACAATCGAGTGCGTATCCGCTGCAGGCAGAGCTCTCCCTCCGCTGGTCATATTCAAAGCTACCAAGCGGCTAGCGGATTTGTGCGTCAGACCTCCCTTGAATCTTCTCCGCCAGACCGACCGTCGACTTCTGGTAAATACCTCACAAGGTATCGTGTTGACGGTCTGAGCTGCTATGAGTACGTTTGTCCTCGTTGTACCGGTGATCAACCTCATGGAGGTCTTACGAATGGTTTATATCCGTTCACCTAATCAATCTGACCCTTCACAATCCACTTACTACATCTCGACCCTGTTACTATCTACTTGAGCGTCCAATCACTTCAAGCAAACATGGACCATGGAGGAGACGAGGTCGATTTCCGAAAGAGAGACGACGACTGCATGCATACCGCCTCACAGAGATGATGATCTTTCGTTTCATACAGGTGGAGGCGAGCCCACCCCCACATGATTGATGCCGAGCCGAGACCGCTGCCCTGTCCAGGTAATTTGACTCAAAATGCATCCTACTGACCCTCCTCACATTCGCTACTCTGTTCATCATCCGTATCCAAGTATAATCTTCCATTTTCATCCATTTTCAGGGCACAAAACCAAAACTTACAACCAGACTGGCCTCTTCCCCTCCATCTACCCATGACTCGACTGGCGACACCTCGGCTTGTTCTCACACGCCAAGAGACCTTTCAACTTGAAGATACGCCGGGCGTAGCTTCGATACACTTTCATTTCATTACATCTCTCGCAGAAGCAGGCGTCCTTGTAAGTATGATTGATTGGTATAGACTAATGGGTCAGAGTCGAGACGGAATTCATTGTCCCACTTCGACTTTCAAACATCTTTCCCTTCCGACACCTACAATCCTCCCCGCCTCCCTTCTCCCCTTCTGCCCTTCTCCCCTTCTCCTCTGCTAGCCTCCTTGCACCCCGTCGAGGTCCACGACGATGAAAGCCTAAGCTTCTGGATCGAAAAGCCATAATGTCCCAGTGCCACTTAGCTCGTTCGGTGAGTTTTGCTCCTTTTTCGCATCTCATAAATCTTGTACCTATGATTTTTTTACTGATAGCTGTAAATCTGAGCAGTCCCAGAGGCGATATATATTCCAAGCTCGAGTATCACGACGAGCTATGGCCTCGAAGACCGAGTGGCATGGGTGCAGAGGTCAATCCGCCGAATCCGACCTGCTCAGGAGTACTATGGTCATCCGAGATGAGTCGCTACGCTCGTACCTTTCTTCGTGATCAAGCAGAGACAGGATTGGCGATCGGAAGAAGTACCGCTCTACCTCGACACCACGAATCTCGCCTGTCATCCAGTCCTAAAAGTGAGGGAAGAAAGAATGTCCGGTTTTTCAATCTGATCAGTGTGAAAATTTACAGAGCCATCGAGATCCTTTGATTCGACTGTGGACACGAGATGAGATGGCCAAACTTCTCAAGCTGTTCGTCGATGTGGATAGAAATATACACGAGGCGATGGAACATGCCAAAATCCTAAAGTTCAGACCGACGAGCTTTAGTCTACTGGGCCAAGACTTTTTGGTCAATCGGATTGGATGTGAGGAGACCCTGGGACATAAAAACGGTGCTAAAAGTCGGCGGTGTCATCTTGATGGATGTGAGTGTTTGCTCCTCCTTGATGCAACCCGGGGCTCATTCTGCTTTTTCGCAAAACACAGGGCTCGATAGGAGCTTCCGGTGTCCGGCATTTCGAGGCGCTCGAGGAGAATGTAGACTTTGTTCTTGGTCATCTTGTTGTAGGAGCTTTCGGGTAGCGATCTTTAGCTCTGTAGTCGTTGTCAATTGTGTTCAATCATTGCCATTCAGTAGATTGTGAAAATTGCAATCATCGCTGTACAGCTCGTCATCAGCATGTCATCGTCATTCAGAAGTTGCATTTTGGTTTCTACTCTGAGCGCTAACGCCGCAAATGCCCGGCTACACAACGCTCGGGCAGCGGTCACTGTAGACGTAGCGAATGCTGTCCGGAACGCTGACGGTTTCATCGTCGCCGTATGCGCGTCGATGATGCTTGAGCCCGCACAAGAGCCCTTACTACTTGCAGAGAAGTCGCCTGGAGCATAGCAAGCCATTGGGTCCTACATTCCTCAGTCTACTGTCATCCACCACCCTTCACCCAAACGTTGATGGCCCCATCTATGAAATCGCAATCAGCTCGATGTGCGGAACAGCGGAGCGCTGATACCATTACTAGCCGTAATCATCTCCTTTCCGTTCGGGCTAGTCTCCACCCATGTGACCGCCTTCTTATGGCAGTTCGTTGGTTTTATGTCGAGCGGCTTTGCCTGACAGATCGTCAATAATCGTACGGAGCCTTATAGCTCGTGTAGGTATCTGGCCGCAGGGTTGCCAACTCACGTCCAGAACATTCCATGCCCAGATCCTCCCTTCCTCATCACCAGCTAATACCGCTCCTTCTCCATAGTTCCAAGCTGCTTTACTCCTCACTTCCCCGCTCTTGTGACCGAAGAAAGTCTGCAGGACAGTCCCGTTCGATCGATCGAAGATTCGTAGTTTTCCGTCAAGGGACGAGACGAGTAAGGTATCTTTCGGGGAAGTAGGTGATGGGGAGATGCTCGAGATCGGCGCTCCGACGAGATCCTCGGTGAGTTTACCCATTCGGAGATCGTACGAACGGATCACACCGTCTGTACCACCAGTGATGAGCTCTGGGAGATCGCCCGGGATCGAGAGTGTCGTGATGGATGAGGTGGCTTCTTTGAGGATTTGGATAGGATCTCGGAGTACCGCTCGCATATCCCACAGCATGACTTTTGCGTCAAAGCCGGCTGGTGAAAATGTCAGTGGACGAGGACACGCTGCAAGCTAATAGCTAGATGAATGGCGATCACCCACTGACCACTGGCTAGGATTTGTGCATCCCTATTGAAGACAACCGAGTTGATCTTCCCGAAGTGTCCTTGCAATCTTCGTACGATCGTTGCGGACGCAACATCCCAGACAAACACGACCTTGTCGCCTCCGCATGACGCAAACTTGGCGTTGTCGTGAGAGCTTATCCAAATCAGTACCCTTTGATGAATGCGTAACGGATGATCAACTCACATGTCTAGGGCGAGAACTTCATGGCCATGACCTCGATAACACTTGATCTCCTTGCCCAAGCTAGGGTTCCATAAGCGGATAGTCCGGTCGGTTGAGCCGGAGAGGCAGTATTTTGCACCGTGGTTGTAACGGACGACATTCACGGGTCCGGAATGAGCTTCAAGGCTATTCGTCCTCCAAGATCAACTGCGAAAGAATCGCTTCAGGAGGGACTAACGTCTGCGTTAAGCGTGTTGCGACTTCTAAGAGGTCTATGGACCCCTTTGTCGGTGCCATCAGGTGTTCCAGAAGAGGGAAAAGATTTACAAGAGAAGTTGACACCTCCACCGGGAACCTAACTTAAAGTACGAGATTTGCTTCCGCTACCCGTGCCTGACTTTCCCATGCGTTTGAAATGCTTTCGGTTTCATGAATCGCTTCTTCTACATTCAGAGATGATCCGATAGCTCCTCCGGAATAGGACTGAGCATAATCAGCCCGCATGCCGGTCAGAAGCTTCTCCACTACGGCTTCTCCAGCTTCCGTCAGTTCCCCTTCCGGCCACCTGCGCTCACGGAATGATGTCCAATCGTTATACGAGTATGGGGCGGGGAACTCGAGGTCGGAAGGAGGGAGTGGAGAGCAAAAGGTCATCTCGGCACTTGTGGGGCGGCTAGTGAACAAGGTTCATACTATATCGCATCTTGGCAAGTTCTCTTGAAAATGACTGATAAAGTTCACAGCTGCCATGCAATTCGGGCACCCGGTTCAACATCATGGAAGCCGACACCGCGGTACAGACGACCGTCTCTTCTTTGGTACAGCTGGGGAAGATACGTCTACCGCTAGTTGTACATGCCATGGTTGGGGCTTTGGAAGGGCTCTCTAAGGTACGCTACAGCTTATAGCAATCATAGGCTAGACTGACATTGGTCAGCACTCAAGCTCTACTTCACTCACAGACACACCTCTCGAAACCCTCCAATCTCAGGTTCACCTCCTACATGTCCTCGACCTCTGCCTGTCTGCCTCATGGCAAGCTCAGTCGGAAATATCCCCTCCGCCCAGGACTGAGCTGCCCCAATGCTGGCCGGACCCTTACGCCTTCGACGATAATCTCGCTCGGTACTTCTTGGCCGTCATCTTGATCTATGCACGTATAGTGTCAGTAAATAACGCAGTCATCGCAACAGCATCGAGCTCGACACCGAACAGAGACGGAAGGAACGGTACGATAGCAACAGGCAGTGGTTCTGGTCCTTCCTTGGCATCGAGCTCGAGACCGCCTGTTTTCAGTCCAAGCTTCCTTCAGCGACACTCATACCCCTCAAACCCTACCCCAGTCCCCTCTAATTCTATCTCATTTCCTTCAGATGCCGACTCAGAAGCGCCGGATGGGAAACTGAAACGTCTCGCTCTATCGTGCTCGACTACCGCCTGGGCGATAGATCAGATCAGCAAAGTCGTATCCCGGGCTATCTTCCACCTCTCCGCTTCAAATTGGCCTTTGGTGCTTGGGCGGATCAAAAGTCGACTATCCTATCTTACCACAACAATCGAACCAAACCCCGACCTCGTAGACCTACATCTGCTGCAGTGGGCCAACCTGAACGAAGAGCGGCTGGGGCAGCTCATACAGGGGATCTCGAGCGTCTTTTCCCATGTCAAGCGACCTGCACAGATCGCGGTCGCAGACGGTCTACGAAAGGCGATATGGAACTGGATACATGCGCGTCCTGGGGAGTACGAGGTGCTAGTCGAGTCGAACCACAACCTTCAGGGCGAAGTCGATACTTTTTTCGATACTCTCCACTCAATGTCCGACATCACGTCGGCACCGGGTGCTCGGCGAGTGAGAGCGTTCTATCCCCTCATGGCGATGCTTCTGGTCATCTCGCCAGATACGCTTAAGCGAGTATGCCAAGGCGATGCGGCAAGATCTCACAGTGAGGGACTCGGCAAGAAGCTAAGCTTTGTAGATTCTGTCCGGAAAGGGTTGACATCGAACAGGGCCTTCGGGCTCTGTGCGGTGGGTCATGTGGAGTTCTTGCGCGCTGCGATGTATACACCCCCGAAATTGGATAATTCAGCTATACGGCGCATGATGCCGGACGTCCACAAGGATCTCACAGTGGGTATGAGTCCCGCTTCCCAGTTGACATCTACTGACTTCAGGTAGAACACCCTCTTGCATTCAGCACTCTCGAGCGAGATATCGGATGCCACCGTTCTGGTCGACGGATTGGTTGCCTTACATTTCACGGATCCAGGCGGCACGACTGGAGCTCTAATCCCCAAATTTCTCGCAGATCCTAATGAGGGGAGAAGACTGCTGGCGGCGAAGGCGTGCATGTCTATTGTCAGAGAAAGTGGACAACTTTACTGGCTTTCCCCATTGGCGACTTTGCGGGATCAAATTGCCGATCGTGTTAGGGTAGCCATGAAGGTCAGTTCGCTCTCGTATACGAGACCAATGGCTTACATCGGTAACAGGAGCAGACCAGGACTGTACTGGCAGATGCACGGCGCCCGAGGTCGAACACCGATCAGCCGAAGCAGACTGACCTGATGTTTGCCTTATTGGAGCTTGTCAGCCTCGATCCTGGCATCGTGTTAGCGGGAACCGACCAGGCCAGAGACCGCCTGAGCCAGCTCCTTATACCGATCTCATCGTTGACGGTCGTACCGAGTCCGAAGGATGTGCGGAAGAAGGCGGCGAGGACGATAGGTCAAATACTCAATTGCTTGGTTGGGACGGCGGGGGATCCGGAGGTGGAGAAGCTGCTGTCAACTGCAGGCGGGGCTATGTGAGTCTTCTTAGATCTTTATGTGGACTTAAGCTGATGACGACGCAGCTGGCAGACGCTCGTTAATGTCAGCCGTCAAAGCTTGTTCGCGTGTCATTCTGGCAGTACCGATGACATAGTCGATGCAGCTGAAGCTTACGAAACGGTCATATTCGCCATCCAGCAGTTGTCGGAAGCGTCACCCGACCTGCTAGTGAAACCTTCTATCGGGAGCGCCGCTACCCTTGTTGCCGCCGCAGCGCTACTCTCTTCTCTCATCCAGCCGGACACAGAGCAAATAGGACTGGCTCTACCCTGCTCAGCAGTTCTCGCCAAGATCATCGCGGTGGCCAATCGAACGATTTTGTCCGGCAGGAATGATAGCAATCCCATTTCGGATTTGGCACGAGGTACAGTCGAATCCCATATTCGCCTGCTCGAGGAGCTAGCCGTCTTGCCGCCAGCCACGGGTCGTCAGCAGCAACAGCGACAGATCCGGCGAGTGATCAAAACCTTCCTTCATTCGTCGACACTGGGCACATCGACCTGGATCGGACTGGCCGCGGTGGCAAGATCACTCACATCGAGGATTCTCAGAGCAGAATCTGACGCTTCTACCATCGAAAGGCATCAGAATCGTCGAGATCTGGCTGCGGATATCGATGGTCTGCACGAGGACCAATCGAAGACGTGGCAGAACCTCATTTCCTATCTTTGCGCTACTAGCTCCTCTTGCCAGGTCAGCTCATCTCCGCCACCCAGCCTTTCCCATGTCCTTGGGAAAGGCCTATTACCCAAAGTATTTGACGACGAGATGGACCCGACTTCGACGCTGGAAAATTTTCTCCGGGAGTGCGTTGATCTGTTGCCGAGCAGCTCCATCCACGTTCGGGAGTCGGTCAAGGAGGCGTTGGGGAACGAACTGTCGATAGTATTTCTTCAGCTTCTGTTGGCACAGATGAGCAGGCTGCTCTCACACTGCATCGGGCCAACCGGGGTCACAGTGTCGGAACCATTTACGCACTTTACGGAGCAAGCTATCTCGATCATCCGTCTCTCCGTCGATCGGATGAGTGCAAGCGAGAATGCTGGATCGCTTCACATCGAAATGGGCGAGATCATGCTCGCTCTAGCGCGATACATTCACCAATTGAGCCGCGACGATCTTTCGCTCAGGATCAAAGCCAAGCTGTGTTACCTGTGTGAGGCGGAGCTAGCGAAGCCGAGCTGCATCGTGTTTTTCAACAACTCCTTGTTCCGTAATACGATGTTGCAGTGGATCGTCGAGTGGTCGACGGAGTCGTTCCGAGACACCAACGGCTATCACCCCGAGAGAACATCGGATGGTAGATTACAGCGCGAGCTTGATCAGGCCTGCTTGCGAGCTATGGTGCCGATCACAGAAGGTTTGGTACTCAACGTTGTCGGCGAAGGAGCCAGAGATACCCATAATGTGGCTAGATCACGCTTGTTCCACCGACATTACCTTCATCTAGTCCAGGTGATCGAGCGGTCTCACTCGACCGAGGTACGCTGTGCAGGATATGTCGGATAACGAGCTGACTCGAGTCTACAGGCAAATTCGCTCAATGCGCCCTCTATGAATGGACATACAGGGCCCAGATTGACGGGAGCAGACAACGCTGCAAGCCTAGCCGTCCTCGCCCTCTCCAATTTGCTGAGCGCGAACATGGATGTCGGTCTCAAGGACTGTCTCGCCCTTGGATACCACCAAGATCCCGCTTTACGGACAGCTTTCACCCACATATCGGCTAATATTCTTCGACAAGGCAATCATTTCGGTGGACTTGGCGGGTCTCGCACATCCTCAACCCCGAAGGTCTACCTTGAAGTGCTAACTTCCCCGAATCTTGCCCTGGCACTCGCTGTCTGCGAAAGCTGTCCGCCGAATGAGGTCGATGAGATGTCTTCGCTGCTCTTCCGGACATTCGAAGCTTCAAGCAGCTTATTGAAACTGTTGGAAGTACTGATTGAGCGGGAGGTGTCGCAGACCAGTACGTAGCACTGACACAAAGCTGTGTTGCTACTGATCATACTAGATCACGAGGCTGAGCTGTTCAGAGCAAACTCAATCACGACCCGAATACTCACTATCTTTGCGAAGACGTACGGATAGTGCGTACGATCCACAAAGTCGCACATCAAGCTGACTTGAGGTCAGCAACTACGTTCGAGCAACACTACAGCCACTGGTGTACTCACTCGTCGACAAGCCAGCAGAGTGCTCATTCGAACTCGACCTTTCCAAAGCCGCAAGTGACGACATCGAGAAGAACGCAGATCACCTTCGATTGATGTGCCAAGCCTTGCTTGACCTCATTTGCTCGTCTACCCCTCGTGTCCCAGTGTAAGTCCTAATGTTCTTGATGTGATTGACCCCGTATAGACTATTCCGAGCACTATGTCACCATATTTGGCAGGTCGTAGAGGACCGGTTTCCTGATTCTCGTCATTCTGCAGTCGGATCTTTCATCTTCCTACGGTTCTTTTGCCCTGCAATCATTTCGCCAGAGAACATCGACCTCGATGTCCCAGCCGACAGCCGTGAGGTCCGCCGTGCGCTGCTCCTCATTACCAAGGTCATCCAGAATCTAGCAAATAATGTGGTCTTCGGGAATAAAGAGCCGCACATGAAGGTGCTGAACTCATTCCTGTCAGAGAATGTTCGGCAGGTGACGAAGTTTCTGTCGGATGTTGCGGTCAGTTGCAATCATTCGTGGCTGACTATGATACTGAAGTAGTCAGATCCAACCTAAATCTTGGGAAGTCGAAATTGCGACGAAGCTGTACCGGGATGACGTCCAACGATACCAGGACGCAGACGGAGATGATGCCATTCTGTAAGTCTCGTTTTTTCGATCTCGACTTTATTGCTGAGGACCGGCAAGGCATCGCTTTGTCTTCAAGCATATCGATAAGCTTGAGACCAGTCTCCTTGAGATGCCCTCAGGTTACCGATCATCAGCCGAAGCGAGATCGACCACCTCAGAAATGAAAGGCCGAAATGCGTACGAATACCTGCGCCAAGTCATGGAGGAGTCCGGCCCTGTGCGCGACGTGTCCAAGCTCAGCTCATCAGTGCGATCGCAAGTTTACGAGGAGTAAGTTAGTCGATTTTAAAAATGAATGCCTTATTGATGTAAGCAGGTTCATGAAACGCAATGAGGATCGAAGCGTCTCATCTGTGTCTGATGTCTTCTACGAAGGTCCGGCCAGTCAGGTACGAGATGGGTCAATGGTCAACCTTCAAACTGATAGATCTCACTCAGAATGGCCATCGCATCTTCTACTTCATCGTTGCTCGCGCCGCTCTCGTTGACTACGATCTCCTTGCCTTCCACGCTTTTCAACTACTAGAAACTATCTCCGACATGTTCGACATTGTGATGGACTTGACAGGCGTTGCACGGGATACCGAGTTGCCCATGGCTTGGTTAAGCAAATCAATACAAATCTGTCCACCAGGAATCCTGCCTTGTATCAGTGTAAGTCCTCGCATGGGCTTAGCCTTGGCTAACAGCATCGTAGATTCTTGCACTATATAACCCAAACTCGTATGCCATCAGAAGGATGCGTCGACTCATCTCCGAGCTGTCAGTCATAGGTAAGCAGCGTAGTTTTCCAAAAAAAAGACCGTCTCATTCTTTGCTAGGACCAAGTTCCGGCGGCCAAATCCTCATGGCCGCCAGTTCTCCTGCAGAGCTTGCCGAATGCATCCCCTTCACCAGTCTCGCTTTGCCGGAATATACACTGTCGCTCGCATACGAGGCGGATCACGTCTTCACGAATCTCCTCTTCGTATCGGAGCATCAGCAGGAAATGCCAGTCGTAGTCAAGCTGGGTCATGACTGCTTGCAAATTGCTTCCGTAAGTCCGACCCGCAACTTTACGCTAGTATGACTAATTCAGTATAGTGGCGAAAGCAGGACCTGACGGCCTCTGTCAAGGCATTTATCATCGATGTGATCCAATTAAAGGATATAGATGATATCTTGTCCGGATCGGATCTTGCACCCGATCACCTCGTTGTCAAGCATTCTCAAACGGAAAGCACAATCTTCATCACGAGAAGTGAGTAAGAGAAAAGCAAAACAAGGCCGTTTCTCGCTGACTCAATCGGTAGAGCGCAATGAAATGGCTCAAGTACTTCTCTTTCGCTTCTGTTGAGCGTAGTGACTGATCATCGTCGCAGATCATCCGCGCTGCAAGGGCGCAAGTGCGAGACGCGCCGTCCGATGAACGAGCTTTGCAACCGAGCGATGTTCCGGGAACCTTGATCAACATCGCTCTGTTCAACTTGACATCGAACGACCAGAACCTCCGTGCTGGTGCCTACAACCTTGTCAACGAGCTCAGCACGTTCTTCAAGTACGAGACCTTGGTTCCGACATCTCAAGTTGAAGGTGAATCAAGCATGACTTGTAAAGTGAGACTAACTTTGCTAGTCGGTCTACTTATCCCAAACAACTCCCTTGGCCTCGTGGTGGAGCTTAGCGGCTCCTTTGCTACCTCGGCACCTCATCTCACCTTGGACTTCCTCAAAGAATGGACAATAGGCTTCACCAAGGCAGACCTATCGCAAAAGACTGCTTGTTTATACTATGTCGCGCCATGGTTGGTCAATCTAGATCGCTTCGCTAGACCCTCGCGCGAGGGTGGGATCGAAACAGTCGAGCAAGTCGGTGAGATCATGCGATCCCTATTATCGGTCACTGTCGCAGAGCACCAGGTCGATTGTCGAAACATCCATTTGGACCCAGCTAATCATCACGCAGCGCCTGCACTTTCTCGTTCAGTCTCACATCTGGGCGATCGTAGCTGTCTCGCATGAGGCTCTGGTTAATCTGGCGGTTTCCGAACTGCTGAAGGCCGCCATCGACGCTGGTATCGGATCTGAGAAGGCAGAGTGTGCTGCGGACATTCTTGTTTCTCTAAACTCTACGGCAGTGCGCGGAAGGATCGTTGCCAAACTTCGGAAAGTGGGTGGATCTTTTCTTACAATGAGCTTCTGTGTGCCTAATATTCATCAGACTATCGCGCAGACCTACCTTAAACCCTCAAAGTCGCTTGTCGACAGCGTCTCATGGAACGAGATATGCGTTCTCACGCGAATGAACCTCATGATCGCCTTCGCTCCACAATCGGCACTCGACGCACAGCTGTTCCTTCCAGAGCTGGTGCATGTCATCACCATCCTTCTTGGCTCCGGCCCGGTGTTCATGCGGCAAACCATCTACGGCTTATTAGTCAGCCTCGTGCATTCACTTGCTTCGGCTCCAATCGCCGGTGAGACCAACAACCTGGCGATACAGGTGCTCGCCAAGCGACTTCGAGCCTCGGCTGTGGTTCAGGCTTTCGGAGTCTCCCAAAGTAGCGGCGGTCTCGAGCTCTCTGGCGTAGCACAGAAGAATGAGTCGGATGCGGGCTTGCTGGAAGCTGTCGAATCAGTCGCAAGCTTCTTGGGAGAGCTCTTGGAAGCTGCAGCATCGTCAATCGGTATGTGAAATCCGATCGATCACTGCTGATGAAAGATTGCGCGAATGCTTGGCGGGCTCGGTGGATGGGTCTGGTGGCTGCTACCTGCTTCCAGCACAACCCGGCAACTCAACCTCAAGCCTTCATCGTTCTCGGCCATCTGGCAGCGGACGAGGTCGACGACGATCTTGTTTACCAGATACTGGTGGCGATGAGCACGCCACTCTCGCACTTCACCGAAGGCGATCAAACCCTCGTCATCAGCATGCTGCGCTGTCTATCGCGGATCATCCCCGGGCTTCCGACCGTAAGCAAGTATGCGTCGGCCCTGTTCTGGCTTTCGGTAGGCGTACTGCAGCTCAGCTACATCCCGCTTTTTGCTGTCGGTCTCGAACTCATGCTCGTCTCCATCCGAGCTATTGCCTTGTGCGCTCCTGCAGAGTACGGCCTCGAAGCCGTTCTCATTGACGCGAGGAGAGGCGTCGGTGAACCTGCGCGAAAGCTTGATCAAGTCTGCGGTGTCTCATTCGATTCTGACACCTGCTTCTCCCTCGTGGCGGTGGTGTACAAGGGCGTTCGGCATCCATCGACTCGTCAGCTCGCCATTGACGTGCTCATGGAGCTCCTGAAGATTTCAACGGGCCGAGCCAGTGTAGACGACGACATCGCGAACATCGCGGCGAGCGGAGTGCCCCTCTTCATCGCGCTCCTCCCAGTCATGGCGGCCTCTCCGACAGACCTGAAGAGACTGTTTGAAGTGAGCGGAGTGGAGGTATCTGATGAGTCGGTCCAAGATTTGTCCACGCTACCAGTATTTGAAGTCTTGACAATACCGTGAGTGGCTTTGACGCGAACGAACATATTTTGATACTGTTTAGGGATAATTCGACTGGCCTCTTGCTTATCACGTTGATTGTGACAATGCTCAGCACTGCCAGTACCGATATAGAAAAGCTGGTGCTATACCGTCTGATTGCCGACGCGTGTATGGAAATGCCAGAGGTGGTGACCATGGCGTGAGTCTGAAATCCACGACGCCTCGAACCCGGCTGATATCTTTCCAGGTATGATTCGTTGATACCGCGCATGACCGGTCTCCTAGCTACCACGACTAATCCCGGCATTTTGACTGCCGTGACCGCCATCCTCGAGCGTGCGCTCTCCGACTCAACGTATACTTTCCCCTCCAACACCCCCGTGACCAGTGAATCAGTATCATCATTCAATCAGAAGAGCTACGCAGCGAGTATCAGCTCGTCGCCTAGTATGAGAGATCTGAGTGCAAGAGAACAGGTACTCGAGGATCTCGGGATGAGGGGTTTGGCGGAACTCAGTTTCCCTGCGGTCAAGATGGAGCGGTAGGTTGTCTCACGTCGACCGAATGTCTGAGCTGATATCGTTTAGCATCGGGCTGATGGCGAAATGGATCGCGGCACTTATTGAGAGCTTCACCATCTAAGGGGACCAAAGCTTTTTGTTTCGATTCCCTTCTCTTATCTCGGTATACCATCTTTACATCATCTCGATCCCCACCTTTTTGGCGACTCGGAGAAGCTCTTAACCCTGCATGATATAGTACCCCTTGTCTTTCGTTACCATTCGATAGAACCGGTATTCTACCTTGTTCGATTTATACGATAATGCCGCAACGCGAACATGCAGACTGATAGTGTCATGGATCGTGATGCAAGTCGTAAGGTGATACAACTCCTTCCCTTCTCTCGCCTCAACCAAGATGTCTCGCCGATGGTACCAGTGACACTCGTTACTCCAGCCAGCAGTCACTTCAGCATCCCAGCATGCTAGACCTCCAAGATTCCCATCTCTCGCCACTTCTCCCCCAATTCAGCCACCCCCTGTCCCATCCCATGTGGCGTCATCAAGTCCTTGATCACCAGCAGGTCAAACTCCTTCCCGAATGCCAAGAAGTGCGCGAAAAGGGAGTTGAAGTGCGCTTCGATGGAGAGGTGGAGGATCTGTTCAAAGTGTGCGTGGTAGAGATGGGCGAAGACTCTGAAGAGGTGTTTGTAGATGTGTTTGGCGGTGTAGGCGAAGGATGTCGGGAAGTCGCGGCCTGGTTGGTAGCGTTGTTATGTTGGGGGGGAAAGACGAGGAAGGATTGCCGGATCAGCTGAGGATTCTGACGGGTTGCGGTGCTATTCCTCACCTGACTTCGTAGGGAAGACGCTCTCATCATCCAATAGCTTTTGCAGCCATGACATGACGAAATCGATATAAGTCGGTGCGGGCAAGGAGACGAGTCGCTGATTCTGATCAGGCCAGAGGAAGTTGAGTCTGAAAGGGAAAGCAGCAGAAGTAAGCGCCTTTTCAGCTAGGATGGGTGATTATTGTCTGGCAGCTTGGGTTAGGCTGATAAAAAAACACGATCTATTGAATACCCGCTAGGAAGTGAAGGCGACTCACGTAGGTCCGGCGGACATGGTTGGACAGTTACCCAATGTGCAGAACTCGGTGAGAGCGCCGTAGAAGTGATTCAGGTCATGATAGAAGTCAAATACTGACGACAGCTCCTTCAGCGCACAGAATTCACCGCAGAGGCAGCTAGAAGCTAACTCCGTTTGAAGACCCGCACTCACAATTTATAGCGACCCATTCATTCACGTCCACATACTTCGGCGGAGCCACTATCGTCTTGAACGATCCTTTGACCAGTGCCGCTTTGACGAATGGCTGAGAGAGGTAAAGTGGTCGAGGAGTGGACTGTGAGGCGACTGTAGCGGTCACCTCTGCTGAGGGGGAAGGGAGGGGTTCGAAGAAGCCGTTGTGGGAGGTTGCAGTGTTGCCTGGAGATCTTTTTGGAGCGCGAAGTCGGCTACAGTAGGAGCCTTGTCAGCTTCATTACTCAACTGCACAACTCTAGTGATTGTCTGACTCCAAAACATCTTACGTAGATATAGACAAGTCCCCAAGAAAGAACCATGAAAGAAGGGGTACGAACCCTATTGAGTTGAGAAAGCCAGACATGTTGACTGCAGATCCGAGGAGAGTTCGGTTCGCCAAAGTTCGTGTCGATAGCTGAACGAAGTCCTCGTTTGATATCTTGATTATTACTGCTGTCGGGTGAAAGAGGAGGACTGCTCAGTCGAAAGCCTGATCGATACTCCCCCTCTGAGTGAGAACAAAGGCAAAATCCCATTCATTCCTCTGGACAAGTCCAAGCGCGACGCGCCCAAAATCAATGACGTGGTATAAGTTTGCCGTGTTATCAAGCTTGATTTCTTGGAGAGCCCAGGTCAGGCGACCCTCCCCCTCTGTATCTTTGACAAAAGGTGACGAGCTCGACGAGATCGCTTCGCTGCTTTCGAGGATTGAGTGGGATATGGTCTACATCAAGGAATGGACAGATTTCGAGATTGTCCGTTGTATCAACCGTTAAACTTCCGACTTGGACTGACCTGGAACATTCATCAGGCTGCCACCGACCTCTATGCGAAATCACCAACCAAAGTTCGTCCACCCAGATTCGCTGCGCTGCTCCACATACAATAGCAAAGATTGACGATGCTGACAGGTCCGATACTGCGTGAAATTCGTGCCGAAGACCGGACGACTCGTCCTGAAGCTTACCGATGATACAACGGTGAGTCCCGCTAGAAGCCATCATGTGTCGCTCAGCGAAGAGCCTTTTGCTTGAATATTTGAATGCGCCTGAAAGCGTAACTGACATCCATTGCCCAGTGTATCAAGTACAAAACCTTTTCCTCAATAATCATTAACCGATTTGAAACGCTCAACCTCCGTCTCCTTTCCCAAATAGCGAACGTCAGACCACGAGCGAGACCAGCGATAGACAAGGGAGTGATGGATGAGGAGGCGGCGATGAATGAGGCTGGGAGAGCGGGGACACCTGCAAGAGAAGGGACGCCGGTTCCCATTGTAGGGATTGGGAAAGGAGGAGGAGCGGGTGTTTCGGGAACACCTGTAGGGGGAGGAGCTGGGGTAGGGGGAGGAGGGGGTAAGAAGAAGAAGAAAGGGAAGAGATAGCATGTAGCGGTCTTGATGAGCTCCAGCGGTTCGCGGTGAAATTAGCAGGAGTGCTCATGCCTGTCACGGGAACCAAGCATCTGGAATCATCTCAAGTCACTAACACATCCCTTCATTCCGTCTTCATGTTCCGTGGTGGCGGAAAGGTTTCCTCCTTCTTCTCTTTTGGACGACCTCTCGCTCAAACGCCTGATTCCACAAGCTACAAAGGCAATGTCAACCGATACAGAGTCCTCCTGCTTTTTTTGCTCAATCGTACCATCAATCAACGCGAACGTTGAGTTGCCACAATGACAACCCTCACGCATGATCAACTACGTTCCGACATCTCACACCTACTCACTATCCCTCCTTCATCCCTCTCATCCCTCTTAATCCCTTCTGCCCTATCAAACCCATCCCAAAATCATACTGCTCCTCAGCCCACCGCCTCTTCACAGTCTGCAATCGAGTTCCTCGAGACATACATACCTTCCTCGACCGATCCCGCATTATCCCAAAGACTGATCAAAGCGTACATAAGGGACATACGACGAGATATCCTGCCGGAAGGTAGGGAGGGCAATATGGGAATTGATGGGGAGAAGTTGGGTGGGAGGATCGATGCTGTTCGAGAGAAGGCCGACGGAGTTGGGAAGGCTCTGGAGGGGGTGAAGGTGTGATTAGGCAAGGTTGGGAAAAGGAGCGGGCGTCGAAGCATATTGGGACGGATTCACTGTCGTCTGTGATTGGGTAAGGTCTCCATGATTATGAACCGAGAATCGGAAAGAGGATGATCTTACCCCCGGACAGAGATGCCGAGCGACGGGACATCGAGTGTAGGCGAAGGATGGCTATGTGGCGGGTTCTACTCGGCCTGACTCTCCCAACATGTCCGATGTCCAGGCTCAGATCGCTAACCTACAAACGACTGGTCGTATGCGATATATGCATACCTGCTTCATGTGCTCATCGCAACGTTGCCATCACCACCACCTCCTCCGCCACTCCCCTCTCCAACACCCACTTGCTCATCAGTAGTTCCCCCTAACTCCAGTTTTCTCAACAACGCATCGAGTTCGGCCGGTCGGTAGATCTTCGCAAGGGGTTGTTTGGATTTAGGGTGGAGGGTCATGGTGGCAAACTCGACTGTATGGGGACCGATAAGCCTTCTCTACCGCGTCAAGTAGGGGATAAACACTCACGCTTCTCGCTCCCCAACTTCGTCGAATCCATCGTCTTACTCATCACTTTCAAGCACAGACTCCTCGCATCCTCTAGAGTCAAATCATCCTTGTAGTCCTGTTTCAACAACGACGCAGCTGAAGAATGATTCGCCCCGATGCATGTCACTTTCCATCCCGAGTAGTTGCCGGAAGGATCGGATTGGTAGAGTTGGAAGCCGTAGAGCGGGTCCCAGCCGATATACAGCAATGAGACGCCAAAAGGCCGAAGACCTTTGCTTCTTCAGCGGGTGCAAGAGAGAAGAGGTCCAGGCCCACCTCCGAACTGCGTATATCCCTGCTTCATGTCGCATAAGCGCTGAACCAGCATCTCAACGGGGATGTCTTCGTCGTATGTGAAGAGATGTCGTTGGGCGGAGTTTCGAGCGAAATTGACTAGGGAGTTTGCATCTGATGTAATCCCTGCCAGACCAGCGAGGATATTGCTGAGAGAGTGGAGGATGTCAGCTGAGGCAGTCATGGATTTGGTAAGGACCCATCGCCTGCTCCGGGGGATACAGAAGGTAGGCTCTCACTTATTCAGGAGGAAGATCTTCTCTCCACCACCGCCCATCCACGCTTCTGCACCTTCTCCACCCATCCCCTCACCCCCGGGAGCAAGGGAAAGATCCAGCAGCTTCCCCGTGACTTTCTGGAAAAGATGTGAAAATGTCAGCATGATGCTTCTCAAAAGCTAGGCGCTATGCTCCTTGTCAATGATAGCACCGACTGACCTTCTCCGCAGCCATTGCTATCCCCTCCTTTGAGAGCACGGCGAGGACCGTTCCTGCATGTGAGATGGCTTCCATGGCGTATTCAACTAGATCACTGATCAGCTTTGGATCCTACGACAGCAGCGTTCTGCTCGAATCCAGACCACCACGATGAATCGGCGGGATCCCTAAAGCTGGACCAACCTTGGAACAATCGTCCTGCGATAAATGAGCTGTATCCTGCAAAAGAGACGGAGAGAACTGCTGACCTTCGGGCGAGAAGATAGTCGTCCGACCTGCAGGTGGAGATCGTAAGCTACAGTCGGAGCCAGTATAGTATCGGCAGAAGAGCGTTACATACTGTCATACCGTCGAGCCTGAGGGTGGATAGTCAGTATCATTATACTACGATGTCAACGGGGTTGAAGAGCTCACCATGGCTAATGTTCTAGGGAGGGAGGAGGAGGCGGCGGCGGCGAAAAGAAAGTGGTGGTGACTACGATGGGAGCCTCACCCAGGGAACGAAGTAGATTAGATGCAGATAGTCGAAGCAAAATTCGGAATATGAAGAGGGTAAGTTTACACACATTCCGGACTGCCATTGCAACGCGCGTGCGTGAGGTGGCATTATTTCTCGTCGGATATAACTCCGATCTCCACTATAATGAACCGCAATTCATTGTTTGCCTTCTATCTTCCAGCATCCTGAGAACGCAATAGTCATGTTGAGATAGCTTGGAAGCCATTTCAAGCGTTTAGCGATCTCGGTTTCTGCCCGGAATGGCCGTCTCTCCCACTGAAGCAACTGAAGCAGAGGCCTATGAACTGCCGGACCTAGCCGAGGGCACCTCTTCGCCAAAGCTATATGAGGACGACGAAGACGTCGGTGCAGAATCGGCGCAGCTCCTTAGGTCGAAAGTTCCCGATGGTTTGAACGGTGATGAGTCAGAAGAATCGATTCTTTTGAGGCGTCCAGGTGCGGTGGACGAGGATATCGGAGGAAAGGGCACGAATGTCGAAGCTCTCATCGCTAGAGTGTGTATGCATGTCAGCAAGCTTGATCTGTTCATTGATAAACCCTCAGACCGTTCCAAGTACCGATGATTCTTCCCTTCCAACGCTCACACCGCGAGTCTTGCTCCTTGGCTCTTTCTTCTGCGTCCTTGGAGCCTGCGCCTCTCAGGTATTCTACTTCAAGTCAAACGTCCCTCAATTCTCGTCGTATTTCGTCATCTTGGCCACGTACCCTCTCGGACACTTTCTGGCTAGCGAGAGAGTCGTACGAAGAGGAAAAAGGCTGCTAGGATTGGACTTGAACCCCGGACGTTTTAGTATCAAGGAGGCGATACTTGTCAGGTCAGCCAACTGATCAAGGTCTCCTGTCGCTCCGCTTCGACTCGTGCTTCGGCGAGCTGACAATATTCTTTATAGTGTCCTATCCTCCTCTGGCGCGAGCGCTGCATACGCCTCCGATATCTTAGCCATCATGGATCTGTATTTCCACATGCCCATGGGTCCGATCTCGTCAATTGTTTTGCTCCTCACCACACAATGCATCGGTTTTGGACTCGCCGGTAGGTTCCGAGCACGATCCTGTCCTCGGAGCCGACACGGCTTACAGGTATGCTGCAAAGCCTTCTCGTCACCCCGCCTGTTATGTACTGGCCGCAATGCCTGGTCACGGTCCAGCTCTTCACTACGCTATACTCCCACACCTCCTCCAGTCTTTCCAAAGCGGCACAGATTCTTACCCGTCAACGCCTCAAGGTCTTCATGCTCGTCTTCCTCGCGACCTTCCTGTACCAATTCCTTCCTCTTCTCCTCTTCCCAACCCTTACCTCGGTCTCGGTATTATGCCTGATCGACAACCGATCCTGGTGGATGAGAACGCTAGGAAGCGGATATACTGGACTAGGGATTGCCGACCTGAGCTTTGACTGGAGTAGTATCGGGAGTAGCGGTCCGCTGTATACGCCATATTGGGCTTTGGGGAACTACTTCGGTGGACTGGTTGGAATGTGCTGGGTTGTGAGTCTTTTAGTACCTAATGATCGAAGCTGATGATTAGTAGATCATGCCAGTCCTGCTTTTGTTTAACTTTTGGTTGGTTCCTCTTCATTAAGCGGTGCGGAGCTGATGATGGCAGGAATGCCCGTGACTTCCCTTCGGCAGCATCATCAGGCCTTTTCAACTCGACCTACCAAAAGTCTGCTTTTGTCCCTGATGGATAAGAGACTAGCCTCATGTACGCTCAGGTTCGACGTTACATCGATACTCAAACCTGATCTTTCGCTCGACGATGTTCAATGGGAACATTCTCGGCCTCTTTTGCTGACTCCATTGTTGTCCGTAATCTACACCGAAACTGTCTGCACCGCTCACCACTCTTCACAGCGCTATTTCATACGCCCTGTCGTTCGCTGCCCTGTCAAGCGTACTGGTCCATGTCTGGCTATGGCATCGCGATCAGATTAAGTCGGGTAGGTACTACTAAGCCTTGTCCCTCCGTTTGCTCACTACCCATAGCACTGTCTAGCACGGCGCAGCTGAACGACGCGCACAAGTAAGGCTTCTTAGTGACCATATTGAGTGCATTGGCTTACGGAGATCAGCACGCTTATGCGGTCATATCTATCAGTTCCATCAAACTGGTATCTCGCTCTGCTTGGCGTTAACTTTGGCGCGGCTGGTGTGTCTTTTGACCAGCTCAAAGCGCTTTTGTTTGACAGGATGTATCAGTCCTACTCGTCAAAACCACGCCCTTACAGACGCCGATCTGGGCCTTGATGCTGGCCATAGCTATCGCAACGGTAAGTCGTTAACGATTGACTGCATTGATCAACTGATGCTGGCGGAGACAGATCTTCCTTGTTCCGTACGCCATTGTCGTAAGTTAGAGCTCCAACTGACTGGAACGTAGAGTAGGGATCATCACCGCTGTCAGCAATACCACGATCGGTCTCGTGAGTTGCCATTGTGTCACAACACTTATCGCTGATTACGATCGACAGAACGTCTTGACAGAATTGTAAGTTGTATCCGTCCGGGAGTGCGACTGGACAATTGAATGCAAATTATCAGCGTTGCGGGCATACTGATGCCTGGCAAACCGATCGGCAAGTAAGCTCATCGCGAATGTCCCTTCCATCACGCTCACAGGAGACGTCCGACTCAGTGTCACCTTCAAGTGCTTTGGCTGTACGTGACTCCACCAATCCAGCATCGAGGCTGATCATGAACCAGACATGGCGATGTCTCAAGCCTTGAATCTCACTTCCGACCTGAAGCTAGGCTGGTACACTTCCATCCCTCCTCGCGAGATGTTTGCCTGCCAGATCATTGGAACGGTACTAGGTTGCTTGGCCAACTGTATGTGTGCACCGGCAACTTAAACAGTTATCTTACATTACCAGATATCACGCTTGAATCCGTCATCACTGCGAAGAGAGAATACCTTGACGGCAGTGTCGCAGACCCGACAGGTCAATGGACTGGACGAGCTCCCGGCATCTTTTACTCCGCTAGCATTATCTGGGGCGCCGTAGCTCCTGCAAGGTTCTTCAGCGGAGGATACGAGGTGCTGTATTTAGGGTGAGCTATATGTCGTTGGACCCATACGCAAGCGCTGCGTAGACGTCACCTCGTGCGAAGCTGACCTGTTTCTTTTAGCTTCGCTTTGGGCGCAGCTGTACCGATAGGCTGTTGGTATGCGCACAAGCGCTGGCCTGGGTTGAAGTTCAACAAGGTCGGTGATCCTTTGCGCGAGACCCCGCGCTGACGAGGATGAAGGTGGTCTTCCCGATCATATGCAGTGGAGCGACCGTTGTGCCGCAGAAGTCAGTCTTGTTTCCGCTTCGCATCAATCTGACGGATACCCGTAGTCCTACGAATATAATCCTGACTGGTCTGGCGACAGCCATTGCCGTGAACGCCTGCTTCGCCAAGCGGTATCCAAATCTCCATGGGCAGTATGTGTATGTTGTGAGGTGAATCCTGTAGGAGAGCATGGCCAATCACAACTTTCCTGGTCCCGAAGCTATCGTGCAGACTGACGGCTTTTCCAGCTCGGCGCTAGACGCAGGGACATCAATCACAGCAATAATGATATACCTTCTTTTCGGTGTCATCCGGACCTGGGACGGTCCAAATTGGTGGGGGAACTCGTCAATAGATACTGAGCATTGCATTCCCGGGAGTTAGACACTATATATCGTAGACAACCATGGCAAGATCTGCATATGTCATTTGAGCGCCTGAAAATGTGGACGGGATGACCGCCACGAAGCGTCCCTGAACGATCTATGTATCTTACCCCGACGTTTACCCTGAATTGGGAAATAGTATTTGTGTCCTCACCGAGGCTGCCATCCACCAGCCATACAGCTCGCCGTAGCCAAGACCGCCTTTCACCTTCTAAAAGAGGACCTTGATCCTTGGGATCTTCAGGCGTGACATCAGTCCTACCTCGCGTTCACTCACTCTCTCGTCTTGACTCAGCCTCGACGCGGTTGCCGGACCCATACCCGCGTGCACCAACCACCAAACCGCTAAGCATACCCTGCACCGACAGCAGACATTCGTCTTCTCACAGCCACACATCCATACGAGTCTTACCCTATAACGCATCGGAGGCGCACCCATATTCGGATGGATGCATAAGACTACACAGACGTTATCCGTACCGGAGACGGATCATTAGGAGAAGGGAGGTCTCATAGGATACGATGCCGGCCGCAGAAGTTTCTGATGAAGAGATTGCGAGGGAGTATCAGACGTTGCGGTGAGTTCTCATATGCCCCCACTGCAAAGAGTTTCTCGTAGCTGATGAGTATTTCGGTCCGTTGCGCTTCATCATCCTCACAAACTCATTGTTGCACCGCTCTCGACCTCCTTTCCCCTCCTTATAATACCGCTCCTACCTTTTCTGGTTCTACAGCAATCTGCGACGACGATCCGCCTCATCGCCTGGTCCTGGAGCTCTCCCACTCGATCCCGATCTTCCACCGCCCTCTCCCACCTCCCGCCCATCACATTCCCCTACCTCATCCACATCTTACTCCTCGAACGACGATATCACCCTCTCAACTCCCGACGGCTTAGATGGCGACAATGCCGGTCTCTTCTGGGTACCCGCTCATCTCCATCCCGAGCTCGCTCCTGGCGACTTCTTAGCATTCCTGAAGGCTCACACCCACCCTGATCCGGAACATGCGGATGAATCTGAAGCTGGCGAGGCGCCGGGGCTCAGCCGAAGTCCATCATGGTTGTCCCGAACGCCTAGTAGGAAAGGAAGTGGGAGTGGAGACTCGTTGGGGAGGAAGAGGAGTATGCTTTCGAGGCAGTATCAGCCGAAAGCAGGGGATAAGGTGGAGGAAGAACGACCACCGATGCCAAGTAGGCAGAGAGCGAGTATCTATGGAGGAAGGAGCGGGGAGAAGGGGTTGACGCTTGAGGATCTACAGAAGTTGGAGATGATTGTGGATGAGGCTGGTGAGACGGATGATCCGGCCGACATGCGGAAGCTCCTGCGAAGGAGTTTAAGCATGAATGTTGCCCCTGGCTGTGAGCATGAAAAGCGTCTTTCCGGATGTCTAGCTGATTGTGTGTAGTCCTGCAAGACGATGTACCGCAGACAGATGAGGCTGACAATCCCCTCATAACCCCTCGACCTGGCTCTATCCTTCGCCGATCAGTACGTACAAAAATCCGGAAATCTTCCCTCGTCGGCGATGGAGGTGGTCATCGTTTCGCTGCGACTCGGAAAGGTCGAATGACTGCTGCACCCGTCATTGATATTCCCGGACTCGAAGACGATGATGATGAGTACCGGTCAAAACGACGCAGCGACCCGAGCGAGGAAAGCGAGGAAGGGTTAAGGGAAGGGAGCGCGGATTCGCACGAAGACAAGTATAACGACGGCGAACAGCAAATGGAGGATGTCGCTCGACGGGATTCGGAAGCTTCAACAGACGAGGCGGTCATCTTCGATGCTTATGCTCGGGAGTCACGGTCAAGCTCGACGTCATCCGAGTCACGGTCACCTAGCCAGACACCTAGCCCCGAGCCATCCCCACCAAAAAGACAGCCCTCGCTCCCGCCGACGCAGCCCTCCATGCCGAGGTCAGGATCTCAAGGTCAGGACTGGTTTAGTGAGGAGCAAGATCGGACACCAACGCAGGAGTCGGTTAACGATCCGCTCGAAGGCTTGAGGCGACCTTCTCCTGGTGAGGAGTTCGGCGAAACGCGACCTGGAGCGCCGACCCTCCCGAGTGAAATTTCGCTGCAAGTTCCCTCAGATTTGCGTGGCGGCTTAATGAACCCTACCGCACCGTCGCAGCGATTACCGTCCTCCCAGTACGAGTTGCCACCTGGTATGGCTCCGCCCGCACCACGATCTAGCGTCCCCCCAGGAATCGCATTGCAGCAACAAAGCGGTCTGGATCCGCTCCTATCACCGCCCATTCCCGATCGACCCAGGCTGGCTCGTACCGAATCCGGCGCTTCTACAGCTAGCAGTGTCAAGGAGAAGGAGAAGGAGAAGAAGGGCGGGTTCTTCTCAAAGAAGGAAAAGAAAGACAAGAAGGGTAAGGAAAAGGACGGCTTGTTTGGTTCCTTGTTCGGCGGGAAGAAGAAACAGGAGGAACCCTCTTCGATCGCCAACTTCTCGTCCGCTGGTCCAGCCGCTGCCGCTGCGCTTTTGGGGTCGTCGAAATCTGCCAAGTCACTGGGACTATCCCCTTCAGCATCGCCCACATCTCTCGGCTTCAGCAACTTTGCAAGGTACCCAATCCACGTCGAGCGAGCTGTTTACCGGTTGAGCCATATCAAGCTCGCCAATGCTCGCCGACCGCTGTATGAGCAGGTCCTCATCTCGAACCTGATGTTTTGGTACCTGGGTATAATAGGACGGAATGTCGCGGAGGAGAAGAAGCCAAACGGTGTGGACGAGAAGAAAGAGGACGTGAAACCCGCAGTCAAAGGTACCCCGCCAAAAGCTACCGATTCGGGTGTCGCCGGCACGCCCTCGGTACCCGCGCCGGCGCCGAAGAAGACGGGCTTGACTAAGCCTGATCGAAGTCGAGGTGGCCGAGACAATGAGGCTCCAGTCCGAACACCTTCGTACGGAATGCAGAACGCTCAGGTCGATAACGAGCTTCGAAACATCAACATGTCGATGAGCATGAAGAATGCTCAGCGGCCGCAGATACAGATACCGCAACAACAGTACCCATCTCAGCATCAGTCACCTCAACATCAGCATTTCTCGGCTACGCAAGCACAGTCGCCTCAACAAGGGTTCAGTCCACATCAACGTAATCCTAATTCCCCTCAACCCGTACGAGCCATGTCATCACCCGTATCTGGAGGGCAGCCGCGACTGACGAGTGAAGCTTATCCTCCTCAGATAGTCCATCGAGATGTCCAACCACCTCCACGAGGTTTACCACAGTCTTCCTTTGGCCCACCTCCTCCCGTCAACGGCTTGATACCACAATCGCAGCCGATGCTCGATGGTCGAGATCCACGACAGCGCACTCTGTCTACTCCGGGACCCGGACAGCCATCCCCCCCAAGTACCGTAAATATGAGACGTGTTGTAACCGATGGTCGACCGCCTTATCCTCCAGCGGACGGAAGAGAACGATCACCTGTGTTGGCACACAACTCGCACGCGAGTCCCCAGCCAGGTCAGATCTTCGCGTATCCCGGTACGAGTCCTCAGCCCGGTCAAATATTCCAATCGCGTCCCCCTCCCGGTCCCGGTCAAACATTCACCGCTCATCAACCGGGACAGGTGTTCCATCATACCCATGCGCATTTCAATGGACAGCGGCCGATGCCTGATCAAGGTAGACCAGGACCTGGACCACAGTGGGAACCGCCACTTCGTCTACCACCCGGCGCAAGCCCAGGTCCAGATCACCAATACCTCGGCGCAAGCCAACCTCACCCTCAGCGGCGCGGCCCTTCACCTCCTGGAGACCTGTACGATCCCCACAGAGAACAACGAACATTCGGCGCATACCCTCCTCAAGGTGGTCCTCCACAGCTGGGTATACCTAGTTCTCATTCCGCGGGGCCGGGCTTCTATCAATCGTCACCAGCTTCGACTCAGCCTGGTCAATTGTTCAACCCGTACCCGGCTCGATCGATGCCTGCTCGACAGTCCAGTCAAGATGAGATGTACAGAAGGGCGCAGGCTGTACCGCAGGGAGGACCTTATGGAGCGCATCATCGGTGATCGTTCCGTGACATTGGACCGGCTTGCGTGTTTTCAGCTACGCTAGCCAAGCGGAGGAAGGCAAGGAAGGCTTGGAGGGAGGAAGAAGGGGTACTGGGGAGGAAGCGGTGAAGGGGGAGAAGGTATTGTTGGGTAGACTGAATAGGCTAGGACATTGCTAGGGCTGCAAGTGGATCCGATGTCATCTTGCATGAGTTTCCGTAGACTCCAGGTCATGCTGTGACGCGTGTAGTCGGATGATCGCCGCGTTATGATCAGACTTGAGTGGGAACCGATGGCCGCTGAGCGGAAATCATGGCATGAGAAGGGCTAGAGTGAGATCTCGGTCTGTAGCCAGACAATTGCGGCGATATAGTTCAGACTCCTTGTCCGTCATCCTGGCTACATATCCCGTAGGTCAGAAGGAGGCGGAGAAGGGCTAAGGGAGGGAAAAGGGGCGAAGAGGGGTTCGGACTGAGGAGGGGTTCTAAAGCGAGGCGAGAGGGCGATTGGGGACCAAGCTGCAAAGCGAGGAGCCGAGAGCGAGCACAAAGAGGCGGGGGAAGGAAGGACTACGGGAGGAGAAAGCAAGCGGCGGACGTGAAGATGGCAGACAACGATGCATGTCCCCTTAACCCTGACTAAAATGGTAGTACACTGCCTGCTCCCCGCAATGCCATCTGTCCACCAAAGCGAAGAGTTGTGATACCTCCAGGAAAGTATGCGGCGAGGTACGACAGCAATGCTCCGACCTGCTCATTGTCAGCTCAAACGGGCGGGAAGAAGGTGTAGTAGTCTCACCTGTACTATAGCTGCCAATAGGGTACCTATCGTTGATCGAACCTAGATGATCTCATCAGCCGAAAGACCCACGGCATAGAACAATTAGGCTAATATGGTCATAGCAGGCTGATGCTTACTCCTATTGCGAAAAACAGAGTCAGGCCCAAAGAACCGAAATATGCGATGGAGAATGGTAGACGTTCAGGCGAGAAAACGTGTTTGACATCTGATCAGTTTCTCCGTCAGCTTGACGACAGCCTACGAGCTCCTCAGGAGCTGAGCGATGAAGACAAGCCGACGTAGACGTACGGTTCCAGGGTCCGTGCAAGATGGCGAAACCAAGCATGAACAGCAAGCTTCCGAGGGTAAAGGCGAGAGCGAATTTCCGTGGTTTTAGAGGGACTACGAAAGGTCATCAGCATGCGTTGAGGGTAGTCTGTACCCCCTCTCGGCAGCTCAAGACGCATAGCTCTCGGGAACTACATGCTCTGTCCGTAAAGGAGACACCTACGGATTGGAAGGAAGAGGAATGCTATCCCGAAACATGCCATCCCACCGGCGCAACATGCTAAGAAACCAAGAAACCTGAAGAAGAGCTGATCAGATTCGGCGCACAAACGACTGTACGGCGCGGGCAGCCGAGGACGTATAGCTCACCGTTCCCACCTCTACAGCATCGTTCCAAAGTAAGCACCCCATCCGTTGCACCTTCGACAACGTTAAGCGGCTTTCAGGATACTCACAGACAAAGCAAAGTACGCCTCCTCCTCCTGACTTCTCCCCTCATTCCGTAGTGGTATATACCCACTCATACTATTCCAAACCCTTCCCAGCGGATTTGTCGAGGTGGGAGGAGTAGGTTGTGAGTCATCTTGAACGGAGTTTGCCCATCTAAAACCGGACAGTTGGGAGCGGAAAGATTGTTGAGCGTTTGCGGACATTTGTGAGCTTAGCGAGCGACGGTCGATATCTGCTTTTTTGTATAGTGAAGGAATGGTGAGAGGTTGACGGTGTGCTGCGTTTCATGTTCTGTGCTGTTGGTGGCGGTGCCCGAATCTGGTCTTACGTGTGTGTCGTCCGCTTATCAGAGCTTTGGCATGACCGGGGCGCCCACAAGCTGGACACTCACCCTTCTTTATGCCTGACTACAACGGCCGGTAATACCTCATCATGTCCAAATATCACGTCACTTCGACATCATATAATCCCGCCTACTTGCCGCCGCAACATGCCGAGTCCAAGCGCGATCGGAAGAGGCGGGAGACGGTGAATAAGGTTGAGTTGCTTCACGACGAGAGCTGGCGGAATCGAGACGAGTGAGTTTGACGTACTTCGAAGCTAGTCAGTTGCCGGTCGAGCATCCGAGGAGCGCATAATATTGCCGCTCTTCCTGAGGGCCCGCCCGTTAGTTCGCCGTGGTACGCTCGCTGATATCCCCTATAGGAAGTTCTCTGCGCTATACAAGGAGTTCCACAACGAGAATAAGGGCGTCAATGTGCAACCTCCTACGTCGTCCAGATACCTCCTCCGGCTCTATCCGACAACGATAGAACGCGACGCATTGCTTGAAGCCGCAGAAGTGGACTACCAATACAAGTAGGTGCTGTTTTCCTGATTCAGCAGATGTGCTGGATGAGAGGCAGAGCGGACTCATGATGCCGTTAGAGCTGGCCAGGCGAAGAAGATGTACGAGTCGGAACGAGAATCTATTGAGGCGTCCTATTGGGATGCGAGGGAACAGGTTCGACAGCGGTTACTTGCGGCGATTGCGGAGCGCAGACGAAAGCTTAGAGAGGAGAAAGAAGGTGGGGATGTTGTAACGGGTACGTCGGCGATACAGAAAGCGTTACATCAGGTTCAGCTTAATGTAAGCTTTGCGGAATCCTGTTGACAACATCCCAGAGACCCTGCTGGAGTCGCAAATCCGCCCTCGACCATCGCGACGCATGCCTTTCCGAAACCGCCTGTCCGACCCGCCATCACGCTCGACGACTCCGGCACTAGCGCACTCGAACTATCTTCTTCCCTCAGACCCTTCCTCACCAAACGGTACAACCTTCGAAACAACCGACCTGCTACTTCATTCCATGCTAGCCCCGTCCTTGGCAGTACTCTCCACCGACGACATCCTCACGCCTCAGTCCTCTTCTCTAGCCATCGTCCCGCCTACAAACGGATCCAGCTTCTCAGCGCACCAAGCCAAGCGAGGTCCACGAGGCAAAGCCGAACCTCCGGCCGATGCGAAGGAGACTCCCGCTGCTCCTGGAACCTTGACAGCTCTGGCTATAGCATCAGGTCAACAACAGCCTGTCCCGGTTAGGAGTCGGAATGCAGCTGGAGCACCAGGAGGGTGGGTATTGGGGAAGAGCTTGGCGGAATTGAAGAAGATGGAGAGTGCGAGTCAGTTGGAGGTTGAGAGCGATTGGGCGAGGATACAGGGTGGGAATGGGAGGGGGAGAAGGGCTAGGGGGGATTAGTACCGCCTTGAGAGGGCTTTCATGAGTGATATTTGGGTAGAGAGCTGTATTTGGACATCATGTATACCTCCGTTCTAGCGTTTATTGCCTTTTATTCGAAGAAGGGATGGAAAAGTCACGCGCGGACTTGGCGCCACGCGACGAGGACGTCATGACACAGAGTCTTTGTTCCGTGGGACTGTCTTTGACTGATTCATCAATGGCTTCTCGTATCGATTTAATCTCTTCGCCTAAGGTCAAACGCACAGGATGGTCTTCATTGACCAGACATCCGAGCTTCGTACAATGCTGAAAGAGCGGAAACCCCTACCTTCAGCTCGGTCGAAGTCACCTCTAAGCAGTGGAAGAAGCGTTAGCCGAAACCGAGACAGGAAGGGCAAGGGTCGAGACGATGGGGACGACGACTTTCTCAAAGAAGCTTACCGGATAGTGAGTAGACCTTCTGTCCACTGAAGCTGGAGTGATCTACCTAAGACACGCAGCACACCTACCTCACCGCCCTTCGTGACCACCTCCAACAAATCCGAAAACCGTACCTCTCCTTAGCACCCGCACCTCCCCTTTCTCGCCGAATACCTCGACCTACCTCACCTTCTAGCCTCGATGGGGATGAAAGCATGCTTCGCTTCGAGGGGAGCAAATACCTCACCGATAGAGAGCGTGACGAGATCGATCTTCGAGCGAGGATGATCTTAAGGCGATGTAGAGAACGAGTCACCATCCTCGAAGAAAGGGAGAAAGGAGAGTCAAATCCCTCACTTCATACCTCGCTGAGATGTACTGACGAATCCCTCTAGCCAGGCAGAAAATCTCGCAACCAACCTCAACATCCGCCTTGTTCACTCTCCTCCCTTCTTTAGCACCAATTTCATCCTCTTCCTCCTTGAGCAGACTGGACGAAACACTCATCTCAGCTCATCGAGGGAGTATCATTTGGACACTTAACGACCTCCTTGCCAGATCTTCTGCGTCGATGTCGGGGTTACAGGAGGAACGAGCGAAGAGGCGTGAAGAGAGGTCGAGGACACTTGGTTCTGGTGCCGCGAGAGAAGCGGCTCAATTTGAGGCGTCCCAAGCTCTCACACTCACCAAAGGAGGAATCGGACTCGGAGTCGTCGGAGGAGGTACAAACGGTTCCTTGATGGTGGAATCAGAGACCGAACCATCGATCGAATCCCAACTATCACCCGAACAGACCCAACAATTCCAACTCGAGAACGACACCTTACTCGAACACATGCAATCTCAACTGACCTCCGTCCTATCCGCCGAGAAATCCTTACTCGAGATAAGCGCACTACAGACGGAATTGGTTAGACATCTGGTGCAACAGACGGAGATGACTAATAGGTTGTATGATGAAGCAGTCGGGAGTGTTGGGGAGGTTGGAAAGGCGAATGAACAGTTGAGGAAGGCTAGGAGGCGAGGTGAGGAAGGGAGGTTGTTTTTGTTGGTTTTCCTTGTTGGGGCGAGTTTGGCTTTACTCTTTTTGGATTGGTATGCTTGATACACACCTCCAATACATACAGGCCGACCTATCTAATCCGTATCCGCTTTCTAATTGACCTGGTTAATCCCCTCCCGAACTTGAAGACCGCCTAACAACCCCCGGTCCTCGTCCACTCCCGCTCCTCTCACTTCTCAACCCACCCGCCCCAGTCAAAGGCCCATCATCAATCTCCTCCTCCCCACTGAAATCACCCAACAGTGCCCCTTCTTCCAGCGCCTCCGCTGCCATCTCACCTTCCTCCATCTTCCGCATCTGTTCCAGAGTGAGGCGATAGATCCAAATCCCGGTAAGAGTCGAGATGGTTCCTGAGAGACCGATTGAGAGGAGGTTGAGCCAGAATCTCAGCGGGTCATGCGATGGTGTTTCTGAAGCGAGAGAGGTCAGGCGGGATCCGATGAAGACGGGGATGAGTAAGCGAGGTTGGATCAGACTGGGCAAGCATAAGCTGAGGTGGTGTTAGCTTGGATGCTGCTTACAGGTTGGCGAGCATGAATTGCCAGAACTTGACGCTTTCAATGGACTTTTCCATGGTCAGCTTGATCCCTCGCAGTCAAATTAAGCCGACTTACCGCGAAGAGACCGTTGCCGACTGCCCAAGGTAGAGGACAATACCGAATCATGATGACCAAAGGTAACCCCTTGGCAGCCATGACCTTCCCAAAAGCATCCCACTTGTCATTCGACTGTCTCCTGACCCAGTTGAGGAAGAAGGCCTGGTGTGTTTCAGCTCAGCGAAGAGACTAACGATAAGACAAGTTGGAGTAGAGCTCACCCGGACCGAGAGGAAAGCGAAACCGGCTCCACACATCGATGCGCAGGATGCTAAGAGGAATCCTGGCCAGATACCATAGGTGAATCCGATGAGAGTCATCGATCCTGCAAAACCGAACAAAGGCGGATGCGAAGCAAGTACTACGAATAGTACATTAGAGGGTTTGAGGGATGGTTCATGGAATCGGGACATACCGACCAGTAACGCGCAGATGGCCATCCCACCTGCACCCAAACTGCGAAGATGTATGGCGAACGAATTGAACCATCCTCCGATACGTGTGGGTGTGAGGATGATGATCAAGCCGAGGAAAAGAAAGTGGAGGAAGGTGATGCCCCTGTACGAGAATGATCAGCTCATATCATATAGTACATTGTCGTATGGAGACGACGGACCAGAATATAGTCTAAAAATGACAGTAGCGTCAACTCATTTCCCGGTCCCGATGAGCACTCTGATCGCCTGGCGTGGGGGAGTACGAAGAGCTCACCTTGCTCCGTATACTAAGCCGGTGATATCGATGTAAAGTGTCTCGAGGGAAGGATCGAGCTCTCCTATACAAGCTCTTCGGATCGAGTTGTGGTGCGACATTCATTGTTCGAGGCATGATATAAGATGACTGGTCTACCTCGGTGCTTTGTGTTGATGTCTAGGTGGTCTGAGAGACGCAACTGACTTTAGAGATATGGGAAGTGACGAAACGTTCCGCCAGAGAGTGAACCCCGGGAAAGAACGCGAAGCCCGGGGCTCCATTGGGTTGCCACTCAGCGCCTGGGGGCGGACAAAGCGGGGATAGCGCCGATGTCCCAAGGACGGTGCTCTCAGACCTTTAGTCACAGAATAGCTTGGGAGGGCTTGGATCTTGTCTTCCTCGTGACGAGCTTCGACTACTGGAGCAAACGAGTGGCACAGTATCATTAAGAAGATCGCTCGCCGTACTTCGGAAACGACCGACATTCTCATCTGAAGTATTGGATTTGCAGGCAGCGACCAAATCTTGGACGACATCCTTCGAATCTTGAACTGTGGACTAAATAAAGCACAGGTCCGGTCGATATGGTAGACTCAAGTGCTTTCTATGATTATGTGTATTGACCCTTGTAGGGTGTTCCGGCTCTCTTTCGTTGGCTCTCCAAGAAATACCCAAAGATCGTCAATCGGGTCGTTGAGGATACACCGTCGAAGGTCCGGAATAGTGATGGAGAGATCACAGAGGTACCGCTCCGATATGAGTCTGCAAACCCGAACGGATTCGAGATAGACAATCTCTACCGTATGTAACAACCGCTCCAAGCTTCCTCAAGGGACTGTATGGCTGACGGATTTGGGTGCAGTCGATATGAACGGTATCGTCCACCCATGTACACACCCGGAAGGGAAACCCGCTCCGGAAACCGAAGAGGACATGATGGTGGAGATCTTCAGCTACACGGAGAGGGTCGTTAATATGGCCAGACCGAGGAAAGTATTGATGATGGCGATTGGTGAGTCTGCGCTCCGACCGCTGATCTGTGCCATCGTCAGCTGACTATATGTGCAGATGGTGTCGCACCTCGAGCGAAGATGAATCAGCAACGCTCCCGACGGTTTCGAGCTGCGCAGGACGCAGCAGACAAGGAAGAGGAGAGGAGAGAGGCTATCAAGCTGTTTGAGGCGATGGGACATCCTGTGTCGGAGGAGACGCGGAATCAGAAATCTTGGGATTCGAATGCAATCACTCCTGGTGAGTATCACTCCTGGTCTTCGTGTACAGTTCGAGCCCTGATTCGGAAGCATGACATGAGACGGAAGCTGACTATTTCCTTAGGTACGCCCTTTATGGATCTTCTCTCGCAGAGCTTGAAATACTGGGTCTCCTATAAGCTCACCAATGACCCCGGGTGGAAAGACGTCAAAGTCATCATTTCCGACTCGTCCGTACCCGGAGAAGGGGAACATAAAATCGTTGACTGGATACGACGGCAACGGAGTTATACGGACTGGGATCCGAATACATCGCATGTCATTTACGGGCTTGATGCCGATTTGATTATGTTGTCGCTGGCGACACATGAGCCTCATTTTAGGGTGTTAAGAGAGGATGTGTTCTTTCAGGGATCGAAGGATCCTCAGGTATGCCGGAATTGTGGACAGCCGGGACATCTCTCGGCAAACTGCAAAGGTGAGCTCGCCGTCCTCTTCGTTCGTAGGAATCTGACGCTTCCCAGGTCAAAAGAAGATGCCAGATCTGACTGGAAAAGTGGTAGAGAAGGCCAAACCTGTTGACCCGAAACCATTCATCTTCCTCGACGTAGCCTGTCTGCGTGAATACCTCTCTGTCGAGCTCAATCTGCCCCATGTCCCCTTCCCATTCGATCTGGAGCTCGCTATCGACGACTGGATCTTTATGATCTTCTTCGTCGGGAACGATTTCCTTCCTCATCTACCCAGTCTGGAAATCAGGGAAGGAGCGATAGATAAGCTTTTGACGATATGGAGAGCGGAGTTGCCGAGAATGGGAGGTTACTTGACGAACCATGGGAAAGTAGATCTGGTCAGAGCACAGATTGTCTTGGAGGGATTGGCGAAGAGCGAGGATGAGATCTTCCAGAAGCGGAAAGAGGGTGAGTAGCGAACACAAGCTAGATACCAAGCTCATCATGACAGACGAGGAACGGCAAGAGAATAGTCAGAAGCGACGCCGAGTAGAGGAGCAGAGACGGCAAGATGATACTGCAGATGCGGCTGCTAATGGCGCACCTCCTTCGACTTCATCGACCGGTGGGACAATGCAGCTCAACGGCGTCGATTATGTCCCCGTCCACCCATCGGCTACTGCTCGCGGAGGTGCTCTGCATCCTTCACTGCCGACACGACCCGCCTTCGACATTATACCGAAAGGCGACACGGCTGTCAACGATAAACCAGCCAAGAAGATGACGACATCTCAGCGTGAAGCTGAGTCGTTAAAAGCTGGACCTGATGCGATCCCAGCTATGCAAGGATCCAACGCAGACTGGGTCAAAAACCGAAAAGCGACCAGGATGGCTAATCTTTCAGCTGCTCAGATGCTGAAAGCGGAGCTGGAAGGTGAAGGCGGGGGCGAAGAGGATGGAGAAGATGAAGACGATCCTGTTACGATCGAGAAGACGGAAGATGAGGAGAAAGAGGAGACGGCACCTGACTTTGCGAAAGCGGTGCTGGAGCAACAGGCGGAGGATGAAGGTCTGGATGAGGAAGTCATCCAGCCGGCTGTACGGACGGATGAGGACGAGGGAGAAGCTGCTGTTCCCCTCAATGGAGAGGAGACGATGGAGCATGATCAGGGTGAGGACGGTGAAGTGGAGGAGAGTTTACCAGCAGCGCCGAAGAGGAAGAGGGGAAGCAAGCGGAAAGCGGCGGATCTCGACGGAGAGGAATCGGTTGAGAACAGCGACGAGGAAGAGCCGCCACACCCGGAGGCTGATCAGCCTGTCCCGAAGAAGAAGCTGAAGTTCAACCCGGATGGTACGGTCGAGGGCTACATCGATGATGTTCGGTATGTTCAATGTGTTCAGAGGAGATTATTGTCCTGACGGAACCTCAGACTATGGGAGCCTGGATATCGAGAACGGTACTACCAGCAGAAGTTTGGCGTCGAGCTATCTGACAAGGATTTTATCAGCCGGTATGTTCCGATTTGCTCTCCTTCCATCGAGATGTAGCTAATCCTCTCGAAGAATAACCCGATCGTACATGGAAGGTCTTTGCTGGGTGCTTGAGTATTACTACCAAGGCGTTCCCGCTTGGGACTGGTACTACCCCTACCACTATGCGCCATTCGCACAAGACTTCCAAAATGTCGAGAACCTGAAGATCGAGTTCGACCCCGCCGAGCCATTCAAACCGTTCGCTCAGCTTTTAGGCGTTTTCCCAGCTGCTAGGTGAGTGGATCTCGCCTTGCCTCTTTTCATTGCTGAAGCCCGTTACAGCCGAAAGCACCTGCCTGAACCCCTGCAGACCCTCATGATAGATGACGACTCCCCCATCCTCGACTTCTACCCATCCGACTTTGACATCGACATGAATGGGAAGAAGATGGCTTGGCAGGGCGTCGCTTTGTTGCCTTTCATCGATCAACATCGGTTACTCACCGCTTTGAACAGCAAAGAGGACGACTTGACCGAAGACGAGAGACGAAGAAATCGATGGGGAGATAATGTCATGTTCATCTCCGAGGCGAGTCGGCTGTATGATCCGTGCTGTGCCCTGTACACTCTTAAAGCGGTCACGAAGGTGCGTCTCTCTGGGCTTCAAGTGGATCGATGCTGATGTGGAGTAGCCTGTACCCATTGACATCCGGTTGTCTCAGGGTACCAACGGCGCTGTCCTGGCCGATCCGGCTTGCGTCCCCAATGCCGGCCTGGACTCCCCTCTTCCATCCATTCCCGAGTGTCCAGATCTGAGCACCAATGCCTCCTTATCGGTGCGATATTACTTCCCTCGACAAGCTCATCAACATAGATCGAGAATATTGAGCGGATATCGACCTGGCCCATCGGTACTTACCGAATCAGATAAGGACTGGACGCGGCGAGGCGGACCGGGACCAGGAGGACGAGGGGGGCGAGGCGGGGGTGGTCCTCGATATTCCGGGGGACCGGGCATGTCGAATGGAAATGGTCACGGACGCAGCGATCAACGTGATACAGCGAGATTACCCAGATCGGGATCATTCCCTTCCTCGAGGGAGCTGGCAGGGTATGGTTTGCATAGCGTTCCACCTCAGCCTGGGTATGGGTATCAACCGCCTCCTATACGTGCTGGAGGATATAGTGGATATGGTTACGGCGGGAGCAACCCATATGCTGCCAACCCTTATGGCAGCTATGCGCCTCCTCCAGCACCGAGCCGAAATCCATACGCCGCGCCACCTCCGAACCGAAACGCTGCACCGCCTCCGAACCCCTATGCCGCACTACCGCCTAATCCGTACGCGGCAGCACCACCGCCTTCACGTGAGCAAGGATCATATGGAGGAAGTAGCGGTTATGGCGGATATGGCGGATCAGAAGCAAGAGGAGGATATAATCCATATGGAGCAGCACCACCTCCACCACCTAGACGGTACTGATCGCATTGTTTGCGCAAGCATCGCATCGCATCATGTATCCATACATCGTACATCAAGGGTAGTCTGCCTAGACTCGAGGTACATACTGACCAAACTCTGAATGATCTTTGTTGTTACCTCCACCCCCTTCTCTATGTCTTCGCTAGTAGAGCACATAGGGACATGTAAGAATATCACCGGTCGATCCGCTTGTGTTTTTCCATCCTCGTTGCGCGCTTCAAACCAAGCCAAAGTAGTGTAGAAACAAAACCCGCAAAGATAGTTCCCAACGTCATCACTCCCCTTCACCTCGACTCCATCAACTTCCCCAACTCGTCTCTTCACTTGTTCAACATCGAAAGTACTGATCAATCTATCTTGGAACTTTTCCTTTGGCCAGATGAGGTCACTCTCCTCAGAAGACCATATTGACGCATCCACGTCGAGAGGTATTCCAAGATTAGTGCGGGAGGAAGATTGTTCGATATAATATGATCTCCGACCGGAATCCAGACCTACATGGAGGACGATATGGGGTTTGTGGGTCGTGATGAGGTCTGGGATGATGGTTGGGATCGGGGCGTAAGCTACTCGGAGTGGAGTGTGGGTGATCAACCGGATGGTTGGGGGTGGGGGGTTCGAGGTTGAGCCGGTGGAAGAAGGAGTGAGGAGGGGAGGGAGAGTGGACGGGAGGGTGGACGGGAGGAAGGAGACGATTTGGTTGGATGGGTTGATTGTGTTGTTTCCCCATGGCTGTAGTATGTATATATGTAAGCCTTCGACTGCGAGTGCGACCTCCCTTCCTCATACCCCTCACTCCCCTACCCGCCATTCTTCCCCCTTTTTCCCGGTTTCCCAGCTCTCCTTCCCTTCGTCTTCCCTCGCCAAAGTCGAAATGTGAACTCACCCCAAAGCCTGTGACTAAAACTCGGATCTCGCTACTCTCTTCTGCCTCATTCTGGACCGATACGGAAGGATGGATCGGCGGAGGAGGCATATTGGGATGAAGGCGAGATATAATCGATGTCAATGGGGATTTCACCTAATTAAGATGCATTCGAGGTCAAGGCACATCAACGGTCATGTCCGACAAAGTAACTTTAAATCGAAACCCGCAAATACCCACCCAAACACCCCCCGGACAAGATTCATGATATCCAAAAAGCACACTGAGTTGTCCCCGCTACAAAAGCGGGAAAAGGTCAGTGTCACCGCTTCACATCGAAATCCCTGTCTCTAAAAAATCCTCAACATTCAGCCAAGGGTGGTTCCTAATGATCCTTGGCACGATAAGCTCCGGCTTGGAGTCCTTGGTGAAGGGAAAGATCCGGCCTCTGCCCCCCGTTGTCGGGACGATGACCTCATAATGAATATACCAGAAGGGTCATCGGTTCGCGCGGGTATCATCAGTTGGCAGTCTTGGTCCAGCCAAGCAGGTTGTAGGAGAAGCTGAACTGAGAGACGCAGCTTCGAAGGTGTGATCCTTTTTTGGTCCTGAGGAAGAAAGGTACAGCGGGAAGATGAGGGGAGAAAGACGGAGGCGGACGAGGGAGGGGCGATGGCGCTGGGAAGGAGAAGGGGAGGTGGGGGAAAGGGGTGTAGGTAGTTGCATTTGGGTACTAAGGAAGGTCTATGGACGAAACTATAAATCAGGGGAAAAGGGACTGGAGGGAAGGAGCGGGGACAACAGAGGCGGAGAAGGATACCGATGGGTGTAAGGACGATCAATGGATTGTGGCCCCTTCCGTCTCCATACGGTCGTGTGACCTGCCCATGTCTGAGAGCTCTACCCCACCTGAGTCGGCTCAGAAGGGTAGGTGCAAGTCCAACGATAATCCAGGATCCCCGGCTTTTCTCGGCCCCAGCCGAAGGTAGAGAAAAAGGTCACGTGATAGATAACTTTGGTTTGGGGCATGTGTGTTTTTGAGGTTCCCCAAACGTCATTCAAATTTCCCCTCGGAGCGGAGTCGCTTTAGTTTGATTCGCTGGCAGGCTTGGGAATTGCTTGGAAAGCTTTGGCCTACTTCGAGCTTATCCAGCTCCTCAGATTCATTACGACCCTTTCACGACCGCCATCCCCTTGTTCCGCTTCGGACCCTATCAGCTGTTCGTCCGAAGCTCGCGCAGCGGGTGCTATCCGGGATGGCGGCCACGCCGAGCAATGGTCCTGTCGTCAATGGTCATGCCGAGATGTATGATCATGCCAAGGTTGCTCACTTCATCGGTTAGTAGCTAATAATTCGGCCCCCAAAGGCCTTCAGTGCTGAACTACATCCCTTAGGTGCCAACTCACTGGAGACCGCATCCTCTGGCAGAGTCACCGACTTCGTCAGAGCACAAGGTGGTCACACCGTCATCACCAAGGTCAGCTTCACACCCAGATCAACGTTCTCGACTGACATCCTTGCAGGTGCTCATCGCCAACAATGGTATCGCTGCAGTCAAAGAGATCCGCTCCATCCGGAAATGGTCCTACGAGACATTCGGTTCCGACCGACAGATCGAGTTCACCGTCATGGCCACACCAGAAGATTTGCGTATCAATGCAGAGTATATCCGAATGGCGGATCGATATGTCGAGGTGCCGGGTGGAAGCAACAACAACAACTATGCCAATGTGGATCTGATTGTAGATGTTGCTGAAAGAGCTGGAGTACATGCGGTATGGGCTGGATGGTGAGCTGATGCCTGTATCTGATTCCAAGGGGGAATGGCCCCTTCGGACAGGAGAAGGACACACAACTGATGCCGCTTAGGGGACATGCGTCAGAAAATCCTCGATTACCTGAATCCCTTGCAAAGTCGAAGGTCGTCTTCATCGGTCCTCCCGGTACCGCTATGCGTTCCCTAGGGGACAAGATTTCCTCCACCATCGTTGCCCAACACGCTCAGGTCCCATGTATGCCTTGGTCTGGTACCGGCATCTCAGACACCACCCTCTCCTCGCAAGGCTTCGTGACGGTTCCGGAGCCTGCTTACGACCGCGCTTGTGTCCATACGTGGGAGGAAGGGCTGGAGAAGGCGGAGCAGATTGGCTGGCCAATCATGATCAAAGCCAGTGAGGGCGGAGGTGGGAAGGGGATCCGGAAGGTGGAGGAAGCGGACAAGTTCAGGAATGCTTTCCATGCTGTTGCAGGCGAGGTTCCAGGTACGCCTTCCCACCGTCTAAAAGCTAAAGCTCATGCTCAACAGGCTCCCCCATCTTCATTATGAAGCTTGCCGGCTCCGCAAGACATCTTGAGGTCCAGCTCATCGCCGACCAGTACGGCAATGCCATCTCCCTCTTCGGCCGCGACTGCTCCGTCCAGCGACGTCATCAGAAAATTATCGAGGAGGCACCTGTTACGATCGCACGGCCGGAGAAGTTCGAGGAGATGGAAAAAGCAGCCGTGCGCCTGGCGAAGCTCGTCGGCTATGTCTCCGCCGGTACGGTCGAGTACTTATACTCTCATTCCGACGACAAGTTCTACTTCCTCGAGCTCAATCCCCGGTTGCAGGTTGAACATCCCACGACGGAGATGGTGTCAGGGTGTAATATTCCGGCAGTGCAGCTGCAAGTAGCCATGGGAGTACCTCTGTATCGCATACGGGATATTCGGACCCTATATGGAATGGATCCTCACGGCGTGACCGAGATCGATTTTGACGGCTCCAACCCTGATTCGGTGAACACACAACGGAAACCTACTCCCAAGGGTCATGTTGTTGCGTGTCGTATCACCGGTGAGAACCCTGACGCTGGCTTCAAACCATCTTCCGGCAATCTTACCGAGCTCAACTTTCGCTCCAACTCCAATGTTTGGGGTTACTTCTCGGTGTCATCGGCAGGCGGGTTGCACGAATACGCCGATTCCCAATTTGGCCATATCTTCGCCTACGGCATGGAGCGTGGCGAGGCCCGAAAGTCCATGGTGGTGGCGCTCAAAGAGCTCAGCATCCGAGGAGAATTCCGAACGACAGTCGAGTATCTTATCAAGCTTCTCGAGAAACCAGAGTTCGAGAACAATACCCTCACTACTCAATGGCTCGACAGTCTAATCGCCGAGGGGATGACGTCGGAGCGTCCCGATCCCGTCGTAGCTGTTATCAGTGGAGCTATTGTTAAGGCTCACATCGCCTACGAGGGGTCCGTGGCGAAGTACAAGTCGGTTCTCGACAAGGGTCAGGTGCCTCCCAAGGACACGCTGCAGACCTTCTTCAAAAGCGAGTTCATCTACGAGAACGTCCGATACTCCTTTGCAATGGCAAAGTCTTCCCTCCACTCGTTTACCCTGTACCTCAACGGTGGACGCATCTTCGTGGGCTGCAGGAGTCTCAGCGATGGCGGCCTTCTGATCTCGCTCGAAGGCGCCACACATACAGTCTATTGGCGCGAAGAGGTGGGTGCGATGGTTGTCTCCGTGGACTCAAAGACCTGCATGATCGAGGACGAGCAAGATCCCACTCAGCTCCGCAGCCCATCTCCTGGCAAGCTCGTGCGATATCTGATCGATTCTGGTGATCACGTCGAATCCGGGGATGCCTATGCTGAAATCGAAGTCATGAAGATGATCATGGCGGTTACGGCGAGCGAGAGCGGGATCGCCCAGTTTATGAAGCAGCCGGGGCAGACGTTGTCTTCTGGCGAGCTTCTCGGTATTCTTACCCTCGATGATCCGACCAAGGTCAAGTTCGCCAAGCCTTTCGAAGGTATACTCCCAACGTTTGAGCTCAAGAACGGACGCTACGGTACGAAGCCTCATCAAAGATTGCGAGAGCACCTCGAAGCGCTTTATGACAATCTGTCTGGGTTCGACAACAGCGCAGCCGTTCTCACTTCGCTGCGCCTCGTTGAGCATGCGCTACAAGATGTCGATCTGCCGTTTTCCCACGCTCAAGAAGTTCTTTCGACACTTAGCGGTCGAATTCCCGCAAAGCTTGAGGACGACGTACGCCATACTATCGAGACATGTCGCGAGAAGAAGCTCGAATTCCCAAGCTTGAAGCTGAAACGAGCTATCGACTTCTTCATTGAAGACAGCGTCTTGCCGAAGGAGCGCGCTCCCGTCCTTGCTGCCATCGCCCCTCTTCAGGCGGTGATCTCAGCCTTCTCGTCCGGTCTCAAAGTCCATGAGTGGCAGACCTGGGCCGACATGCTCAACTTCTTTGCCGATGTCGAGGAACCGTTCGCCGATTCGAGTCGAACACAGGAGAATGTCGTGCTCAAGCTGCGAGAAGACGATAAGGACCTGGATCACGTCGTCAAGCTGGTCCTGTCTCATGCTAAGATTGCATCGAAAACCAAGCTCATACTCGCTCTTCTCGACATCATCAAGTCCGAATCGCCTCGCGCAACGACCACCCCGGAAAGCGGTATCAACCACGCTCTAATCAGACTTGCGACTCTCGATAGTCGGCCGACCGCAAAGGTCGCGCTCAAGGCGAAGGAGGTCATGATTGTCGGGAGCCTGCCGAGTTACGAGGAGAAGATGGTGCAGCTCGAGCAGATCTTGAAGGCTTCGACGACAACCACCTATTATGGCGAGTCCGGCATCGGTCATCGATTGCCATCTAGCGATATCCTCAAGGAGGTCACCGATTCTCGCTTTACTGTCTTCGATGTTCTCACCACCTTCTTTGATCACGAAGACCCCTGGGTCGCCCTGGCTGCACTCGAGGTGTATGTCCGTCGAGCCTACCGTGTTTATAACGTCATGCACCTTGACTATGAGGCCGGCGAAAAGAATGGAGAGCCGCACATCGTCACTTGGCGCTTTAAGATGGGGAACCCATCGGCAGAACCGAATACGCCGAGAGTCGATTCCGTCAAGGATTTCACTAGGATCGCGAGTATGAGCGACCTCAGCTATGTCGTCCACACCAAGATCGAGCCCACCCGTTTCGGCCTAATGACATCGTACAACCACCTCATCGATGTCGAGAAAGGCTTTCCCAAGCTTCTCTCGTTGTACCCCTCTTTCAGCCACAACGACTTCGTTGACAGGCATGGCGAGGACGCTCGGCATCCGCATGTAATGAACGTTGCCCTCCGTCTTCACAACGGAGAGGATCACTCGGATGACGTACTCAACGAGCACTTCCACGCGCTCGTCAATCAACATGGGGTTAAGGTCATCGGCAAGGGTATTCGACGAGTCACTTTTGTCGTTTGCCGCAAAGATCAATATCCTTCGTACTACACTCTACGCGAAGCGGTCGATCATAGCTGGAAAGAGGAGGAGGTGATCCGAAACATCGAGCCTGCATTGGCATATCAGCTCGAGCTCGGTCGTTTATCCAACTTCAAGATCACCCCTCAGCCGTCCTCGAATCGACAGATCCACGTCTACCATGCAGTCGGTCGCGAGAACACCTCGGATGTCCGGTTTTTCGTCCGGGCCCTCCTGCGACCGGGTCGCTTCCTCGGCAGCATGAAGCAGACTGAATACCTCATTTCTGAGACCGATCGACTGGTCGGAGATATCTTGGATACGCTCGAGGTCGTCGGCTCGCAGCATCGCCAAGCCGATTGCAACCACATCAGCGTCAACTGTGTCTACAGCTTGAACGTGACATTCGACGATGTGCAAGAGGCTCTCGCAGGCTTCATCGAGCGTCATGGGAAGCGGCTATGGCGATTGCGAGTTACCCAAGCCGAGATTCGGGTGGTTATCGAGGATGATGAGGGGAATGTTCTGCCCATCCGCGCGTTCATCGAGAACGTCTCGGGCTTTGTGGTCAAGTATGAGGCGTATCAAGAGGTCACCAACGAAAAGGGCACCCCGATCCTCAAGTCCATCGGCGAGCAGGGCCAATTCCACCTCCAGCCTGTCAACTTTTCTTATGCCACTAAGGAGTCGCTCCAGCCCCGTCGATACCAAGCGCACGTCATTGGGACGACATACGTCTTCGACTTCCCCGATCTGTTCCGACAGGCAGTCGAGAAGGCGTGGCGATCCCTTACCACATTCTTGCCGCACATCAAGATTCCCACCGATCTCCTGACCGCCTCCGAGTTGGTCCTCAATGAGAATAGCGACTTGGCGGAGGTGAGTCGCCCGCCAGGCCTCAATACTTGCGGTATGGTCGCATGGGTTTTCACGATGAAGACGCCCGAGTACAGCAAGGGCCGTAGAGTAGTCGTTATCTCAAACGATATCACCTATCAGATCGGCTCTTTCGGTCCAATCGAGGACGAGTACTTCTACAAGGCTACCCAATATGCTCGTCAGCATGGTCTCCCGCGGGTCTACCTTTCAGCTAACTCGGGCGCACGCATCGGTTTGGCGGACGAGGTTATGTCCCTCTTCGACGTCGCATGGAAGGAGGCGGGCAAGCCGGAGAAAGGCTTCGACTACATCTACTTAACCCCTGAAAACCTCGACAAGCTCAACGACCTTGGTCCTGGAAGTGTCATCACCAATGAGATCGATGTCAACGGAGAGCGGCGACACAAGATCACCTCAATCATCGGTCTTAAGGATGGTCTAGGCGTTGAGTGTCTCCGAGGTTCCGGTCTCATTGCTGGAGAGACATCCCGGGCATACGATGACATCTTCACCATCTCCATGGTCACCGCTCGAACGGTAGGTATTGGAGCCTATCTTGTGCGATTGGGGCAGCGCGTCGTGCAGGTCGAAGGACAGCCGATCATTCTAACCGGTGCCCAAGCGATAAATAAGGTGCTCGGAAAGGAGGTGTATACGAGCAACATTCAGCTGGGTGGTCCGCAGGTAAGTCGCTTAGTTGGCGGTGTAGACGATACTGATTGAGCGAATAGATCATGTACAAGAACGGTATCTCTCACTTGACGGCGGCGAGCGATCTGGATGGAGCGCTCCAGATAATAAATTACCTCATGTTCATTCCCGGTGAGTTAGTTTGCCACGATACGGTAGATTCAGGCTGACTCGTATGCAGAGCGAAGAGGTCGAGCCATACCCATCCTTCCGACTGGCGATCTTTGGGACCGAAGCGTGGACTGGAAGCCAACTAAGGCGCCATACGACCCGCGACATTTCTTGGCTGGATGCAACGAGGAGGTGGACGGCCAGACGTCGTGGCGCTCGGGCGTTCTGGATCACGGAAGCTTCTTCGAGACTATGGGTGAGTAGCGATATTCTTCTCATACCTCATACTGGAACATCTGTTTAGGCGGTTGGGCGCAAACCATCGTTACCGGTCGAGGACGGCTCAGCGGCATCCCAGTAGCCGTCATCGCCGCTGAGACTCGGTCTATCGAGCGCGTGGATCCTGCCGACCCAGCCAATGAAAGCTCAACAGAAAGCCGTGTCTCGCTCGCCGGAACCGTGTGGTTCCCAGACAGTTCCCGTAAGACGGCTACCGCGATCGAAGATGCCAATCGAGAGGGTTTGCCTCTAGTCATCTTCGCAAACTTCCGTGGCTTCTCCGGCGGGATGTCCGATATGGCGCAAGCGATCCTCAAGGAAGGAGCGAAGATCGTCGATGGGCTTAGCAGCTATAAGCAGCCAGTCATTGTTTACCTTGTCCCCAATGGCGAGCTACGAGGAGGAGCCTGGGTCGTGCTTGATCCGTCGATCAATCCGGAGTATATGTCGATGTTTGTAGACAACGAGTCTCGTGGAGGTGTCTTGGAACCGGAAGGTATCGTTGAGGGTGAGTCTGCATGTGCTTGATGTGAGGTAGAGGGACTCAAAAGAAAGAGGGTTCGAAGGGGGAACAGGGATACAGAGGGGACAAGGGCGAGGATGCTGGAAGGGGCTTGATGAAGCGTTTCTGAACTGCAGCTGACACCTTTCACAGTCAAGTACCGAAAACCCAAAGTCCAAGCGACAATGGCCCGCCTTGACCGGGAGTACGCGGAACTCAAGGCGGCTGTTGATGCCCCGAACGCATCAGCAGAGGATAAACAATCGGCTACCTCAAAGCTAGAGGCGCGGGAGAAGCACCTCGTTCCCGCATACCAATCCATCGCTCTCGAATTCGCCGACCTTCACGACCGAAGCGGACGGATGAAGGCGAAAGCCAACTGTATTCCGTGCGACTGGGAGAACTCGCGGAGAGCGATCTACTGGTCGTTGCGACGCAGACTGAGCGAGGTCAGGATCCTGAAGAAGCTCGCGACTGCGAATCCGACTCTCACCTATCCTGAGCGAAAAGCACTTATGGCGGAGCTTGTCCCCGCGGACTTGATTACCGACAGCGAAGTGGCGGGTTTCATCGAGAAGTCGGGCGATGTAGTCGAGTCATACGTACAATCTGTGCGGGATGCTTTTTGCTCGGACAGCATTTTGTCTTGGGCGTGAGTATTTCAGAGATCATGCAGAGCAAGACTGATCTGTCAATGCAGCTCGTCCAACCAAAAAGGCGTCTTCTCCGGCTTCAAACGTATCCTCGGTACCTTATCACCGCAAGAGAAGGCATCTCTCCTCGAACAGCTCACGAATGTTCCAGATTCATAACTTCATACATGACCAACCCCTGCATCGCCACGCATTGTATATACCACACAGCATGTCTTTTCACCTTGATACAGCATACACATGAATTTTCGCATATGGATGGATAGGCTAGGCCGAGAAAAGCCGGATACCTCGGTTCCGCTGCTTGACCCTGCTGAGCCGTTCAGCTTATGAGTCGCCTTTCAAAATTGTACGATTCATGGCCACGAAACGACGATACCATCTGAAACTGAAATACGCAAAAACCGACCAAAAAGACACCCGGGGTAGAATCCTAATTTCCAGACCACACCGAGCTGTTCCCCTCTCTCAGCCCCTTTTTGAAGCGGGAACACAAGGGTTCAACCTCATATACCCCAATTTCCGGCAACTCAAGATACCCTGCATAGCTTATAACCCACATCAATCCAGTCTCCTGAAATCGGGCTTTATGGCTTTGACTTGGGGCGAGGTTGGGTTAGCTTTGGGCCTGCCGAAGCGCGGTAGTTATCCCGTACAACCCGTGGTCCAACCGAGGAGGCTACGAGTTAGTTGGACCAGGAGACTTCAGCTTCGCAGCGTGTTAGTAAGTTTTTGAGGACAAACGATTTTATCTCATCTTAAGACTCACGGACTCGCCATTGTCGAATCGTAGCCCGCTTCACCATGTCTGACCCCTTCTCGACGATCTTCTATCTCGTGAACCATTTACTGGAGTATCGCTGGGCGTGTCAAGGGATGCGCACGGGACTTTGAATGGGAAGGAAAGAGGATTCGATATTTTTGCATCATGATGAATATATAGGTCTCAACAACAACGGAGAAACAAAAAGGGTGAACAGGGGAGGAGTAAAGATACACGGATGGGACACTATGTACATTGGCGCATTGGCTACCTCATTGAGGGTTTTTGCCGATACTTTGAATGATCGGTCGCCTAATACCGACACGCATCGACGCATAATACACCTGCCGTTTCATTCCACGGGTATCCCCATTCGGCGAGACATTGCTTGATCGACGAGGCCAGCCGGACTTTCGAGGCCCCGCGTAGGGGGTCTTGTGTACCGACGTGCTTTTCCTCGCCGACGAGTACGTACGCTGAAAACAATGAGCTGTAGCTTCCCAACGAAATCAGTTTCAAGTACCAAGTCCGCGGTAATTTTCTCGCTCCAGCTTTGCGTAATGTAAGCTCAAAGTCGAAGCAGACAAAGATAAGGGACAGGACAGGGGGGAGAGACGCGGGAGGTAGCGGGGAAGAGGTGGAGGGGGGAAGGGGGTTGACGGTATGGGCCGAAGTGGGTAGCAGAAGGGGATGGGAAACGACTGACCTCCGCCAAGAACTGCCCAAGGATATCAACGCCCTCACTCCCATGCAATGTATGCAGATCTAACAAACACTCCGTTCTTTCCTCGGCCGACAGTGCCTCACCGCCAGATATCGATCGAGCTGAGGCGATACCCATGGTGACACCCAGTCCACCTGCACATTCCCGACCCCGTTGGGCTCGATCTCCTGGATCATCGCTCCATCCTGTTTCCCGTTCTCGGACCGCTTTCTGCGCTTCCTGCCGCCTTTCGCGGACCAAAGCTTGTGCTGCATCGGACGCTTCGTTCAGCATCCGCTCGTTCAATGATTTGCCTTCCCGAGAGAAACGCTTGGCAGCCGCTCCGTCTCCTCGACGGAAGGCGTCTGCTGCTCGAGCCAGGCAAGCGTTTCGAGCTTGGCCCAGGCGGATCGACGTAGCTCGAGTAGACATGTACTGCTCGTTTGCGCTCGAACCGGTTCGTAATGTGGGCAGTAGCATCGGCGGACGAAGCTTGATACGCTGAGATGGTCGTGGTACAGCCAATGCCGATAATCGTGGTTCAAGCCTAGGTGAGAATGCTTGCAGATTGATGTTGGGTGAACTTCGTGCCCCGGTCACTTGGACAGACGGTATGGGTATAGCAGCCGGAGCCGCGCGCTTCACGGCGTTGGCAAAGCGATTGCGAGATGGGTCGAAGCGAGACGAGCGGCCGAGACGAGTAGCGAGGAGATCCGGGAACTCGTCGGGGAGTTGAGGGGTGTGCCGGCCTGAGGGAGAGTATTGCGCGGAATCGTCCGACGAAAGCTCGACATGGGACATAGCGGATGCTAAAGCGCTAGGGTCGACGTTTTGTGGGAAATGATGTAGGAACCTGTCATTAATCAGCTTAGGCTTGTCGCAGTCCGGCTCATACCCACTCGCAGTTCGGCCCTTTCGCGCAATGTCCTCGTAACCAGAAACGGCACAATGCTCGGTCGAGGTCATGGCTGAGATGCGATTAGCTGAAGCCTGACCCATGCGTGGGGCACACCTGAAACGGCAGTCCGACCGCCTGCACTCCCCAGCTAGGTAATACCGACACATCCTCGTCCCGGGTCCACCCGGACTCCTCGTCCCTCCGAATCCAGGGTTCATGTTCCCGCCACTGAAGCTCCTCCCTCCTAGCTGGAAGTGCTCATCCCTCGGACCACCATGATTGATTGGCATGGGCCCCCTCCCTCCTACACCCAGTAGTGGTCGAGGTGACGAGACACGTTGCGGTGTCGATGAGCCTGACCGAGGTACAGTATGTTGTGATACAAGGATGACCATTGCGCCTTCGAAGTCGTACCCTGACCGGTGGAGGGCGTCCTCTAAATCGGTTCGGGGTACGGTCGTAAACACTGAGCATAAAACGTCGAGGGGTGTCATCCCCGCTCCTAGGTCGAGACCCTCCTCTGCCGCATCCAGCGCTGTAGACGACTCGCCCGATCCTCGAGAACCATGTGATCGAGAGGAGTCGGAATGAGGTATACTCGAGGATAGGGTGGTCGATGAACCGAAGTGAGTGTCCGTAGGCGGTGTACCGAAAGGCTCGAACGTCTTGGCATCTGTATTCAGGCCTGGTGCATCGTGATGGTGTAGTTTGGGTAGACCTGAACCGAAGGGTGAGAATTCATCGTCATCATCGTCATCGGGGATGACACCGCGACTGCTTATCCGAGGTACGTTGATAGCCGGTGAGCTGAAGACATCGGGCATCTTGATCGTGCCGCGATTAGGCGTACCGAGGGGAGAATGGAACGGGCTAGAAGGATCGCTGAATAGCGGTGCAGCGATAGCCAGGTTGGAGCTAGTCCGAGCCATTGGCGGGGGTCCTACAGCTCCGAACGGTGACGCTGATCTTGGTGGGTCGGCCGGTAGATCCCGCCATGGATCGCTAGGCGAGAAAGCAGACTTGACAGACTCAAGAGAGGCGGAAGGAGCGCGAGGTGATGGGCTGAACATAGCGGCTCTGGCATTGAGCATCCTGGGGGATGCGATCGGTGACCCAATAGGAGGTAGTGCATCCTGCGATGAACTCGGAAGGTTGGAAGAGCCGTGAGGTAGGGTTGGTGTCTGGATTCCAGATGTCGAGGGAGACTGAGGTCGTCCGAGCGGTGTTCGTGCTCGAAATGAAGGGAGTCGAGTCGGTGTGTATGGCCGGAGAGGCTGAGAAGTAACGGAGGGAGAGCTCCGAGCTCGTGTTGCAAGAGTAAGATGGGGTCCGTAAGGTATCTGTTCAACATCGTCTGCTCAGTGTCAGCGATCGGTTCCGAGCGTCACTGAAGATCCAGAGGACTCGCCTCTTCTTCGGTGCATACAGTCTAAGCACACTTGATCCATGAGTATGTCATCCTGAAACATCGCATCAGCTTCATGAACAGGGTCACTGCTAGTGCTCACCTTTCCCAATTCCCCCATATGAGGTCTCAGTAGATCCTTGACTTCCTCCTCTTCTTCGTTATCCAATAACTCGACTATTTTTCTCACCAAGCCCTCCCGATCAATCCCGTATTGCGTACTCTCCCTCCTCTTCTGAGGCGTCCGTTGCTCCAACTCGAGCTCATCATCGCTGCCCGAGCTCGAGACGCTCAAGGGATGCTGAGACGCTGCACGCGGTGGACTGGTCGGATACGAGGCGAGAAGGTTGAAGATGTAATGACCGAGATGAGGGAACGCGCTCAACACCGAAGACGCCTGGCTGGGTGTACTCGTCGACGGGAATCCCAGGCCGAGAAAGCTGGAGGTGCTACCTCGCGTTGGCGAAGGAGATGAGAGCGCGCCAAGGACGCCTCCACCTAGCTCGCGAGTCTGTTGAAGGTCCGGATTCGGAGGAGTATAAGACATGGCGACGATGCTATGCTATTCTATAAGCTGTTGAGAGCATTGCAAAATTGAGATAGAAGAGAGTCCAGCTGGAAGCACGGTTGAGCGCGATTGAATAGGTTTGGGGTAGGTTAGTGCAATGAACCTTTTACGTTACTCTCCCACGGTAGCGCGTTCACCACGTTTCAATACTGCTCCCTTTTCACTCCTTCTCTCCTCCGTCCTACTCTGCATTGAACCTCAGCTAAGCTCCGCCTTCTCCCGATCAGATAACGACCAATCCTTTTGGTCAAAGCGATATGTCCGACCCTTTATCAACCCTAGCAGGCTCCTCCCCAAACCCACCCCACCCAAACGGTACCTCAAACTCCAACAAGACTTCCAACGCCTTCGCCGGCCCATCCTCCCCACCACGAAACATGAACGGCGATATCCTCATGAATGGTCAAGCGGCATCACGAGCGAATGGAGCTGGACAAGCGGACATATCTCAGTTGTTCCAGGCTAAGAGGGAGGAAGAGCTCGCTAGGAGGGATAGGAGTTTGGCGGAGTTCTTGGTGATGCTGGATGGGTATAAACCTGTGGTGAGTGGAGATTTGCCAGCTTGAGCTGCTCCGGCAGTTGACTGCTAGCACAATTCCAACTCTTTGTTGTTGATTGGTATAGGTACCTGAGGAAGTGACGCAATATTACCTCGAACGAGCGGGTTTCGAATGCTCAGACCCAAGATTGTGAGTCAGCTCGCGAACCAATCCCCATTGTCTCCGGCGCTTTCCCTTCCGGTGAGGCCATTTCTCAGCTGATCATCAACGGCATTAGGAAACGACTCCTCTCCCTCTCCGCCCAGAAATTCATCTCCGACCTAGCCCGAGACGCATACCATTTCGCAAAACTACGTATCAACGGGACAGCCGTTGGACGGGGACGACCAGCAGCTGGGGTGGTGCGTAGCTTCTAGACTAGATGCACGCTGTTCCTAAGCCTAGCGAGTGATAGGGCATCCGCTGATTAGCTACGACTTTAGGATCGGAATAGGGTGGTCCTGACTATGGATGACTTGAGTCTGGCGTTGAGTGAGCATGGAGTGAACGCGAAGAAGCCTGATTACTGTAAGTCGGTGTTCTTTCCGCCTTTGCTCACTCTTGGAAGGAGTGTCCTCGTCGGCAGGAATAACAGCTGATGTTCGCTCGTTCTAGACCTATAATGCACCGAGATCGAGCTATATGTCGTCACTTCGTATATCTCGTTGTATACATGTATGTTCCCCGATGAACATGGATGAACCTCTGCTCCTTCTCCGCTGCAATCTACTCTTACGGACAACATACAAACATTCATCGCGCCTCATCATGCTGTCATAAGCGAATCGTCAAATACATCATGACCCTCGTAATCTACTGCTTCACAACGATAATCCACCAGTCCACTGAGTGTCATCCACCCGATTTTTTCCCGACGAGACCCATTCTATCGCCTCGTCCCTCGGCATCGGCGTCGCATCCATCCATCCATCTTGACTGATGACCGGACTCTCCGCGGCCAACGCTTTCTGACCCTCCACTATCAGCTCTTTCAACCTCTCTGAGATCGTATCTAGCCGTGAGGCGATCACGCTGTCCTCTTCATCCCCGCTATCAGGTGTTTGAGGTAGAGTAGATCGGGGAGGAATGTCATCATGTGGAAAGGAACCGGGTATGGACGAGGTATAGACTGTGAACGACGGTATTGACCTTGTCGCAAAGTGGGATAGACGAGCTTTTGAACGCCGTCTTCGATGGTTTTGGCCGGAAAGATTGGAGATGGTCGTACGAGGAGATGAGAGTGATACAGTGCGGGAATGACTCTTAGGATACCGTTGTGTCGAGGTACATGATTGTGCGGGTGTTACGAGTTCAGGCTGTGATACCATCATGATTAGTTACAAGTGGTGAAGCCGGGGAGGGAAATCTGTGTACATCATCCACATCATCCCAGCTCTCCAGCTCATCCCGATCATTCACGACGAAGGATTTCGCCAGTTCCTCGTAAGCTGGAGGAGGAGGGTATTCCGCCGACAGTGGCCTGCTAGTACTCTGGCCTGCTTCTGTTGCTGTCTGAGGTTCTGTATGTACCGTGATGGGTGCAGGTGGCTCGGCTCGAGTCGACAGGAGTCGATAAGCAGTCCTGATCACGTAGATCAGCTTGACTCACCTCATGAGTCGTGATGAAGTCACTTACAGACCCAAAGCCGCTCCAAAGACCGTCGCGTTTACAGCCGTACTAACGAGAGATTCCCCCCAACTCCATTGCGAGTTCCCACTACCAACTTGCGTGCCAGACGCAGCTCTCTCGCTCGTCACATACACTTGACGTTCCATATCAGCTCTTCGCTTGTTTTCAAATACAAGACTCGAGCTTTACAAGAGGAGAGATCTTGCTCAACACCCGTGCCTGTCCCTGTCCACTGAGCACACACTACAATTATCCCTTGGGTGATCTTACCGTTTATTCTACCCGTGATGACGACAGGTCTGCTGGTTGCCATCGTTTGAGATCTGCGAAAGTGGATGTTTGCGAGCGATTCGAGCATGATGGAGATCCGGGAGATGGTCTCGTATGAGGGAGGCGAGGGGATGAGAGGGATTGACTAAGGGATGGAGGGGAAAGTGAAGGTGGGGAAACGGAAAGAGGTGTTCGACATGGCGATGACATGGTGCCAATCACAATGGATTGATTGGCCCCTTGATGGATTTGTTTTGATCTGAAACAGTTCCACCAGGAGGTATACAGCGGAAAGCGAGGACTACTACTGGCGAAAAGATACACCCTACGCGACGTCCGAATGATGATTCTCGTAATCACGCTCTGACCTCCTCCGTGTGATTGAGCCGTGAAGTGTAAGATGTCAGTGGCTTGGCGAAAAGCGCTGCAGACGACCATGGTCGTCTTTCAGCAAGGAAAGTATTTCGCCTGGAGAAGCGTGAAGAGACACCACACATCGTGCTGGAAAGGAAGAAAGGCAATCCAGACGGAGCCCGACCACCTTACATGGTGGATACTGTAACTTGGCTTGTAAAGAATATCACCCATCCTCATCAACATACTCACTATACAAGACGCCCCCATTCTCTCCTCCCTCATCCATCATTACTTCCCCTTCCCCACCTCCCAAACCTCCTTCCCCGCCTTCCATCCCCTCACCTTCCCCTGCATCCCCCCCCTCAATCCCATTCCCATTCCCATCCCCATCCCCATCCACCTCAGCCTCAACCTCAACCTCAATCCCTTCAGATTCCCGGACAACCTCCTCCATTCCATCCTCCACCCCATCCCTCGAAACGATATCAATCAAGAAATCAAACATATCCGAATAAGCTATAGCAGCAGCAACATCCGATTTCTGAAGTGTCCTTCGTTTATGCGATTCAGCGATGAGCCATGCTCTGCATGTCAGTTCGGAGATGAATACTGCGGGGGAGCGAGCGAGCGAGCGTCAGCGAAGCTACGTATCGTCTACCTTACATCACTGGAGTAGAGGGTCTGGAGGGAGAGAACCTACTTTCGCAAGCTTTCGAGAACATGATAGGGACTATCTCTCCCTGTAAGTTCCTTTTTCCATCCACGAGAGAGAGAGAGAGAGAGAGAGAGAGGAACAGGTACAGAAAACCCACCTTCAGCCGAGATCATCTGCCAATTCCTGGAATCAGCTTTCGCATTATAAGCCGGACCAGGAGGTAAACGGTCTCGAAGACCCACCTTAACCTCCTCATCACTCTTCATAACCTTCTTTATTCTAGCCAGCGGTAAACTAGCACTTCTCCCATCCATCTCTTCCTTCTCAACCACTTCCATCTGTCTCGTCCAGAATGTTTCGAGAAACTCTTCAAGGTCCTGATGAGGCTCTACTAAAGGTCCGTGCAGATATGTTTGGTTTGGTGAGGAAGGGGAGGATAAGGACGATGGGACGGATGGACAGGATGGATCGGATGAGGATTGAGGGATCTGCGCAGTATGAGTATGATTTGATGGGCCGGGAAGTGAAACAGCTATATCCATCGGGAGCAGCGAGCGTCCAGCTCTCGAAAACAGCGTGTAGATCAGCTGGGAGAACCTTGAGCGATGTGTGATTCAAAGTCAAACGGTAAGTGAGAATGAATTGCATGCAGTGACAAACGCGCCCGTCCCTAGACAGCCCCCTATATCGGCAGAAATATCCACCGAGCTCCGCCGGAATTACTTCCCTTCTCTACGAGTCATGCCTATCGGGTATCACAATCATTATGTGTGAATAACCATCGCGCTTCATTCCATTCTCATCCTCATCATTGACCATGGACCGACATCCTTCCCATCCCCCTCGTCATTCCATCCACAGGAATCGCTCCAGATGCACCATACGACGGGATCCGCTGTCCGGGCGGTTGTTGTGGAGGGTACGGCGAATCGGTATATCCCGGAGCGGCTGCCTGGTCGTACTGCTGAGGTTGGTAAGGCTGACCAGCTTGTTCCGCTTGCTGGCGATAGTATGCCTCCCAAGCAGCTGCATGTTCAGCCTCCGGGTCTTGACCTGCTCCGATACCTGCCGCCCCTGGTCCGGTCCCTTTCCGAGCGGGATCGTGAGGGGGATAATCGGGAGCTCCAGTTGGGACTCGGTGCAAGTTGGCAGGTGCAGATTGCTGCTGTGGTTGGTAATACTGACCAGGTAAATCACCTTGCTGACCGGCCGGTGGACTAGCGATGGGTTGAGAGAAGGACTGTGAGGGCTGCGGGGGTTGTTGAGGGTATTGTCGAGGTAGACGTTGTGGGTATTGTGGATCTGGCTGTTTTGGGTATTGCGGCTGCTGAGAGTATTGCGCCTGCGCCTGCTGTGGGTACTGTACCTGAGGAGCGTGCTGTGGCTGATCGGGGTATTGCTGTGTGTATGTATTGTGAGGCGGAGCGTAGCCGTACTCTGCACCCCAGTCAATGCGACACCTACCAATGTAATATAAGCACTCACGAGGTTGACCTGGTACTGGGAAGGCGGGGGCTCGCAACTCCTCATACTGCTTCATGGCGCGAAGAAAGTTCGCGTTCATATGTTCCAGCTCGGCTGGAGTATGGTCAGAAATGCTCGCAGCTATGTCTAACAGAATGCTCACCTTTCTGATCCGAGTACTTCTTGATGAGCGCATTGATCTGTCCCTGTAGTCCAACACTGGCTTGATACATCTCCTGCGAAAGCGATCAGCGACTATTCAGCATAGTTTGATATGGTGTACCTCGATTTCCGGCCGATCATCCAGTCGATCACCCCGAGACGGGTCGATCCCCTTGAGGGTTTGCAACAGCTGATCCACAAGACCTATGCGCTTCTTCAGCTTTGATTTGTGGGATATTGGGGAAGTTGCACCGACCTAATGAGGCGAATACCCGCGCCTCTTCTTGCGCCTCCTCCTGCAGCTCCCTAGGCGTCGGCTCAGGCATAGCCTCGACATAAGTCACCGGGAAGATCTACCTCGAACAGTTTAATCATCGTTCTTGACGCACTTTTCGTCAATCTGACTCACCCCGATCTTTCCATTACATGCCCCACGCCACCATTCCTTGAACCCCCTATCCAGCACTTTGATCACGTCCCCTCTCTCAAAGTTCAATTCCCCTACTTCCGCAGATGTGAAGGTATACAGAGCTCGTACACGTGTGGCAACATTGAGATCTGGTACCTCTGGATCTGGGTCGGGAGGAGGAGCAGCGTAGATTTGGGTTTGCTGCGGTAAGGGGCGGGATGTTGTGGCAGCCGCAGGGTACATTGGAGGTTGTGCGGAAGACGAGCTCCCCACGTCGGCTGGAGTGGTTGGTTGGAACTGTCGTCGACCACCTTTGTCCTGCTTTGACAGCTCTAAGACGCGGGCAAGTTCCTCTTCTTCTTGTCGACGACGTTTGTCCTCCTAATCAACCAACATCAGCTGAGCTCCTTTTCATCATGAAGACAGCTTACATTGCTCTCGGGCGGAGCTTCCGGCTCATCAAAAACATGATCTACACCTGATCAGCGCCATTCGGCTTCCGCACACCGGCATCACCCACTCTTCGCTCGTAGCTGATCATACAACTCCCCCATCAACCCAAGATTCGGATCACCAGTCTCCTCAAACTGCTTCGCCCATGCCTTGATGTAGAGTAAGGCTTTTTTCTTCACAGGAGCTGCTGTTGCCTGACCAGTTCAACCCTGATCAGCTACCTCCTGGACAAGAATTAAATGACGCTTACTCTATCGTTAACGAGTCGGTCTAGTGCTCCTGTCCACCCTCGAGATGACAATTCGTCCAGCAATGGCTTCCCACAGTTCTGAGCGAGGGTATTGGCGAGCTTTGCTGAATCAGGTGTACTCTATCTTGCCGCAAGGACGGGCTCACCTCGAGGGCGTAGAGCTGGACATTTGGATTCCGATGTGACAATCTCTTCTGCAAAGCTGTGACCGCGTTTCTCGCCCTTCGCGACCACCATCAGCGCGCTGCCCTTCTTGATTAGGCTAAGAAGCTACCTACCCAGTCTGCCCATCACCGATCACCTTATCGCAGACATCCAAACTCAATGCCCAATCCTCCGAAGCGAGGTTTTCATCCGTCGCTTTGACTGTAGGTCCACCTCAGTCAGCTGCAGCACCACTGCCAATGGCACGGAGACGTACTGATGATCTCATCGTACGGGTTGGCGGTTGTGGTAAACATTTTTCGAAGTAAGAAGCTGCCAGTCCCGAGCAAGGAGGGAATGGAATGTTGGTCTCTAGTGGAACGGACAGAGGAAATTGTCCGTGTGGCGGTGTGGCTTTTAAATTCCGCCACCGCTCATCATCCGGGCTGCGCACAGGGTCTAGATCATGCATGCTGATGTCGAAGGCGGTTGACGACAAACATTGTCACGACTCCACACTCCTTTTGAGTAAGCAGTAATCCCCCCATGCCCTTCCCGAGTCTAGCCATCCTCTGGGCAACGAAACTAATCTCGACCACCACCTCGATCCGGCCGCATCCAGGAAAGGAGTGCAGTACTCCGTCCGCCACTCTGGCTTCGAAGCCCAGTCTGGCTCGAGAGCGGAGGACGACTGCGAGGGGAGATACAGCGAAACAAGGTAATCACATCCATCCGGAGAGACCTAAAAGTCCCGTCAGAATCGCCCTTTGAAGGTTTCGGGTACGCACATAAGTTCCCGGTTCCGCTGAAGCGAGATTGGCTCCATTGAACCGTCCTTCCCTCACAATCCTCGACTCATTCCTAGACCAGTGTCCAGCCGCTGCACTCACCTCCCATCTCCTTGGCATCATCCCATCAAACTCCGTCCTGATCCACTGCACCTCGATTCCCTCTGGAATAAGGTAGCTTCCCGGATACCGATACCATTCTGTTCCGTAGCATAGCGTGATAAGCGGATCGAAAGTCTTGAGTACGCTCAGATCCCAGCGAGGTTCCGGTACATCCTTACCGTATGGTTTGTAGTCCTTCGGTAAGGGTTCTGGGGAGTAACCCCGCTCGGCGAGGATCGAGGGAATGGTATGGTACTGAAAGTGAAAGACAAGGTCGAGTGGGGCGTGATAGAAGATGTGTAGGGCGACGACTCGTGCGATGGACAGGATGATGGGGACGAAGACTGCTAGCAATGTGAACCAGGAGAAAAGGGCAGTGCGGCTTGCCTAAGGAAGATCAACAGGAAGTTCTAGTCAAGAGGTGGACCTCATACCTGATATGGAGACTTTGTGACGTAGATGTAGAAGTTTTCCATCCAGCCTTTGACGAGATACAGCGCCACGGCCGCATTGAAGCACAACAACGGATACGCCGGAAAGAAAAACCTCTCCTCCTTGTGCGCTTGGGCCGAAAGTGTCGCCAACCAAAGGTAAAACGACGTGAGCCTCATGACAAGAAGCGTGTACGGGCTCGTTTCGCCCTCTTTGGGTGCTTGCTGGGTCTTTCCGAGTCGCCGGTGATCGAAGAGGTTTGTGAGAAGTAGTGCAGGAAGCGAGAGGAGAGCAAGTGGGAGGAGGAAGTTGAAGTTGAGAAGGAGGTTGGCAAGGTAGTAAGTTGATGGGGAAGTACCGTATAGCTCTGGACCGCCCGTCGAGGAGAATATGTTGTAAAGCATGATGTTGAGCGTCGGAAAGGTCGACCGCCCGTATACCCAGGAATCGACAGCTGATACTGGGATCTGTTTGGGATCAGTGCTTGCACCGCCATCTCCCCAAGGAAGCTGACTGCTATGGACGCCCCGATGGCAATTGCTTTCAGCATGGTCTCCCATCGCTTCTTGCGTAGCGTTGTCCTTTCCTTCCCTACCGCCACATCGCCTCCGGTCAGGAACATGTGTTCGAGCACCAATGGCAGTCCCAACGCCGCACTGAAAGGCCAGCCCAATATCGCTCCAAGCGCTACGAAGAAGACTGCTCGGTATGTTCTGGCTATCCCTGCAGGTGTCGAAGTCGCTGGATGAAACGAGTACGAACAAGCCATCATCGTGGTGTACATCGTAAAGCTCGAGGGCAAGAAAGCTGGACCCAGCTCAGCGCTGACTGTGCGACAGCAAGAGCATACCAACGCTCGCTCCCCACATCCCTGCGCTGAACATTATCCCAAAGAGCAGATATCGCCCAACTCGCTCGTTGATCGTCTCGACCACTGTCCGGTAGAACTTGGCTTCGCAGAAGGACGAGATGAATCCGAGGGATATCCGTAAAGCGAAGAATGCTTGTCTCTGCATTAACGATCAGTATGTCGATACAACGGGAGGGAGAAGGTCATTCACCTTGCCAAGCTTAAGTATCATCGGTACGAGATGCGCTAAAGGCCAATGTAGCAGGACATACGCCCAACTCCGGATAGCGAATTGAGGGGAGAGTTCCCATGTTTGGAAACCGGAGTTGTACTGGAAGTAATGAAGTGGCTCGAAGAAGTTGAATACTAGCATGAGGAATACTTAAGCTCTGAATCCTGAAAGAGGAGTTAAGGGGAAGAATAGACCCTCGTCGCAATCCGAGATGATGGAGTACATCGCTCCTGCTGTTCGGACGAGTAGGAGCATGCGTAAAGCCAGCGAAAAGGACGGTATTAGCGGACCATTCTGCTGCCTGTCCGCATACTTAGTATATTTGAACGGGGTTCTGGTGGTCAAGCTCACCGACCCACTCTATCCTGCAACAATCCTTGATGCCGCCTCTTCCATCCTTGCGACGCCAACGAGCCAAACTGGTCTACCTTGAAATCGGAGGTCTTGGTAGCGACAGCATTGGGTCCGCTTGTCGGTCGACGGAAGCGGACCGTCTCGGTACCAGGAAGTGCCATGATCCCGGTCGTTCTATCACGCTTGATCTCCCTTCTGTATCAATACAATATTCAGCAACGGAAAGCAACCTCGTCGTCTTCGCCACGTGGCTATCAAACGAAGCCGAATTCTCGCGGTTCGTGTCAATTCTGCATACTCAGTAAGGACAGCTGAGCAAGATGCGCTGGCAGCTCTTGACTTCCTCGTCCTCTTCGATTCGGCCCACTCTTCCCTCCGGCTCGTCGTCCGACTCCGCACCGCCAACCGTCAATCGATGGGATACAATATTACACGACGAAGAGCAATATCAAGAACGAAATTACCTGACTCCCGAGGATCTACCAGGATGCATGTCTCTCATGTATGTCTCTCCAATCTCAACAGATCTCGATCAGCTGCTTATCCATATCTGTATCAAGGGATGAATTCTTCATGTGCTACGGTTAATCCCCTTCAAATCGCTACCAATCCTCGTGAGCTGATCCAAGAGCAGCCCTTGTTCCTCAACTCAGAAGCTTTTATCGAGCCGGCACCACACGAGACTGTACTTGGCGCTGGAGGGATTTCAAGTATTGTCTATCTCTCAAATCTGAATCTCACGAGGTGAGGCGGGAATTGTGGGTAAAGAGACGGGCGGAATGGTGGGCTAAGCGGAGGGTTGAAGGGAGTAGTGAGGATGTCTGGGATCTGAGGTCGTGAGCCGCAACTATCTTTTTCGAAGGGTGGGAATTGGAGCTCATGGGGTGTAGAGAACCGCTGAAGGATTTCCCTCCTTTGTATCCGGGAGAAATGCCCGTCCAAGAAATAATCGGATAACATGCATCCCCTCCCTCTCTCTATCCTTGAAACCATCAACCACGATCAAACGACTCAGGTCTCGCGGACAAACGCATGCCTCCGAACACGATCTGTAATTCAGCCATCACGAATCCAAACCCCTTCGCCACCTTTCTTCTCCGTCACCTTAGCGACCAGAATCGTGTCCTAGCTGCAGCAGGAGCACCGGCAGCCTGTCTCACACCCCGACCTTTCTTCTGGCCATTGTTGAGCTGATGGATTGGACCGTTCGCTCGACCTGATGATTTCTTCGCTTGGACTCCGGATTTCTTGGATGACTTCTTGGACTGATCAGACAATTGGTCAATGCTGAACAACTTCCGAATCTTTTTCTCACATATGGAGTCGAGGAGGGACGCCAAAACTTGCTTTGGTTTGGTTTCGCATCTTGGCTTTGAGTCTGCGCTTTCTGGGTGATCTTGATTGAAAGTCTGGGTTTTCGATCGCCAGTGGATATACGTCGATGAATGAGTTAAAAAAATCGGGAATTGGGAATCGGGGCGAGAGCAGATGAGGCGATTGCTACATCTCGAATGGAGATGTGTCAAGAATACTCCTGGAAGAATCGCCGATGAAAGGTAAGACTACAGCTCTGATGTTCTTCAGCTTCAAAGGTTGTTGAGTCACAGTAGATCGTGCGTTCAGCAATCAACAGTAATACTCAACTCTGGACCCCCAAAAAGATTTCAACGTCGTCCATTCGTACTGACATATTCATACACCGCTATGTATCATGACACCGCCTCAATTTCTGACACAACACACATCTAGAAGACCAGTATAAGAGCGATCAATCAACATCAGTCCCTTTATTCGCACCAGGGGTGCCGATCTGACCCGGACTCGTCATCTTGACCACCACTCCAGCAGGCTGAGTCTGCCTACCACTCCGCTTCTGATCCTTCGCAAATCGCCTGCCAGGGTCATTCGCCCTCGCAGCCTCTTTCGCAGCCTTCATCTTCTCCTTCTTCGTTGTCTTGGGGATCTGTTCCGTTTCAATTAGTCTGTACTTCTCCGGCTTCGCTTAAGTTGGGTTTGAGATGGACTTACCTTGGGTTGGCTTCCCATATTGGGTGAAGTTTGTATGTATTATTGAGTGAGTAGGTGAGTGAGTGAGTGGTACTTCCTGGTCCCGGTGAGCCTGTTTATGGCATGCGGTTTGATGTACTCGAATACGATGCCATCAAAGGATCGTTGATACAGCAAGTCTTCTATTGACGCTTTCTGACGAGAGCTTCAGTTGCTTTGTGGTGACATCACATGGAAGCTGCCTGCTACATGCAAGCTGAGCAATCACATTCAAAGAAGCCGTTAAAACACGCAAGCAGATAACCTTCCATGTCTTGACTCTCTGCACGTTTCGATTACAAACCCTTCTTTCCCTTCCGTCCATCATTCCCTTCGCATCACATGTGCAGCCCACCCATCTTCCCCGCCAATCCACCTGCTTTCCCACCCGGAACCACCCAGATGACCAACCTCCCATCCTTCCCCGCCGTACACACCTTGGCCACCTCACCATTACTCGTCCACTCGTAAGGCTCGACCAGAGTGATCGAGTTCTGATGAACGGTCCGTAACATCCCATCTTGACCGACAGCAGCCATGCCAGCACTACTTGGCGTGTTCCCTCCTGCAGGTGAGCCGGACGAGCCGTGTCTATCCGCTTGCTTAAAAAGCGAAAATGCTTCCGAGTTGAGTCGGCCGGGACCACCACCTGAAACAGACCTCGAGCCGGTGGATGAAGGAGTGAGAGCATGCGAGCCGGAGGCGGAAGGGTCGTCGAGGGATTGTGCGAAGGTCCAGCCTGATTCATCGCCAGTAAAGACGATGGGTTGACAGTCGTGGCCGGCTGCGATGATCTGCGTCTCGCTGGTGAAGATGAGGGAGAGATATGGCAGGGAAGGGCATCGAATGGAGATCAGGGCGGAAGGAGGCGAACCGGGTTCGGAAGGGTAAACGATGCTGATCGTGGAGTCGTGACCTTTATTTGCTTAGGACCTAGATCTCATCGGATGAAGGGAATTTACTCACTGACGTAGGCGAGCACATCGCCAGAAGGTGAGAACGCAACATCATGCACCCATCCACCGTTAGGACTTGAAAACTCCCCACAGATCGTCCCGAACGGTAATCTATCTCCCCAAACAGTCGGTTCTGGCCTGACCCATTCCTCATCAACTCCTGCTTGATCCCTGACATGTAGATGCTTACTTCGAATCCACACCCTTGATGAATGCCGAGAAGACGTAAGCCTTCGCATCAGCCGCCCCAGCAGCGATGAGGACGTTGTTCGGGTGCCAGTCGATAGACAGGACGGTCGACCGGAGAGGCTTCTTGACGTGTTTCGATACCCACCAGTTGTTCTCCTCATCGAAAGAGCAGACTGCGATGGTCCTATACAAGCATCAGCTATCCTAGCGGACGGAACTGTACCGGGATGGTGGCACATCCAAACGAAGCCGTGGAGAAGCTGAACCTACCTCGCCCCGCTCCCAACAGCGAACTTATCCTCCTTCGGACTCCACTTCACACAAGTCGCAGCCCTGTTGATCCGAAGTAATACGAGAGCAGGTTTCCATCCGGTCGAAGTAGGAGTCCAGACGTAGGCATTTCGGTCTTGAGAGCAAGTAACGATCCGATTGGTCTGAGGTGCCCAAGAGATGGCGGTGATCAGCTTATCGTGCTGCGGAGTCGGTCAACTCTGCTCAATTTCCTGTGAATGACTTCGATTCACCTCAGCTAGAGTCTGTTGCAGCTCCCAAGTATCCCCGGATTTGGTGTAGATCTGCGCTTCATTGTTGTTGGGGCATACCGCGACCTCTGTGTACGAGTAAGATTCGGACTTTGAACAAAGTGGAAAGGGAGAAGAAAACATACGAGAGCGGTCTGGGCCAAAGGCTACGCCTGTGAGTGGGCCATGGGAGAGTTGATGGACCTCGGGAGCTGCCATGTTGAGTAAGAGAACGTGGTATGAGAGGACTCTAGCAGTCTACTCTCGAATGCGAATGCAAGGGAGAATAGAAGGATCCGGATGACGATAGTGCGTGGGTGGGATGACCTGCGTGGCTATCTCGGGGGAATGTGGCAGAGTGTACCGCGAAGAATCAGTCGCTCTTTCCGTGATCCTGGTGTTTCCGAATACGAGGACAGACCCTCACCGATAGTGAGATATACGATCACTCAAATCCTATTCACAACAACGACCGACAACTCGAACATTGCGAGGTCGCAGTCTCTATACATCCACAAATCTATATATTGTCAAGTCTCATACCGTACACTCCCCAAATCCACCCACTCGCCACCTGTTTCTGACCCATCACTCGACCGCCTCCTCAAACCAGTGGAAATACTCTGCTTGGTTCCTCCCTCAACATCGGCCCCCTTAGACGACTGATACTGCCTTGCCACAGCCCTCTCCCAAAGCTTCCAAGGTTCTCGACCTTCCACAAACTTCGCCTCGAGGGCTTCAAGGATACTCACTTCCAGTATGTCCGCGAAATATGACATGAAGACGATGCAAAGACCCGTGAGCCCGAGGTTTGAAAAGATCGGTCTAGAATCGTAAGACACGAGGTCGGGTGTTGGCGGGATGCATGATCTTGTCCAGTACCACCGTAAATGCCGACTACGAACCGCCTCGATCATGGTGTCGAATCGACCTGAAGGGCTCCTTGAGGGAGCGAAGTACTCCGTAAACAGCTCTTTTGACGAGATGGTGGTGAGAAGCTCAGGAGCGAGGAGGAAGAAGTGCTGAGCTGTCGGTGCCGACAGCAGATGCGTGAAGATCTTCGGGTCAGCAGTGGTGATGAGCAGTCTGTCCTTCCCATTGCCAGCAACGCTTGTAGCTGGGCTTGTCGTGCTGAAATCAGGTCGTCGATCGCGGAAGACGATCATGCAGTCAATACCGGTATCTTGAGCCCTCTTCTTCGCCCACTCCTCGATGATGATCCTCGACTTTCGCTCTCCCCAGCTGTGAGCCTGCCAGCCCACCCCCACGCCGAGACCTCCTTCATTGACTTCCGACGGATTCCAATCCCTCTCATCCCCTTTTACGCGCGGTTCCGGACGAGGATAGACGAGCAGCTTTTTGTCGTAATGCAGTAAGTAGGCCTGGTACAATATTCTAAGGGTTGTGAGGAGCAGCGCGACCGGATACCGCAGGATTGTCCGAATGATCGCCAGGGTATTGCCGGGAGCGAGAGGTATTGAGTGCTGAGATGAGCTGGATGCAAGGAGGGCTTGAAGTTTCGCTTCTCGGGTAGGAGTGAGAACGCGGAGGAATACTTTGACGTTGGGGGTTGTATTGGGGACAACGAAAGGGTCGACGATATCGAGACGGTAGTAGCCGTTACGAGAGTTAAAAGGGGAAACGTGGAAAGAACGGGGAAAGGTCCACGCGAGGTCGTACCTGGTGTGCAACCATGTCAGCGGAGTCCCGCTCGAAGCGCGAGGGATACCGCCGCTCACCCTGGCTTTGGATCATGTTGGAGATCGGATCCGATCTTCAGGACGTAAGCATGTCTGTGCCAAGTAAGCTCGTCAAAATCGGTGGCTTTTGTATCACTGGACTGAACCCACTTCTCTCCAAAGGTGTTGTGGACCTCCAAGATGACACAGATCAACTCCGCACAATCCTCGCCATGAACCTTTCCATAGTGATACCAGACGGACAACGGGTTGATCCCCTCGAACCCCATGAAACTCGGCATCGTCACCAGCCATACCTTTCCGATCTCCTCACTTTTCATCCCTTGGGCGTCCAATAGCCTCTCTAGCTTCTCCCGGAGTGACAGTTTGCCTGACTCTAGGTATCCATCGCTTCGTAACCCAAGGACCTTCGTGATCGGTCGTCCACCATAGCTGAAGATACGCCCGGGAAGGTCGAGACTTCCATCCTCTAACGAATCGATATCAACACCGACGTAGAGGAGTGGGTAAGAGAAAGCATGTCGAGCCGTAGTGGGCAGGAGACGAGCATGAGTGGTGTAGGCGGGTATCAGACATGAATGGAGTGAGTCGGCGGAGACGGCTTTTCGAGATCGTTTGTTTTGGAAAGTCAAGAAGAGTCCAGCCGTGAAAATACTCAGACTGAGGGAGACGAAAAAGCTCGTCATGGCATATTGTACGCTTTCCCAGGTTGAGTGAGGATAGTCGAAGCCGTCCCTCGGCTTTGGGCTCGGCTCATCGGTCACGTGGTCTTTGTACTTGTGGGCATAGAGAGAAGGTTGTGGTGGCTTTGTCTGTCTTGCTAAACGGGATGTAAGCTGGAAGAGCACTATGACTGACTCCTGTTCCCCACGAATCAGTACCTTCCTCCCACTTCCGCCTCGTGGCTTGACGTTTCCTCCACCGGAGTATCATCAACCGGTCCTGATAACCACCTACTCCCACTTGCCCGACCGGTCAATCCAGCACGATGACACTTCAATGGCTTATTACCGCCAAGCACCGCTCGGTGTTGACCTGAATCATGGCTTCGAGAGACGTTCGGAGAGAGATGAGAATGTCGATGAGCATCTGGATGGGCTCTGTGAGGCTTTGATGGAGAATGAGAAGAAGGGGAGGAAAGGGGAACGAAGGGGTGGGATCATCACTTGGCGAGGGATGATTACCAGGTGAGCTGCACCGAACCACCTGCGATGCGTGCAGGAGCTGATGGGAAATGAAGGATCATGACGGCTCCCTTCGAAGATCGAGAAGGATGGGAAATGACCGCTCTAGCTCTTGACGGATCAGTCTATATCGAACTGCACGACCCGCCGGACATCCGCGCCAAAAGGTCAAACCTACTGCTCGCAGGTGCCAACCTAGGCTGATACTAGTTGTAGACGGAAAGAACAGTCATCATGGGCATGGCAGTCGTACATGGGGTACGCCTTTGAAGGTTTCTCGACAGCTTCTGCAGAAGGCGCGGAGAAGCGGGATGAGGATCCGGAGGGATGGTCTGGCGATGTCAACACGAATGTCCAGGTGGGTCAGTCCTCCTGAGTGAAGGACTCCGCTGAGCGGAGATTATAGTGGTGCAAGTCAGTCACCCGTTGCAAACTCCACGAGCCAGCCTGATAATCATGATTAGCGTGGTCCGTTCGTCCATCGGCGATATCCCCCTCTGTCTCGGAGGTGAGGTCGATTGTGTCAAAGGTATTTCTCTAGAATAAATATCCTCACGATGTGTGTCCTCATTGTCACGACAGCCAAAATCGGAGATCCACATCCTGGTCTCGAGGGATGTATGGAGCTAAAGACAAACAAGATTATCGAAAACGAGAAGCAAGAGGCCATCTTACACAAGTGGGTGGAATTGCTTGCCATGCTCGCTTTGCTGACCATCTTATAGGAAGATGCTCAAGCACTGGGCTCAGAGCTGGCTTCTCGGCGTGCCTGTCAGTTTACGCATGTGTTCGGATGAGCTTCATACTGACCTGTATCGCGACCACAGACCATCGAAGTCGGTTTCCGAGACGACGCGGGCATCCTCAAATCTCAGCAATCTTTCGAAACCCTTTCGATACCTCGGTTGTAAGTGATCTGCATGCATGAGAGAACCGTTGCTCATCGTCCTCAGCATCGCCTCCGTACCTCATCCACCCTGGCATCCATCTCCAGCTCACCACTTCCTGTACTCGGTCCTGAATCTCGTTGTCAAGCACGTTCTGCCCTCCGATCCGACACCTAGGGATGGTATTGCAGATGACCAACGGCTACCCCCCGCTGTGGTATGGAGGTTCAGCTTTATCCCTCGACGGGGATGCGAGCTTTATCGGGCCACTCAAGTGGATAGGGTAGATGAACGATGGGGAGGGGTCCTCAAGGAGAAGTATGTGCGGTGGAAGATGGGCCAACGATGAGGGACGGGGGGACGAAACCAACTCATCGATCCTTCTCCCTTTGTGGCTCCTCACACCACAAGCTGTCACGCGTCACACACCGTGACCAAAAGGAGGCTTTGTAATGTGGCGGCGCAGTTCTTGTTTCGTTACAGCTGCAGGACATCGATGCTCATAATCTGTGAGTATCGCATCGAAAAGCCAACCTTGGCACAGGCGAGACAATCAGACGAATCCTTACGAGCTAGTCCCACCAAACGGTATCTGCACGAGGTTCAAGGGGTGTTATCTATCATTACCGCAAGGGAAAGGACCGTTCTTGCGATGCCGCCACTTTTCGGAGGCATTGAAGGTGGTCCAGGAGCGTCAGTCGCGGCAGCTACCACGTCGGCGCCTGCAAGCACCACGCCCGAGGCTACATCTACCACGACCACTAGTTCAACAACGGCCCCCGAGACGACATCGACCGCATCCTCAGAAACCGCCACCGGAGCAACAACGACTACAGGTTCTGCCAGCCCTGATTCGACGAATGGCGTCCTGGATACTGGGAAAGCCGTGGCCGATACATGCCATCAACAAGGATCGGCAGCATGCAAAAACGTGATCATGCAAAATCCTTGGTCGATCGCTGTCATCTGTCAGTCCCTTCCCTTGCATTGTGACGATCTCGAGCTGACATTACGCCGAGCTAGTCGTCGGGTCATTGCTGCTAATCTGGATCTTGTATTTTTGCATCAAGAAATATAGAGCGAATAAGGCGAAAGCAAAAAAAAGAAAGCGAGATTTTGCGTTGAAAGAAGCGGCATTGCAGACCTCGAAATAGCGATCGGCTGTCGACGAAACAAGAGATATCGACGGGACCGGATATTGGAGATAGATCGCAGGGTCATGTATTACTGTCTATGAGGTTCTTTCGACCCCTTGCGAAAACCCAATGGTTCTGACCCTTTCCTCTCGCCCGCAAATGTGCAATCCAGGCTAGGCGATGGTTGTAATTGATGGTCGCCTCGTTGTGCCGAAAAGTTCGCTCCTCTCTTGTAACGATGTTCATTTCTTCGCAATGCTGGGGAAATGATTCACGAGGCCCGACGACCTCGTCGAGTTGTCCCCTTTCCCACTGCATTTCTCAGGAAGGCGGATGACGCCGCCTAGAATTGACATGATAATATCAGTCTTTGACTCTGTCATCCCGGGCGATCCCAGTCATAGTACAGCAATACACTCTCAACTCTGACTCGCTTGATTGAGAAAGGCGCTCTCGAGGAGCTCATTACTTCCACTAGCGGCTACCGCCGGATTAGAGCTCGACAACTTGAGTCCTTCCTCTACCCACCCATTTTAGGGCCGAGATTGCCGTCCAGATGGATACGAACGGCGTCACTTCAGAGCGAAAGGAGAATGGACATGGGAAACCCCTCTTGAATGGGACGAAACATGCCGAGAAGCTTCATGAGGGTTACTTCCTGAGTGATAAGGCGAAAGTCGCCGAGGCCGATGGGAGTCAGTACAGCGTCTTCTTTCCATTTTCAGTGATCGCTGACGGATTCATTCGCAGTCCGAGGGCTCTTGGTACATGAAACACCTGCGGTCATATCTTTCGTAAGTCGATATAGTGATATACAAGGTGTGTTTGCTCATCGTCATGTGATAGCTGTGAGCTTCTCAACCCGATCCTCGACTCTGTCGAAGGTGTCGTGCTGAGCTATGCTACACCCTGTAGCGCCGGCAAACCCAACCCAACCACCTTCCCCATCGAATCCATCACCCTAAATCTCAAACCCCCTCTGAATTCAGCACCGGGCTCATCCCCTATCCCCACATCCATCACCATCGATGGTCCCGAACTATCGACCGCACTCCAATATGGTCCAACTCCAGGCCTGATCAAGCTCCGAGGATGGCTGGAAGACCTGCAAGTGAGGGTTCATAAGCGGGAGAAGGCGGATTGGACTGTTAGTATGGGTACTGGAAGTCAGGATTTGATGTATAAGGTGAGCTGAGATATCATTCGCGAGGTTCAAGCTCATAGAGATCAAGGGCTTCTATGCGGTGCTGAATCCTGGAGATCCGGTGTTGCTCGAGACACCACTTTATGCCGGGGTGATGCCCCCTCTTCGAAACCTTGAAGCCGAAATGATCGGTTAGTCCCCTTCTCCGCTTGATTCGATCTCGTATTGATGGCGAAGAACAGAGGTCGATGTCGACGAGCAAGGTCTTTCAGCGGTCAACATAGATCGGATCATGTCAACTTGGCCGGCAAATCAGAAACGGCCAAAAGTGATCTAGTCAGTAATGAACCTCCCTGGAGGAGTGGGATACAGCTGATAGGCGTAGCTCTTGCCCAACCGGTTGTAATCCCTCCGGGTGTTCCGCTTCGAGGCAGAGGAAGCTCGATGTGCTTCAGATGTGCAAGAAGTATGGACTGATGATCTTCGAGGGTGAGTCAAGGCTTTCCGCTGTCACTCACGACCGTGCAGCAGCATGATCATACAAAGCTGATTACCTGGTTCAACAGACGATCCCTATTGTGAGAGCTTGCATGTGCTCTGTAGGATCGACTTACTGTAGCGTAGACTTCCTCACCCAAGCTCTTATACCTAGTTACTTTGAGCTTGAGACCGAGGTCTTCCCAGAGGGGGGCCATGTAGTTCGGTACGATTCGTTCTCGAAACTGCTAGCAGGAGGTCTCCGGCTGGTAAGCTGGTTTACTTACCTCTACTGACTGCTACTTGAGTTGATTCGTTTTTAAGGGGTATGTGACTGGACCGAAAGATATCGTGCATGCGATAGATGTCATTACCTCCGGTATGTGCCGGAATTGCGCTCCCGTCCCCCGATGTTGACGGGAACATAGGTACCAATCTTCATACCTCATCCGTCTCGCAAGGCGTGGCGTATCGTCTCCTGACCCATTGTGCGTTCTGACCCCTTCCATAGTCCGATCGCTTGGGCTAATGGGGGACCAGGGGGCCAGGACGGCTTCCTCGAGCACTCATCACACGTGGCAGACTTCTACGCCTACCGCCGCAACATCTTCGAAGCTATAGTACACAAACACCTCGACGGACTCGCGACATGGGTCAGTCCTGTCGCAGGGATGTTCTTATGGGTCGACCTATCCCCAGCAGGAGTCACGGACAGCTTCGACCTCATAAGGAAGCAGGCATTAGCGAAGGGCGTTCTCGCCGTTCCAGGCGTCGCGTGAGTGTATTTTCTAAGAGCGACACGGGTCTGAGGGCTGTCATAGGTTCTTCCCGAACGGACGGAAGAGCTCTCATGTTAGACTTTCATTCTCGCTGGTCGACTTAGAGAAGGTTGCGGAGATCGGGATCAGTAGGCTGGCCGGAGCGATTCGAGACTGGCGTAGGACAGCTTTGCTGGAGTGACGTACTCATCCGTTGCTTCTAAACTTCTTCATAGATTACACAGCACGGCGATCCTGACTTATCGGTACCTAGAGGTCCTATTGCATGCAATCATTCTTTACCCAAAAAAGCTTTGAAGCGGTGAAGAACTGCCACTTTGATGATTCTCGGAAATATGCCACTGCCATTTGTTTTTGGATCGTCTGTCTCGCTTCTACCCCGGCTTTGATTCCAGAAACGGTGGAGGGCGTCCCACCTGACACAGCCGACTTCTCGCATGGACCCTCAACAAACTCCTGTACCTGTACATCATGTTGATAACCGAAGACCTCCCTCAACTCCGCCGGCAGTGGGAACTAATCCCGTTAGTCAACGAATAGCGAATCCAGGCTCTTCTTCTGCCTTTTCCTCCTCAAACGCCCCTCTTCCTTTTACTTCGTCTAGACCTCTGCCAGCAGGAAGCGTCACTACCCCTCAGGTTTCTCATAATGCTCTCGCCAGCTCTTCCACCCACTCACGACCTAGCCCCACTGGGACCTCGCATATTGATCCCCTTACACGAGAGGCAAACCTTCGAAAGCGAAGATGGGCGACTATTGGGTATGGCGCGGAGGAAGTGGACAGCATGGAGAGGACAGCGACATCGTGCGTTTCTCACTCCTCTGTACATAGATGAGGTGATCTGGAGAAAATGGAGGCGCTGATCGTGGCGCAGTCTACACCTCGCCCTGCTGCAAGATCAACAATCCACCCTCTTCCCCTCTCCACCTACAGCTTTCACCTCCTTCCCTGATGTCGTCGATCGATTATTACCGTATCATATCTGGCAGATACATGATGAGGAACTGGAGGGGCAAGGGAAGGGAAAGAAGAGGGAAGCGAAAGGTGAGTCGTCATACTCCTAATAGCAGTTTATGCTGTCGAGAGTAAAGGTGAGACTCGCTAGAAGCTGACGAGAGCAGAGATGAGTGATGCGGCAAACATGGTGAAGCGGATCCACCGTGTCCAGGAAAGGTTTGCGAAAGTCCGACGTCGAGAAGGCGAAGTGAGTCCGCTGCTGATACTACTTACCACTGACTTCCCGTACATGAAAGAGGTCATGGCTGACGTAGCGGATCATAGCTTCCTTCCGACTTCCCATCCCTGATCTCACTCATGCATCACTCAACCGCGGCGGAGCGAGACGAGATATCCACTCTTCAGCAATCACTTAAATCCGCTCGAGCGGAATATGATGCGATGGAGTCCGCTCAAAAGGCTCGTGAGAGGGTCAAAGCGGAAGAAGCGGCGAGATTGGCGAAAGAAAAAGCTGCATCAGCTCCTCCCCCTCCGGTCATATCATCGACCCCAAAGAACGCTACCGCTTCCACACCTGCTACGCCTAGCTCCAGTTTCGCTGAGCGGGGCAAACCTCGAGGTCGACCGCGCGGACGGGGACGAGCTGGACTACGCGAAACAGTCCTTACTCACACGCCTGGGGGAAAGGGATCTTCGAATGCACCGAATGTTAGCCCTGCATCGGAGGCGTCAGAGCTTTCATCGACTCCAGGGACACCGCCTGCGACCGGCACAACGAGTAGTTCAGGGGATCCTCAGACTCCAGTTTCCATCAGCGTTGCAATGTAGGTCCTTTTGTCCGGGAACCGATCCCACTGCTAACTCAATCCAGGACAATCATTCCTCAATTCGTCGCCCTCGGTATCCTCATCATTCCGGCAAATCCGGATGGGCCGAAAGCTCCCGCGTCTGTCATCAGGACAACCGAAGACAAGAAGAGTGCAGTTCTCTCGATGTGATTTTTCTTCACATGACTAAATGAACTAAGCTGAAAGTCGCTTCCTGTAGCGACCTGTCTGCTTGTAGTCAACCACAGCTACAAGGATTGGCGACGATTTTGAAGGTCTCTGCGAAGCCGGGGACGGCTACGCTTTCGACATCTGCTGGATCAGCAGATACGGCCATTGCGGTCGGCGCCGCAGACAAATCCATCTAAGAGGCGGAGAAGACCCAGCGCTGATGGTGACTGAAGAGGAGATCCGCGGCCAAGCGCCCCTCACACAGCGAGAAGGAGGGGGAAGAGAGGAAGAATCCACCTAGCATTGCATCTCAACTTACATGACTTTCCCATGCATATCAAACTATGAGCCTATGCTCGATATATTCTTTCGTGAACTCGCTACTCCCTGTACGATCTCAGGCTATACTCTTAGTCTACACCAGACCTACTACGGTTTAAGTGAACTTTACCGATATTTCTTGGAGAGCTACGGGATCCCTCCGACGGGCCGCGTTTCCCACGTGGCTCCCTCCCTCCCGGACCCCTTTTTCCTTTTTCCGCGTCCAAATATCAGATGCCGCAGCTCCATTATTATACTGGACACAATCCACAGCATAACTCAGCGACGCGATACCTAAAAGCCCTCGCCCATCCAAACCCTGTCATGTCCAAATCTACCCCCTTTGCACCTACACCTATCGGTTCTCGACCCTCCACTCCCCCCGTTGGGAGCGATAAAGATCAAGATAGGGAGAGGTTAATGATGGGTTCTTTGGGTGCGGATCGCCCTAGGGACATTCCGAAACTTGATACTGCCCCGGTCTCGAGTAGAGATCAAGGTGTGTATATCCATTCTCCATTCCTCCGTTCGCTCGCTAGTTGTGTATTGATGGGCATGGGAGATAGTCTTGCCTATCATGTCATATTGCGCGGCTAGTATCATGATGACCGTTGTCAACAAAGTGGGTTTCCCTTACACCCACACATATACGACCAGACCGTGTGGTTTGGCTTTGAAAGCTGATGAGGATTCAGTATGTGGTTTCGGGTCGGAACTTTACCATGACCTTCCTTTTGCTCGCTATACAGAGCACGGTTTGTGTTTTGGGTGTATGGGGAGTGAAACGTGCGGGCATCATCACTTGTACGTCCCCTCTCAATCCATCAAGTGCTGCTCAGGGCTGATAGTGGTTTTCTCGGGCAGTCCGTGACTTCGATATGAACGATGCAAAGGCTTGGTGGCCCATCTCGACGTTGCTCGTAGCTGTCATTTATACCGGATCAAAATCTCTTGTCAGTCTCTTGTCTTTTGAGTCTCGTATGAGCTGACGGGATGTATTAGCAATTCCTTTCCATCCCTGTCTACACGTACATCTCTCTCATACTGAGTGATCAGCAGCTGACCGAGACCTTGCAGGATCTTCAAGAACCTCACTATCATCCTGATAGCTTATGGCGAGGTATTCATGTTCAACGGAATCGTCACCGGTCTCACCCTTTGCGCCTTCGCCCTCATGGTGAGTCATCCATATCTTCAAGGGTTGCAAAAGAAGCTTCGCTGACATGCATCAGGTCGGCTCATCCATCGTCGCCGCTTGGGCGGACATCTCCTCCGCTTTTACAAGATCACCGGTCCTTGACCACCAAACAACCGGACTTGAGCTAGCAGCCTTAGCACCTACGATAGGAGGTATTAAGGCTGGATATGTCTGGATGGGGATGAATTGCCTCGTTTCGGCTGCGTATGTGCGTGCTGCATGATTTCGGATGCCGCCCGCAGCTAGGCAGGATGACATGGCATAGAACAGCTAATCGCTAAATTCACACTCACAGGTCCTGTTCATGCGGAAACGCATAAAAATCACCGGTTTCAAAGATTGGGACTCGATGTTCTACAATAACCTACTCTCCATCCCTATCCTCGTCGTCTTCTCCGTTCTCATCGAAGACTGGGGTACTCAAAGTCTTGCCCTCAACTTGTTCGCCCGTTCCTCACACCCGAGCTGAAACGAGCTGATCAGAACGTCACGTTCAGCCCCGCATCAAACCGTGTCATCCTCCTTTCCGCTATCGCTTTCTCCGGCGCAGCAGCTGTCTTCATCTCCTACTCCACAGCATGGTGTGTCCGAGTTTGCGGATCGACGACGTACTCCATGGTCGGTGCGCTCAACAAGCTACCCGTCGCCACGAGTGGGATGTTATTTTTCGGAGACCCAGCCTCGTTGGGGAATGTCACTGCGATCGGAGTTGGTGGACTCGCGGGGATGGTCTATACTGTTGCTAAGACGAATCAGGCCAAGGTGGATGCTGCGAATCGAGCGAGAGCGGCAGGCGGGAAGCCGTGAGGGGAGGAGAGTGGAATGGGAGCTTCTTCATGACACATAGGTTTTGACCCGAGGTATTTAGGCATTTTGATCAAGCACGGACGGGATGCATAGACTTTACGACTTTTGTGACTATATCCGTCCTGCTCCTTTCATTCCAGTCTTGTCGGTCCCTCGGGTATGCGGTTGAGTCGACTTTACGAAGGGGGAGCACCGGCACCACGACCAACACCGCCGAAGCGCTAGTCTCCATTAGCTCCATTAGTCATCCAATCCGTAAACTACTCACCGGCCTGTACTCAGCTCCCGCACCCTCCTTACTCTCCCCAGCATCCTCCCTCCTCCTATACTCCCTATCACCCCTCGGTGCCCTATAAGCTCCATCCCCACCACCCCTCCCACCACCACCACCCCGATCCCCACCACCACCACCACCATAGCCAGCCGGCCTTCCCGCAGGCCTAGCAGGCTTCATATGCGTCTGAGGAACAATCTCCCCAGGAAGATGTAACCATTCCCTGAGGTACGCCAGTCCTTCATCGGTGAGAGTGTAGTAATACCATTGCCAAGAGAATTGGGTCTTGACGTATCCTTTCGAAGTGAGGGATTGCATCGATTTGATCACCTCGAGATTCCGGACGGTTGGGATGTCTGGGTGGGTTGGGCGATTGAAATCTTTCGGAGCCACGAGGACTCCTTCTTTGAAGAGTGATTCGTAAATCTGAGGGAGTTGTCAAGGTCACAAGCTATACAACTGGAAAGAAGGGGAGGGTTAGGGGAGGGAGAGAGACTGACTGTACGACGGTTCTGCTTGGAAATGAGCATTTTGGCGAATTGATGTGGGTGGGGTAAGGCAAGGTGAAATAGACTGGGAAGGGGTGTGCTTGGATGCCGCTGACTGGAGGTGTCTCATCAGCCTGATTACCCTCGACACTGGGAAGCAGGGGAAGTATGGGAAGTGAGCTCACCTTCGGCCTGGGTTAGTGAGACGATGAAGACCGGTTGATCAGCAGCCGATCTTTGATGGTCTCAGCGGTACTCACGATTTCTTCTGGGTTTGCAGAAGAGCAGAGGAGAAATAATTAGGGGGTCGGCTCGAATTGTGGACCGGAGGGGAGGGAGCGGTTTCGAGGGGTATTCCGCGAAATAAAGCCGAGAGTGGCGGTTTCATATATCTCTGAGGTCGCCTATGACATAGGAATCACTTATTCTTGCTTCCGCTCGATGTAGGTTTGGATCAATGCGAAGTTTACACTGCGTATGGACCCAGAATCACTGCATGGAGGTTTTCATAGCCTCAAATGTTGTATTCAGGTCAACACTGACGCTCGCCAAAAAGATTCAGTGATCGATTGATCAGCGTCAGATAACATTTCAGCTTTCTAAATACCGCCGCCCGACCACTGTGGTCCTGCTACGATTCTCGTTTCCCCCCACCCTCCCCCCCCTCCTCACTCGCTTCGCCCCTAAAGGAGGTGATCAAAGACGTTTAAAGCGGGAAACCCTGTAGAAGCTACTGTATCTTTTGGCCAGGCCGCGAGAACGATGAACACGTGGCGAACCGACGCGTCGAACTTTGCTTTCGTCCCTGATTTCCCTGTTTCGCAGCGGGTGGGAAAAGCAAAGGCAGAGTGTACTATGATGCAGCCCACAGGCTGGTCCGCAAATCACTAGCCAAGAAGTTGTGTAGTTCACTGCAATCACTCATCATCAATCATCAAATTGTATCTACACAAAACACAATCGCAATCATACAGATCTTCAGGAACCATCCATCTTCCCAGGCTCGATCGTGATGGCTCCGAGGTACCCATTTGCTCGATCGAATCCCTCAGCTGTCGCCTCTTCCTCGACTTCAATCACTCTTGCCAATGGCAGCAGCCGACCCATCGTCGTCTCCGCTTCCGGTGTCGCCCCGAACTCCCCTGCAGCTGGCTTGTCAGCGGATTCCCCTTCCACCCTCCGAGCACGAATCCCTTCACCCAGAATCCACTCCGGTGTCGCCGATACCTTCCAGAATGATACCTCTTCCTACCCTTCCCCTTCCGTGGTATTGTACAAGGACAAAGGGAAGGGAAAGCGGAAGAAGACGAAGTCGGAAGGTGGAAGCAAAGGTTGGATGAGGGTGGAGACTGAGTCGCCTAGTAAAGGGCTGGAGATCCCTCGTTACGATTCGAGAGGGTATCCGACGAGGGATAGACCGCCTGATCCGAAGCTTTCCCCGGAAAGCACGAAATCAACACCTTTCTCAAACGGGTTGAGACCCAGTACGAGTCGAGATTCCCTCGTTTCGGACGTATCGTCAACAGGCGCAGGTGTCGACGGAGATCCAGGACGGTTCCTCTCACCTGAACGACCATCATCCTACTACGCTCCAATAGATGGGGCATCCCCTTCCGCACTCTACCCTCCAACCATGTCTTACGCCCTCTCCGCACCCAGCTATTCCCCTTACGAAACGAATCCAGCACGGATGGTCGATCCTAGCCCGATACCCAGCATGTATGGCGATTCGAGGGTATCTTTGCATAGCATCAAATCGGAGGATAGTTTGACGCATTTCACGAAGTATGACTCATTGAGAGATATGTACCCTGCTTTCAGTATATCGAGTAAGGGAGGGAAGCGACATATTGGTGATATGGTGGGTTGCCTATGTCGAGCAAGTTGCGTAAGGGAGATGACTGATGAGTTGTAGTTCTCCCTCCCGGCAGATCCGACTACATGGTCATACCTCGGTCCAGAGGCGGATGACGACTTTCATGACCCCGACGTCAAGCCTCGTCGACAGGTGTGGCCAATCTTAGCCTATTATTGATGTTTCGACTGATATGTATTTGCAGACCCGCTTCCTTAACGCTCTGTTCACAGTCCGCGGAGCATCCAACCTCGGCTGCCTCGTCCTCCTCTTCCTCATCCTCGTCATCCTCTTCGCCGGTTACCCGATCCTCTCCTCGTACCTCAATAAATCCTTCTCTACCCTAGGCGCTTACAACCTTGGCGGCATCAATTCCACCGGACAAATACCGAATATCGGTCCTTTCCAACTGATCGATAAGGATACACCTTCCGATGCTTACACGATCAACTCGATGGAGACTGGCGATAGTTGGGAACTAATCTTTTCCGACGAGTTCAATAACGATGGACGGAGTTTTTACGACGGTGATGATCCATATTGGCAAGCTGAGGATCTACATTACTGGCAGACGAATAATTTGGAATGGTACGATCCTCGATCGATAACCACGAAGGATGGGAAATTGGTGATAACCTTGGATAATATCAAGACGAATGGGTTGAATTATCAAGGAGGGATGATGACCACTTGGAATCGGTTTTGCTTCACTGGTGGGTATGTTGAGGCTTCGGTCTCTTTACCTGGGACGAGTACGGTTTATGGGTTGTGGCCCGCTATTTGGGCTATGGGGAATTTGGGCAGGGCGGGTTATGGAGGGACGCTGGATGGGATGTGGCCTTATACTTACGATTCGTGTGATGTCGGGACTTTGCCGAACCAAACGCTCAACGGTTCGTGAAGTCCTCTCCCCTTTCTCGAGAATGAAAAAGCTGATGGCTCCAAAAGGCCAGCCCGAGATAGCCACGACAGAAGGAGATGCCTACTACAATTATGCCTTATCCTACCTCCCCGGTCAGAGATTATCGGCTTGTACCTGTACGAATGACCAGACGCATCCCGGTCCGACCTTGTCGAATGGGTCGTTTGTTGGACGGGGTGCACCTGAGATTGACATGTTTGAGGCGGTGGCGAGTCAAGCCGGAACCTCCTTGAGTCTCGATGCTTATCGGATCGGGCCATGTAGGTCGACTCAACCACGTTGATCGGCGAGGTCAGCCAATCTGTACAATGGGCCCCTTTCAATCCTTCGTATAGCGTATGTATCGGGCACTTACTTGTGAGCTGAAGCTGACCGCAACTAGATCATCAACACGTCCACGACCGACTTCGCGATATACGATGATACCATTACTTCCATGAACGTTTATCAAGGTGACATACTTCATCTCCCTCTGTTAGCGGAATACTGATCTCGTTTAGGCGGAGTATATCAACAAGCGACGTCGGCCATCTCTAAAACAGATCACGTAAGTGCTCATACCGCTTAGTTGAGCAGAGCTAATGAGATCTCAGAACTGCTAGTATGTGCCGCACAAGTCTTAGGGTGAACACCGCTGAACGGTCATAGTACCGGTGACACAGGTTGTTTCTCAGCGTACGGGTTCGAATACTCTCCTGGACCGTGAGTATTCAGTTCCCATCTTCCCACTTAGCCAGTCAGCTGAGATATCCATCTGATAGGACGGGCTACATCTCGTGGCTGAATAATGGCAAAGAAGCATGGACTATCCGGGGACCAGGTAAGTCGCCACATTGGAGTATACAAAGCGCACGGACTAATGTTTTCTGTGATCGTAGCTATGGGACCTAACGCGGATGCGGGGGTTGGACAGAGGCTTGTATCAGAAGAACCGATGTATCTCATCGTCAACCTTGGGTTGTCGGAGAACTTTGGTGCAATCGAGTGGGTCTCACGCTTCCAATCTTTATTTCTCAGACTGATCACACCCCTAGTTATGACGGTTTGGCGAGTCTCTGGCCTGTCACGTAAGCCCTGTTAAGCGTATTTCGCATTCAACCTGAACGTAAAATGCAGCATGGAGGTGGATTACATCCGAGTCTATCGTATGTCTGAATCCTTCGTTTTGGGGTGATGCTGACGTGGGCGCAGAGGACCCAAATAATCGGAATATCGGGTGTGATCCCTCCGGTATGCCGACGGCGAAATACATTTCCTTGTAAGTCTCCTTCCTCGTCTGAGTGTGGCCTGTCTCACGAACCTTATCCAGGTATCCCGAAGCATATAGCGATCCCAACATCGTCAGTACAAGATTTTCTGGAGCTTGGGTATATAGCTAATTGATTGAAAAAAGACCGTCTTCAGCCAAATCTCAAACACAGTCAAACCGAAGAATTCGCTGGTCGATACCTGTTAGAAATATCATGACGTTTACGAAACGGACGGACACTCATTCGCATCTAAGGCATTCTCATCTCTGGCATAGCATCAATGCATCATGGTACTCATCGGTGCATCATTGTACTCATCGGTGCATCATGGTACTCATCGGTCATCGGGTATGATTATGCTGGGTATGGGCGAAGCTTGCTCAATAAGGATGAGGTCGAGCGTATTGTCTCATCTCTTTCCGTAATTTCCGATCGTGTGAATCTCGACTCCGCCCTCCGCCAAGAACAGGTCCATGTCGTGGTCCCTCATCTTCCTTCTCGTCGACATCCATATCGTCACCATCCTCTTCCTCCGACTCAGTCTCGATCTCACTTTCCTCATCACTTTCATCGTCAGATTCTACATTCTCTCTCCCATCACCGCCATCATCGTCCATTTCCCGATCACCGACAACTAATCGAGGTAAACCCGCTAATGACCAACCGCAGAGTACACCGTCTTCAGAACCAGTATAAATCGCTTCGTTCTGCATGTCATGGTAAATTGATCGGACTACATCTGCGTGGCCTGGGGACGATGTCGTCTGGAAGAAGGCGGAAGGCTGGTATTGTGAAGTCGAAGCAGCAGGCTGATGAAGGAGTACGATATCCCCGCTGAGATATTGTTAGCTGGGTCGAGGGCGAGAAAGGGTGACCAACTCGTTCGTCCCGACTGCTGTCATTGGTCCTCCACGTTTGCCCACTCCAAGCGAAGGAACCACATCGATGAGATAATCGGACCTTACGCCACCAGTCTTTGACGTCTGTTCCTCCTCGGCAATTCGGACTGTTGATGGTACAATGCTGGCCAGGGTGAAGGTACGGAACTTGAATTCCTCGCTCGGATACTCCGTCTGCTCTTGCAGCTAGACGCCCTCATCAGCGCGACACGACAGGCCATGAGACGAGAGCTGTCCCCACCTCAAGTTCGTCCTCAATTCCCTTCCCTATTGTCCAAATAGCCAACCCATCCATATCACTCCTCGCCCAAACCTTCATCTTCCCCTCATGCAAGTAACTCCCAGCAGCAGCGACGCTCTGACCCCAATTCTCAGCGGCTTGTAGAGCTTCGTCCTCATCTGTCTCTTTCATATCGCTCAGCGCTACTAGGCCGTCAGTCGAGCTGCTCAGGAGTAAGCGGGAGGGAAGGGGTTTGGATGAGGAAGGCGGGAGGAAGGTGGATGTTGATGGGAGGAGAGAAAGATGGGTGATATCGTCGGAATGGGTTGAGGAATGGGTGTATGCGGGTTGTTTAGTATTTCGAGTGTCCCTGAAGGTATGTCAGCGTCGTGCGATGGAGCCAGGTCGACAGCCTACCAGAAGAGGATGTGAGCTTCGGAAGAGACTAATTCTGTACCCCCAATAACTAGGTTCTCCCGCTCTGACACCGCCAAAGCAAGGACAGGTAATGGTTTCCTGACGAAAGCTTGAGCTGATCAGTCACTAGGGGGCGAGGGCGAGGGAGTCCTGGACTGACCTTTGATCACCATCCCAGCTCTTCGTCTCCTCTCATCCCACCTAACAATATTGGCATCCTTCCCCGAAGTCCAAACAGCGCCCTCATCTGTGGCCACACTGGTGACGTGTCGAGCTTGACCACCTTTGAGTGAATCGACAGGTTGGAGGGATTGCGCATCTACTATGGTGATATCTGAAGAGGGATGGCGGAGGAAGAGGTGTGGTGATGTCGGAGAAGGTGTGATGCCCAGGATGTAAGACTTGTCCAGAAAGGAATAAAAGAGGGTAGCTTGGGTGGTGGGAGGTCGAGCGGACATACTGCGCGGCGCTTGTCGGTATGAAAGCTCAAAAGTCTTGATGTAATCGTCCAATCCCGTATATGAAGAAAGCAGGCAGCATCGAGGACATGCACTTCAACTTCCTCGGATAAATTGGGGTATATCGGAGAAGATAATCATATCAGCGGCGGCAGCAGTCAAACCTCCACCTTTACAGTCCCATCTAGCTTCTTCCCGCTCGAACCACCCAAATAATGTCATTATATCACCCTAGGCCTCGACAGATCCGCTTACCATTCACCGTACCTCGTCCAGGCACTTCTCAACCGCAAGCTAGAACATGCGGAATGTCCGTGAGCTGTTTCTTCACATGGACTTTCCTGCTTATCCAGGTTGCGCTTCTAGATGTCGGAAAGCGGAGAGCAGGTATACTTGTCCAAGATGTAATGTCGCGTACTGCAGTTTGGACTGCTTCCGCGATGAGGTGAGGCTAACGGTCCCCCTCTGATGAATTCCGTTCATTTCGGTGGTCTGCCAGATACATAGCCAATGCTCCGAGCCGTTCTACCGGACAACAGTGCTCGACCAGATCGCTACAGATCCGAAAGCAGGGAAGGAGGAGAAGAAGAGCATGATGGAGATGCTTCGGCGATTCGAGGAAGCGCAAGCTGAGGGCAATGACGCTCTTGCCGAGCTGGATGACCAGGATGAGGAGGAGGATGAGTTGAGGGAGAAATTAGAGGGTGTTGAATTAGGTGTGTGTCTGCTCGCCTGACCTTCCCATATGCACTTGCTGCGAGCCTCGCTGCGAGTCTGGGGACTGACACCTACCTGTAGATCATCTCGACTCGAATGCCCTCTTCCACCTTCTACCTCAAGCACATCGGGATAAGTTCCTCGCGGCTATGCGAAATCCGGAATCGGACGAGGCAAAGGAGCTGGTGCAAAGAGCAACGGACGATGAGAAGAGGGATGCCGAGGACCTGAAGGCGCCAGTAGTCCTCCCTTGGTGGGAGACTCCGGATACCCTGGAGGAGGGTGAGGAGGAGAAAACTGCCTTGTGCCCGGAGATGGTGGAGGAGGCCGTCCTGGAGGGGATTAGACCTCCAAACGGGACAGGGGGGAAGCTAGCATTCAACGCCATCGCGATCTGGCGAGTCCCCATTTCTGCGATCAGTAACAATAATGACTCATATTATGATTAGCTTGGCATACCTTCATACCCTTCTCTCGCTCCGTCTCCCTTCTCTATCGCCATCACACCTGTCACATCAGGACGTCTCGGCCGGTGAAGTCAAACGGGAAATGGGAAGTTCAGTCACGTTTTTGATCGAGCCAACGTCGATCATCCGATACGGGTCAGCACGAGAAGCATGGGGCGGTATATGGGAAGCAATTGGGAAGGAGGTGGTACGTCCATCGCACACTCAACGCTCTTCTCTGACCGACGCTGCAGAATGTTCCGCCCTCTACTGGCATCCTCGTCCGGCTTCTCGATCAGACTGCGAATCTCTTGCATCCACCTATCCTCGCAACGGAAGATCCCAAAATCATGCTGGTGCTTTCAGATCTGTACCACTTATTTGCTGTCCCGAAAGTGGGACCAGCCTCGAAGAAGCTTTTGTTTTACATTGCTGCGCTGAGACAGTTGAGGCGGGAGGATTGGCTGAAACTTGAAACGGAGACTCGGAGGGAAGTGAAAAGGCTGCGGGAGGAAACCCTCCAGGATGAGGACGTAGAAGACCGAATAGCCTTATCCATTTGAAAGAGGGTCGGGTTGGAGGAGGGGGGAAAGGGAGGAGGTGGGGATAAGGAGGGCAATGCAGGACCGGGAGGAGGTTGGAGGGGTAGGGATCAGTGTAGAAGGGGGAGAGGGTAGCCTCCTCGACAATTTGCGGAACCACAAAGAATCATCTTCCTCCAGCACTCGACACCGTCTCCCATCCTCTGCTTCTCGAATGGAGGCGGAGGTGGAGGAGAGGAGGAGAAGAAGAGGGGAGGAGGGAGGCAAGGGGAAGAGGGGCCGCGCAGATGAGGGGCTAGGAGGAGGGAGAAGCGCGGGAAGCCGATAAAAGGAGAAAGAGAAGAGGGGAAAGGTGGGAGGAAGAGGAGGGGTGAAGCCACGGAGGAACGTCCGCCTCAAACCCCT
>JAABUH010000153.1_pt1 | contig 104793 bp, 124 predicted proteins | sample 5559121 | NCBI WGS metagenome assembly JAABUH01 (sample SAMN10711871, study PRJNA513364) | rock metagenome | isolation source: Antarctica rocks | place: Antarctica: Victoria Land, Battleship Promontory nord | collected 2015-12-28
GCGATATCTACAGATATGTATAGCGAATAGGTTCGAGGTCGTTTCGGAGGGATATCCCGCATGTATGATCAAAGACTATGCATATGAGTGAATCTATGGGAGACTGTGCGAGTGGTCCTAAATGGGAAAGGGCTCTACAAAATGTGAGCGTGAAAAATGTGCAGCTGACCCATGCTATGTTATTGCTTCATACCTCTCTCCTCTCTTCATCCAGCATCTTCCTTCCAAATGTCTCTACATCGCTCCAAACCGGTTGGATTCATGTGGCCGGTCTTCGTTCCCTCTGTCCCTCACCCGTTCGTCATCTCCCCTCCAGCTCAGTCCCTCCACCCATTCCTCCTATGATCACCTCCTCTCCAGCTTGATCCCTCCACCCCATCCTACTCAGGTTATCTCCTCCCCAGCTCAATCTCTCCACTCAATGCCACCCGGGTCATCTCCTCTCCACCTCAGTCCCCGATAATCGACTGATAATACATGTCAACCCATCGCTACACGCCGTGAAGATCCCTTGGACGGGTATGAATTCCTGTCCAGGCATCGAACGTTCCGCTTCATCCGTCCCTTGAGGGTAAAGCTCGCCATGGGGAGGACGGTCAGGTATCTGGGCGATCAGTCCACAGCAGAGTTGAGGAAAGGACGGATCGGTCACGATAAGAGAGCAGGTGTATGATTAAACATAGAGTTGCTGTACCGTGGAATGTAAGTGAATGTACGAGTAAAGGTAAGAAAAAGAAGAACGACAGATCAGTACGTAACTGTTTGCGCATGGACGGACGGCCCACTTTCAACACGCTAAATTGCGTATACCCATGTCCACCCGATCTCCCTTCGCTGTAAACAACGGGAGTCCACTGTCTCGCAGCCTCGATATAATGTCTCACCAGAGGTCGGTCAGACGGTCCAATGATCGAATAGAAAGGTTGATTCCGTAACTGAACGCTACAGTCATCAGCTTATCAACTACTTCTTCGAGGTTGGAAGACGGGATCGAGGTAACGCACGGAGGAACCATTGATGATCACGTCGTTGCTGGCAAACATGACCCGACTTGTATCGGTGATTCGATCGATGAGGAAGAATGTCCGTGCTGAGAGGGGTGGGAGACTTTTGCGGGGTTCGACGGTGCGGTCCAAGGTGGGGGGATCTCGTGATGGAGGAGATTAGTTCGGGTTGGGAGGAATGGGTCGGGCTTCTCCAATGCTGCGCACAGGGCGGGTAGAGTAACATGATCGAGATGTCGAGGAAGCACGTTTAAGGTAAGGTAATGTCAAACGGGAAGGGAAAAGATGCATATACGCGAGAGAGGCAAGAGAGAAGAGAGAGAGACTTCCTCAGCGCTGCCAAGAAGCAGTACGATGAGCCCACCTGGATGACATATTGGCTATTTGTAGTGGGTATGATCTCGGTGATTTGTCTCGCCGTGAGAGCAGTTTCTATCTTCCCCCGTTAGCTCAATCAAAACAGCTTCGGGTCACGACGAACTCACGTATCGTTCTCGGCCCATGCTCGGCTCGACAGAAAATCCCAATGATCTTGTCATACACCAACGACCTGATCATCGACCCACTTCGTTCAGCCGTGTACTGGACTTTGAAGGCTGGTAGTCGAGATGGACTGACAGCGATACACAGCAAGCGACAAAGTATCCCTCCCTATGCAAACATCTCATATAAGTGACGTGCGCCGACCTTTCCTCGCTCAACGTCCGTCTCAATGACCCACTCTCAGCTAATTGAATGATAAAAGTGGGTCGAGAGAGAACCTACTCGTGGTTCTCGTGGATAAAACCGATCTCTTCGGGATGGAAGATGATCCAAGCGGATTTACCGAGTAGATCGAATGGCCCGTAGCCTAGGATATCTTGGATGGATTCGGAGATGTATTGGTAGATGATCTGGTGAGCCGAGCGCAGCGAGGCGGCGGTCGGGCGGGGAGCGAGGTGAGGAGGAGGGGTGGTGAGAGCGAAGCGGCATGCAACATCATAGTCATAGTCATGCATCGAATTCAGCGTGAGGAGGTGCGGAGCGCGCCTTGACCATGATCGGCACAGTAGCGTTGAGCAGCAGGAGGCATCAGTGACCATTCAATGACATGAGGATAGAAGAGAGAGTGTGGGATTGAGGAAAGAGGATGGACAAGATCAGCTCGACCATTTGAACCCGTAGTACCAACTCACCTCCGCCCCAGTCACCACGAAAACAGCGCTCAACCCCAAATCCTTTCCCACAGCAGTCCTTCTCTCCCAACTCGACATCGTCGTACTCGCACTCGTACTCGTACTCATACTCATCTTTTCCCTGGAGATCTCCCCACTATCTCGATGACAATACTGATCCGACAACATTGAAGTCTCCCATTCGCATTCATCAGATAATCAAAGCAAAAGGTGTTTGCTAGTTTCTTTTTCCGTGTATGACATTCTCCTTGGGATTTGATTGCGTGCTTACTTTGTGTCGATCAAGCCGCTTCAACTCTCCATGAAAACAAACGATTACGCGGAGGAGACACACGCTAATCCGCGGGAATCATCGCGTCGTCGGGCTGAGGATCACCGAGTATGGTACACATGCATGACCCCCCGATCGCCTTTCGACGTGGTATATGCAACATGTCATTCGCCTCCAGTCACAGGTGTATACAACTAAACCGATGAAAACGCCTTCCTACCGGTATATACAACAAACCCACTCCTTCTCATTCACCCACAAACCCACTCATACAGATGATATTCAACCCCGTGTTGCCTCGTTCCATCTCGTATCACGTCCGTATCGTTTCCGTATCTTGCAACCTTATCCTCCCCACCCTTTCGAGCTCTCCCCATCATGCATGGTAAACGTCCCTGGTAGCATGCTCAACCACCTGACTCATCTCCTTCTGCCCCAACTTCCTCTCGAGCTCCGCGATCCTAGCCAAAGCGATATCCATCACCCCTTCGAGTGCTTTGAGTCGGCTCATCGGGTGTGCAGCACAGTGCTCATCCGTCGTGGGTTTCTCTTTGATGTTTGCGTCGTGATCCCAGATCGTAATGGAGGGGTTGGTGATCGCCGGCATCGCCCCAGGGAAAGCGGTAGATCGTCGTGAGACGGGATCCGATCTCGGCACATTGGGAAAGCCGAACAGGTTGAACGACTGCTGCTGATCCTCCTTCGCCTGAGGCTGTGGCTGCGGCGCATAAGGGTAATTCCCCTTCCGACCCTTCCTCATATCCACCGCCATCACCTTCCCCTCCTCCTCCTTCTCCTTTTCCTTTTCCTTCGGAAACCAACTCCTCGCCCTGTCCACCTCATCAAATAGACCCGCCGCAACATCCCTCGGCTCCTGCTCCCCACAAGCTAAACCCGCAGCGAGATTACTGATCACATCCGGGTCGATCCCCGTATGCCGAAGATTGCCTGGGGAGTCACGCAACTCCGCGATAGTGGTTAAGTGAGCTGTACGTTCCGCGTTGAGTCCGTTCTCGAGGCGGGTGGCTCTTGCGCCACGCTTTTCGGCGAGTTCGAGGGCGATGTCCCGTTGACGGAGAATGTTGGAGATTTGGGATGCGGTGTATTGACGAGAGGGAGGCGGGGTGGTAATATTGTCGGACGGAGTGGGGGTTTTCGATCGAGCTGTAGGAGATTAGGAAGAGTGTCTGTACATAGTGGGACTTGGACTTACCATTGTGTAGAGCACGTTTGGCCTCCACATCAGCAACCAGCTCAGCCCTCATCACTACGATAGCCTCAGCCGTGGTTTCGGTCGCCACCGGCACTCGCTCGCTTTGCTCGCTGATGGTCGCCTTCGAATCCGTCTGGCCGGGCTCATCTACTAGTCCCATCAGTAGCCATACCATCTGCTATATGGAAAAGGCTCACACATTGCTTCCTTCGCCCTCGTACGCCACTCATCCAACATCTCCGTATCCTCCTCGATGGCCGTCCCATTACTCTGAATCGCCTTCTCGACCGCTTTGAGGGTCTCCTTCGCAGCAGTGACTTCTTTTCTGTTCAGCTGACGCGGTTTGACTAATCAAACGCATGAGCTGAATCACTAGCACATGAACGGGAGGAGAGAGGAGGAGAGGGAACATACATTCGATGCTACCGCCTACTTTCACCGAATCCTGGCTGGTACTCCTTTTATGCGTCGACTCTCCCGAAACCTCTACTCCACTCATCAGCCAGTAGCAACGAGTTGTAAAAATGGGAGACATACCTTCGCCAACCCGTTTCTGCGGAACAAGCACCTCCTCTCTCACTTTCACAGCATCCGCCGCATCCTTGCCGTATTCAGAGAGAGAAGTCAGAGCTCCCCAATCTTCATCATCACTACTAAATCCCGGACTCGTAACATTCGAGATAAGCTCTTCATCGCTCTTATCGCTTTTGTCGCTGTCAAAGTTGGCGGAAAGCTTCCGGAGGGCTTCACTGAATGGGACTGGAGTAGTGGATTTGATTTTGATTGGAGGCATTTTCAGCAGGGGTCGCCCAGTCAGGGAGACGATGCGGTGTTGATAGTGAAAGGAAGACGGAGTGCAGTCGGAACCGGGCAAAGGAGACGCTAGTCCGGGTCGAGTCGAGTGGCGGTTCGGTGCTTCGTTAGAAAGAAAGCTGGGGACCCCAGCTGAGTGCATTGTGCCGAATGGACTGGCTCATCATCTTCGTGTTGTGTACTTCCTGAGTGGCTTGGACGGGAGTACCTGGACAGGAAGCACGGAGTACTTTGGACGGACCTACGGAAAACATGGGAGCTACTAGCCAACTATTATCCCACTCTGTCAAATGAACATTCCGCTGTCATTCCCAGTATACTTACCCAGTCTAACGCCATACTCGCCTAGTTCAGTAAAGCTACCTAGTCAATCAGTACTAGGTCGATCCGCCTCTCGTCAGCCATCGTGACCACTACACTTCGCTTCCGTGGTTTATAGGAATCGCTCAGATCCGGAAAGGGTCGCAGCAATAAGATATACCTCAAGTTCCGCACCGTGATCTTTTGATACATCCTCAACCAACCCTTAAGATCTAGCTATAAGCCGGCGGACCCCCTTGTCCTCCAATCACAGGACTCGTCCGGAAATACCCCGGTGGTGCTTCCCCCATCGCTCCAGCTCCAACTCCAGCACCATCCCTACTGATCGCCACCCCACCCACCGCCTGCGCAGCTTCCGAAGCATCAAAGCTAGGCGGTGAATGTGCTGGCTGATGCTGAGTCAATGGCGGTAGGGCAGGTGACCTAAACCTCTGACGATGATTCCCAAAATCTGGTAATGCTGGGAGACTCGGTTCATCTATCCCCGGAGGCAAATCGTCCTGCCATCAGCGAGGTGTAGGGACAGGAGACGTACTTGTAGATCGATCACCCGTGTACCCTCGCCTAGACCTAGCTGCTCCATCAGGGCTAATCCGTTCATCCCGTGTATTGCGGAGGGAGCATCATCGCCTTCTTGTGGTGGGTCCATGGATCCTCCTACACCGAAAGAAACGGCGACAGGTGGTGGTTGTTCGGAGAAGGTTTCGTACCCATCGTACTGCAGATCCCACCATCAGTATTTTGAAAGCGGAACTTTTTACTAACTGGATTGAGGATCAACTTACCTCGACCCAGGTACCCAATTCCCCACCCAAACTCCCCCTCGGTCCAACCATCGTAGCCCGATCAAAAACCTCTCCTTCTGCATTATCTCCACCATCCCCATTCCCGAAATCAATCGGGACCAGCCTCTCTCTCGTCACAGTCTCACTCGGCAAAACCACCTCACCCATCCTCCTCACCTGCGCCTCCGACTCCAAGAAAGTCGGTAATCGACCTCCACTAGGTCCCGCACCACCTTGCCTTTCACCCTCACCTTCGAAAGGCGGAGGTAGGTCCTCTCCTGGCGTGTGAGTCTGTGGCCGGACTGTCCCGTCCGTGCCGACTGTATCTTGTCCTTTCAGTCGGTATGATTCTCTTGCAACCTCTTCGTCGGTCAAAAAACTATCCTCGGAGATCGCGGTCGAGTCGCCCTCGCCGAGGACTGGTTGTTGACCTCTTTGAGGGACGACTGTCCTCGGTTCCTTCCAGATCTTCGGCCGGACTGTCACTGGCTTCTCCAACACCCAGTCCGAGCCAGGACCATCGAAGCCGATGCTGACTCGAACGAAGAACTGGACATCATGGTATGGAGTCGAAATGGTTATCTCCCCCCATGGTTGGTCGGCTCCGGATCCGAGTTGGGTTGTTGGGATAGTGAACAGTACTCGAAGTGGTAGATGACGAGAGTTCATCCCTGGGTAGCGTAAGGACTTGCCTGAAGCGTATAGGAGGGTGAGATGTTGTCGATCTTCTACAGGAGATGAGGTGGATGACGAAGCTTCAGACGAAGTTGAGGGAGTGAGGATCCGTATCTTGCGGAATAGCTCGACTCGGACTCGTCGAAGAGGTCGAAGGGTCACAGCGGGGTTAGGCTGAGCGGACAGTCCAGCAACACCGGTCTTCTGTCGATCCATCGCACGGATCTCCACTCCTAACCTTAAGAGCGTTCCTAATCTCGGTCGTTCCGTATCGAGGAGCAGTCTAGCTCGAACACCATCCTTCTCCAATACCTCCTCGACCTCTGTGGGCGATTCTGGAGAGGTGATTAAGGTGTCCTGGGGTGTTCCTTCGACTTGGACTGTCTCTTCGTGCTTCTCACCGGAAAGAAGGAGGAGGTTCACGGTGAGAGACCATTTGATCTCCCCTCTTTTCGATGATGAGAGGTTCAACGTGCCGGGTAGAGGTGAGTCGGGTGGCATGGGGACGAAGAAACGGCTAGCGGTGGGGAAGGGGGCATCGCTTGTGGAAGAGGTAGATTCGGTTGAAGGGTAAAGTGTATGGTTTGGGAACTCGTATAGCTGGATTGAGGGGTGGTCGGGAAGCTCGTTCGTCAGATTGAGCTGTACCGATCTGCTATTCATCAGTTCTCATACTTCGATAGAACGACAAAGGTCCAGGTGAACGAAGGAACGCACAGGTTTCGAACACCTCGAGCTTGGCCTAAACCTTTCACGAACACCTCCCCTTGGACAGTTTGACCCGAGAAGAAGCTCGCTGCGTCTGGAAGGGGAGCTACGAGGATTTGGGGATGTGAGAGAGCATAGTTGGGAGGTGGAGGTCCGAGAAGTGACTTTGACATCGAGTGAAGAGGGTGAAGTGGATGTTTCTTACTCCGAGGGAAGCTTGAATCGTGGTTGCGCTCGACTTCAAACTGGTAATGCTCGGTAAGGGGACTACGGAGGCCGAAGGATCGCCTAAACCGTCGTAAGCTTGGCTAGTCCAATTGTCCTTCCGCTCAGGGATATCGTATTTATTTGTAGCATGATGATAAGAAGGTGATTAAACAAATCCAGTAACGGTGAGAGACGACAGATGATCCCCCAAAAGGTAGTCAAAGGAGTGTATTGCAGCGCAACCACCCAGAATATCGCGCGGGGTCTCCGGCGATAACCCCCGTGAATATCCGCTGGACATATACTGATACCGAGCAAAGCAAGACCAGGCATTCATCAGGTCATAGTATACAAGATTACTCCGGTATATCGCCTCTCCGCCATGTGAGGCATCATCCTCCCTTCTTGCCCCCTCCGATCATCCGCCCGTCCTCTCCTACCTGATCTTCTTGAGCCTCTCCGTATTCTTCATAACCGCAAACTCCAGATCCTCAGTCTTCCCAGTAACCCTCGTCAACCTTGAATTCTGTCCCGTAACCTCATCACCCATAGCCGTCGCAAGGTTCTTCAACCTCTTCGTGACCTCATAAGTCTCATCGAGATTCTCATCCAACTCATCCTCCAACTCATCGTCACTCGCAGTCGCTTCGAATTGATACCTAGCCCGAGCGTCTTTCTTCGCCTTCTGTTCGCCTGGGAGGGGCATACGGTCGGAAGCGGAGTATGTTGGGTTCGGGTTGGTAGCTCCGTTGAGACGACGACGGGTGTCGGACACGTCGTTCAGGGCCTTGGCTCGGTCTGCTCGTTCCATTCCGTGGCGTCCATTGATCTTGTCTTCTTCCGCTTGGCGCTTAGCGTCCTGCGACAGACTTAGCCTAGGTGGTATTGTATCCGAGCTTATACTCACCTTGTTCCATACCACCACAGGGCGGAAGATACTTCGGTTGAGCTGCTTTAACTCGCCAGCCTTATCCTCAGCGCGTTGGTTGTTCGCCTTGGCCATATCAAGGTATCGCTCAGAGTTGGCGATCCGCTCTACATTTCACCTCTCAGTCATTCCCTCTGCAAATAGAGAAAGGTGGAGCATACCCGACTGATCCGCAAGCTTCGCCACAGTTCCCCTCGCACTCTCCTCAGCCTCCCTAGCCAACCTCAACGCGTTCCTAACCACGTGATCAGCTCTTACAATCCACAAGAGCTTGTTTTGCAGTTTGGGAGATCAAAAGAGACAGAAGAAGCTCACCTAGTCGAAGCCAAGGAATCTTGCTTCAAACCCCTCATCTCCTGCTTAATCCCTTCAACCTCCTCATCCTCATCGTAATCCTCCTCCATCTCCCTTCCCTCATAACCAAACTTTCTCTCAGACTGAGGTTTCTCAGGTGCTTTGAACCCTGCGAAAAGTTCGTCACGAGCCGCGTCGGAGGGGTTAGATTTCTTGGCGTATGGATTTTCGCCTAGTCCGCCAGCCTTTTCGTTGGCCGCTGCGTATGGATCACCACCACCGGTTGGAGTGGGTTTTGAGCGGGCGTATGGGTCGCTGGAGCCGGAGTTGGCGTAGCGACTTGAAGAAGGAGCGGAGGCGTAGGGGTCTGGTTTGGGTTCGGAGGAGGATGGAGTCGGAGCGACAGGCGGGATTAGGGGGGCGTTATCTTTGTTACGCTTGAAGAAGGAGGACATGGCGAGCCGAAAGAGTGGCTTGGCTGTCAGAGGGGGAGATCGAGGTTGATAGTCTAGTCGGTCGGGAAGTCTCGCAGCCGATGACTGAAAAAGCTCAGCAGGTCAGCACAATGGTCCGTCCAGATGGAGGCAGTCAGGAAGCGGTCAACGAGGTTGGAGGACTCACCGAGACGCCTTAAAGGGGCTAGTACAATGGAGCTAAACAAGTATCGTCCGGTGGTTGACAAATGGATTGTGTACAGATCGACTGTGAGTGAGGACGACTATGTCGGGATCGCGCACGGCAAGAACGGTGGGTATCGAAGACAATCAGAGAGATAACAAGTCCACCTAGGAATGGAGTTTTCGGTCAGGTGACGAAACGTCATCCGTCAAAGGCTAGGCCTGCACGTATGACTCCACGCCTTACTGCTTGCCTAATGCGGGAACCTCTCACTCAATCATTTGCATCATACTATGAACATATACAGTACCTTTACATATAGTTAAACTCCGACTATTATAAAGCTCAGCTTTGACATCATCCCTTCCCGGAACCCCTCACCGCCATCGTGGCAGACCGGATCTGCTTCCGCTCGATTGTTGCCTTCCCGAATTGCTCATGATTTCGCTGTATAAATGGACAAGTCGATAACATCCGACCAGAACACCATGGACGGCGGTCTCCCCTACGACGGTACACCACCATCAGAATCTACCCCTTCTCCAAGTCGAGAACCATCAGCTCTCGATCGACCACTCTCTGATCACCCGCTCGATCCTCCTGTACCTGAACATGTGAAATCTCTAATGGGTAGGATGAGCCGGGGGAAAGTGTACCTACTCGAGGAGAGTACGGGGATCATCCCTGCCGATGGTGAGAATCGGTTACGAGGTGATCCGGCATGTCATGTCTGTTTCTCCTGTATATTGCTGAGACAAAAGAACAGCGGATTGCGGCACTGGTTGAGATGCTGGATGAGCAAGACCCTACTTCATGGCTCAGTACGTCCACTTCAGCATGATGAGATAAAGAGTTGATGAAGAATACAGTCGCCGCTTCTGAAGGCGCTCCTTCGCCTATACGACCAAATGTGCTGTTCATCCGAAGCGAGATCATAAAGCACCTCTCGACGGCCAAGGTGTTTACTTATGCTACATCCCTCGGAGCGGGCGTAATGGGTAGGTCTCAAACCGTCCAATCTACCCCAAATACCCCTACTGTCTCTTATCGGCATGGAACCCAATCTTCGCCATCGATTGCGTTACTTTTAAAGTCCGAGTGTCGGACAGCTGAGCGGGGCTAACGCCCCGCCCCGCCCCTCCCCTAGGCATCGAATGGCTAAACGACAAAACACTCCACCTCCTTTTCCCAACCCCTTCTTCCGCACTCATAGCCCTTTCCCTCCTCTCAAAAGCAGGTTTCGACCCTTCCGAAGGCGATGACCCCTTACTCGAACGAGCAGCACATTCCGTACCAATCTCCTTACTCCCCATGGCTGAACTCGAATTCGAACCGGGCGATAGTCTAGCTGGATCTGAGCTTATTCCCGATACATCTTCATCAAATGGAGAGGGCGTACGTCGGAAAGGACGTGGGACTTTTGGTGGAGGCGGAGGGACTGGATCTGGGAGGTTTGCTTTGGAACCTCTCGCTTCGAGTAGTGCTGGGGTCGGATTTGAGTTGGCGGGAGGTGTTGATCCGAATGCAAGGATTGCGGTGAGGTATGCTACTGAGACGGATAGTGATTTGAGGAAAGAGGCGAAGCAGAGTGAGTGGTATAAGCGACATGGAAGGAGAGCTGGGAAGGAAGTGGCCACTGCGCCGAGGTCGACGAGGAGGGAGGAGAGGGAAGATGTCGTGGTCAGCTTCGAAGGGAGGGGTAGTGGGGAAGGGAGGGAGTTTGCCAAGAGGATTGGAAAGGAGAGGAGGGCTGGTTCTCATCCGTATGCCAGAGGGGGGAGGAAGAGTGAGAGGGAGTTGGATAGGGAGTTGGATGGGATGAGGGGAGGGTTCGGGGTAGGGAATGGGGCTGAGAACGGAATGGATATTGATGTAAATGGTATGGTCGGTGAGGGACGAGGGGGAGGGAGGAGACGGAATGTAAGAGGGAGGGAAAGTAGGGGAAAGGAGGACCTTGATCGAGGTGAGATCCATGAATGGGATGGTCGCGAGGGAGCTGATGCAGAGTAGAGCTGGATGATTTGTTTGCGGCCAGGACAGAAGCGACATGATGTGTATGGCTTATATAGCCTACTGTATATCCGCGCAGCCTACTGTATATCAACGCAGTCGCAGCAAAGACGTCGAGGCTCCAACAGTAATTCAGTCAAGCGGATTAACCTTCCGAGGTCCTGTACGTTAATGAACGCAGCCGCTGGAACGAGGGTCGTAGCCTGCGTAGATTACAGCGGAAGGTCACGGGCTGTTTCTATTAGACGCAAAGAGCCGGATCTTCCCCTTGTGATGTGGTAAAAGGTTAAGGCTTGGAACAGTCAATCCAAATTGGGTGCACTCCTGCTCTAAGACAGATGCCACCCGCCACGAATCGCCGATTTGCTTCCGTCCAGCCAACGAGCGAGAGCTTCAGCTGCGTTTTGGTACAATTGTTCTCAGCTTTACATTTCGAACCACTCCTAGTCAGTCCCCATGTCCCTCCTCCGTCGTCTCCCCTTACCTTGGACTATCCTGCCCCTCTCGCTCTCACGGACATACGCCTACACCCCAACCCCATCCCCACCAGTCCCCCACCTTCAACCCGATTCCTCCTCCCCCGAAGGCCTCCAACAATCGCCAAACGTCCCTTCCACATGGTCAACCTCTCAAAACCCCAAACCTCACGCTTACGATAACGCTCGATTCGAACAGATCGATCTGACGTTGCAGCCTAATGCGCCGGCTGCTATGGGGATGAGTAAATTGGATCCGGTTAGGTTGGTTCTTGGTAGGAGGGCGACTTGTGACGGAGGTGAGTCGATCTTACTTCCAGCAGGAGGATGGACTATGCCGGATAGGGTGGAGGTTGATGAAGAATAGGTGGAGGACCTTTGGGACATCCGAAGGTATTCATCAACCTTGTACGTCCTTATTCTCATGGACGATCAACGCTGAAGTTAGGGTGTGTTAGGATAAACCAGGTGAGTATCATCGGTAATACTATCCGTCCACTTGCACCGGTCGGGACAGAAAATGCTTTCCTGCATGGTAGCCCCGAGTGGAGCTGACGATCAACGTTCGAAGGACCGAAATCATGTGGATACTGGTACGTCGTGCTAGACATGTTCGCGATTTGGCGCTCATGTACGGACTGCAGTGGGATCAAGTTCGAGCAGGGACATCAGGATCATTAGATGCCAGCGAAGAGATAACCATTACCATCATCTCTCGGTCGAGTATGCGAACATAAAATTTACCACGCGAGCTCTGACAGAGGGGAGGCTTCGAGCTCGAGCTATGGGCAAGGCGTTTCAGCCTCGGATGCATCACTTCGACCAAGCTCGTTCTTTCAACAGCGAACCGGTATTGAGGACCTCTCTACAGCATCCCAATATGGAGACTTTGCTTGACTCTGAGTATTGGATAAAGGACCGTTTAAAGCGACAATCCCCTTCTTACACTCACAATCTCGTTTCCCCACGGATCAAGTAGCGAAAAGCCAGTCAGATCGCTCGTGACTCAAACGTTGCTCTGCGCAGACGCCCGTTTGCTTACCGGGGTGAAGCGTTAACATCGGTGAACCACTTGAACTCCAATGGATTCCTCCTGTCCGCGGGGATCATAGACTATCGGTTAGTATCCTGTTATTACTGCATAATCTCCGAAGGATTTCCGAATCAACTGAAAAACAACGCTGACCGCAAGCCCGAGCAATCCTTCGCCTCTACCCTATCCTCCAGCCGAATACCCCGTAAAGCCTCATACAGCACTGACAATCCCACCATGATCGATCCCTTTCTTCTCCTCGAGATTTTCGATCTCCATGCCCGGTTGACCATCGGTATGATGTCCCTTGGGTACTGCCGCTCCATGGATCTGAGCGTTTCCAACTTCCTCGACATGGATGACCTTCTCCACTTCGTAGTTTGTCTCTCGAGTGTGGTAGAGGACGTAGAAGCAGAGTGGGAGTGAGACGAGGAGCATCGCCCATGAGACCAGGTGTTCGGTCAAATACTTGGTCTACGCGAGGCACCATGAGAAAGGTACGTGACAGATGAAGAGAGGGACACACCTTGACGGCATCCATACCGAAGGATACGGCTGCACCGGCTGATTGGACACCTTTGTAGTAACCGGCCAGACGGGCGAGTTTGAAAGGGTCGTTTGACATCGCGGACATGGTATAGTATGCCAAGCCCTGGTACGACGCATCCGCGATGTAGTCTGCTCAGCGTTAGTTTACCGACTAATATAGAACGAGAAGGTCCAGCGCTCACAAGCCATGAGGAGGATAATAGGGCCGACCGCAGCACCAACAGTCCAATCCCATTTGTCGTGCACAGTATCACGAGTGAACTTGACTTGGAAACCTAGACCACCAGCCCAGATGAGGATGTTGAGGAAGATGACGGCCCCACAACCGATGAACGATCGGGTTCGACGGGAGTAAGGTGTTCGGTCGAGCAGGAAACCGATGAAGATGGATCCGACGATTGAGCCGAGACCGGTGAGGAGTGAGACGAGAGCTCGAGTCCGGGCGTTGAAGAGATATACAACGATGGCTCCTTGGTACGAGTAGACTAGTAGTCACGTCAGCGTCCCAGCTGAGTCGATGGCGAGGGAATGCCGACAGTAGTTCGAGCTGAAGAACATCGGGCTGGGAGAGGTCAGCGGAAAAGACTGCGAAAGCCAGAAAGTAGCTCACAAGAGCGCGATCATTCGCCAATCCTTGAAGAGCTTGATGAATTGCCTGAACTCTTCCCTCGGACCAATAGCGCTTTGTAGCTCGACAAGGGTCCCATCGCCTCGAATCACGAGGTCTGCCAACGTCCGTCAATCCATGTTCTTTCTCCAAGTTGCAGGTTCGGTTACTCACGAGGCGGTAGGATGAGCCATGAAGATACGATCGAGGTGAGCATGATGATCATGAAGGCGAGGTAAACTCCTGTGGACACGCTGGGAAGAGTAGAGTTGGCCTCGATACCGAGAGCGATGGCTGCTCCGACGAGGGTACCCATCTGGAAGATGGTCCAGAAGAGGGAGAAGGAGCGACCTTTGTCTTTCTCGAGTGGGTAGGCCATCATGATGGCACCTTCCGCAGCCCAGAGCAGCGCCGCGGCTAAGCTCGAGTTTTAGCGAGGTCCGCTTGCGAGCGGCACGGCATGAACTCACTGATCCCGAGAAGGGCTCCGGCAAGGATGAGGAACCACTGTGTTCCGTTGACTTGATAGCACCACAGTGATCCGACTGAGGGAGCCTATGATCAGCTACTTGCCAAACACATATCTAAGGTGAGAAGGTCGCACTGTAGAGGGCATATCCGGTAGTTCCGATAGACAGCGTCAATCTCGGTCCGAGCACGTTCTACGTTACACAATTAGCACCCCCTCGACTTGACTCGATTCGTCACATACGTTAATACTACCCGCGAAGAATCCCGTGACGGCGAATAGTGCATAGAGAACCGCATTGGCGGTATCACTGAGTTGCGCATTCTCCGTACCACTGTTCTGCTTCAGCGAGTCGCCCTTTGAACCGGAGAAGAGGGAGTGATTTCACCCCGCACCGAGACCGCCGACGGCGGAGAACATCCCCACGGAACAGAAACATACGAAACCGACGAGGACGACTTGGGTCCATGGTGAGTTGTCTACCAAGGCAATCGATTAGCTTATCCGCAGCGAATTGGGCTGGGGAACGAGACGAGGGTGACGTACATCGTATACCGAATAATTCGATCCGAGCGAGCCTTGAACCGAAGTCAGACATGGCTTGTCAACTCAATACTTTTCCGAGTGTTTGACCTTGAAGTTATTGCGAGTAAAACACGAAGGAGTCCCGAACCCCGATTCGAAAAAGCGTCGGATGAAGATAGAAGGTTCCGACTGTCTCTTGAAAGATATAATCCCTCAAACCCTCGCCCGACCAGACGGGATAACTCGCTTATCACGATCATTATTCCTCGTGGGCAGCTCCACACAAAACCTACACGGACTCTTCGCCGTATGCCGTATAAGTGGGGTAGATACCCCCATGTGGTTAGGTCATCGGGAGAAGCGCCGTGGATCGAGGATTTGGAATTTAGCCGCTTTGTCCACTTCCGCCTTGCATTCGGTATCTCACACCGGGACCTCCTCTGAGTATTCTGGTGAAGTCCGCGAATATCGCGAACTCCCTTCACGGATTTAACGATTGAGATGAGGTGAAGGAACCCCTCAACCACGAGACTTGCCCCGCAGTGTAGATAGAAAGACAAGATGAGCGAGCTCGACATCCCTACGACTACCCGTCCAACCACCCTCCCTTCCTCCATTACCCATGGGACAGGCGCTACAGTTCCCCCATCGCAGAACAGCGCAGCACTGGAGGAGAAAGCCGCCGGTGGAGGTCTGGTCAATGGCCATGGAGCTGGGTACGATGGACAAGCTTCGGCTACCGGACATGCGAATGCGAATGGCAACAAGGTCAGGTGTGTGACGATGGCAGTTGTCGGAGCGGGTCAACGGGGCCAGGTGAGTACCAAAATCTTCGAGAGGAGTCCGGAGCTTTACGATTTCGACTAGGTGTATGCGAGCTATGCGTTGGAACATCCCGAGTTGGCCACGGTCGTGGCTGTCGCTGAGCCCCGAGGTCACCGGAGAAAAGTGATGAGTCGAGCACACTCGTCCGTCTATCGCCCTACTACCGTGAGCTATTAAAGCTGATGAAGGCCTGTATAGGATACCCGAGGACATGCAGTTTGCGGACTACAAAGATCTCCTAGCGAAAGGGAAAATCGCCGATGCCGTACTCATCTGCGTCTTGGTATGCCATCTTCTTGTTGTTGAAGTCGACATAAACGGAACAAGCTGATCTACACACGATCAGGATGACCTCCACGCACCATTGGTTACGGAATTCTCGAAGCAGGGTTACCACATCCTGTGCGAGAAACCGATGGCGACGAGTATCGCGGATTGCGTCAAGATGGTAAAGGAGGTAGAGACCGGCGGGAAGCGGGTCTTTGGCATCGGACATGGTTGGTTCCACTTGACGGATCGTCATTTCAATCTTCTGACGACTTCGCTCGCAGTGCTTCGATACAGTCCTTTCAACCGTGCAGTGAAGGCCGTGATCGACTCAGGCGCGCTTGGAGAGATCGTCAACATCCAGGTCAGTCATCCTTCTGGGCTAGTGACAAGCTGATGATAGGAGTAAGCATATAGAGGGTGTTGGAGACCAACATTTCGCTCACTCATTCGTCCGGGGCAATTGGCATAAAGAGGAAGAGACGAGTTTCGCTCTGATGACCAAATGCTGCCAGTGAGTCGGTCCAGCCATAGGCAATCTCCCTTTTCGGTCAACATTCCTCCCCACTCCGCCCGCGTCGTACCGGCATTCCCGTCTACAGTTGTTCCATAAATTAGTCGGAAGGCCCACTCGTCTCTCGCTTCCGTACTTCTTGTCTTGTCCATAGCTTAGGACCGTCTGCTCGTCGGTTCCGACCCCCACTGACGTCCGCAGCGATATCGACATCCTGTCATTCTACCTCTCCGGTCTAAAACCTTCTCGAGTCTCTTCCTTCGGCTCTATCCACCTCTTCAAACCATCCAAGAAACCAGTCGAAGCGGGTTCGGCCACGCGATGTCTCGATTGCACGTATGAGAAGGACTGCGTCTGGTCGGCGAAAAAAATCTATGTCGAGCCACTGTCTCACATCGAGGACCAAGAAAGGGTTTGTTTGTTTGCCTGGTATTACATACACAAGGGGGTGTATATCACTGACGAGAAGTAGTGGGCTAGACATGTCGTCGATGCGGATGTGCTGGATATCGAGAACGTGACGGAGGCTTTGAAGACGAGTCCGTATGGCCGGTGTGTATATGACGCAGGTAATGATGTCGTCGACCATCAGGTGAGTTTCGAGGCGGGATCTTGCAAGTGCTGAGGAGGTTCCATATTACAGGTGGTCAACATCGAGTACGATACGGGCGTCACGGCTAGCATGACCATGTCCGCATGTCAGTCATCCTCAGTTATAGCAGCCATTTGAGTTCTTGTCGCTGATTGGGTCGTGATCAGTTACCGAGGACATTTGCGATCGAGGAACTCGGATCCAAGGGACGAAAGGCGAATTGATCGGAGACATGCGAACTTTCGTTAGCTCTTCACCTTTCCTCTCCCCAAAGACTCAATATTTCGCTGAAGCTGATTCAGACCGTGTTTGACTTCCTGACCCGGACCAAGACGATGCACAACCCGCCCAACGAAGGTGGCGGACATGGCGGAGGTGATACCGGTCTGGCTCGGGCATTCGTTCGGGCAGTCGCGAAGGATGATCAGACTGTGCTGGGAGTCACACCCGAGGAAGTGCTCAACAGTCATCTGTTGGTGTTTGCTGGTGAACGTGCGAGGAAGGAGGGGAAGGTTATCGATTTCGAGGAGTTTAAAGAGGCTGCTCTTGCTGGAAAGGCTGGGAAAGCTTGAGAGGTCAGCAACTTCAATGAGTGAAAGAAGAGGTGATTGGACGAAAGGGATCCTTTGGGGGATTGATCAGTACGAGTTCATCGGAATGTGATGCAATGGTTTGATTAGGCTTAGATGCAGATTATTGTGTTAGTGTGGATTCCACAGAAAGTGCCACTTTTAGTCCCGCTCCACTCGTACTGCGTACTATTCAAAGGGCTTTATCTCCTCAAACACTATACGTCGTGTCTCGTGACTTTCCTTCCCGGTTTAGCATCCAGATCAACTTATTCTCTCTGTGTCATACATCGGGTGATGGAATGGAAGGCGAAGTTTTTGAAGGCGGACGAAGATCAATTCACGTCATAATCCTTCCGTTGATCAGCTTGAGGCATCAACTTTATCCCCGCTCCGGAATGACCGGCATCCACCTCGACTGACAATATCGACTACCTGACTCTACGGTCTACATTATCATATCTATCCTATACGAGCCAGTATCATCCGGACCCTCTCCCATCGAATCATCTCGCCATGTCCATCCCGTCCCGATCATCCCCTTCTATGCGTCATCCATCCCAATCCAACCTACAGATCCCTCTTCCAAATCTCCCTCAATACCCACCCGCACATTACCCTCCACCTCCTGCTCGAACGCAAAGCTATCCACATGGTGTCCCGATGAGCGAGATGCGATACGGCCATCCATTCGGAATGAATGACAATGGGAACGAGAACAATAGTACTTCCCATTCAGACGGGAATCGATACTTCCGTGTACCTTTGCGAGAAGAGGAACGTCCATCTCACTACCACCCAAGCCAGCCAGCATCAACCTCGGCGATAAACAACGGTCGCCCATCCGAGCCCCGATCACAAACGAAGAAACGTCCGCGACAATCGTCAGCTTCGCAGAATCCTTCTCACTCCCAATCCCCTCCTTCGCCCAAACTGGAGAACCCGCCAAGCGTGTTGGTCCGGGAGAAGAAACAGAAAGCTTGTGCGAATTGTCGAAGGGCGAAGTTGAAATGTATTGTTGAGAAGGGGTCGGATTGTGTGAGGTGTGAATCTAGGAAGGAGAAGTGCATCTTCTATCCGAGGAGTCATGTATGTCCCCAATTCCCCTTCATCTTCGTTCAATATCGTCTGATATGGTGTAGGATGAAGACTGGCAGCAAACCCTTACGGCGGACCTGTACTCCGGGATCAGTCACCTATCCCATCTGACTTCAGCTGTGCAGCATATCCTACACCACCTTACTGCCCTACATGTCATCCCGCCTTTCGAACATGGACTGCAGAGCTTCGAAGTACCGGACAGGGACATGACAGTCTTATCTGGCTGGGGTGCTGAGAAGACGCGAGACACACCCGGAGACGAGAAGAATCGTGGAAAGAGGAAGAACCGGGATGCCACCGAGGACGAGGGAGACGATGAGGAAAGGGAGGATCTTCATCCGCATCCCGGCCCGCCCGCTCAGTTCACCCATCCGACGATGCGACCTCACAGCTTGTCCGTCTCCGATGCATCGTGGCCACCACGGAACGGGATGCAGATCCCTCCTGATCCCCTTCACCATCGATTCTCCGAATCTCACCTTCCTCCGTTTAAACATTCTCATCCGGGGACGGTCCAGCTAACGCCGACGTCTGAGCTTGACGTATCGGGTCATCACACATTCTATCAGCCAGTTGTGATCATGGCGCCACCGAGCATTCCGACGATAATAAATCCAGCGGTGAACACCACACCCGGTTCGATACAGAATGTCACGCCAACGAGCCTTGTTCATTCGTCTCCAGCAGTCGAGACTGACGGGGCGGGGTACTCCGTCATTCCCTTACCGGACCCTCCTCTGTCCGGCAGTTTGACGGATGAAGGCGATGATAAGGAGGAACGTTTGGGCGAGGAGGATGGGCGAAGTTCGATCATCAGAAAACAGCTTGTCTCCGCTCGGGACGCGCGAATACTTGTCGATCAGTATGTCTTACCGACCACAATGTATAGCCTATGTGCTGATCGTTGTAGCTTCCACTCACACCTCTCCCCCTTCCTGTTCGGCTACCAACTCCAATTCGGACGCTTCCCCTACCTCCCTGACGGACCCAAAACAATGACACCCTTCATCCTAGCCGTCCTCTGTCTCGTATCCTCTGAACGTCTACTCCAGTTCTCAGATATGAAAGACGGATTCATCACCGAAGTCCTGAATATGATCGAATCTTCCCCTGCGGAATCTTGGTTGACATTCCAGACTGCTAATGCTAAGACGACGACGGTGGTGGTGACGGACGGATCGGGATTAGGATCGGGATCGGGGGAGGATGCATTGGATCCGGAGTTGGGGATTGGACCGGAGGAGATTGTTGGTGCGAGTATTTTGGCGACTTTTTGGAGCGGGTCACCGGCGCAGTGCAGGAATTTGGCGAGTTGTGCTTTTAGGTGGGCGAGGGGTTGGATCAACGTAAGTGTTTGAACTGGATCTCATGATCTTGATGCTGATTGTCGGAGATCCTTAGGTGCTGAGAGGACCTGATCGGTCGACTTTTGTTGAGGCGGCTGGGATCGTCCCACCGGAAAGACGGGCTAATGAGGATGATATGGCGAGGGTATGGTTGTTGTGCTACGTGAGTGACCGCAGCCCCTTGCTCGATCCCGCCGCCAAGATTGTTTGTGATACAAGCTGATACGACCTCGTTCCTTCTTCTCTTTATGAATCTTTTCCGTTTTTGGAAAACATTCCTTTCTGGATCTCTTTCCTTTCTGGATCTCTTTCCTTTCTGGATCTCTTTCCTTTCTGGATCTCTTTCCTTTCTGGATATCTTCCTACTCCGCTCCACTCTGCCCCTTCAGATTGTCGATGGAGGCTATTCAATCCAATGGGCTCTGTCCTTACCAACTTCCCGAGACCCACTACGCTGGTGTCAAGTCCTCGTCCCATCCTCTCCATCCCCATCAACACCCCAACCATCCGCACCTGACATTCTCCTAACATTCCACGCCCGGCTCATCAAAATCCTCCTCGACTGGATAACCCGTCGACAATCCCTTCCCTCCCTTTCTGCCCTGGAGCACAAACGACTCGCAGCGTCGTCCAACGCCCTTCTCGACCTTTGGAAGGACGAGCTTGATAGCCATACAGTCGATCGATGGTATACGAGGGAGATTGAGCTCTGGTGGCTGTATGCAAAGATGAGCGTGAATGCATTTCCTGTGAAGGAGCTTTGGGATCCGAGGGAGAGGAATGTCAGGTTGGCTAGTAGGACGATGTGTGTCGAGGCTGCTGTGAGGTTGTTGGAGAGGTGTACGGAGTGGCGTCCTAGGGAGGAATTGGTCAATCTACCGAATTGTTATTTCAATGTGAGTGGAGGGAGATGCGCCACTTTTGTGTTCCGATACGTGAGAGTTGGGGTCGAGCTGATGTGGTGTTGTTGGGCAGATGATGAACCTCGCTGGGGAAGCTGTGGCTCACGCGATCAAGGAGACTTTCCCGCATGAGATGGGGAGTCCGGGCTGTCCGATCACTCCGACAGATGGTCAGTGCCCACCGCCATTCCACATCTCAAAGGACAGATTGACTGAAATGAGCTGCAACTCAGTGCTTCCCTTGCTTCGGGATATCAGGGATATACTTTACGCTGGAAAGATGGACGAGAGACATATCTCATCGATGGTCGCTGGGGCTTTCAGGAATTACTGTAATGAGCTGGAGGTGCTTGGTGTATAGTCTATTAGAACTCATGGGCTATGCGGAAAGCTTGGTTGTGACTGAGGAGGTGCGGTGAGGAGGGTTTTGATCTATCATCTTCGGGAGGCGGTGGGTCGGGGTTTTGGGAAAGCTTCGAAGGCATTATCGGATGTATATGATCTGTATCTCTCCCGTTATCGGTCGAGAGGAGCCATTGTTGGCGGCGATACAAATGGAAGGCGATCGGCATGGTCGCAAAGGATATATAGTCACGGTCATCCGGTTGATCTGTCTGATTCCAGCAAGGATCCGATGAGGTATTTACTGAGAGCTGACGGTCATATAGCTGAAGTATGTCGGGACCGGACGGACCTTTCACATAAACGGTAACATACGCACGGACCGGGAACATCAACCTGCTCATTCAGGGCAAATATGCATTGCGTCTTTCATGAGCTACTTCCCAATCCAGTGGGCGTGTCGGTACTTTTGCTCCCTTCCTTAACACCTCAGAATCCAGTGCATACTCTCCTATCATACATCTATCGCTACATACCTTATGGAAGGCCTCTCGACACGTACATAGGTCATAGGTATAAGTCAGTCCTTAAACCTCACCCGCGATCTCTCCCTTGCTTTCTCACCCCAGTCAACATTCGGATATGTTTCCTGACTGTACCCGGCCGCCGTTCTCGAATGCTGCGGAACAGAACCCTGCGAATGATCGTCACCTGTTCCCCTCGTCCCTCTCGAATACCGTTCGGATCATCCCGAGTTCGCACATGACTCCCGCTCATACTTCTCGCCGTCCGATCTGTACGATCGTCTGCGTGATCAGTCTGGCCGAGGGTTTCATGATACGTAGGATGTTTCCTCCTCTCGGAAGATCCTCTTGAACCGGGCTGAGTGGTGAAGTCATATCTCCCTGAATGTCTCGGCCGATGATGGGATTCATCGTTTAGATCTCGCGCTGCGACCTTCCACATTCCCCCCACGTCGATCTACAAACTCGTGGATACTCAGCGACTCGTGTGTCAGCGCTTCGATGGGCACTTGAGTGGAAGGGTAAGAAAATACTGACAGGAGGGTCAAGCAGAACGTCGTGGCTGTGACGATCCTCTCTCGAGGGATCTTCTTCTTGAGCCTCGATGTCCAAGTAGGTTTGTCACAGTATGAGCGAGACATCTCGTGAGGGGGTGGTTAAATTAAGTGGCAAATGAGTCGATGAAGGATATGTCCTGAGAGGAAAGACGGTACTGAGGAAGCAGATAGGAATAGGAGCACTGGTTTATAGCAGTAAAGTCACCCGCTCTCCTTCTAGTGAGGATCTGCTCTTGGTTTCTGGACATTCCTATCGTCGACGTAGATCGTCAGACCAGGTCGAGAATCTAGCAGTTGGGTATCTGACACCCCTTTCGATCAATGACGTACGAGTACATCATCGCCTGACCTGCTTCGTCGTCCTTTGACTTCACCTCGTCGCAAAGAACGACTGAAGCATGACGTCAAGATTAGATGCATTGCTATTCCTTCCGTTGCCCATCTAACCCTCTATCCGATCCTCCATTAACCAATGATATCACAGTTCCATCCGGCTCCCTAAATGAATCTCCCGAATATCGTTCATCCCTCCAGACTTCAATCCCTCCAACCCACGTACTTTTCACCGTCCCATCCCAACCAAAGACACATAGATCCGCATCGTAATCGACTTTCAGTTGCCCTTTTGAGGTTGATATAGGTGGACCGAGGAGTTGTGCAGGGTTCAGGGTGGCGGTTAGAAGTGCTTCTGGGAGGGGGATGGATGTTGCTTGGGTGAGGTTTTGGAGGCATGTTGGGAGGGGAGAGCAGCTGTGGCGAGGGCGTTAGCGGGGCCAGCCATGTACCGTGTAGCTAGACGAAAACACAATGTTTGACATCGGTATACTCATACTGACCTTCCTGCCAGAGTGTTCGTCCCGTCAATGACGACTTTGTAACCCTCTTTTCGAAACTTCAGTCCAGGTCGCCAATAGTGGACCCCGTCTGGAAGATTCGGATCCATGATTGATTGTGCTAAGACACGCGAATCAGTCATGCTAATCGTCGATCCCTACGACCTATCTGACTAGGCTCGAACAGGTCGGACGAGAATACGTACCATCCGTGACTAATACACAACCCTCTTTACATGCTCCATAAGCTATCCGGACGGTATTCGGATGTGAATGGAGGTTATCAACTATGATGCCGTAGTATGGTCGTCTGGATGAATCGCCCAAGAGTCCGATGACTCCTGGATCGCGATGATGTATGGGAGGCATGGCGCTGAACGAGCGTTAGCATGCCAGTACAGATTTCAATTTCAACAAGTAAAATCGATAAAAGGAAGTTTGCGAGAAGAAAGGATGTCTCGAACTCTGGATTTGAGGGGACTTCGACAGCAGCTCACTCCCAAAGCGATGACGTAGGAGCAGGAGGACATGGGAGACATGTAAAATTTCTTTGGTAGAATCTTGATCAGGGAGTCGCTCACTTGAACAGATGCGTGATCATCCTAGCCCCTTTATCCATAGCCTCCATAGCAGTCTCCAAACTCGCATCGCTAAACTCCACATCAGCATAAATCTTCCCACCGTTTCACCCTGTGGAAACATTCTCACCTATGCCCTATACTGACCGTCACCCCTCTCCTCGTCAATTCCTCAACACAATCCATAACCCCCTCAACATCCGGGGCGAGCGTGACCATCTTCACCCCTTCTTGATCCAAACCCTCCTTCCCGTAAACCTTCTCGAAGGTCGCTATTGGAGGGTTTGAAGATGCTGTCATCAGGAGTGTTTGGGAATGTGCGCCTCTGCGGAGAGGATGGAGGAACGGTCCTTCGGCGTGGTAACCTAGGACGTTTGCCGCGCTGGTTGGGGATCGGGGTCGGAGTAATCGTAAGAGCTATCAGAAGGCAGCTTCAGGCCAAAGAGAAATCGTCTGTCAAGGGGAGGACAGACTTTCGAGTATAGCTCCTCCTTTTGAGTGATGATGGTCGGAACAAAACTCGTACATCCAGTCTCCACGATCCTCCTCGAAACCTTCTCAACACCCTCTCCATACCTTTTCTCTCCACCATCCTCATCACTCAGAGCCAGCTCAGAGAAATCAACACCGTATGCACCGTTTATCTGGACATCTATCAGGCCTGGAGAGAGAAGATTCCCAGCTAGATCTATCGTTCGGGTTGGGAGGAGGTGGGAGGTGTAGAAGTGGGACTGAGGGGAGATTATCTTGTGGGTTGTGGGGGAGATGTATAAGTCGGCTTGGGTGCACTGAGCGAGCATCAGAGGTGTTGACTGGCGTGTGACTGTCGAACGGCGGGGTTCCGGCTACGGTACAGACGGAAAGCTTGGGATGAGCGTCCGATGAGGAATGGACGTACAGTTCCGTCAGGAAGGGCGAGGTAACCATTCGTAAACCGGACCACATCGGACATGACGAAGAGAGATCGTCAAGTTACCAAAAGTTGACAGATGTATATCCTCCAAAGGATCCCCCTTTGATCGTTTGTCTGAGAATAGGTTGTGAGCTCTCTCCCCCCACCGAAAATCAATAGTCACAAAATAACGTCATCCCAAAGGAGGAGACCTCCCATAACACGTGGTTCCCCACTCTCCGGCAACGTCGCCGATCAACTGGGATTGGGGAGGGGGGTTTCCCCGCTTCGCCGCAAAAGTCGAATATCTCCGGATTTCCTGTTGCTTCGCAAGCTCTCAAAATTCTCGCTTAGGACTCTACCGGCAGTTACGGTGCCGTTGTGCATGGGGGAGTAAACATGGGGATTTGACACTCACGTTCTCTCATCTGTCCATAACCACACTCCTCCCCTTGTTTTGTCGGTTCGTCGGTCTCCTTTCGTCACCTGTGTATATCTGTGAATATCCCTTGACCCCTCCGGCCCGGCCCCTCTCCCTAAAAACCCATGATGAATGGTCAAAACCGGTTGGCGACACCGCCAGAGTTGACACCCCCTCTGGTGCTCTGCGCAGATGGAGGAGGATCGAAAGTATGCGTGGTGATACGATCGGCGGATGGCGTTGAGGTCCGTGGTACCGCTGGACCTTGTAACGTGTACGTGCATTCTCTTCCACGACTTCTCCATCACACTTCATCTCTTTTCCATGCGAATCCTCTTTGCTTCTCTGCCCAGCCTTGCGATAAAGTCCTTCACTCTAAGCGCCTCGCTAACCCCTCCCTAGCCAGAGCGTAGGCCACAACTCGGCCATCCAAGCAATCCTCATTGCAACCTATCGAGCACTCTCCCTCCTCCCCTCAACCCACCTGCCCTCAACCTTCACCCTCCCAACCCTTCCCGAATTAAGTTCAGCGTACTCCAAACCCGTACCAACCCGCTCGAATCACCCTTTCCCACACTTGGTGAACTTCCCCTCTTCGCCATACACCTCTCGACCTGGTTCTCCGACTGCCTCTCGGATTGGGCCTCTACCGGCTTTATCGAGTTCTCTGTTCCAATATGCTTGGCTTGCTCTTGCCGGAATTTCGACGCCGGGAGATAGTCTGGCTTTCATGCCCCATATCTTGAAGAACCTATGTATCTCGGAAGAACGGGTCAAGATCACCAACGGCAAGTCCTCCGTCCTCAGAGTATCGCCGCGTTTCGAAGTATCGCCGTAAAGAGCTGATCAGGTTTATGAAGATGTCAATCTCCTCGCTGCACCGGCATTGGACTTACCGGGTATCGATCACGTCGTCGCTGTCGTCTGTGGTACCGGCACTGTCGGACGGACGATCAAAGTTGGTCAGGCTCGAGGGGCTGCAGTCGGTGGATTACCTCTGGAGGATGTCGCTGTATCTCGAGGATGGGGATATATGTGAGCGTTCTGATTTCGTTTTCCGCTCTTCTCCTCCACCCTGCCTACTCTATCCATCTTTAACCTGCTCTATACAGCTTTCACCCGAAACTCGTCCATCCTCATCCTTTATACCCGTATCCGTGTCGCTCGGGCTGATCCCCTCGGCCCTCGCTTCTAGGCTATGCGACGAAGGTTCCGCCTTCTGGTTAGGTCGACTCGCGATCCGTTCCCTACTCCATCACTCCGATCGTCTCTCCTCCTCCCCAATCCACTCTAAATCCCCACCACCACTCCTCCCACTCCACCGTGACCTCCTCACCTACTTCGGGACATCCGATCCAATGGACATCATCGAACTTGTCTCACTTACCGGATCGTTCGTCGAAGGTCTAAGCATAGGCGAGGCAGTCGCCAAACGAAATGCGGCAGTAGCCGGTGCTGCTAGAGTGGTGTTTAGTTGGGCCTTTCCGGAAGATCGACAGGAAGTACCGCCCACCCCACCGGATAGTCCACACGACTCGATCGGATTCAACTTGGCTGCGTTATCTCGGAAAGAAGCTCTGACTTTATCGGAGAAGAGTATCATCCCACTCATCGAATTGACAATGTCACTCCTAGGTGATCAGAGCGTTGTCAGACCGGAACGTACTACCTTGGCTATGGGAGGTGGGTTGATGATGTCGAAGGGGTATAGGAGGTTGTTGGAGGAGGGATTACGTGGTGAGGGAGTTAGGTTTGCCGAGGAGAGGGTTGTGGCGGATGCTGCTGGGGTTGGGGCAAGGGGTTTGGCTGGAGTGGAGTTTGGAGCTTGAACGGGGTGGAGTTTGGAGCTTGAACGAGGTGGACTTTTTGGGGGTTATGAGTTGAAAATTGATGTATTTCACACGCGAACATGCACTAGAGTACCGTCAACTTTTACATACAGGTTCAGAACTGCTTGAGCAGGACGCCAATCAGCATGCCAAACCTCGGCGGTCTCAGGGGATCTGATTGAGAGCGCACGGAAAGAAAGCCATGGCGTCAACATACACATGAGCCTATTTGCAGGCACTCAGACCGCCGATCTGTATGTAGCTGACCCTCACTCCGTTCCCTAATATGTTGGAAGTTCAGGCTGTGCGCGTGCAGCCGCACATCTTCTACTACGCCTGGACGTCCCACTAGGGTCTCGGCGAAAGCGGCGACCAAAAACCACGACCCTGAAAGACAAGTCATTGGGAATTCGGTTTTCCGGTGACTAACTAGCCTCTGTCAAAGGAGATGTTATTTTTCGTCTGGAGTCATCCGTATACTCGTTGTTGACGAGTTGACTCTGTGCATAAAGCGTTCAAACCAGCCAATTTGACCCCTTCCCACTCTTAGTCTCGAGCAAACATTAAGCCAGCATGCGTCTCACCATCCGAGATACCAAGTCCGAGGTCGGAAACTACGTGAGTTTCCTCCTCATGCCCCCGAAATCAGACAGCTGACAACAATCGATTCCCAAATCCCCTTTGATGCTCGGCTTCGCAATCTTTTTCTCTGCCTTTTGGTTGTCATTCCTTGTCTATTTTCTCTGTCAACCCTCTCACCTCTCACCAATAACAAGTAGATTGGCGACTATGTCTCTAGACGGATCAATACCTTCCGTCCGAAACCTGGACACGAGCAATTCGTCCTAGGTCTACCTACTGGATCAAGTCCTTTACCTGTCTACAAGCGGCTAGTGGAGCTGTATGAGAAAGGGGAGGTCAGCTTCAAGGTGAGCCACGACGACTATCCACTTTCCACTCTGCTCGGTCCCCGCTGCTCAGTCTGATTTGAGCTGATTGGAATGGCAGAACGTCGTGACTTGTGAGCTTGAAACCTGGGAAACCCGGGGGCTTATCCATTAAAAGCTAATCGAGATGTTTCTCTCCAACGATAGTCAATATGGTCAGTCCTCTAGGTCCATCCTCATGGCCAGGATATCCTTGCTCACTCGCTCCGTTCGCGCTGCAGGACGAATACGTCGGTATCCCTCGGGATCACCCTGAATCTTACCACACTTTCATGTTCAAGAATTTCTTCTCACTCGTCGATATCAAGTGAGTCACAGCGAATGGTCAGGAATGAAGGCATGACTGACTTTCACTTTCTCCTACTCCTTGCCCCCTTTATCCTCCTCCCTCTACTGGCCTATCTGTCGCTCTCGTCTCGCTCAGCCCCAAAAACACACATATCCTAGATGGCGAAGCTGAGGACCTGTACAAGGAATGTGAGGATTATGAGAAGGCGATCAAGGAAACAGGCGGGATAGACCTCTTTCTTGGCGGGATCGGAGCGGGTGAGCTGGTTCCATACCAAAGTTGACAGCGATACTGATGGTGAGCAGATGGACATATCGCCTTCAACGAGGTGTGTAGCGTCAAGCTCTTGAAAAAGTCAAGCTGAAAGACAATGCCTTCCCCCCTGATAATCTGGTCCCCCTCTAATCGTCAAATCTCTACTCCCCTCTCCCCTGCTTCCCTTTCCCTCCATTCGACCCACCCCCCTCTCCGCCTCCCCTTCCCGTCCGTCCCCCGCCCCTCCCGGACCCCCCACGCTCGGTCGCTTCGCTCCCTCTCGCAGCCCGGCTCCTCCATCTCCTCTCGAACTCGAATCAAAACCCTAGCCTACGAAACAATCCTCGACAACTGTAGATTCTTCAACAACGACCTGGCCCTCGTCCCACGTATGGCTCTAACCGTCGGAGTTCAAACCGTCATGGATGCCAGAGAGGTCGTACTCGTCGTCACGGGACAGAATAAAGCTTTAGCTCTGAGTCAGATGATCGAGGGTGGGGTCAACCATATGGTCAGTGGGACATCACTCCTTCCATTTTGACCGCAAATCTAGCTATGCGGAGATACCTGGGTCCATTTCGTGGTGAGACTGACTGACTGGGCTTCTAGGTCACGGCAAGTGCATTGCAGATGCACCCCTGGGCTTTAGTAGTATGCGAGTGAGTCCTCACTACCTTCCAAACACCCTACAGCTTAGGCTGTCACTCGAGCTGCGGGGTGATGGGACTGATGAATATCGTTTCTAGTGAAGACGCAACGCTCGAACTCCGAGTGAAGACTGTGAAATACTTCAGATCGATCGAGAAGGTACAGGATGAGGTCGAGGCGAGGTATGGGAGCGTCGCTTCGGTCAGGTTGGGTCTTGGGAGGGCTAGTGCGGCGTAGCGTAACCGCATTCAGATCATCTACATGCAGCTTGGATCTTCTCGCTTCGTCACAGTTCTTAGCCATGAAGACGGGATTACGATCCATCATCCTCAGCTTGAAAGAAATTTCCTGAGTCTACAACAACACGGTGCGTCTGGCTATGAATGCACAGGATGATTGCATGGTAATGTACGGGGATGGCATGCTAATGTATGGGATGGCATGCTAGATTGCCAGATGGCTATGCACGCGAATCATGTAAGGATAGTACGTATGGTCACGAAGATGCCGGGGTACGACCATGCTTCCTAGACCGGAGTCACGCGTCATCGTTGAGATTGAGGATACGGATGAGTCCCCGCGACACTCGCAATACTCGCAAAAGGGGGTAACATCGTCGAACCACCATCCTGACCTTGTGCAGGGAGCTAAAAGCACCATCAGCTATTGATATACTTTTTCAGTCAACCCCGAACGGCACTCACCACCCTGAACATCGGATTGATCTCCCCATCCCCGTCGTCCTCGGTCTCATCAAAACTCCTAATAGCAGATAACATACTCCCACTCCTCCCCATCCCACCTCCATGCGCAACAGCCATCCCGACAGGATGTCCATAAGGACTGGTCGGTGCACTACCTTGTGCTTGAAGGGAGAAAGGCGATGAGGATGAAGCGAGGTTAGCGTGTGCGGTAAAGTCGTGAGCTAATCCGTCGAGGGAATGGTTTGAGCTTGATGTGAGTTTGGATGGGGAAGGTCGGAAGGAAGAGACGGATGGAGCGCGTCGTTTGAGTGGATCGATGGAGTGAGTATGTTCAGGCCAATCTTGTTGACCTCCTCGGCGTGGTCCGGGACTACAACAATCGGCCATCAGATCTAGCAGGTGGAGCGGATTGAAACGACTCACTCGCTATCGACCGTACCAATGGTAAGGACACTCCGACTCCTCAGACTATTCCGATCCGAAGCAGAATGATCATCCCCCTCAACAAACTTTCGGCTCTTATGTCTCCCTGCAGCATCATAAACCCTCTCCTGATGTTCCATCTCCGTCGCCGAAAGTACCGGCTGAGAATGACTATGTCCTGACTGACCAGAATACGCACTCCTGTGAGATTCCTGACTTCGGATCGATTGCGCACTGACACTACCCGGCATATTGGGGTATCCCCGTATATCCCGGGCAGTGCTTCGCTGATGCAATGATGTGGTCGACATTCCAGGCTGTTGAGGAACAGGAGCGGATGGTGTACTCGGTTTAGGTACCGCAGGACCGGCATTTAAAGTCCCACCAAATTCAATCTCGCTCTTTTCGTTGGCTTGCTGTCTTTCCGCCACAAGTCGATCTCGCTTCTGCAACACCGCACGAGACCTTTCTTTCTGAGCTCGTTCCGCCGCTTCTCGCTTAGCTTTCTCCAACTCTCGAGCAGCACGTTCAGCTTCCTTCTTCGCCTTCTTCGGGTCATCGAGCACAGCTGCAGGTGCTGTGATCGGTGCAGGATGTGTACCGCTCTGAGTCCGCTTGAGCGATGATGTCGAACCTTGATATCCGACTTCGTCGACCGGTGCAAGCGAGGTCACGCTCTTGTCTCCTCCGCCAAAGACACTGCTCAAACCCCACTTCTTCTTCTTCCCCGTAGTCACCTGAGCCAACTTATGGTTTACAGCTCCAGGAGTCGGCTCGATCGGAGGTGGCATAGGAACCTGCGCTTGACCGGGTACCCTAGGCGTAGTGTTCTCGTACACCTGGAGTTGCTGCTGTTGCTGCTGAACGTATGCCGAAACATGGGACTTCGCAAATCCAGCTCGTTGCCGTTCCGCCAGAAGGAGATTACTAACCGATAAGTTGAAGTTGGAAAGTGAGGGGTTCGGGGCAGAAGCGACTCCGGACCCCTCGAAGACAGACCCGTCGTACATGGTGGATTGAGCGTTCGAAACCCGTCGACCACCATCAACGACATGACGAGGAGTAGCCTGATTGCCGGTGATCCGATCCTCACCCATTTCGTAAACCGAGTAGCTCGCAACGGGGGAGGGAGGTAATCGGTGTCCATAACTTGACAAATCCTCTGTCGGCAGATCGAGCTCTCGAAGCTGATGGACCAGAGCTGACGCGCCTTCCGGCATCCGATGCATCGAATTGTGATGTGGAGGAGGGAAGAAGTTCCGAGAGAGGTGATCGGGAGTACGGACTGGCGGTGGGAGAGTCCGCATATCGCCGTTGGCGAAAGCAGGTCGTGTCTCCTGGTTTGAAAGACGGGGAGGAAGCTGTCGTGGTGGGACGTTCATATCGGGTTGTCTTACAGCAGCGCCAGGAGCAGGTTGACCCTGAGAGAACGGTATCCGGGGTAGAGGAGGGGTGCGCTGGAGATGTGGTAGGGTTTCATGGAAGTAAGGGTGTTCGACACACTGTGCCGAGGTCATCCGGTACTTGGGGTTATACCGTAGAAGATCGGCGATGCAGTCGACAAGGGATTGGGGAACTTTCTCGACGAACAATCCTCGGAAATGGACAGGTTTTCGCTGATCATCAGCGCTGTCTTTTCCCTGCGACTCACCTTCGGAAAGGAGAAGCCGACATTCTTTGCCAGCTTGATTCCAGAATGCCATGATCCACCTCCAATCGTCCGCCCTCGCTCATCCACACCATAGTCCGGACTAGGATCGCCAAGCGAATCGCATATCCGGTACACCTGATCGATCTCGCTCACTCCAGGAAACAAAGGTTTGAGGTTAAGCATCTCCGCCAGGATCGTCCCTAATGCCCACATATCCACCGGTGGACCGTACTCCGTCGATCGTAGCAAGACCTCTGGGGCACGATACCACCTCGTCGAGACGTATTCCGTATAAGGAGGTTTCGAATCCGTCGCTCTCGCCAAACCGAAATCCGCAAGTTTCACAATGACGGATACATCCTTCTCATACCTTTGGGTCTCCGTCCCATTAGGCGTCCTAGGTAAAGAAGATTCCGATCCACTCGTCGTCCCTCTCGCCGAGTTGATCTGTGCCAAAGCCGCAGCATTTAGGTAATCGGTCAATCCGGTGGTCGTGACAAGCAAGTTCTCCGGTTTCATATCTCGGTGAAAGTAGCCGTGTCGATGAATGTGGTAGAGGCCTGATGAGATCTGGTGGAAACAGCTTGCAATGAGCCCTGCTGCGAGAGGTCGTCCTCGTCGGGATTTGGTAAGTTGGTAGAGGTTTCCTTCCATGCACTCGAAGACGAAGTAGAGCTCATGGGATTTGGGTGAGATGAATGCGTCGTATAAGGGGATGATAGCGGGGTGTTGCGGTATCCGACGGAGAGACTGTTGTGCGAGCAAGGCGGGCGGGAGAAAGAGGGAGGATCAGAGCACCGCGCAAGAAGGAGGGAACCGTCAACGTTCAATGCATAATCTGGGGGAAAAGTCCACTCACCACTAACTCGCCCAACGTCTTCGCCTGCTTCCAACCCCCTTCCCAAACCCTCTTCATCCTCTTCAACGCAACCAACCTCTTCCCAGCCCATTCAGGTCTCGCTCCAGCCCCACACTGCATCACCGAGAGGAGTGTACCCGACCTCACAGGGGAATGCCAGTCACATAACCAGACTGTGCCGAAAGATCCATCACCAAGACATTTCAGCTCGCTATAGCTTCGTTCGCCAACTACGATTCCGCAGCGTACATTCGATGACGAAGAGGAAAGAAGCGGAAACCGTCACGTTAGCTTGATTCATCGTCCCGGAGATCTGTAAACGCACAAGGATCATCCACGCCTACTCTCCCATCTCCTTCATCAGCTACCATCATCCCCCTCACATCCCTTTCGATCCCATCCATCACCACTTGCTCCCCGTTTGACGCCGGTGTTCGTCGATAGGTTGACGGCCCAGCGATCGAAACAGGTGTTGGCGAGTAAGTGTGAGATGGCGAAGGAGAGTACTGGTTCTGGTTCTGCTTCGAAGGTGAAGGCGAGTATTGATGGTTGGATGGGGAAGGGGAGTAGTGATTATGTGTATGTGAAGGAGAAGGAGAGTACATGGGGTAATGGAAGGAAGAGCTATGGTTAAGTGGGTTGCCCGAGACTGGGGTAGGGAGGTAAGAAGCGTCGTTTGACGAGCTTGGAGTACCGAGTGAGATCGAGCTGACTCCTGCACCGTTTGGAAAGGTTGAGTGATAGGACATGCCGCCGGGGTTTTGCGAAGGCGTCAGGAAGGTGAGCATTCCGTTTCGAAGTGAAGAAAGTTTGAGATGATCGAAAGTCGGTGAATGACGTTTTGATGAAACGAGAGGTGGATTAATGATGGGAGGCTGGAAGGGTGTTGGGCAGAAGGACGACGCGTCTAGCGTGTTCTGTAATGTTTGATGATGGGGGAGGTAATGTTTGATGATGGGTCGATGAGGTTCGTGGATCGCAGGAGTCAATGAGATTGATGGATGAAGGTTTGAAACGCGTAGAATAAGCCTAAGAAAAGGGAAGGAAGGTCAGCGAAAGTGAATCAAAGTGCGAAGCGGTAGCAAAAAGAGGGGCATCTAGCAGGAAGAGGGGAATCAATCGTCGAGCTTCAAGCTCACCTTTTGACGGGTATGCAAACGAGCTCGATGGATCCAGTCCTCCCCGCCGGACTGTCCTAGTACACAAGATTCCAATTTACTGCGGCAAAGACTTGAATGCCCACAACCCCTCGGACCTCGAAGCCCGCCTCGCGCCCTGAGTGATTCCACCTTCCCTCGTTCCTTGTCCAGGTCCGGCGGTTTCGACGTTTGTTAAAAGACTTAGGTCAAGGTCATGTCTTCTCCCCTGTCCATATTCTTTCTCTTTGTGATGGTGTAGACTGGACGATGATCCAGTGACCGGAACCGACGATAATCAACCAAGCTAAGGAGACTAAGAAAAAGAAAATTAGACTAGACTAGGCTTTATTAGTGAATAAAGCCTAAGGGTCATCGAAGGTTAGAAGGGGTAAACGGGGGCAGAAAATGTAAGAGCTTGCGACAAGTAAAAATGACAAGAATGTTGAAAAAGATCCGCAATCGGTGCATATAAGATCCTTGCTCTAATCCATTGGTCTCCAGCTTACACCAGCTAGTCAAACATGAAATCGTGGATCCGTCTGCCTGCAACCTGACATTTCCGCTGCTTCGGATGATCCGTGTTAGCTTGCCAGCAGGACGAGTGGACGAGCCCGCATGTTATACGGTTTGATCCCCGTCGAGGAACGGGACTAATGGCTGCTAATACCTCACTTGCAGAGAGAACCAAGCATACTTCGGCGCCGAATTCCCGGTGAGTATAGCGGCATGTGCGGTCTTCTCCTCTCGTCATCTGTTTTAGTACGGATGAATGCTTCCCTCCGGTTGGCCTTCCGTCCGGCTCGAGGAACATTGCCGGAATCAAAGCGGGTGATCAAAGCCATGAGGACAGACATTGATCGGTCGACGATGTGGAAGGAGATGTCCTATACACATGGAGGAGGTCTTGTAAATTGAAATCATATTTTCCGCTGTAAATATAATCGCTAGAAGATTTGATCGCTGCTTGACTTGACGCCATGTAATGCAGAATGGCTGAGGAAGCGACGCCTTTGACGCCGCCTCCCGAAGTGGCGTTCTCTCATCCCCTCTCACGCGATGACAACGTGCGGTTTACGTCATTCCTCTTTTTCGGGTTGTTCAGTACTACCGGGGCAGTTTTTAGTCTGTAAAGCTGGAATCCCGATCTTTCGTCACGAAGCATGCCAGCCGAACTCCTTCACTTTCCACCACTCTACACCTTCGTAGGTCTCTACCGTCTCCTCACAGACCCTCTCATCCGTGATCCGGTTCTCGACAAAGTCAAACACGCTTCCCTACGTGGCTTGGTCGTATCGACACTCTATGCTATCGGAAGCTGGTCAACCTTGAACTGGTTCGTCCGAAAGTTCCTCGTAGGTGGGGTAGGATGGTTTGGATTTGGTTTGGGGAAGGCGAGGACGAAAGTTGGAGAAGCTGTCAAGGAGAGTAACGGTGGTCGAGTTTGGGTTGGGTTAGGTGAATTTGGAGGTTATGTCGACCTGATCTTATGTGAATTGCGAGGCCGAAGCTGGATGATGAGGATGAATATAAGCTGAAGGTGGAAGGACAGATACACACCTCTTGATCCTTCTTCCTCAGATATCGTCAATCATGCGTTTCTTCGTTTACAAAAACCTTCGACTGGCTAGGTCGAGAGCCTATGCGTTGACTGTCGCTTCACGAGGGAAACCTACCGAGTTTTGGTCACAGGTCGGTCGTCGGTTCTCACACGTTAGTTAGATACTTTGTGGAGCTCATCAGTCGTCTGGTGTGTTTGGGCTAGGGGTACATCGAAGAATGGTCAGATCCACCTCGTCCAGCTTCAGGCGAGATGCTCTCGGACGGGAAACATCGACGCGCCGAAGCCAATTGGATCTCATGGTTACTCTGGTGGCCTACTCAGCTGGTCTTACGTCACTGTACGTCTATTCCTACTTGCGAGTTCAACGACAATTGACTTGATGCTTCGTAGATCTATTACTCCCTTTATCCCCGAATCTACCGCTTCTCTCCCCACTTTTCACTTCAACCCTCCGGTCCCTAACTACGGGCGAATACCTGCACCAACCGTACTTTGAGGTGAAGAGGATGGGTGAGGATGAAGTCTGGAGATGGGTCGAAGAGAGGAAATGGGCATACCGAGGTTGGTCTACCTCTGATTCTATTCCACTGAGTTCATTATCGATCAATCAATGTTGCGTTCCATAGCCTTCGGTTTCGCTGCGAGTATCCTTGAAGGTATCCCGATTGTAGGCTTATTCCTGAGCATCTCCAACCGAATCGGAGCGGCTATGTGGTGTGTCCTAACCCCCTTCTTTGGTGTACTCCAGCTGAAAGTGAGGTATGACAGGGCATTCGATCTGGAGAAAAGACAACATCTCTTCGCGAATAACGTCTTACATCCACTCAAGCGGGATGAAGCGGGTATCTTCGGAATGGGTGCGGTCACAGATTTGGGTGTCGATGTCAAGGCGGCTGAGGAGGAGCTTGAGAAGAAATGGTCGCGGAAGAAGGAGGGGTTGAAGGGTATTGATGGTGTGCAGGATGGATTGGGACGGGAGAAGGAGTTGTGAAGAGCTTAAACGTAGTAGACACTCGAAACATACCTTCGTAAGATCGCTATTGACGCTTAGGACTCGCTGTAGGACAGACACACTCTCATGGACCGGCTTACTTGAGATCTGATAATATCCTTTACGTTTGCCAGACGATCTCGTCTGTCAGGTGAAGAAGAAGATACCTTGACCCTAAAGTTTAAAATCCTGACCACGGACCGCTATCCCAAAATATCGCCTGCTCCATGGCGATGAAAGCCCGGTCGAGATTCAAAGGGAAACTCACCCGAAGTCATTGGCTCAAGCTCCGATGATGAACAATGGCCCGTCCTGATTCAAAGATCCCCTTTATCACGTCTAGTCCGAAGCATCTGTCATCAAGTCCGGCTTGCTCTCCCACGCGAGACATGTCTTCTTTGACGAGCCTCCCCTTTCTGTCCTCTTAAACGAGCATCAAGGCGTACTATGGCAGTATGTTGGGATACTGTTCTCGTACCGCGCATGCTCAGGCGTTGAAGATAGACTTCCAGCATACTCAGAACATCCCTATAGCCAACGCCGCGATTACCACCCCAACCATCGAGACATACATCCACCATCCATCCCTATTCTCACTATGCATCACAGTCTCTTTCGCAACCTCCAGAGCGATCTCACCGCTCTCACGAGCCGTCCTTGCTATCTCATTTTCATCTTCATCTTCATCTTCATCCGCTTCCTTCTGAGCTCGACTGTGAGTTTTCGAAGTGACGTCGACCTCGTTCAGTCGGGTCGATGGTTGCTTTCGCGATGGCCGTGGTCCAAATTTCCGTCGGAGTGAGGAGGCAGATCGCCCTGATACGGTCCTTGCGGTACCATTTGATGCAGGAGGTGATCCACCACGTCTTCGTTCCAGATCATCGATAGATGTTTGCGGTATTATCTCGTCGTCGTCGTCGACTGAGGATCCCCTTCGCCCTTGCCTTTGCCCTCGCTGTTGCCCTTGCCTTCCAACCCTATTCATTTCGTCTCCCGCTCCGCCATTGTCGACTCCTTCGAGTGGGTTCCGAGCTGATTCGGGTGATATCCCGCCTCGCAGAGCTTCGGAGGCCTTGCCCTTGTAGCCATACTTGTTGTGCTTCGAGACCGCTCTTTCATGCTGCAACCTCCAAGACCCGACCATCATCCACCCAATAACCTCCACGACCGCCAAGTTCGCTCTTGCGTGCAGTTCCAATTGTGGAGTTTCGGCTTTTGACAGGCCATCATTTCGGGGTTTACGGAACGGACTTAGGTCGAATACCGAAGTAAGGAAGTGGGAGATCAATGACGGAGCTGGAGGTATTGGATTTGGAGTGAGTAAGAGAGTCAAATCGGGTAGGGTAAGAGCATATGAGGCTTTCGCAGATGGCGTCAACAGTGATGGTAATCGAGGTAAGAGGTCGTGTAGTATCGTTGGGATCGACGATAGATTCTGCGTTCGTGATGAGGAGGATTTCGCATCTGAGTGCGGTTTCGACTAACACCCGTCAGCCGGAATGCAGCATGGGTGTGACAAGGCTAACGGGGTATCTCAAGAAATCTTCCCATGCCCTATATATCGCTTCTCTCAGCGAATCGTCACGGAGTTAGCGAAGTGGAACGCACATAGCTGACAACCGTAAGAGCCCCTCCCAAACTCGATCCCATTCCCCACCTCGGATACCTGACCGATCTTCTATACTCTCAGCCAATATATTCGCTCTTCGACCCGAATCGATCGGTGTGGCGACCTACGACGCCCCGATCAGCTCTCATTGTCTTACAATGAAGAGCCGGAACCTCTCACACATCTCTCCTCTGGAATGATTGAGATACTCGAGAACGGCGTGATCAACAACGTCGAGAGGGAGTACGAGGACGGTGCGAGGTATCTCGTCGCAGGCATCCAGCTAGAATCCAGTCATTTTCTCACCTACGCTTCCATCAGTTGTGCCACCCACTTGTGACCGATGGTGCCTCCTTCGTCCCAGCTGATCGCCTCCCTGACATTCTCTCCTAATAGTCCCCTCACTGGATCTCTTTCATCCCAGAAAAGTCTTCCTACGTTAAGGCTTTCGCATATCCGCCTTGCGACATCGAACTGGACCCAGAGATCGACGAAGGGGGCGACACCATTGAGGATTGAGCAGTATTGCGATGTGGATAGGTGGAATCTGGTGAGGATCTGGATTGGAGGCACCGGGGATAGGGCCAAAAGCAGAGGGAGAAGGGAGAGGTGAGGGGGATGTGAGGGGGACAAAGTAAGGTAGATCGGAATATCATTCTGCGGAGGTCATCGTCACAGATTGCAACGATTATTGAGTATTAAGTAATTGCGCCACGAAGGAGGAGGCTTACGATGAAGGTGTAGAGTAAGGGAGTCAACGTCTTTCCCGGCAGTTGAGAAGGGAGAAGGGTGAAGTGGACTGGAAGAGGGAGTGGTGGAGATACAGGCGATCGCTTGGGCATTGTCAGAGATCGTACGGAGGCGGGTGAGCTCTGAAGTGTGTTGAAGTTACCGCTTTCTAATCTTTCAGGTGAACCCTCAAACTTCTATCGCATTTGATCTTTCGGATTCCACAGCGGAATGCAAGAGGTGGAGGAATGTTTGCGGGGCACCACCGTATCGATCTTTGCTCTCGTCGCATTCTACTGCCAAGTCCCGTATCTCGGTACGCCTTTCCTTACGTCCCAGACTAAATGATTTCGGACGATGTCGCACCTTTTCTGGACAACGAGCTTCGGCTCGATCTCCTTCATCACCCTCATCCTAGCTATCCTCTTTAGCACATCCGCTCCGTTCAACCTCGATACCCTCCTCCCTTCACCCTCGGCATCAAAGACCGCGTTACTCCTAACAGCTCACCCAGACGACGAAGCGATGTTCTTCTCGCCTACGATCATCTCTCTCATTGATTCAAGCTGGGGTATCCGAGGCCTATGCTTCTCAATTGGTTCGCTTCTTCGATTATCGGTTGGACAATGCTGAGAAGGGTAGGGAATGGTTTTGGGCTAGGAGCGTTACGGCGGAAAGAGTCGTTCGCGAGCTATGAGATACTCGGCGTCCCTCCTGAAAAGATTGAGGTGATCGATCACCCGTATGTCTTGCTTATGCATCCGAATCCAGGATAGAATGATGAGCTGATGCAGGTATAGGGAGTTGCCGGACTCGATGAGTAAAGCCTGGGATGGGGATCTCATCGCCACAATCCTCAACGCGCATCTCGAGAGACACCCAGTATCGCTCGTCAGTTTCCTTCACCCCACTCAACGGCCCACATACTGACATGATTCCGCTCAGATCATCACCTTTGACCTTCACGGAATAACCCGACATCCCAACCACATCTCCCTCCCCAAAGCTCTCTCATCTCTACCTCACCACCCTAACTTCCCGAGAATACTCATGCTCCGATCCCCATCAATCTACACAAAATTCACCGGACCCCTTTACCCCATCCTATATACCACCCTAGATCGCATCCAACCCTTCCTCGACGGCTACTTCCCTTTCCGACGAAAAGCCCCACCTGCAGCAATTGTGATAATCTCCTCTCCTTCAGCTTGGTGGACCGGTATCCGAGCGATGCTGCAACACCGATCACAGTTGGTCTGGTTCAGGTGGCTCTATCTAGGATTCTCGAGGTTGATGTGGATGAACGAGCTTATTTGAGATGTGTGAGACAATTCCCCCCGGTGCAATACATTTCCCATACGATTGCTCGCTCGCTATACCTTCAAGTTCCGCTCGATACTAACGACAATGACACCTCTCCGGACTGGCTTCGACTTAACGCCTCTCCAGCTCTGATCTCCCCTAACTCAAGGGACGTATCGGAATCCTAAAACAGCGTGTTCAGCATCGTCCATATAACGTCAAGCAGGTGTAACCTACCAGGAGCAAAATCAAACTTCTCCTGGACTTCCAAAGGCTGACCCGTCGGAGGTCTCCCCCCTTCCACCCTATCCCTCCTTCGATTCTCATATCGATAATAAGCCGACATGATGAGGACGAGGACGAGACCTAAGACTTGGAAGGCCAGGTTGACGATCGTCCCTTTATGGTATTGTGGACCTTCTTTGCTCGGGAAACTGATGATAAGCGAAAGCGAGTCAGTGGTCGCGAGATCTGAGTATTTGACCATGGGTTGCGGCGGCTTACAGGAAAGCCGCGAGGATGGAGAGACATTGACCGATCGAGTTTAGCATACCCAGCGAGGTAGCACGTTGGCTCTGCTCTCCGGTATTTCCAGATTGCCAAGCTACACCACCTTGTCAGCCTCTCCCCAATGATCTACTCGATCAAACCGAGCAGAATTGAGCTGAGGTACGCACCAATGATGATAGGGATGTTCGTGTATCCCGCCACAACCACACAAATACAACCGAAATACCTCGCACTTAACTGATGCGTATTGGCATGTTCGGCCGGGACACCTTCAAGGATCGCCCATCCGACGATACCGATGGCGAATACCGCTGCAGCTGGGATACCTCGAGTTTGTCGCCAATCGGAGAAGGAGGTTAGGAGGAGCATGAACACCAGAGCGACGGCATAAGGCGGGACGGTGAGAAGTTGAGCACGGGCGTTGGTGTAGCCGAAACCTTTGGGGTTACCCTTCAGCTCTTACACAAGTGCGCACGGAAGTCGGAATACCTTTGATTATAGTCGGGAGAAATCCTCCCACTGAACCAAGGCCCAAATTCATGCAAGAGTACCTGAGAAGAGAGAACGTTCAAGACTTATACTCCAAGAGACAGGGAGCGACCCACGAGATGGAGATGACATAGGTCTTCCAATCCACCAAACAAGCGACAACACCCTTCCAATTGATCTGAGCCTTGAAGTCTACGCTCGACTCCGCGTTGAGTCGCGTGAGACAGAGCGTACGTTCGTCTTCGGAGAGGTAACGACTCTTCTGAGGGGTTGAGGGCATAAAGAGGCAGACGCAGATTGCCAAGATCACGCTCGGGCATCCTGAGGGGGTTCATCAGACTCAGCTTGACAAGCGAGCAGTACCAGGTAGTACCAAGTGGATGGGACAGCTTGTCGAGTGACCGGAATGGACTGGACTGCATAGGTGGGAAATGAAAGGGGCAAAAGGCCAACTCACCCTCGATGAGAAAGAGGATCTTGTATTGCTTGATTGAACTGTGCTTGATGCTTGTGACCCCGAAAGCGATGAGACCGCCGAAAGCACCGGACAAAGCACCTACAACGAGGATCGGATCAGCAAGGCGGCGACGAGGTAGATTATCCGTCCCAGGATGAAGGATCTCTTGTAGAGTAGGACGTACCTGCTGAGATGAATAGACCGATTCGTTTGGCCAAGTCACCTTTGGTATACCAAAGTGACAGGTGGAATGCCATGGCTTGACCTGCGCAAGCAACGTCAGAATTGGTCTCGCTCTGACTTGGGAGAGTTTTGCGAACACACCGAACATAGCCTCGCCGACTCCGACACCGAGACGACAGACGAAGAGACCGGCACGGTCGAAAGCAGCCGCCTGACAAGTGGCAGATATCGACCAGATCAAAGCACCCGCCGCGATCGAGTAGGAAGGGTTGATCGCTTTGGCAAGTAGCGTTCCGGGGATCTGAGCCATTACCGATCAGCTAGTCTTACCAACGGAGGAGTGGCGAGGAAGGCGGACGCACCGAGAGGACAATGTACGGGATGAAGAAGCACACGAGCGCCAAAGAGTAATTCGTATCGTTATTATCCAGAACCTCCGCCTCCAGACCTTGCAGCCTCGCATTGGCCCTGTATCACCATTCAGCCCAGCTGCGCTTTCCCAATCAGAAGGGAGACCAACAAGTTCCCACGGTCCAAGTAGGCGGAGAGGTACAATAACACCGCAAAAGGCAGTATCGCAATATCTTCCATCACCATCAGCTGGTGGTTGTGGTTCTCTATCCAAAACTAGAGGAGAGGAAGGGGGGGAACTGACCGAGTTTGAACAATAACTTCCTCACAGCTTTCGCATTCTCACTTTTATGCGTCAAGCCCGATAAAGAAGACTTTTCAGGATCAGTTGTCCTCGTCCCAGTCGGTGCGAGACTCGAATTAGATTCTGGGTTTTTGGGAATGGGTCGTTCTTCATGGATCGTCGTCTCTTCTGGTTTCTCGGCGAATGCAGCGTGTCGCACCATCTTGTAGTCGTAGTCGTTTCCTTATCTTCCGTCGCTCGCTTTGATTGAGTTGACCTTAAGTGTTTGTCCTTCTTGTAGGTAGGTAAGAGAGATTGCGGAAAAGAAGGTTGTTGAAGTGTTCTTTGGTGTGGGACAGGAGGAGAGAAGGTTCGGGCGAACGCGGGTTTGACCGAGACAGAAAAAGGGTCGGCTCGGTTACCGACGATTTCGGATCTATCCGGATTTCTATACCCTGAATATGGGCCGGAAGGGGAGAGAAGGTTTGCGATGAGTCATGCGGCGTTTACAGCTTGAAGCTCCGGCGCGCGGGCGTTTTAGACCGTGCGAAGAGGGTCGGTGCAGCCAGAAGGGTCAAACCCTGCTTTGTGGAGAAGCGAACATATGGCTGGGAACGACATATCTCCTCGACCTATAGTTCTCCTATAATTGGCCTGAGCGCTCCTCATTCTCCTTGGAGTGTGTCTTTCCAACTTTTCAACAAGCTGCAAGTGTTTCACTTCTCCCGATACTTGATGTCAGCGGTCACACGGTTCCGATGAAATTATCCCTTTGCTGGATTCTTTTGGTCTGGCTGGTTGTTCTTGATCCTGATTCATGATGCTGATGACTACGCGGGTCGTCTCTCAAGCCTGGTTTCAGTGACAAATGTCCAATGATGCATGAAGGCGACCAGCGCCATACTATCCTTCACTCCACCAATTCGAACCAGGGCCTAGCTCACAGGAACCTGAGCCAAAGGTCCGGAACCTTCCACCCAACTCCAACTGATATTCCCCGTATAACTATCCATCCCCAATAAACCAACGTCCAACCCTGCGAAATGTTCGAATACTCCGATGGACATGTCGAGTGAACGGATATCGCAACCTGGACAACTGTCTGCTACTTCTACGATGAGGGATTTGCCTCCCCCTAAACGAGAGAACGCTTTATCAGCACGGGTACAGGCGAAAAGGTAAAGAAAGTCCAGGAATGGGGATGAATCGTGTAATAGGCGAGATGACTTTGTGTAGAAGGGGGGTGGGGGATGAGAGATGGACTCACAAGTGATCTCGAGGTGTTGACCGCATATCGGGTTTTCGTTTGGGTTAAGACCGTTCCATGTTGGCCAATTGTCAAAGAGTTGGGTGGAGACTGCGACGATGCTGAAAGAGATCACGAGTCAACTTGGTCCCGGTTCGAGTAGTAGTGTCACATGAATGGGGAGTATCCGTCGAAAGTGCTCGTAAGGGATGCAGACTCACGGATCGGCTGGGACGTTAGTCCATCCACATGCACCGAGACCGACATCGAACCATGTTCCCCAGCCTGAGAATGGACCATTACCGGCTAGGTCGACGGTGATGTCTTCGGAAGAGGAGGAGGAGGAGGTTGTAGCGGAAGGGCTGGGGCTGGGACTCGCGGACTTAGATTGGGTGGTTGTGAGGGTCGAGGGAATTGTGGTAGGAGCGGTAGGAGTGGTAGTGGTAGTGGTTTGGTGCTGTTTCGTCTTGGTCGACGATGAAGGTGAGGGTGAGGTGCTTGGTAGGGCTGAACTCGAGGGGACGATCGAGGTGGCGGAAATGGTAGACGGTGTAACTGTCGATACGGTAGGAGCATCGATTTCAGTCGAAGAAGGGGTTGAAGTGTCGACGGGAGTGTGCGTACTAGCCCCCACAGCAGTCGACGTCGAAGCTGTAGGTATGACCGGCTCAGTCGTCGTCGCACTAGACGCGACACAAGCCGTCGTCCTCTTCCTAACCTTCCGCATCTGTCCTCTCTTCCCTTCACCATTCCCTCTCTTCTTCATCCCGTGACCATGGCTTGACGCTGCGACAACTTGGACAGAAGCGCTCTTCCCGGGTTTGATAGGTAGATAGCCGCTCTTGATAGGTGTTCGTGAAAGCGCTTCTCTACCGGCAGCTTCGAGCTGTGCCCGGGAAAGTAGCTGACTACGCGAGATGGCCGGACCGCTGTTGAGCGAAGTGCTGGGAGGGAAGAAGGGGTAGTAAGGTTCTGGTACGGGAGAAGGTGTCGCAGCGAGAAGAGGGAGAAGGGTAAGAAGGGCGAGGAAGTGCATCCTGTCGAAGGAGGAAGGAGGTTAAAGGCGAGGAAGAAAAGAGTGTGGATCGCTCACAGAGCGTCTACTATGCTACAAGTCAAAGAGGAAGTGAATGGTAAGAAATAGACTTGGCCGCAGTCGCGGTCAGTGGTTATTTTCTGAGGATCAACAGGAGAATTGGCTTTTTTGGTGACGTGATGGCTCGTCAGTAGGGGTATCTCACCGTGCTCAAAGCACTTCCCCCGAAGCGGATCTCATCGCTTCAGCATCGCTCGGTAATGACTGTCGCCATCTGGTGCATGAAGCCGGAGTAGATGGCACACATCCTTGACACAGCTCAAGGTCAGAGGGCAGGACTAGCGCGAGGCGAAGTGGGGAAAGGATAGTTAGTTGAGCGCGCCATTTCGAAAGCGCGGAATGGCTTTTGTTTAATTGGGATTCCCTCTTAAGTAAGGTGCTGAACACGTGATCAGGCCACTAGAGACTTCCACGCGTTTCTCCCAAAAAAGTTCCGACACCCCCCAACGAAATTCTTGCTTTGTCTCAACACGCCATCACGTAGAACGCTGCGTTCCGCTTAGACTTCTTCCCTGATCACAACCTCGCTGGATCTGACTCTCGTGTTTAACGATCTGCGTCAAACCGCTCGTCTACACTTATCTCCTTAATCCGCTAGTTCAAGCTCAATCCACCATGGCCGTGAGTCCTTTGTATCCTCCCAACCCGACATTCGTAACTAATCCGCATGTTTCTCAGAGCGTCGTCGGTATTGACCTCGGTAATTTGTCCTCCAAGATCGGTGTAGCTCGACACAGGGGTATCGACATCATCGTCAATGAAGTGTCCAACCGCGCAACTCCGTAAGCGATACCTTCCTTTATCACCTAACAAGTTGATGCTTACATACTGCCTAGCTCCCTTGTCTCCTTTACTCCCCGCCAACGGTATATCGGCGAGTCCGCGAAGACCGCCGAGACCTCCAACTTCAAGAACACAATTGGCTCACTGAAACGTCTCGTTGGGCGGACGCTGTCGGATCCTGAGGTTGCGGAGTTTGAGAAGAAGTTCATCAATGCGGAGTTGGTGGATGTTTCGGGTAGCATTGGAGTGAAAGTAAGTTGTCGTTGGAGAGTCTTTGTACTCTGGCTGATTTGTATCAGGTGAACTACCTTGGCGAACCCACCACCTTCTCCTTCACTCAACTCCTTGCTGCTTATCTGGGCAAACTCCGTGATACCGCTTCGGTCGAGCTGAAGCAGGCCGTCTCCGATGTTGTCATCGCTGTACCCGGGTGGTACACCGACATCCAACGTCGAGCTCTCCTCGATGCAGCTCAAATCGCAGGCATGAACCCCCTCCGCCTAATCAACGATACCACAGCCATCGCACTCGGTTACGGAATCACCAAAGCCGACCTCCCTGAATCACCCGAATTAGCACGACATGTCTGCTTCATCGACATTGGACATTCCAATTACTCTGTTGCGGTCGTGGCCTTCTCAAAAGGGCAGTTGACGGTGAAGAGCACGGCTTATGACCGGAACTTTGGAGGACGAGATTTCGACTATGCCCTTGTGCAGCATTTCGCTGAAGAGTTCAAGACGAAGTATAAGATCGACGTGCTGTCTTCGCCGAAAGCCATATTCCGATTGTCGGCCGGGTGTGAGAGGCTGAAGAAGGTGCTGAGTGCCAATGCCGAGGCACCGCTTAATGTCGAATCGCTCATGAACGATGTTGATGCGAGTTCGTCGATGAAGCGGGAACAGTACGAACAAATGACCAATCACCTCCTTACTCGTGTCGCCGCGCCACTCGAAGAGGCGATCCAAAAAGCCGGCCTCACCGTCGAGCAGATCGATGCAGTCGAGCTTGTTGGTGGGAGTGTCCGCGCTCCAGCGATCAAGGAGCGGATCCAGGCTTTCTTCTCCGACAAGACTCTCGGCTTCACCCTCAACCAGGAGGAAGCGGTCGCGCGAGGTGCCACCTTCGCGTGTGCATCCCTCTCACCAGTCTTCCGAGTTCGAGAGTTCGCTGTCCATGATGTCACCCCTTACCCCATCAGGGTCATGTGGGAGAAAGAGCCAGGTAATCCGGACGAGGATACCGAGCTGGTCGTGTTCCCTCAAGAGAACCCCATCCCATCAACCAAGATCCTTACCTTCTACCGGAAAGGTCCGTTTGAGCTCGAAGCCCGATACCAGGAGGGTTCAGCCTTACCAAAGGGTATCAACCCATGGGTCGGGAGGTTTACCATCAAGAACGTGGAGAAGCCTTCGAGCGGGGACTTGACCTGTGTCAAGGTCAAAGCCAGGCTCAACTTGCATGGGATCATGAATTTCGAGGGGGCGTACATGGTGGAGGAGGTTGAGAAGGAGGAGACGATCACGACTGGTGAAGGGGAGGAGAAGAAGGAGGAGAAGAAGTTGGTCAAGAAGATCCTGAGGAAAGGGGATTGTCCGGTCGTCGGGCAGTATACGAGTTTGCCGCAAAGTGCCGTTGAGGAGATGACGGAGAAGGAGGGGAAGATGCATGCGGAGGACAAGCTTGTCATGGAGACTGAGGTGAGCGTCGATTACACCTGCAAGTAGAAACAGGCTGACACCCTCCCAGGACCGGAAGAATGCGTTAGAGGAGTACGTTTACGATATGCGGAGCAAGCTTGACAGCCGATACGCCATCTACGTGCAAGAGTCCGAGAAGTCGTCACTACTCTTTGGGTTGCAAGACTCGGAAGACTGGCTATACACCGAGGAAGGCGAGGATGCGACGAAGTCAGCTTACGTGCAACGGCTTGATGGGCTCAAGGCGATGGGCGATCCGATCGTGCTGAGGTGGAAGGAGAGTGAGGAACGACCTAAAGCTGCGGCTGCCTTGAGAGAAAGCTTGAACCTTTACTTGGGACAGGCGCAGTCTGGAGATGAGAAGTATTCGCACCTCAAAGAGGCGGACAAGAACAAGGTCGTCAGTCGTTCCTCCGTCCTGCTCAAATGACATCTCATCGATATGTTTGGTAGATCGAGAAATGCGCCACGACCCAACAGTGGCTAGATGATTACCTCGCTCGTCAAGCCGAGAAGCCCAAGAACGCTAACCCCGTCATCACCTCAGCCGAGATGAACCGTCGACGAGAAGATGTCATCTACACCTCTGCGGCGATCATGAACCGACCCAAACCCAAGCCGAAGGTCGAATCCACTCCGGGAAGCGGCACTCAGACGCCGAAGGAGGATCCTAAGAAGAAGGAGACGAAACAGGAGAATGGGGATGCGGATAATTTGGGGATGGATATCGAGCAGGAGGATGGAGGGGGACCGAAGATTGAGGAGATGGATGTTGATTAGATATATTGATGGATGATTTTTTAGATGCTACGTGGCGTGCTTCGATGATATCCCATTTGTGGGGTAGCTTGGTGCCGCGTATCTGATGTATTTGGCTTCTGGAGTGAACGTGATTGACTTACGGGGAAGCTATGAAGATGAAGGTTGATGTGTAAATTCCGGAGCTTTGATTGTCCTAGATTTTTTGATACCAAAACTATGTCAAGGATACGCCTTATATCGGCTAGAAAAACCTTCCGCTCTTTTGGGCCTTCACAAGCATTGAAGACCACCCCTGTATTGAGATGCACGTATGAAATGAGTATTACATACTGTATGCAAAAGGCTACATTTGGACTTCTGGCTTGGACTAACCTTTCCCTTACGTAAAGCGATCACTTGTCATGTACTCCTCAGCTCCCGCGTAGCTTAGACAAGATATGACAACTTGCGAATGGCCCGGGGATCAACTGATCAATAGCTGGTGAAACAACGAGCGAAAATCCCCCCGTGTGTGAACTAGACTGGTGGTCCGGGTTCAATAGAGGGGGGTTACCAACAGAACAAGATTAATATCCATTACAGGTGAGGCAGCAGGCCGATGTTCCACTCTTTTTCTCGAAAGTTGTTTCCTCTCCATCTGAAGGGAATGCCACCGCCTCTTTCAGAGATGGACACTGCAATTTTGTCTGCTGGAGACCCGGTATCCCGAAACGTCATCTTGGACAATTACTGCGGTGAGGATAAGTAGATCTGCTCATCAGAGGCACAAGATCGATGATGACGCCCTGTGCGCATTTTTCATCCCGTCCTGATCCTTACAGTATCTCCCCAAAGTGGATCCTTCCAAGAACCACCATCTCGAACGAAACATCTCACAGCCGAAGAAGATCATGTCCTCGACCTCCTCGACCGTCTCGATCCCTTCAACACTCACGACAACTCTCCCTCCTGAACTATTATAGCTGCTGATATCGAAAAACGTTTCATGCGCCCCGTCGGATTGATTATTAGGCAAATCTGGACGATCGACGACTAACGTCAAAACGCTATGCAAACCAAAAAAAAGGGCCGATGGGATACGATTGTCTCCCTGCCGAGCTACGTTTCCTCAACATCGATGATTTTCTCATCGAACAAGTTATCGAGAAGATTGTCAAACGAGCGAGTTCGAAGCAGATGGGGATGTGTGATGTGAAGGAGCGTGTGAGGATCTTTGAGAAGGGGCCAGGGGGAGGTGTGCGAGTATTGTGGATTGCGATAGATGAGATGGTCTGTTTCCCACCTGTATTCCCTAGTGAATCAGGTTATGATGCGTTTCTTCTTCAGGTTCCAATTTCGAACTCATCAAGTGCGTTCCCGATGCTTTGCCTGAGATTCCTATAAGAAGGCCGGTTTGGCGTGACCTGCAACGGTGTCGATCCCTGTGAGTGGAGAGTGGACGTTGGATTAGAGCATGTAGCGAAGACAGGGGAAGCTGGGAAGCGTTATGACGCAGTTGCAATACGATCAGCGCCGTTACGAGCAATGATTGTAGCAATCAAGCATGCTGATCAGTCGGTTAAAGTTGAGCAGGCAGTGTGCTGTGTAACCCCCCGTCCAGTGCTGTGACCGAGTCGTGATAAATGCTGGATGTACAGCATCGTCAAAACAATTAACCGGGGTCTCTCGTGCACATCGAATCCCTCCCTTGGACTGACCGCACTCCAATTTCTTCACGTAAGTAAGTGTTATCCTCATGATCTCCATACACATGACTCTATTTCTCGTTATTCTCTCACCCGTAAATTCAGCCTAAAACTACGGTCCCCAATTCAGCGAAGGTGTCAACCCGACCGATGGGGACAACGACACACCCATCGGTTCCCCTGCGCCACCTCCTCCCCCAGCACCACCATCTATAGACCTGAACTCATCGCCTGTTGTTCGTTCTACAGCTTTTGTAGCGAAATATCTGTCCAACCGAAAGTTCAGCTAGCTCTTCAAGCGGGGACTGGATTAAGTCGCAACTCACCGGACATCAGCGTCAGAATCCTCTTGCAACTTCTTCAGAGTCGGGATGATCCTCCGCTGAACAATCTCTTGACCCTCTGGAGAGCCAGCAAGAACGCCAGCGAGGGTTTCGAGACATTTCGCAACGTTGAACCGGATATTGGGGATAGGATCGCTCGCCAAGCTGAGCGCAGCGTCGAGCACGGTATCGCGAATGATCTGAACATTGAGCGAGCTAGCCATGGTCTAGGAGATATCAGATCGCATCTCAGCCATCACGGATCCTATACTCACGGTAATAGCAAATATCGTGGTCATTCGATACAGATAATTCGGATGCTCCCCCATCCCTAGAACCTTGGGTATGATCGTTGTCCTTGCCCAGTCCACACCAAACACATCGGTAAGTTTCTTCAAGTTTATCGTTGCGGCTTCCCGAATAGAGAAGACGGTATCGCCGAGCCAAGACATGCACAGCGCACCGAGCTTGTCGTCAAAGAACTGGACGCCAAGCTGTGTCGCGAGGAGGGGAATGTACTCGATGATCGCTTGACGGACTCGCCATTGCTTGTCTTCGGCTAGCTCCATGATTGCTGGTAGAAGAGCTTGGGAGAGGCGGTCGATCCCGATGACTACGAGTGGAGCGAGCCAGCCGTGTCCATAGCTGCAAATCATTTCCCGGCATGAAAGGACTTACCATTGTTGACCATCTCGAGCTTGCTGATGAGATTCAGCCGTACCTCGCTGAAGTCATCCTTGAGCAACTGGAGGAACAGCGGGAGGAGGTGTTCCGAAGTCGCATCCCTGCCAAGCAGCGGGGCAAGGCCGGAGATCTGCGTAGCCAAAGCGGCACGGACATGTTGGCTCGAGTCGGTCGAAAGATCCCGGACGCATGGCAAGATCCGTGCAAGGATGACTTCCCGATCGACAAGCTTGGCAAAGCCTGAATACGGTCAGTTTCTTCTCGTTTCAAAAAAGCCGGCTTACCTGGAATCTGCCCTGCCCCCGCCGTCCTCACTTCCGCCTCATTATCCTTCAACAACCCCACAAAAGCACCCACCAGCTCCTCCCTCGCAGCTCCCTCTCCTACAGCCTCAGCCAGCCCCACAAACTCATTAGCGACCATATACCTCACCCTCCAGCTCTTATCCGTCGCGCTCGCCCTCAGCGGCTCGAGGAGGTATTCTCTCGTCTCATCGGGTGATAGGTTGGTAGCGAGGGCGATGAGGTCGGGTATGGTGAGGAGACGGACGGAATCTTGGTCATCGATCGCTAGTTTCCGATAGAGAGGGATGAGGTCCGAGAGGAGGACTGAATGTTGGTTGGGGCTTGTTGCGATAGACTTGGCGAAGGGCTAAGAAAACGGAGAATAGTCAGCCAACTTTTGTTCGGTGGCGTGGTGATTCAGAGTAACTTACGCCGAGAGCCTTTGCGGCGGCTCTGCGAACCATGGGTGTATCATCCGCCCCAAGTACCCCAAACATCCTCCTCATCTCCGCCTGAGTCTCGGGGTGAGCGTTTGGGTAAGGGGCAGCGAAGAGTGCACAGGCGGAGGTCCGGGAAGTGAACCAGTCCCCTGCAGCCAGTCTTCGTAGAAGAGGGAGGAAGTGGGATTCGACAGCTTGGGAAGAGAGGAGTAAGGAGATTTTCGAAATACTTTCCGAAGCCTATCACATGATCATGAGTCTCAAACCCTTTGTAAGCTTAGTTGGAACCCACCTTATCACGGACAAGAGTCTCTTCAACCGCAGCGAGGTTCTCCAATGGTCCTAAGATGGTCCATGCGTATTCCTGCCCACCGACATACTCCGCAAAGCCACCCAATTCCTCGGCGAGCACAAGGAGGACCTCATCCTCGTCATCTAGCTGATCTTGGAGGAACGGGATCAACTCTTCGCGCGTACGTTGTGGACCGAGAGCTAAAGCAATGGTGGAAAGACGTCGGACGGAGGAGAGACGAAGGACGACGTCATCTGATTTCAGTTCGTCCATTAGGAGGTGGATTGGGTAGAGGGAGGAGGAGGTTGGGGATGACATGGCGGAGTACTGGTCAAGGTAAGTACACCGATAGTCTGTGATTGTTTGCGGTCTACAATATGGCAGTGAAGAGATTTTGCGACTTTCGGGGGACCTCTAGAGCAAAGGATAGAGAAAGGAGCTTGTCGTCCCGCTACTGAATGGACAAGCCAGTCCTCCCTCGATACGCGACAGGGCTTGAGCGGCGTCGGTGGGTGCGGATTTACCTGAGCCAGTGCAAGTGGCTCTTTCGGGGTAGCTCTGCACACCCACGTGTCCGATGGATTTCTGTGAATGACAGCGAAATGTCGTAAACCCTTTCCATAGCTGAAGTTCCTACTTTGAACCTGGAGCCGACTTTAAGGATGGCGCCTACGCTGACCAACGGGCTTCTAGAGTTTGTTTCAAGCCTGGTTGTTTCTACCCGTCGCTGATCTTCTCGTCCAGGTCCGACCTGACCTTCTCCTCACCCTTGTTCAACACCCTCGACCCCCGTATCCTCCTCGCCCTAGCAGACCAATCCTTCGCCCACCCAACATTGGTCCAAGCAAAAGCCATCCCACTCCTCCTCGAAGGGAAAGATGTCCTAGCTCGTGCTCGGACGGGATCAGGGAAGACTGCTGCGTATTGCGTTCCCGCTGTTCAGAAGGTTTTGGAAGCGAAGGCGGTTGGTTCTTCTTTTACTCAGAGCAGGTAAGACTGGAAAAGGTGCTGAGATGACTGTAGGTTGTCGGTCCGGCTTATGTGGAGTATCAAGTCACGAGAGTTGTGATGCTTGTCCCGACGAAGGAGCTGGCTCTACAAGTAACGGCGTTCTTGAAGAAGTTGACACGATATTGTGAGGGTTTGATCGGGGTTTGTAATGTGACTTCCGGCGGGTCATCGGTACAGCGGTGAGCACTTCCCTCCACTACCAAAGGATTTTAGCCCATCTTAATGCACTCGACGTTTTTGTTGACTCGCTTCGTAGCGTTCTGCTCAACGACAACCCCGATATCATCATCTCCACGCCAACCCGCCTACACACTCTGCTCCAATCCAAAGCGATCAACCTATCCCACCTTTCCTTCCTAACTATCGATGAAGCCGACCTCCTCCTCTCATACGGACACAAAGATGACCTGACAAGAATCATGGATCCGAGCTCCGGCTGGATACCGAGATTAGGCGTTCAAGGATGCTTGATGAGTGCTACTCTAAGCGAGGATGTAGAAGGTGTCAAAGGCCTCGTCCTACGCAATCCCGTACGTCCCCTCCCGAACGACCAGACTGCCAAAATGCATGAGGTTGATATGATATGATATCCAGGCTATACTAACCCTCTCCGAACCTGTAACATCCTCAACCCTCCTTACCCAACACTACACCCAAACTTCCGAACGAGACAAGTTCCTCCTCATCTACGTCTTACTCAAACTCAAGCTCATCCGTGGCAAATCAATCATTTTCGTCAATGATGTCGAGAGGGGTTATCGAGTGAAATTATTTTTGGAACAGTTTGGGGTGAAGACCTGTGTTGTCAATGCGGAGTTACCGTTGGCGAGTCGGTATCACGTTGTCGAGGAGTTTAATAGGGGGGTCTATGAGGTTGTGGTTGCTACCGATGAGGGGGTTGGGGCGGAGCTGGAGCTGGAGCCGGAGCCGAAGGCGGTGCGGCAGGCGGAGGATGACGCGGACGCTGCGGATCATGTGGAGGACACTGCGGGTGCAGAACAGGACAAAACTGCAGACGAAGTCGCGAAAGCCGGACCAGAAGACGGGGAAGAGTCAGAAGAGAAACAGGATGGAGAGGGGAAACCCGAAAGGACTGGCGATAAATCTCCTGCGAATGGCGACCAGGGCGAGCCACCAGTCGAAATCTCAGCCGTACCATCCAAGACAAAGCACCACAAACGTCCTTCTCCCAATTCAAACCCACCCTCACGCAAACGCCGCCGAGCCGACCCCGCCTCCTCCCTAGCTCGAGGAATAGATTTCACCTCCGCCTCCTCCGTCATCAACTTCGACCTCCCCACAACCACAACAGCATACATGCATCGCGTCGGTCGTACAGCTCGAGCCGGACACTCCGGTCTCGCCTTATCCTTCGTCGTCCCTCGAGATCAATGGGGAAAAGATAAAGTCGCGAGCTTGAAATCTGCTAGGGATGATGAAGTTGTTTGGGAGAGGATTCGGGAGCGAGTGAGGGAGGAAGGTGGGGGGGAGATGAAAGAATGGGACTTGGGTGGGAGGAGAGGGGAGGTTGAGGGGTTCAGGTATAGGGTTGAAGGTGGGATGAGGGCTGTTACAGGGAAAAGAGTGGCCGAGGCCAGGAGGGAGGAAGTTAGGAGGGAGTTGTTGAATAGTGAGAAGTTGAAGGTTTGTCTGAATCTGACTCTTCGTTATGTTTCTTCTCGCTTTAAGCTTTACGCTTTACGCTGGATGATGATTTTGAGCTGATGATACTTCGTAGGCGCACTTCGCTGCCAATCCCTTGGATTTGAGCTATCTTCGACATGATGCACCGCTACATTCGGCGAGGACGCAGAGTCATTTGAAACATGTCCCGAGTTACCTCATGCCGAAGATCGCGGGGATACCTGTACCTTCTGGTGGAGGAGATGCGGGGGATGGTGTCGGTGTTGGGTTCAGTAGACGAGGTGGACATAGGGGAAGGGGTCGAGGTGGAAGAGGTGGTAGTGGAAGGAAAGAAAGGGGAAGGAAGGTTGATCCGTTGAGGTTCAACGGGTGATGTATCGTTCCTTCTGAGCTTCCTATACCTGGACATCATAGAGGACATGTCCTTCAGTTGCTACAGAATATTCCCGGACTTCAGAGAACTCGAGCATCGAGGGGACACGGTATCACATCACGATCAGTGATCAAAAAGCGTCTCGGTGGGGTGGGGTCAAAGCAAGGTTATCAAAACACCAACAGGTGTGTGCCGGGAACGACAAGCTTGATTGCGCAAAGTTCCTGTAACCTTGGGCAGTCATCGAAGCGAGAACAGACTGAGGAGTCGGTAGGAGTTAACCTTCTATCCTGCATGGCACGTGCCAATCAATCGCGGTAATCTACTTCCGCTCATTCCCGGATGAGGTAAGCGTTGGATGTGACCACCGGCCATCTCGGAAGTGATGGTTATGGGGATCTTCACCAAAGTATCCTTTTCGCATACCTCAGCGTTCACCTCATCGATTAGAATCGCCAAAACAATACCCGCGTCCGCTTCGATTCCCATTATCCTTAAAGATTTGACCTGGCGATCTCGACGATATGGACATCACCCCACCTTACGACGATATTCTGGATGACGAAACCCTCGCGCCGCTCAAGCGAAATCATGCTTGTCTGCAATGTAAGAAACGGAAGGTCAAGTGCGATGCAGTAAATCATATCTCTCTGATGGTTATCTTCACCATTGTCCCTCTCGCCGTCCTGTATCATACTGATATGAGATCCTTCAGGTCCGACCAAATTGCTCACCATGCCTCCGCTCACATGCCCACGCACTCCGTTCTGCTCAACGTTCCAAAAGTCATCCACCACCTCTGACATGTACTTTCGCGGATGTTGACTCGCCAGATGGTTCGGCTAGTCCGAGGGAGGATCCGGTCGCTGATCAATTGAGGCGGACTAGCGGGAGTGGACTGGATAGTAACCGTACTGCTGGAGGAGGAGGAGGAGGAGGAGGAGGGGGAGGAGAAAGGAATGCTACTTTGAGTTCAGGTGGGAGAGGAGGGGAGAGGAAGAAAGTCCCTCCGAAGAAGGGTCTAGGTGGGATTGAGAGGGAAAAGGAGAAAAGACGGGATGAGGAGAAGGAATCTCTACTCGCTCGGATCGGTTGGTTCTCCCTCCCCATTGTGCGATTTCAGCTGAAATTGGCAGCCGAACTCGAAGCTAGGTTATCCGGACTCACACCCTCCGACAGCAGGTCATCAGGCAGTGAACCCAAGGATTTCATTCTCAAGGATCCTTCTGCGCAATCTTGGCTCCCTGATAACTCGACACTCAATACTCAAACGATGCCGGGGTTATCGATGAGCGGCGGCGGAAGTGGACCGATACTTGATGAGATTGGGAGTGTACCTGCTGTCAATCCTGATGGGACGGAGTGGGACTTTGGGGATCTGTTTGTGGTTCCTGCGCATTGGCCAAAAAATCTCCCGTCGCCTTGTGAGTCCACACAGGTATACCAACATTCGTGCTGATAACGCCGACAGTCCTGCTTGAGCATCTGTCAGCAGGGAAACTGAGGCTGAGGTGCTTTGCTAATGTCGCGCAGAGTTGAGACCTTCTTTACCCACGTCCCCCAACTTCCACGAATGATCCACCGTCCAACCCTGATGACGAATATCCGCCTTCCCCCAACCAGCCCAAACTTCCCTCACTCTTCCCTCCTACACGCCATTTGCGCTTCCGCCTCATCTCACACAGGTTGGGTCAACAATGTCGCCCCCGACTTACTGGAAGATACCGTGGAGCGACAGAAATCGCTCGGGCTGGATATGGAGAACCTCGAGGATTTCGGTCTCGCTCAAGCTGAGTCTGCTCAACGGACTATTCGGCATGCGAGCCAGACTTGTCTCTTTGCTCCGGGTAAAAGCATATTCGAGGTCGCGCAAGCGGCCGTTTGTCGCCCCTGTACCAATATTGAGCTTTTGCTTATACTCGTTCAGATCATCCTCGCCGACCTGTACTTCACCAAAGGCATGCCCCTTCAAGCCACCATCACGGCCGCCATCCCCGCCCGACTGATGAAGACGATAGAGATGCACAACAAGAACGTCCCTAAACGATGGAAGGAACCGCTCTTCCCCGAACCGATCGATGCGATCGAGCGTGAAGAGCGTTTGGCTACGGTATGGATGGCATTCTCGAACGACGCAGGCTTTTCGGTAAATAGTTGCTGGAGTCAGAGTATGGATCTGGGGGAGATTAGATGTAATCTCCCCACGAGTGTGGATGAGTGGCGGAAGAAGGTGAGTAGAGCTTTTCCTGGGCGATTGCATGAGCTGATGAGGGTAGAACGAAGTGATGCTGGGGAATTCGCAATCTGCTTATTCACCGAATCTCTACGTCGAGTGGGTTTTGCCCAGTACTGCTTCATTGCTCATGATTGTTCAGCCATCCAGTCCGCGACTCATTCGTACTCGCCATCAAGGCGTCCATCCTGATCAGCCGTGTAGCAAAGTAAGCCGCCGATGGCCATGACCAATCTGACTGGGCTGATACCATGCTTTCAGGTGGCTCCGTGAGTGGCAGCAACGTGACATCGTCGAGGGAGACGATATGAACGGGATGAGAACGCATGGGTTCCATCAGCTTGTCAACGACATCCACTCATTCCAGTAGATCACTTACTGTTCCAAATTACGTGGTTCTGATATGATCAGGTCGAGCATACCAGGAGCGATGAAGAATGTCTTCCGCTTCTTCGATCTTAAGATCGCTTCACCGCTCGAACCACAAGCTCTGGTCAGTCATACTTTCTCGCTACTTTACTGAGATAGCTGAAACCGAATTCCAGCTCATCCATGTCATGCCTAACATCGCCCTTTGCATGCTCTACGAACCCTTCGTCGACTTCCGAGATCCCCTCTCTAAGCCGATTACCATACTCGAACGCGCAATCCAGTCGATAATAGGTGTCTTGCACCTCATCCCCACTAATCTCGATGTATCACTCATCATCACTTCTGTCTTTGCCTTGTAGGTCCTGGGCCAACTCTCGTCATTGCAGGTGGCTGATCAGCGGTTTCTGGTTATAGTTCGTTGTATACTTGCGGAAGGTTCTGCGCGACTTTTGTCCAAAGGGCTATCTCGATGCGTAATTTCGGGTTCGCGGTGAGGTGTCGTGCGGATCTTGAGACGGTACAGGGCAGTGAGTTTACCTCGGTACTCTGCCTGTAAAAGTAACCAATCCTTCTTCAACAGTGCTTGGCAGATATGGCCAGAGGTGAGCTATAGACGATCGCGATCCTCTTAGCTCAAGACTGACTATCATTTCCCTTTGACCCCTTTCTCTTCACGTCCTATCCCAAACCTTCACCTGTTCATTCGCTATCCCTCGCTCTCCTGTATCGTTCGCTACGAATCGCTCCGCTCGACTCAGACATCCCCTCGGTCAAGTCCTCCAATCGTTCCTCGAACAACACCTAGAGACCCAACTCGGCAAACAGATCTCTTACGAAGCATGCGATCCGAAGACACTCAAGAAGACAAAGCGGATCCCTTCACAAGAATCTCGGACGACCGACTTGCACTTCGATCCGCAGATCCTCGCCGATTTTAATTTCGACTCTCATCACGTAGAGTCGGAGCAAGGGAATGGTTTTACCTCGTTCGATTTGGGATCAGGTTCAGGTTCAGGCTCAGGCTCAGGTTCGGGTTCTGGGTTGGGATCGGGGTCGGGGTCGGGATCTGGATCGAGCAAGACGACACCGGGGTCGGTGATGGGCGGTGGGAACGATCCGTTGTTGTGTGGGCTTGTCGGGTATGACGCCATGGATTTCCCTGCAGGTTCGGGCGGGTTGGGGAGCAATGACATTAGTTTTGGATAGTTATGGCTTTCCGCAAACCATTAGGGCGGTAGTCTGGATATCTGGGGTGAATAAGATGTTGGGGTGGATGATTAGCCTCGGGAAATTGCAGTTGTATGATCTCTTTCATTTGCGGATGCGAAAAATGTTTGTTGTCATCCTCGTCGGACAAATTCATGCCACACCTATCAAGATCCCTACGATCAATTAGAAGGCACAGAACACACTTGTTGCATGCTAAGAATCACTCCCTTAAAGTGGCACGACGACTATTTTGCTATGTTTGGACAAGATCCATAAATGAGCTTGTATCTCAGCTAGCCAAAATCTCCCTTTCTCCACCTTCGATCCCACTCAATGCACCCTGTGTCCAAACTCCTCAAGAAGCTCTCAAGGTTTTCCCAAACTCGCTTCATCCCCCTTTGGATCCACTCCAACCTCCTCGACTTTCGGATTACCCGACCCTGCCGTTTGTTCGCCCAGATCGAGCCAATCCATATTCCAAACTGAATTTTGCTGATCGACAAGACTCGGGCCCGGTTGAGAGATCGTGATCATCGGTGAGGTTGCTCCAGCTGGGATGGAAGGGACGGGAGGCTCTTGCAAAGCTGTATCATCCCGCACGTTGGAGTCAAGTCGGAACCATTGTGAATACCTATCCCTATCCTCCTTACGTTGTAGGGTATCATCAAAATCTGGCTCGATCCCAGCACATCCGTTGGTGGCGAATTATCCTTACTTGACGAACGTGGATGTCGAACCTTTATTGAGAGTAACGCTCTTCGGATCCATATTCCAAATTCCGTGCGATACCGTCCCAGCGACATTCGAGGATGTATTCAGATTAGCCAAGAAGTGCGTCGAACCTATCGGATTCAAGTAGAGTAGACCGGATTTGGCTCGGGCGGATGAGTCGCCGTATTTCACCAGCTTTTGGGCTTGTTCGAGGTCATCTGTCTCTGTTAGAGTGATACCTTGTATCGCGGCCTCGATAGTCTTCGGTACCGACCTAGAAAATGAAAAACTGTCAGTACAAATTGATTAGCTGACTCTGGTGGCCAAAAGGCTAGAGCGGCTTTGATGACGTGTTCACTGTCCTGTTCTTCGCTTCGAGGTCGAATAATGAGGTCCTGGCGAGTTGGTGTCGGTGCCTTAACGTGGAGAGCTCGTTGGGAGAAGGCGTCATACGTTCCATCGAGACCATCACGTTGTCAAGAACATCGGCTACGTCCGCCCAAGCTTCCGAGCCGTCATCAGCTCACTGAATAAGGCCGATTTCCTACTACATACCCCGTCCCTCCGGGCGAGTTTAGCTTGAAAGTCCTGATGAAGGTGAACGTGAACTTACATGTTGGCAGAGAGCCTCAACACAGGATTCCACCTCCTGCTGCTTTGTCTCCCATGTCCAGCCCAGTCCACCGGGCTATGGGTCTCGCATCAGCCACCCCTCTCTGGCGAGAATGCAATCGCTCACGGCGTATGAAGGGTAGCCTTGCTCAGCAACCGGCACTTCCGCCAAGAACTGCGCAGTAGCAATGAGAACCCGAAGAAACACCGCAGCAGTCTGTACGATCCCGTTTGGCACTAACGCCTCGAAAAGCCCAATCTGTGATCGGCAGCTATGCAGAAAGTTGTCCGCGCTCTCCAGGTGTAGGTGTAGTTTCTACAAGACGGCCAAGTCCTTGTCGGCCGGAGTTGTAGCGGTTGGTGACGAATCGTCGACAATGTAAGCCGTTCGAAGGTCTTTTCGGAAGTCGAGCTGTTCGCGGATGCTTTGATGTAGGATAAGAAGGAGGAAGGGAACGGAAAGTCGGAGGTTGGCTAGACGGTTCAACGAAACGATCAAGCCTTCATCAAAAAGAGAAGCGGAACCTACCGAGATATGCCTTCTGTCAACCGCGATCGAATTATTCTTTTGCAACAGCATAAGCTTACGTTGAGAGGCGAGAAACCTAGCAGATTGGAACTGCACAAACCCCGCTTGGTTTGCACATTGATGTCCTTGCCCATCAGAGACTGTCCATCCAACCCGTCAACGACGCTCATTGTTTCGGAGCGGAACTGACCAGCTCATCCGAACCATCTCTCACGGCTCCGCAGAAATCCTTGAGAAAAACCAAAACCTCGACGGCGGTTCGGGCAATTGATCCTTTGCGCAATCTTTCGAGCTGTCATTAAGAGGCGATGGTAGCATCTGGTTTACCATAAGCATCTGAGCGTGAATAGCTCTTTTGAGTGTACATACGACGTGAACAACTTCACGACAAGGAGGTCAGCTCGAATGATCATGGTAGAAAGTGTGGAGACTCACGGCAAGTGTCTTGAACATCGATTCTCGCAACTTATCCTGATGTGCATCAAGCCAAGCCCCAAAGCCTCGATATCCTCATCCGTCCTACCATGACGATCGGCCGATGACCAATCCGTGTCGAGTTGAATCTCCGCGCACATCTTCGGCAGATATCCTACTCCAGCAGAGAAGAAATCGTCTGAATGATCCGTGGTCCAGAACAATCGCCTATACGCTCCTGTCAGCGCTTCCAAGAGTGATACTAGTTCGTACGGTAGAGCCCGATACTGGACGGCAACTCATGCCGCTCCTCCGGAATCGCTCCAGGTGAGTCCCACATCAGGTTCATCAACTTCATCTGCTCAATCACCACAACGTGCAGCATCTGATCTACTCGCGCCATCAGCCGGATTGACCGGTTCACTTGAGTTCGCCTTATAGTAATCTACTATGCATCCATAAATCAGCAGCTCGACCTTTTTGATCGCTTATAGGTGACAACTGGGTGAACAGTGTTGGAGCTTGGATACCGGTGACGGAAGGTTTGAGTAAGATCCCATTGTCATCGATGATCTTTCGTGCGCGATCGCGAGGGCATTACAGACGTCTTACCGAGCTCTCCCCCCCCCCGATGTGCACGAGCTTGAGTACCGGGAGTAAAACTGTGAGAGGCGAATAAATGTTCAGGAAGAAATTGCACCTCCGGGACCTAGAGGAGGGACTCACGGTTCCGTCAGCGTTCATTACTTCGCGAAAATATGAACAACCGATGCATGCTGAGTATTCGGATTGACAGACCTTTAGGTGCACTTGCGACTCTCTGAGGGGTCAGTCCAAGAAGCTAAGAGATCGAATCTCAACTTTCTGTTGACTAGATCTTTGCGGTACAGCTATGCTGACCACTGGCGAGTCCGAGTATCTCGCTCCCTAAGCTTCGGTCACCGCACAAAGCGCTTCCTGAGCAGGGCTCATCCGATCCAACCTCCGACCCGCTCTTTTTCATTCAAGGTAAAACCCTTCAGGGCTCTGAGCCCAGACAGAACAAAATCCTCCATCATTACTAAGACCTCTCCGAGATCGTGACTGACCGGTAGGGAAAGGTGTACAGCCTGGAAATACACTTTAACCAGATCCCGACAAATCTCCCAACCCCAGAGCATGATCCGCAAGCTGTTCACTTACTTCTTCACGACGAGACCAACGGATGGGGACTTGCGCGTCGGGGGTCGGCGAGCGAGAGGAGAAGATCTTCCATGGATCATCGGGAACGAGTGCCAATTCGCTAGACCCTGGTGACTCGGGATCCGAGCGGAATCGTTTCCGACTTGGTGTTAATTGGTCGTGGGGTGTCACTGACCGTGCGGGTGAGATCCTGTCGAAGACGAAGAAGACGAGTGGACGGTGGGACGAGCTATGTTCAACACGAAGGAATCGGGCGCCAGATCGAAACGGAAATCTTTCAGGATGGAAGGGCTATCATTCCGGGATTTGACTGTCGAATCGTTTTCAAGCGGAGTGACCGTGGCCGAAGGTTGAGAACCTAGAGTCACCTGTGCGATGGTTCCATCTAAGAAGGACCGGACGTCTCCGGATTGTACTTGCATGTCCATGTCCAAGTTAAGTCCATGTTTGGTGGGGATTGAGACGATTCTACCGAGTTGATTCGAGTCTCACTCCCACGTCTGCTTTGCGAGGTATCGGCTGGGAATGGTACCGGGAGACAGGTCGACATGTCCGATGTGTTGGTCCATGATGGGAAGGGTGCGGACGTTGTTTGCGAGCTCAATGACGGGTCGACGTAGATATCCGGGAAAGGCGTGAATAGGATTGAGGTGTCAATTTGACTCGGTAAGCCTGGCTGTGCGCGTCGACGGGAGATAGGAAGTCGAACTGAGCGGAGTGGCTCCCCATGCCATTCACTGAGCCACCCAGCGTTTCCCCCAATGGACCAATGCTTCCTGTAGTATCAGGATCCTCCTCGTTGGTAACCCCAAATACTCTCCTAGCCTCTTCAATGCTCCTCCCACCCTTATTCGGTCTACCGGGATTGATGATCCCCTCCTTCGTACATCTCAGTGCTTTCTTTCCCCAACTCAAACAATGGACCGTCGGATTGTTTCGGGCGAGGGTGTGAGGACTAGGAGCTTCGACGTTGGAGTCGGGATGTGTTGAAGTGAGGAGGGCGAGGAGGTGGCACTTGAGTCGACGGAGTTTACATGGGTCACATGCTACGTTCTGACCTGGGGGTTCCATGAGTATGGATACCTTCAGGAGCGGGAGACAATGGAGCAGTGAGAGCAGGACAATCTGGAGAAGCCTTGAACCTTATGGATATGAGTGGACAATTCACGGCGTTTCTTCTTTGGTTCCTGCTCGCTCACACCTGATGACATATCCCTCACTCGAGGTCTTCGTCCTCGGCTTCGGCGTAATCTTCCTATGACTGATGTACTGTTTGCTCCTTTTGTTCTGAGGTGTTGGGACAGGACGGGTTGACAAAGGGGGGGACATCGTATGTCTCGCTTCCACTTAGTTGGGCTATTTGGTGGGTAGAGTTAGGAGGGCTTTGTCAGTCCTAGCAGGTGACATTGACTCGTCCAGCTAAAGTCCTTCAAACTCAGGTCAGACTTCAATCGAAAAGGCTGTCAAGCTCGCACAAGCGATCCCATTTGCTATCAGCATGCAAGGCAGCGGACGGTCAGCACATGCGAAAACTCGGGGCGTTATGATATCTACACCTCGCACAGCTTCATCAGTACTCGAGTACTCTAATCCTCCGACTTTATTGTTCACAAACCCTTGAATGTCGAAGGTGGTAAAGCACCGGATCGCTGATGATGCCCTTCCGGTGGTGTGCCTGATGGGAAAGCCAAACAATCTCGGAACCTTGTCATGCTGTCACTTGATTAGCGGATATCTTCAATACACAGCCCTCAGTCAGCAAACGTAGGCAAGCTTTGACGGAATTGACCTGTGTTTGACAACATATAACTACAAGCCAAGGACACACAAACATGTAGCCAAGCTAAGTGCTGGTTCAGTAGCAAATACGATGATTGCAGAGGTAAGGCTAGAGTAGGCTATGGGACTGAGTATCGGTGATGTACTCGCATAATTGACCCTCCATAGACATCTATCTCAAATCCCGGGCTCTTTCCCTTTCTGGCTACTTCTCCTATTGTCCTTTGTCCTGTCGGCCACTACCTTGTCCGCATGGCTGCGGCTATCCTTTGCTCCCGTCCCTTCGGTTAAAATTTTCATGCCTCGGCTCGCATGCTCTCTTTCCAGAAGAGTGGTAGAGCTCGCTTGCTGAGGAACAAGGGATTTCGGCAAACAGAAAGCATCACTTGGTCAAGTAGGCTAATTCAAAGGCCCCGTTCCTAGTATGCTTAGTACCGTAGGAATCGATAGTGAAACGTAGGAAATGATAGTGAACACATTGGCGATGTTTGGCAACATGATCTGATGAATCACTTTAGAAAGATAAAGCTGCTACAAGCAGACATTTTGGGATTAGCCGATTTCACCTTGATGACACTTTGACCAGAAGCGCCGCACTCCCTAAAGACTCTGCACTTCCCTATTTGGATCTCTCATAATTTTCCCATGATTTTAATGTTCTTTGTATTTGCCACAAGATAAGACAGAGGACACGGGATGTCCTCTGACTTGTCTGGAATATTGGGCTGTGTCAGATAATGGTTGTATGGTACGACTACACTAAGCTGACCGCAAAAGGATACATTGGGAAATCCCGGCTATCCGGTATTCCCACCATACATATATGAGTTATGTCCGTCGTCACAGGCTGTGCAGCTTGGACCTAACCGCATTGACATAATGATCAGGAGCTGGGGCAAAACCCCAGCTTGTACACCTGTTTCTGATCTATGTATAGGTGGTCGGGATTTTGGGTCGGTGGAGGTCTGGAGAGGTCACGTGCTGAAGTTGCTGTAGTTCCGTGGCAGGCCGACATGATGGGGGCATTGCCTGTGACTGCAGCCTATATGTGCAATCTGTATACTTTTGCCTGTTCTTCCTACATGTCAGGACCGCCTGTATAGCTATCCAGTCTATACCACCTGCATATACCACCTGTATGCACCTGTACATTAAGGTGAGTTTGTGTCTGTCAATACCATGAACCATCAAGGTCAAAAGTGCCACAGCCACAAGTCTTGGATTCGTTTACTTCAGGGAATAAATCATTCATGTACTTCTTACCTTATCAAGCTGAATCAGCAGTGTGCTGAAAAAGGGCTTTTTACCCTAGCTCAGGCAAATAAGGCATTATTCTGATTGGTTATGGAAGAGTGTTACGGTCCTGCCAGAGCTTCGTGCTGATCACCGCAGGTCGGGTGAAAGAGCGAGCAGAGTGATTATGGAAAGAATGGGCAGTGCTGGTTGTGGATAAACGATCGTTTTGTGTCGTCGACGATCACGTGGGGTCGGTCAACGGGTGGAGATCACAATGAAGCTGGCCCTAGTCGGTATTGACTAGCCTACAACATACATTGATAGTGACCCAAAGGTCTACAAACATAACTGGTTCGCTATATATATCAATCACGGGGAAACATCGCGTCCTAGGTGTTTGGAACGCAGAAGGGAAAGGGGCGTCCCGCTAGGAGTGATCACGTGGTCTGTCGGATCGTCTCGATTCATGACAAGGAGTCCGGGTTCATATAGTATCTTGTCTGTAGGAGGTTCCCCAATGTTCCTTGATTGAGTCCCGTTGTCTACCACGCCCAAGATGATCTTGCTTTGCCTCCGATCATCCTAACGGCTACCCTACAAGGTAGTCTAGACATATGCCCGTGGCCTCGTCGAACCTCGTCGACTCATTTTGTCGATCTGGTCGAGCATCTCGTCCAAGGTTGTGTGATCCGCAATCGATCGGAGACAGAGTGGAATTGTATGTCAATAGCTGGTCTCAACCCAACACAAATAATCCCTGTCCTCCCTCTGCTGGGACACAGTCCCAGGCATTCCAGTGGACAGACCAGAGACATTCCAGACTCTGCTCCATCATTGGCATACCCCCTAGCCCCCTCCTGCCTGTGACATGCTCATTACCTGCTATTGTGATACCCTGTCATATGTGTAATTGTTGAAGACACATGCATGTTACCTTTATGAGTCCTCTGGCTTTCATGAAGTATGCAACACACGTGTTTAGTGGAAACCTCAGGGTCAGTGAACAGAAGAGTTGCATTGGCCTTGACATGGTGTGCAGTATGTCATGTCTTCTTGCTCATATCTCTGTTATGACCCCGTCAAAACTCAGGCAGATGCTAGGACCAAATGGCCATATTGGATCAGTCCCTCTTGACTGTTTACACAATCTCCTCCGCGTAGATGTAATGAGACCAAATTGCAGCAGACCGATGACCCGCCCTAATTACTGCCACACTAAAAGGTAGATAATGATATGCTGAGATATTGAGAGTGTCTGCCACAGATCCAGTAAGGGGCATGTTGTCAGGGTTTACAAGTTAGGGCAGAGCAGGTGTCTCTTACTTGTCATACAGAGGCGGAATTACTGGAGCGCATAATTATTAGAGCGTTGAAGTTGAAGTTCAGGGTCGAGGGTCAACGCAAGTCACAGCCTACTGATGACTGGGAGGGACGTGGGCAGAGGTGAGGTCAAAATTACATCGTTGAGAGAACAAATTCCAAGATGAGAAAGCAAACTACACATGCGTATATAAATTAGAAAACGGAGTTGGGAGAATAACAGAGCGTTTCGTGACACCTATCACACCTGTGGCTGGGCTGTAGCCTGGGCAGCTCAGATGAGACACTCAACACCATAAAATAACCTCCTGTAAGCCCTGTTTTGTTATGTCTCCTTGTGATCTGAAGACACTCATCCTTTGACAGCTCTTCCTGTCTTCCCTTGAGTTCGACAACAATCAAAGGTAGCTTGTCCGGTCACCTTTTGGTCAAGGTATCAGGATATGCCACTAATGTTCTTTGTTTAGCACAACTGATTTTTCTAGGTCTTGACTTGTAACACACCTCAATATGCTAGGCAGAGCGTCCAGGAAGTTCAGACACAAGATTGTGAGTATCGGTTTGGAATACACCGTATGATTGCACTGATAACCCTGGATGTCAGCTTGAGCCATCTGGTGGATGGCTTGGACATGTAATCATCCTCCTCTCTCACCTTACAACAATGTGGGACATCTCCATTGCCATCCACCTGTACATCTTGTCCATGATCATCCTAAAGAAACTCCAAAAGGAAACATCATTGATTATGGGATGTATACTTGACCTCAGTATTCCAATGCGTTACTACAGTATGTCCTTCCTTGCATTTGGACAAACGCCGTTATTGAAAGTGTGCATAAGATGATGAGACTCTGGCCAAGATACACGAGAAACACTTTGAAGCCTATTGGCCTATATTCCTTGCTGCATCAGCAGTGGAAATGGCCTGCTACTTTGTCACTGCCTCCAGCACATTCACCAGTTTTGTTTGCATCAAGGTGTCCATCACCACCTTTGCATGGATGTCTAAAAAGCCTAATGGCATGGATGTTGGCAGCTCCTATATCAGCTCAGTCGGGAACTAATCTTGAGACAGGTGCAGTTCAGTAACAGGCAAAGTGAAGGTTCCCTATCTAGCCTCCTACACCTCTTCTCATGGGGTCTTGACCTGCCGCTGTCTGGCTCAAATCCGTCCATGACAAAGGATCACCCTCACCCAAAGCCCATTGATACCCGCTTTCCCACTGCAGACAGACATCTACTCAAAGCAGGGTATACAGATCCCCTTACTAGGGAGGGTATGATCAATTCCCTGAGAAGGACCAAGAAGAAAGAATCAGCTGCAGGGAACTACAACCACTGGATCCAGCATGTCTCATCAGGCTTCGATGCACGTATGCAAAAGTACAACAAGATGGCATTAGCCGACCGGGCAAAAGTAGCCAACCCAAAAGTAGATAGGGCAAAGAAGGTGGTACCATTAATCACCAGGGAGCAGCTCCGGCAGGCTGCGTCTCTGATGAAGGGGATGGAACGCTCTAAGAAAACAAAGCGAGCGGCTGCTGAAGAGTTTTTGAGAGCAAGAACAGACTCAGAGCTGGAGCAACTGCTTCTAAAGTATCGTCTCCCAGCAAAACTGTTTGCCCAGGATGGTCACACTGGCCCAAAACTGCTATCAACAAAGGGCAAAGGGCAGTTATAGTCCTGATATTGAGGAGGGAGTTTGAGAATAATTAGTAGGGAAGCAGATTGTGCCTGACAGATTATTGGTAAGTGATTCAATTTTCTGTTGTTGAAGGGAGGACAGCCATCAGCCATAGGTACGGTGCAATTAGGGGATCAGCGATAGCTTTAGCCAGAAACGCTGAAGCTGGCTGGGGCGAGTAGTCTGAACAATTTCATAGATATCACCAAATCCAAAGTGTTAAATGCAACAACTCTTTAACTCGTTTGACAAAATGGTCATTTGAGTGACTTCCGGGTACGCCTAAAGTACCAAAAGCGAAATGGGACCCTGTACATGTGAATAGATAGAACAGATTTGACGATGATTTGCAAGTATGGAATGCTGCTTGTTCCTGCTTTTTCCGTCCGAGACCTGTGATAGCCTTGACATAAGTCTTGCCATCAGTTGAGATGCAAAGTGGTGGAGCTCATTTTGTCTGAGCCGATTGTGAGTGATCAAGTAGTGGTGTCTAAGGTAGATGAAGAAGTAATGTTATACAGGCTGTTGTATCAATTGATGGAAATCACTGAGTAGTGAAATACATCATCCAAGATCTATTTGACTTGGAGGAAAAAGGTATGAAATGTACAAACTATAAAAGCAGATCAGGAGCGAGCAGCCTAGTCCAGATCGGAATGCTAAGCTTGTTTCCTCAGGGGTGGGAGTGTACCGGAATGGGGTACCAGGAGCCTGCCACTGATGGAACAAGGCCGGAATGTCTCTGACTTATTGTCTAGACTGCTGGGACTGTGAACTATCAAGGACAAGACTGGAGTGGAGTTGCGCTAGACAGGTGTTTGGTTAAAGACCAACAGAGGTTTTCTTCTCCAGTCAATGAACCCTGAATGATGTATTTCACTATTCAATAAATCCCCAAGAGTCTATGCTAACCTGTGGGATATAATGCTTGGAATAGCACTAGGAGGAAGGGAGTCTATGAGACTGCCCTATCAAGAAAAACATCTTCTCCTTAGTCCTTAGTTCTTGATGTTTCTGTATGGGCTCAGCACAGATCCTGTCACGGTGCTACGTCGACCAGCAGTATGGCCCGACGCTCAGCTCCTGGAGTCGGCGACGGTTGACTTGGCTTCTGCGAAGTTAGGCTACCGTTGTCGAACTTAGCTTGAATAACTCGAGGACACGCGTGGGTGTAGCCGAGTTAAGTGCCGGTCGAGTAGCATAGGCTAAACAGTGCAGGGGGTAGATCAAGTACGGCAAAGCTAGGTAACTATGAATGACTATCGTTGACTTTCGATGACTTTCGATGACTTTCAATGACTTTCAATGACTTTCAATGACTTTCAATGACTCTCAATGACTTTCAATGACTTTCAGTGACTTTCAATCTCGAATCGCTGGTTCTCTCCAGTCTCTCGACTCATCTCTCTTATACCTTCTTCTCCTGGCTTATCTTCGGCTTGTCTTGTTTCGAGATCAATGGTGTTTGGTCGTAGGCAAGGGGAAAGGGTGTTGAGTACAATGGATAGCGTCGGAGACAAAGAGGCGAAAGGTGACCTCTCTGGTCGTAGGCAAGGGGAAAGGGTGTTGAGTACAATGGATAGCGTCGGAGACAAAGAGGCGAAAGGTGACCTCGTTTCGGCGAACAATGAACATGGTCGAGCCTCGTTTCCCAATAGAAGGCCGAAGTGAAGCATTGGTTGCTTATAGTCGGCGGTATGTTGGCGTCTTGTTTCGAGGTCAATGGTGTTTTGTCGTAGGCGAGGGGAAGCGTGTTGAGTACAATGCTCCGAGACGTGGCCTTGTTTTGGCGAACAAAGAACAAGGTCGAACCTCGCTTCAGAGTACAAGGTCGGGGTGAAGCACTGGTTGCTCGTTGTCGGCGATATTCGGCGATGCTATCCGAGCTCCGATTCACGATCGTGACACACCTCCACCTCTGTTTTCACTTCTCTCTTGACTAACATCCAGTAACCGAGAATTGACTTGGTCTTGAACGACGACGGTAAAGAGCGACGTGAGGTTGTAGGTGAAGGTTGTCGAAGGGGACGTCTGGTAATCCGACCGGGATTTCGGTTCGAAGAAGAATAGGCTGTAGGTCTTTCTGCCTAGGTTGAATTATGTTATCCCGCTCAACAAACGTTGTTGTACATGTGACCTTCTTCGGGATTTTTGTTTCGGCAAGCAATTCCTCCGCCGAGATAAACTGACACAATCTCGTGTCAAAAGTAGTCGGAAAACATATGGACGGTACATGTTTGACACCTGACTGACGTTCCCTTCCCATATCAGATCGTTCCAAGACAGCGGATCAATCGAAAAAAAGCATGCGGGATCAGGCTGGAAAGCGCAAGCACCTGGCAGCCCGCACTGATAGGAACGATTAAAGGTTTACCACAAGCCAGTATCGGTCCACTAGCTCCCTCCGTGTTTGACAAATGTACTCCGTACCTTCCCCGTGAGTCCCGTGCTCGCAGGGGCCAAAGCAGAAGATACAGCCCGGGACCCGTTATTCACTAGGAGGATCCTATAGCCCTCAGCATCAAAAGCAGCCAAAAGCACCGCTCATCAAGATGGAAATGACAGGGAAGAGCCAGAAATGACCCGTTCAGCTGGACTGTGTATCACAGATCGGGTGTCGGGGATAGTCGGGTAACGGCGTTCGTCTCCGTCCTGGGTTACCTATCTTACTTGGCCTCGCAAGGGAGGTCAAACGACCATCGATGTAGGCGCAACAAGGAAGGAAAGAGGCTCCCGCCTCGGCCGTCTCCGAGCCCAACATCAGGATCCAGCTTACCTACTCTTTGCGACGTCTTGCAATAGCGGCGATTCGCGATTTTCGGAGACTCTGGTTCGTATAGCCAGATAGGACGATGACAACCAACACGCAGCCCAGTTTACAGTACAACATGGCCGTGGACGACCGAACTGGCGATGGTAGCGGTCAAGATCCGGGCGAGTAATCCGACGCCTTACTATGGTATCACGTTGGTGGTCCGACGTCGGCGACGTCCAAGAGAGCTACCTGTCAGGTCGAGGCGTACAGTGAATGAGGGGTCAGGGGAAGTGAATCAGACAGGAAGGGAGAGAGGAGCTGGATGTGTCTGTCGTGAAAGAAGGAAGTCAATCGGAAAAGAGGGGAAGAAAATAGGTGGAAAAGGATGTAGCCAGCTTGTATTGAGTGTATCCATATAGCCGTGTGATGAAGTTCTGTGGAATGTACATCGAGGTGCAAGCACAAGCAGCGGACGGCAATTAACCCTCTCCGAAGTGGCAGGCGCCCGGCTGAGTGGAAACAGGTTCATAGACAGACGGTGGACAGGGCGTGCCCGTACGTCGCACACCAAGACTATCCAATCGCGGATCCTTCGGAAGTGATGCTAAGGCAGGCAGGCTGAGCAAACGAGATAGTCGACCCAATCGTTCAGGCAGAAAGAATTGCATGCATCGTCATCGCTCGTCCTCTTCGACGCCTGACTGCAGATTCGCCCACTCCGCCTCGATAACCCGAACGAAGTCCGCGGCAGTATGTCCATCCTGCCTGAGATCAGCTCCACATCGGACCGTATCGTCGTGAAGATCACTCACATTACACCCCGTCCAAACCCCACCATCAACGAGACAAACCCTCTTCCCACCTTTCACCAACGTACTCCCAATCTCGATCGTACAGCTCTTCGCAACCCCACTATCTTGTGTCTTCTTCACATCCCTCAACAGCATCTGATGTCCTTCCTTCCCTAACTCCCTTCCGGCGGACTCAGGTTCACCTTGTATACATCTTCCGATCCCACTCTCCCACCAATTGACTTTAGCTGCTTCCGTACATCTTCGAGTGAGTTCAACTTTACCGATCTCCCCAGGGAAAGGGGATTGGAAGTTCATACATGATAAGATCGGGTAGAAAGTTGGTAAAGGGAGGTGATGATGGAGACAGAGGAGGTGAGCGTTACCGCAACATTCGAGAGGACCATGTTTGCATGTTACGCCGAGGGGGTCGGAGTGGTTCAGCCTGGGTTGAGAAGGAGTTAGTGAGGTTATAAAGAACATTAAGGGGATGGTGGACGAACCGGCCTATGCAATTTAGGTTGAAGTTGACTTTGTCAGTCATGCCGGAGCTTTGGAAGACCTGTAGAGGATCAGGACGATTCGCGAAGAAGGATTCTAATGAAGCTCACGTCTTCGAAGACCTTCTCGCATAGCCGCTATGGCGGGGCGGAATCAGATCTCGGTGTAGAACAAGACAAAATATGACGTACTGCATCCGGACATCGAGACATCACGTATAGCGAGACGTTCACTCTCGAAGCATTGCGTAGAATATCATCCTCGTACATCGGTCGTTGCGTAGCTTCATAACGAGCCGAAGCCGTCACCAAGGGAATAGCCGAAACCAAAACGATGATAGATCGGATCAGACCCATGGCGTCGGTCTTCGGGCAGTGATCTCAGAGCAGACAAGAGTAGGGACTCGAGAACAGCCAGTCGGTGCGGTCCTCAGGTGTGATCAGTAGCTTTCCCGATTGTCAAGCTTGAAAGGAGTGATTGACAAAGGAGGGCCCCGCCGATACCCGGCTACTCACGTGAGCGGACCCCTCCAATTTCTCGGAAGCAAATTCGCTCTCCTCCATCGCACGTTCGCAACACTCAACCGCGTGCTTCCTCCTACTTTGGGGGCATGCTTAGCTCGTCCACGAACGATGAAGATGAGAAACGTGGTCGGAGATCGCCTACACTTTTCCCTGGTGCCCACTCAGAACCGCTTCACTTCACTAACTCCTCTCATTCTCGCCCTTTCTACCGAAAATTCACCATCCTCGCAATGTTCGCGATCGCCGCCCTCATCCTCTCTCTCGGGGCAGTCTCGCTAGCTCCCAAAGTCCGGACCTCCCCACTAGAAGGAAGATGGTCCACTACCGACCAATACAACGGAAAAACCCTCACCCCAACAAACTATACAGTCATCCCAGGGGTCTTCATACAAGACTCACCCAAGTACAACGCTACGAACTACAACTTGCTCAACGATAGTTTCGGGTTGATCGATAAGTCTCCTGAGAGGTGGCAGAACTTCACGAGGTAAGTTGGGCTTAGGCCTTTTTTCCACCCGCAATGACGAAAGAAGAAGTGGTGATTGACGTGACTGAAAGCTATATTACGGAGCTGAACAAGAATGCCGATGAATATACGACTTATAAGGTCGTTTATATTGCCAGACATGGTGAGGGGTATCATAATCGGGCAAGTCACTCTTCTCCAGTTCAGGTCCTTAGCTTACGGGATCAAAGGCTGAGAGTACATATGGTGAGCAAGTTCGGTATCCTCATAGGTCATAACACACGTATTTCGATACTCATGGTGCTGTTACAGGAACTCCTGCATGGAACTGCTATTGGTCCGAACTCTACACCGACGGCAACATCACATGGGTGAGTCGCGCTCGAGCTCCTCGTCATGTAGCTTCTCTGCTTGCTATAAGGATTCGGATCGCTTCCCGACATCCGCTGATTCAACTCAACTCGCAGGGTCCTGACGCCCTCCTCGACCCCGCCGGAGTCGGTCAAGCCGAAGCAGTCAACGCCGGATGGAAACAGCAGATCCAAGCGGGTGTCCCACTTCCTGAAACGCTTTACTCTTCACCTATGCGGAGGTCTGCGTACACACTCAATATCACCTGGGGCGATATCCTCCTGAACAAGGGTTATGTACCATATGCAAGTTTACCTCACAAGCTCGATTATAGAAGGAGGATAGGTTGAATGAGCACTGATGTTCAACTAGATCAAGGAGAACTTTCGCGAGTCGATAGGATTGCACACATGCGATGAACGATCCAACAAATCGGTCATCGCCGCCGACTTCCGTTCGTCACCCTTCCATCCTTACCACCTCATGTTCGTTTTGGCTTGACTGATGATATGTCTTCCCCGACAGCTGAATGGCACTTCGATGCTTCCTTCACGGAGCACGACGAACAATGGAACCCGATCTACGAAGAACAATCCCCTCAACAAGCCTTACGCACCCGCCTCCTGCTCAACGAAATCTTCGCGACCGACCCATCGACATTCATCAGTATCACCGCGCATTCGGGTACGATTACCGGTTTCTTCACCGCTGTGGGTCATCAGCTCTTTGGGGTTCAGACGGGTGGTTTCGTGCCGGTGATTGTGAGTTCATACTTTCTTGACCATTCAGCTATCAGGGCTAAAGTGTTGACGCCCGGACAGGTCAAAGCGGTCAGCTATCCAACCGCGACTATGGCGGTAATCACAGGAGGTCAATCGGGAACTGCTCCGGTTTGTACAGCGGATCCAACTATTTTGGTCGCCAGTCCAGCGAAGGTCACTGTGCAGGTAAGCTGACCGTCTTGCGTCTCCAAAGACAGACATTGACAGGGGGATCCTGTAGCCAACATGGTATCCCGCTTGCTCCACCAGCTCAACCACGTCATCGAGTACAAACACGGCGACAGGATGTTTGGCTAGTCCTGTAACGAGCGGGAATAGGATGGCGAGCGCGACGTCTAGCGCGTGAGAGGATGACTGGGAATCTCACACGTCGAATTGGAAAGAGTATAATGCCAATTGCTATTTGATTCTCGCTGTGCAGCGGCCCCCCTGCATTGGGTTCTGTTCTCATTCTTCATCACCTAGAAGCAACAAGGGGCATGGTGGGAAAAAGATGGATCTCCCTTCTAATGAACGGGGATTGGCGCGATGAGCTTCGCTTTCTTCGACCGTTTCCGATCCCGGCAAGGTGATCCAGCCTCGGGAGGGCTGAAATACTGTCGTCATGGCACTGGATTGCGATGAAGCTCCGAAGTGTAAGACTCCTCCAGTCGTGCACAGACCGATGCATAACCCAACCGAGATCATCCCAAGATCAACTCGTAGACTATTCTGCGCAATCATCATCTCCACTCTGTTGTCCGGTGAAAGCGACTCACATAACAACGTTCACAACGATCAACGGTACTATCCCCACCCTATCAGCCCGACCCCCGAAACACTCAAAAGCTCGGGAAAAAGAGGCCAAGGAGACCACTCACTCCGCATCAAAGTCCTCGTTGCCCCAATGAGATTAACCAACTTGGATTTTATACTCGTTCCTTCCCCTCCTCCTCCTCCTCCACCTTCTCCGCTTGAGACAATGTAATCGTTCCCGTAGAGAGAAGGGTTGGGGGCGTGACCGAATCCTACGTTTGTTGAGGTTGGGGTACGGGTTGACCATCCGACTATACGACGGACGACGGGTTCGGGTTCGGGTTCGGGTTTGAGGTGAAGCAAGCGCGGGGGAATGGCATGTGATTTGATAACAGAGAATAAGAGTTGACGATGAAGAAGGAGGACAAGGTCAGGTTAGTAGCACATTGCTTACTACAGTAGGGTGGGTATGACTCACTCTTCGCTAGGAAACGCTCTTCGTTAAGGATGGCTATTGCGTTCGTGAAGAGGAGACCGATGTAGAGGATACTTCCAAAGTAGCTGAACATGGCGAGAGGAAGGGTGCTGAGGATCTCCGATTAGATTCGATAGTGTGCCGCTCCTGCTTAAATGGCCGAGATGCCTAGACTGCACGTATTATGATGAAGGAAATCACGTGACCTACACGCTTTCGTGGCGACGTGGCACTCTCTACCTTTGTCCTCCTTGTCCGAGCGGCTATGAGTAGTATGTTGCATATGATATCATGCATAGTCAACCCCTACCATCGCCCTCTTCTTTGCCAAAGCCTTGTCCTCAACCTTCGCAGCCCTGACCTCCGGCTGTAACAAGAGATCTTTCGCGTTCTTGACCTCTTCCTCGTTAGGGACCACCTCCGCTACCGTTACTTCTGAATCCCGCCTCTCTTCCTGAATCTCATTATCATCCGGTGCATCACCCGCAGGTCCACTATCTGCTCCAGCGAGAAGTTCAAATGCTTCTTCATCCGACTCAGCTGTTCCGATGGACTCGTCTTCGGAATACCTAGAATCGCTCGACCATGACTTGCGCCTTCTGGAAGGATTCTGGCGAGAAGGTTCCGGAACGAAGGCTGGTCGCTTAGGTATGACGATGGTTGAATGATGGGCTCTACGAAACACCTCTCTCGATCTGTCGCGATGGCAATCACGATCACGATCGTGATCACTTCTTCCGCCATCTAGGAAATTTTGACTTGCTGAAGGTAGATGTATCGCTGGATCTTTTACTTCAAGGTACATTGCTTCTTTCTCTCCTTCCCGGACCTGAGCAGGTCGTTTGTCACGAGGTGTCATAGATTCGGTGATAATCTTCAATCCTCTCGGTCTTCCGGCAGGTGAAGGTGTGATTGGACTGGAACTCGTTGTCGCCTCCGAAAGAGAGGGACGAAGCTTTGTCTTGACTTTTTCTGCGAGATCGGTCATCCCCGTAGATCGGTCGACGGCGGAAGAGTCTTCTTCGGTATCTATCATCGCTCTACTCGGGCTTCTCGAGGGCCGTGTTTGTTTGGCGTGGACTTTAGGCGCTCGATCAGTGGGTCGCAATGTATCGTTGACCGATTCTGGACGATACTCGACTGCATCAGGGCGACGCGGCTGCTGTTTCTCCCGGATGATTTCCCTCCTATCCGGACTTGGTCTAGGAGCCTCGACAGGATCAGTCCGTTTCGACAGTGAAACGTGAAATGGATGGAGCTTGTCCGAAACTCTATTCGCGAGATCGGAGAGCCCGTCCCGGAGTCCACGATGTTCAGCTTCTTTGTACTTGCTCTCATCCCCTGGGCTCCTGGCATGATTGTCTTGATTAAATGGCTCAATACCCGCTGCCTCGGCTATTGTTGGATCTAGCGGCTCATTCTCGCTTGACCTTTCCCGACCTTGTGGTGACTGGGGATGTTGCCTGCGAGTAGCCGCCGTCGGCGGTGGAGAGGAATGCGGGCTCGTCAAGGGAGATGCCTGATCTCGGTGTCCTGGCGCTATGAGGCCAAGGAGCTAAAAGTTGATAAACAAGTGCAGACTTGACACCTATCCGAAGACATCGATGACTGACCTGTTCCAAAACCAGCATCACTCCCCCGGCAGGTTCGATTGCCTCGTCCTCAGGTCCGCACAAGTTTTCCGGTCTGCTTCCCTTGACTTTCTGGACACTCGATAACTCTCGGTGAGCGGATATGATCCCTTTGATCAGGCTGAACAGTCTGACATCAGCATTTGATATGATGTGAGAACCGCGAAGAATGTGACCTAGGCATCGATAGGTTATCTTTCCGCCATGACTCGGCCAGCTCGCCTAGAGTAGCGACCATTCCCGGTGTCAGGTAATCGCTCAGGTGAAAGAGATAATCAATGATGATCTGTATACTACCGTTTTGGAAAGCTATGGTGAACCGTCAATTCTGCCAAGTGGCGAGATAGCAAACCTTTACATCGTGAGGGTTCCTGCTCCAAATCCCCGACATCCCTTCTACCCGTTGGTGGATCCTCCGTGTGCCTCTGAGTGACCAGGAAATCGCCAATCATGTGTAGATGCTTCGAAAGATCCCCTGTTTGACGTCAGTGTAGCTATTAAGTAGACATACCCATAGCCTCCGAGTGTTCGTCTCCGAAGACGCTGCGCATGTTCTGAACACTGTCCTTCTGCATCAGCAAACTGGTGAGAAGTCTAGGTAAGACCTCGACGAGGGTAGGCGAGACCTGCGATCCGCGCTCGACTGTTCGAGAAGCCATCAGGTGGGAGAGAAGCTCGCTTGCGAGATCTGTTGAGGCAATCAGACCATGGTTTCTACATCAATGGGAATAGCTAACCGATGCATGTAGCCAGGGAGATGAGGCACTTCGACCATGTCAAAGGCGATGAGGGCTGATGATGTGATTCTAGCTCCTTCTCCTCTGGCCTTGCCCTCTCCGCCTTGGACTCGGTATGATCCAGGCTCATCTCTCGCGGACCTCTTGCTCCGCAGATCAACCTCTCTGTTGCGACTCTATTCACAGTCTCCGGATTAGCTGCTAAGCGCGATCCAACCGCGGTCTTCATCGTCAGGTTGGTGCTCTGCGGACGGCTCGCTGTGCGCATTGCCCTCCGCTTCGCTTCCTCCTCGTCGGCATTCGCTTTTGCTCTCTCATTGGTTACCTTAGCTCTTGTATTTGACGCTTGCTCGGCCAATCTGGCCTGTAGAAGTGCTCGTTTCTTCGCCTCCTTCCGCTCATCCTCCTCCCCCTCCTCAGTCAATGCCATTTGCTTGGCAGGGCGATCCGTCTCTTCCTGTACAGCCTGCTGTGCCACCTTCACCTTGACTCGAGCTCTCTTTTTCGCTTCCCTCCTTATGTCCTCCTCCTCATCGCTATTCAGCAATGACTTAGCAGAATCATCAGCATCTGCATGTACAGCCTTATTAGCTGCTTCGGCCTTGAGCAAAGCCCTTCTCTTGGCTTCCCTTCTCACCTTTCTCTCCTCTTCGCTGATCGGTGCGGCTGCAACGTCTTTGTCAGATGAGCCTCTGAGAGCTAGCTCCTCCTTGGCTCTCGCCTCGAGCATAACTCTCTTCTTGGCTGCTGCTCTCCTCGCGAGTTCCGTCTCGTCCTTCTCAGCCGGTTTCGCCGGCCGCTCAGGTCTCTTCAGTTCACCCTCTCTCAAGAAATTCTCAGCTTTCAGCACCGCTCGTCTACTCAACTCTCTCCTTGCTTCCTCCTCGTCCACGTCATTCTTCGCCGCAAACTCCGGCCGCTCGTCATCTTCATTCGCAGCTTCAGATTTCAGCAGAGCTCGTCTCTTCGCTTCTCTGCGTATGCTGTCCAATTCATTCCCCAAGAGCGGGCTAATCTCTCTACGATCATCCTTGTCCTCGATCGCTTCCTGTCTAGCCTTCTGGCCAGGCATGACCCGCTTCTTCGCTTCTCTTCGTGTTGTCTCCTTTTGTGCGGTATTCGTCGCATCATTGGGAATTGCTTGTCCAGGTTCAAGCCTATACGATCGTTTCGAAGCCTCGACTTTTAGCATTTGTCGCTTCTTCGCCTCTTGCCTTACACGCTCGTCATCGTCGCAAGGGCCCGGGGACGGGGACTTTGTCATCTTCCCTTCCGGTAAACGAAATCCATCGCGATATGCCATTGGCGAGTTTACATCCGCGTCACTGGGTGGGACCACGGATCCTCCGTCGAGCCGCTGTCTAGGTTGGGAGGGCTGATGGACTCCTTCAGATGAGGTAAGAACTGCGAGTTCCTGATTTTGCGGTCGTCTGCTCGATCGTTCCTGGTGCCCTACTCCCGCTTGTTCAAGCCGACCTGTCGGATTCGAGAGGTCTGTAGGTGCGTAATGAGGCTCGACCTCGCGTACTCCTTCCTTCCCCTTGACGACGATCCGCGGTCCATCCCTCTTCGTCCGCGGACTGACCAGCTCCCCTTTCATACTCCCCGGTAAACCTTGTCCACCAATCCTGCGCGGCGACTTCGCTACGACCGGCGGGGGTTTGAGTCTGAGGTCGGTCCTGAGCCGAGGACGCGCGGTTGCGCGACCGTCCGACCAAGGGTTCGGTAGGGCTGACCATGGTCCGGAAGTTGGTACTGGTGCAGAAGCAGGTTCGGGTAAAGGAGAATCGGCTCCGAAGCTGAGAGCTTGATAGCTTGCTGATGGGTAATTCGGCTGTGGTGCGGGCAAGGGAGCGGGGTAGTATGGTTGCCATGGTGGAAAAGAAGGTGGATGAGGGTAGAAAGGAGGGGCTTGATATTGCGGACCTCGGCCAACAGGATGCTGTTGAGATGCTGAGTGAGGCTGATAAGAGTGAGGTGCCGGCCAGGAAGACTTGGAAGATTGCGGGTACTGCGATGCCTGGAAAGATTGCGGTGGAGATTGCTGTTTTGATGCGAGGTAGTATTTTTCAGCGGGATGGTGTAATACCTTCTGTTGATTCAGCGCTTTTCGAGGATCAAAAGCTGCAGGATGATGGATCTGCCCGATAGAACTCAGGTCTGGTATATGATACGCTCGTAAGGCCTGGTACGATAAAGGCGGGATGTCTTGCTGCTTAACGGAACGCCACTTCCGCGAAACATTGACGTCGGAAGTCGAACGCTTGGGTACGTTGCGGGAAGACGCGAATCGATCCTCTCCCACTTGTGGAGGAGCAGACCACGGCTCGGGCCAGGGGATGGTGGGATGGCCTGGTCGAGGTATCAGCATGGCAGCCGGAGTAGGGTGATACGACTCGCCGTAATGTGTCCTGTTCAGACCGTGGTCGTGGGAATAATGCTTTGGACGTGATTGGACTTCGCTTGAGCTCGACCGTCGTCTTGAGCGTTGAGGCGGCAGCGGATACTGAAGTGATCCTGATTGAGGTGGCGAGACCTCGACTTTCTCTCTTGTTATCGGTGCATTGGTTTCACCTGGTCGGACTGCTGGTGGTAGAATAGGGGTTGGTGGGCGTTTCATCATCGATTTTCTCGGCCGCCCTCTTGAAGTATCTTCCATCCTAGTTCGGTTCGCATCATTCATTAGCGATCCCTTACGTTCAGCAGCAGAATCGGTGATAAGCTTGCGGAGCATGATCAGTACCTCATCCGAGACCTCATTCCCCTTCTTCCGTGGTAAGCTATCACGAAGCCCACTGGACCGATGTATGCGCATTGAATCCTGCTTTGGAGATATCACATCGATCGGCGACTTGAGCAGGTCCAGCACTCCCTCCTTATCCGGATCTTCCTCCCCTTCCAACATCACCCGCACTTTCTTCTTCCTCGTCACAGGAGGAGGTGAAGGAAGAGGATCCGCCTCAGCAGCTTGAACAGGTGTCATCCCTTTCATCTCCTCAACTTCATCATGACTCTTCGCGAGTTTGCTAAGGGTCTTGACGGGCTGTTCTATGAGCGCTTTGAAAGAGAAGGTAGGTCTCTTGGGTGATATTTTCGGCGGGACGTCAGGGAAGTCGGGTTCACCGCTGGTCGTATCAGAGTAGACGCCGGGTGGTGCGTACATGCTGCGGGACAGCTCACATCAGTAGCCTATCATTGTAAGTTGCTGAAATGCATGTCGAGGTCGGTCTAGGTGATGTTTGGGTAGTCCAAGGAGGTATCTGAAAGGACGAGCAGCGAGCGCTATCGGTTGTATGATTACGTAAAGTAAAGAGACGCTAGCATCATCTAGTGTAATCGCGGGGATATCATAAATGCGGGGCAATCCAAGTCTGGGTTCGCTCTCCTTGCATCTCGTTGAACCCACGTACTCGTGCTTCGCACAACGGAACACTCAGCCTTGCTCCCACAGTATTCACCACTCATTACTTATCGACTCTTCTGCATCAGACATTAGACGACTTACGAATAGCTCCTACCACAGCTTGGATCTCCCTTATCCCCTTCACCTACCATGGTCAATAATACCGAATACTACAAGGTTCGGCTCTCTCTCCACCTTCCTCCTGCTCCAGTACTAATCACTTCCTCCAGGTCTTGAGCGTAAGCAAAGACGCGACCGAAGCCGACCTGAAGAAAGCCTACCGAAAAGAATCCTTGAAATGGCATCCAGGTAGGTCTCACCCACCGCCATAATCTTCAGGCTTACATTGATGGGACGCAGACAAGAACCCTGGAGATAAACGGGCAGCGGCCGAAGAAAGGTTCAAGAAGGCAAGTTCAAACAGCTCTTCATCTTTTGGTTTGGCTCACTGAAGCTGACGGTATATCAGATTGGGGAAGCGTACGAAGTCCTTTCTGACCCGGTACGTTTGATCCGCAAAATATCACAGTTTGGGTCAATACTGAGTTGATGTAGAACAAACGAGAGGTATACGATCAGCTCGGCGAAGAGGGTCTGAAAGGCGGTGGTGGACCTGGCGGAGGAGGAGGGTTCTCGGGTTTCCCAGGTGGAGGAACGTATCATGCTCAAGATCCAAACGACATCTTCAAGTTCGTCCAGTCTCTCTTCTTTTCGCTGCTCAAGCTGATCAATCCCCAGTGCGTTCTTCTCATCAATGGGAGGTGGAGGCGGAGGCGGAGGTGCAGAGGATTTCTTTGCCAATCTTGGAGGAGGCGGGGGAGGAGGCGGACGATCTGGTCCTCGAATGCGATCAACTCGAATGGGCGGGATGCCCGGTGGGATGCCCGGTGGGATGCCCGGCGGGATGGGTGGAATGGGTGGGATGGGTGGGATGCCAGGGATGAGTGGGATGCCAGGGATGAGTGGGATGGGAGGAGGAGGTATGCCAGGCGGTTTCGGAGGTGATCCCTCGCCAAGTTCTGCACCACCACCTCCTGGGGAAATCGTCAAGCCCCTCGCGCTTAATCTTGAGGAGATGTATAAAGGCGGTACGAAGCGCTTGAAAATCACACGACATACCAGGAATGGGGCGCAGGAGGAGAAGATCTTGGAGGTCGCTTATAAGGCGGGTTGGAAGAAGGGGACCAAGATCAAATTTGCCGGGGCGGGGAATGAGGATGAGTATGGGCAATCACAGTGAGTCGTCCCTGTTCCCGTTTGTGGGATGGTAGCTGATCTGGGTAGAACGGTGGCTTTCGTCGTGGAAGAGAAGAAACACTCCCGCTTTGAAAGGATCGACGACGACCTCATTGTCAAGCTGAATATCACGTTATCCCAAGCTCTACTCGGTCCCGAAGGAGGAGGTACCATAACAAAAGAGGTTGAATCATTGGACGGACGGAGGATCCAGGTGTCTCTACCGGAAGGAGTAAGTCGCTTTTTCAATCCAATTTGAGCATAGCTGATCCTTTGGTAGCAAATCGTTCAACCAGGTCAGGAAACACGAGTTTCAGGCGAGGGGATGCCGGTGTCAAAATCAGGTGCGGCGAAACGGAAGGGAGACCTGGTAATACGGTGGAATGTGATCTTCCCCAGTCGACTCACACCGGCACAGAAGCAGGAGCTGAGAAAGGTGTTGAATTAGACTAGCTAGGCATTGGGGTTCGCCAAGGGTATCTTATGCATAGTTTATCCGATGAAGGTATATCGAAGATTCCCGGATGGAGGTCATGCCAGATTGATATCGTTCAGCGCGCAGCAGACGGCAGCCCTACAAGCTGTTAGTAGACCGCTCGAGAGCCAGGCGGAGCGACGACGTACCGGTGATGTCCATCGTATTGCCGTACCGTCTCACCGGAAGTCAAGTCCCATAATCTTGCGGCATGATCAGATGAGGCTAATAACCATGAGCTTCTATCGCCCTTGAGGTAGACGACGCACTCGTCACAAGGTACGCCGAGTCCGCGCTGAATGCAGCATCCCACACCCATCTCTGATGTCCAGTAAGTGTCCGCTCAAGGGTATACTCGTAATTCGATGTCGACCAGAGCTTGATCGTCCAGTCCGCCGAGCAGGTCGCTAGATGCCTGCCAAGGGTCAGCCTGGACCTCATCTTGCCGCGCTGGGGAGGAGGCCGAGAGACGAAAGCAAGACAGGATAACGCCGTAACCTCTCCGGCTACAATACAATCAAGGTACTTAATGGGTGGTGATAAACGCCGCAACTCTCCGGCTACACCCCTTTTCAGAGCCTTCCTCAAGGCTGATGATGATGAATATGGATGGATTCTGGAGGAAGATACGCCGCAATTGTCCAATCACACACGGCTGGCACTCACTTCGTATCCGGACTAAGGAGACATCGGGTGATGTACTTCGGATGCGCTTGGAAGCTGGTAACGGGTTGTAATGTCGTCGGTTCGCTCGCTGAATGTATCTTCCACACATAGCACATTCCCTATCCCATCCCATCAGCTCAATCAATTGGCAGGGTATCCCCAGCCACGTACCAGGTCATTCCCCGCTACTAACGTCGCTCCGTCCGAAGCGATAGTCACGCTCCGTATCGCCACATCCTCATCCGGTACCTATCCTCTTAATTCAGCTCCAGCATGTGCAGTACGAGAAAGGACGAACGAGCTCATGAGTACATGTATTCTCTCCAAGGTCCCAGTTCTTCACGCTACCCGACTGATCACACGAGATGAGTTCGCCTTGGTTCGGGTGGATGACCACGTCGTTGACCGCTCCGTCGTGTGTGTAATTTCGCTGGACCTGGGCCGTCCTGTCAGGATAAATACATCAGCCGACTAAGCCGAGCCTTGAGGTCAAGCAGGAGAATATTTTGAGCGCGTAGAAGGATGGCAAAGGAGGAAGGATGGTGCTCACCTCGTATCCCAGACTTTGACGGTATGATCCTCACTCCCCGTGACCACCCACTTCCCCTGTGCACTATATGCCAGAGCAGTGATATTCCCCGTATGTCCGTCTAAGCTAGCTATCTGAAATAAACCGCTCGTGAGCTTTTGCTTTGCTTAACTTGTTGAGTTTCCCCACGTACTGGAGTATTGTTGAGCGATGGTATATCCCATATCCGTACTGACGAGTTACCAGCTGCTGCTAGGTACATCTTGTCCGGACTGATGGCCAGTCGGTTCACCTGCTTCTACAAGCGGATATCCTGGTCAGTACCAACCTCGATGTGGAAGAAGCGGAGCGAGCCCATTGTGGTTGAAGTGTGATTTGACGGTAACATATACCGGACCAAGCTTCCCAGAATCGGATGGAGTGGTCATCTACAGTCCAAGCGATCGTTATAAATGGAATCACTCAGCAGAAATCGTGTTGATAGCGACTCACAGCCTGCTGTGCAAAGGATTACCGACATTTCAGCAGCTTGGGCTTGATTCGAGTCGAGTTGAGGTGGGTTGGGATGAGGTGGTGGGTGAGTAGCGGTCGGCATTTTGAGCTAGAATCGTAAAGCTCAACCGGTGGTGAAGAGAGAGAGAGAGAGATCGGACGAGATCATGGGACCCCTTGCAAGTGAGGCTGCATGGACTAGAAGAAGATTGGTGGTATGGACTGCTGGCGGTTTGTGGTTTGTGGTGGTGGAGGGATGAAAGTGGCGGTTGGAAATGCAAGCCTTTTGAGGGTTCTCAAAGCCGTAAGAAACGAGCTCTAAACATGCTCGCGACAGATTCATTATAGCTACTGTGTGACTCTGCGACTTTCATCTCTATCACCATCTATATGACCGCTCTCGATCCCGACTCAGCTCATCGAGCAGGCGGCCACTGGATCACTCGGTATGGTGCTGTTCAAGTACGCGTAGAACTCGTCTAGCGTGATCATGTCGAGCGTCCCGAGCGGAGTGGAGGTCTTAAGCGGCTGGCCGGACCAGAGCACGCGCACGTAGTAAGACGAGCTTTTCTTCCACAGCTCGAAGACCACCTAGACATTATTAGGCGGATTCGTTCTAATTTCACTCCGGGAAGTAGCCCACCTCGGAACCCATACCGGGCCATACAGGCTGGGATAATCAGCTGCGACCAGGAACAGGAGAAAAGTACCAACGTTGTCAATCTGGAGCATACCTAGGAGAGGAGCGATCGACCCGTCATGAGCGAAGCTGCCGATTTCGTCAGCCCGTTAAACTCTCGCTTCTTCGAATGGCGTGGAGGAAGAAATGGGTGGAGTAGGAGAGGAGAGTGTGGACCAAGAAGGGGACAGAAAGGGGACAGTCTGTGCGCTCGGGGCCCGGCGAGGGTTGGGGATGAGGGTGAGGGGGATATGGCAGGGGTGGACCATGGGGAGTGAGGGGAAAACCGGAGGGCAGGGGAAGGGGTGAAGGGAGGCGGGCAGTGGCAAAGGTAGAAAGGAGAGCGTGGGAGAAAAGGATTTGACCGACGATTGTAAAAGAGGGGTGGGATGCTGATGACGAACTTGTGGTAATACTTGACTGGACTCGTACCAGCGATACTATCTTGGAAATGGCCTTGGAGCTCGAGCATCCAAGGACCCATCAATAACGCGCTATAGAGCGTGGAGTTTTGTGCACCCCGATACCTAAACTTCCTTTTCAGACAAAATTCGCCGCCTTGAACAGCGGAACGTACCGGTATGCATACTCGTAGTTCCCAAGACGGTAGATCTCGTTGGCATCTGCTTGTGATACGCACAGAGCGGTGTCATTGACAGAGCAGGGAAGTGGGTACTGATGGCATTGCTTCGCCGAAAGATTGTCGTAAGGACTATTGACGTCGCTCCGTTCAGACTTGTCTTCCCGGTTGAGGAGAAGATGCGACTTACTGGTCCCAGGACCTTTGCCAGCCCTAAATCACGCTGCGTCAGCAATATAAATGTGATCTTCAGGGAAAGCTTACCGCGGTATCGTTTGGTTGTACGCCAGAGACATGATTGAACCTCGCTCGCACAGCCGAAGAAGCGTTGAGATGGGCGACCCAGGCCGGGTTTGTGCCCTCGTACGCAGCGTCAACAGCGGTCGCCATATCACAGGTGAACACCGGTTCGAGCGAATCGTACGCGTCGCTCTACCTCATATCAGGATGGCTCGAGCAAATCAGAAACGCAGGAATTGTACTTGAATAAGGCTGAGCGTCGTCATCAGCAAAAGGGAAATTGAGCGATGATGAGACCTCACGCAGAGTATTCCGTAGTATCCGGAAAGATACCTTTCGCAAATCCGCCTGGAACAGGTTAGTGCCGTAGTTCGAGTCTTCGCCGCGGCTCACTCAGTGTTTGCGACGTGATTACCTACAGCATGTTGATTCGGCAGTCACTCTGAGGACGGAAGCCGTATTCACATTGTTCGTCACCCTGAACTGGTACTTCTGCCTCTGGCTCTCCAGTGGCAAGAACTGCAGCAATTCCCCGTATACCCCTTGTACATCTTGTCCGTGAACCATGGCGTCTTCGAGACCCGCTCTGACCGTCATGAGCATATGTCATTTGCGAAATCATGTACTGACGAGGTGATAGCTGGGAACTGGCACGTCGAATTGATGAAGCCAGGACCAACTGTGTACTCAAAAGGATTACGGGTATTGACCTGATGCCATGATTAGACCCTCACAACTTGACGCTGAACTGGCTCACCTCTGCTTGCCAGTATATTGGTGTGGTATTGAACTGGCTCTTGTCCTTGGCATATGCGTATGGGCCTTCGCCAGTACAATCCCACTAATAGCGGTTCATCAGCATAATCCGCGTGTGGTTATCCCTTTACGGACCGTGATATCCTCCTTGAAGAAGGTGTTTGACGCGTAAGGCGTCCTCTGACCAGCATAAGCGCCTTCTTCATAGGCCCCGCTGTGGTGATTCACCTTGTGGTGGCGTTGGATGATCTCGACGTATTGTAGCTGATACTCGGAGCTCGGGATTTTGTACTCGCTCTTCCTCACGTGCGGCATCTACAAGTCATCAGCCGCTTTCACCTATCAGAATGAAGCATCAGGACTGACGGAGCACCCTGTTCAAGCACCTCATCAATATTGAGATAGGCTTGGAGATGGCCGCTACATACAGTTGTATTCCCCATACAACCCCGCTGGCGTGGTCGAGCTGTTGTAGATACCCGAAGCACCGGTACCATTGATCACCATCGCAAGGTTGCTGATCGATGAGTTCGCTATTGACAACATCAATCTCAACATCAATCTCCCTACCCCAAATTTGCAGAGGTGTACCAGGCGGATAATGGGTCAGGGTCATCGCTTGTGAACTCGCCAGGAGCGCCGCAATCCGACTTGTCTTCATCGTCACGAAACGGTACACAGAGTCGAACAGACTTAGTAATCTTTATGAGCGGTTCTTATCAAACGACGAGAGGTCAGCAGTGGGTTTGATACTTACGACCGGAGTAGGACCGACATCCCGGCCACTTTATCAACGTTGTGGACTCCCTCCACCAGCTCAATCTCCTGCGGCATTGACCGCGAAGCCGAGTGGGGAAGAACAAACGTGCGCTCGCCCGGACTCTCGTCTTCACGTGGGTTCTTGGGAGAGGGCGACTAAGCAAATGCAGGATAGATGTCTTTCTGATATCCGAATCAGGATCTCAAGTCTCTTACACCGGAAAAACAAGCACGGTACGATGAAAATTCAAGCTAAGAGAGGTGGGCAGCAGTGTGCGCAGGGATGGGGCTGGGAAGGGAGGGTGGGGCGCATGGAGAGTGAGGAAGGGATCTGAAGTTTCGGAAGGCTGGTAAACTGAGGGAAAGAGGAAGTGGACATAATATGACAATCAAACACCACACAAACGCTCAGCGCTTAGCGCACTTCATCGGCGGAGCTCGGGTTGAGAAATTGGTATGCATCTGATTATCGGCGTACATCTTGAAAAACGCGCACATGAAATCCAGCTAGGCTACCTACACAGCTCGCTCCTGAGCACCCGCACCACCACCACCGACACGAGGAGCACCTTCGTAGAACTGATGGGTGTGTCCCCTGCTGGTCATCAGCTTGGTGAAAGGCTCAAAATAGAGATTACGAACTTGTCCTGATGAGCCTGGGGGCCTCCAGCTTGCTTCTGCTTGAGGAAGTCAGACATGCCAATGGTCGGAAGGGTGGTAGCCTCGTGGACGATGGGTGCGTCGTGGATCTTTTCGTGGACACCGATGGTCTGGTGAAGGACGGTGGGCTGGACGGTCTCTCGCTGGATCACGGGCTGGACTGTAAGGGAAGTGAGCAGTAGTCAAACACGACTATAAAGAGGACAAACCGGTCTCGTGGATGTGGTGGTGCTCGTGTTGGTTCACGTGCTGACCAAGGTTGGCCTGGGACCTCTCAACATCGCGGGTAGACTGCATGTTCTGGTGCATCGTGCGCTGCTCGTGAAGTTTCGCCTGGTGCTCTGGGAGCATCTCTTCCTTGTGCTCGCGGATCTGAGCCTCCATGGCGGTGTTGATGTGCTGGGTGGGGAGGGTCTGGGCATCCTGAATGGGCTGCACTCGGTGCTGGCGGGGGAGGGGGGTTGAGAATAGGTTCTTAGGTGGAAGAGAATTAACTCACCTGGTGGTGGTGGATGTGCCTCTCCCTGTCAATAGCCTCAGCAGTCTCAACGCGCTCCTGGGGGCGGAAGGTCTCCTGAACGATCTCGGGTGCGACTTCCGAGCAGACCTACAGATGGGATTAGCAGCGGAACGATGGATGCCCAAGGACGAACCTCGGTCGAGTCAGCCTGGTGAGAACCCTTGAGGAACTCTTTGACACCTTGAGTGATGTTTGCCATGGTGCTTGATGGATGGGGTTGGTTGAATGATAAGTAACTGTTTATAAAAGAAGGATTGAAAAACGAGAATCGAGTTTAATGCGGTTCTTATTATCAAGCGGTTCTGGTACGGGAGGCGGGAGAAAAGTGACGGGCTGCAAGCAACCTCCAAGCTTCAGGGGAGAATCGACGTCATTTGGACGGGCCATGTCGTCATCTACCCTCCGATCTCAACTTTCCCATGATGCAAAAGGGCAGGGCCAAAAGCCTCGAATCAGGAACGACGTCATGACGGAACCAAAGGAGGATCGACACGTGGTGAGGACGACAAAGCTGATAGTTGTTCCCAAGTCTCTTGACCATTGATGTGGTGTATTCAATCGAAGAGAGAAGCCCTTCAATACAAAATGCCTTCCCTGTTCTCGCGCTTCAAGCATCGTAAGACCCCCTCTCAATCCTCCGCCGATCTCAACTCCCCGCCTACTTCCCCCTCCACCGCTCAATCTCCCACGGCGGCTGTTGCGGGATACTCTGCCACCCCCGCTTCACCCAGTCAAGCACGACAGACGAGCGGCAGTGGACCGCTGGTACATCGAAGTGATGAAGATGTAGTGGTGGTCGATAGGGGTGCACCACCTTTCAGCTTCCGACAGCAGCAACCCGATCCCATCGCTGCAAGAGACGCTCCACCGGGAACTACCCCTCCCTACCGAGCCGATCCCACTGGTCACTCAAGAGCTTTCGCGGACGAATCAGAACGTCCGGAACTCCCCACAACGTCGTCTAACGTCAACAACCCTATACCATCTGGAGCTCGTACTCCTGTCAGCAAGGACCTTCCCGAATTGCCCCAACTCCCTCGCGATCTTTCCGCACCTTTCTCCGGCTTCCCCCTCCCGCCCGGAGCAGCACCCGCCTCACCTACACCTCCTCCCCCTGCCATCCCACATGTCAGCTCGGTCGACCGAAGCCGTTTCATCAATGCCGAGAGTGAACGTCCCAAGCCTATCGTTGCTGCGAGTCAAGGTTTGCAAGAGGACGAACGAGGAGATGTAGGGGGTCAGTTCGGGCATGTCAAGTCGATTCCCAATGTCAAACATGGTTGGAGGAGTCAGGACACGAACCGTAGTAGGAGGAGTATCGACGCGAAGAACAATCCCTACAGAATGAACGAGAGCGAAGGGGACCGCCTAACGCCAGCAACCGTCGAGAATCAAGGGCGACGAGACGTGACGAATGGCTACGAGGGTCGAAAAAGCGACGAGACACGACGAAGCAGGAAGAATTTGGACGACCAGGCCATACCAGCAAGAGGAGTCAGCCTCGTCGCCAACCCACCTCTCGCAACCGGTACCTCGGAAAATGCTACTGCTCAGGCTGCTATCGCTCAAACCGCTCCTACCAGCCCAAGGGAATCTCTCCGATCACACTGGGGTAACCATGTCGATGGTGACGAGTTCATCAACCAACACATCGCCAACCTTTTTCTTAACGACCGTGCAGGACAACAGTACGAGCCTAAGACGACTCCAGGTCTCGAGACGGCGAGGGAGGATATGACCGCAGCAGTCATTACGAGTAGTCGGGCTCCGTCAGCACCGCTTTGCGAAGCAGGGAGACAGGCGTTCATCGCTGTAGGGATGGGCGATAAAATTGGGATTACCAATACGGTGGACGTCCGGACTCAATGGATCGAACCCGTCGTACAGGTAGGTTTTGGCATCGTGGATGAGACTCAGGCTGACCTGGTCGAAGGAAACCGTACGGAGGACCGAACACACTGACACCTTGACTTACGTTGACCGTGACATCCACAAGTACCACGTCTAGTCAGTGAACCATCATTTGCATGATTTTACACTGCTAACAGAGCTCCAGCCCAAAGATCCAACCAATATACGACCCCGAACCCCTTCGATTGGCAACCCGACATCGGATCTTCTCCCCCGAAGATGGCCAATGGCACGAAGTCATCGGCGATCAAGCGGCTATCGACATCCTTGGTGAGGATGCTTTCTATCACGGTCAGAAGCAGACGAGGGAAGTTAGGGGGATGGTGATGCCTGGTCTTGATGGGAAGATGAGCAACATGACGGAGGACGATTTGCTCAGGAATGGTTTGGGGACTGGTTATGGTATGGGGAGGGTTTTGGAGAGGGATGGTGTGCTTCATGGACGGATGGGACCTTGGAGGGAAGTAGGGACGGTTTCCCGTATGGACACAGAGAACCGGAACGCAGTGAGGGAGAGTAGGGTGGGATTGGCCCTTTGAGCCTGGGAAAGGGAATTTATGGCTTCATGGTTAGGTCAGATTAACAGACAGCAAACAAATAGCATTAGGTCCCATATCTTTCATGTACCGCATCGAGCTGGGTGTCCAGAGAGTTCAAAGGTTTGAAAGTTGCCTGATGGCAGACTTCCTCAAACTTCAGTAGAGCCCCGTTCCCGGTTCCCGGACGGCGGAATCTTCGTCTTTCAAATCTCGATCTCCGTGCCTCTCGGTGACGCACGATTCCCCCTAGTGCCTCTCAGGGAAAGTGAAATGACGTAGCCGACCGGCCACTGCTCTTTTCCCGGCTGACCTCGTGAGAGCACTTCCTAATCGTGGCACAATCACGCATATTCACTCTCTCTACCCTTTTTTGTCTCGTTCACTACAACACACAGACATATACCATCAACATGGATCTCGGTGCACCTATCAGCGGCGGCGGTACGGGTGGTCAGATCGGTCAGCGTAATACTGTCCCTTCAGACGGGTTCGATCAAGGTGTACATGGTGCTGGCATCGGGCTCTCGGGTGGGGTGAGCGCGTTTTCTACTCAAGGTTTCCGAGCTATTCACCGATGAGTGGTGGGGTTTACAGGCTGCCGCGCATACTGCTCAGAACACTCAGTCTGGGATGATGGCCGCTGAACAAGGACAGGAGTACTCTTCGCGTAAGTCCAGCCATTTGGATTTACCCTTCGTCAGACACCTATCTGCCGAACTAGAGGGATTCTATGACGAGCGGATGAAGACTGACTTGAGGCAGGTACCACCCCCATCGCCGACAAGTACATGGGCCGCACCGGTGGAGCTGGCGACAGGCTCGAGAATTCGCTCGACAATTATGACGAATCGAGGTCTTCCACGACTGGTACGACCGGTCATCACCATCATCATCATCATCACCACCAACGTCAAGAGGAGGGTGAAGCTGTGAGCGGGCAGTATGCTGGTACTGAAGCTGGTGATGCTCTTACCGGTCAGAGGGAGTCTCTCGCTTCTTAAATTTACATCAACAGCCACTGATATTCGATCCGTAGGCCATGCGCAGAAGACTGGTGCGGGAGTCGGTCCACTTGGCGAGAACCTCGGCTCCGGTCGTGCAGGTGTCGGCGCCGGAGACAACTACAGTTCTAGCGGAGCCGGTGTCGGTACTGGTTTCGCTGCTGGAGCCGGTCTTGGTGCCGCAGGCGGTCTAGCGGAATCCGACTACGAGCGATACGGTCAAGAAGCTGGAATCACCCGAGGTCCAGGCGCCCAGAAGACTGTTGCTGGATCCGGTGCCGTCGCCGGTCAACAAGGTGAAGCTCTCGGTGTGGGAGGCGGTCATGGAGGACAGCTACCCGGACAAAACTATTCGAGCGGGCAGTACTCTACCACCGATTACTCTTCCGGGAACCAGGGTACTGGGTACGATACTGGCGCGGTCGCTGCCAGTGCAGGTCTGGGTGCGGCTGGTATGACTTCTGGAAGGGATCAAGGTGGAAGGGATCAAGGCGATTCGGGTGGCGGCAACGCCGGCGGTGATTCTGGCAATCAGGGTGACAAACAGGGTGGTGACCGCGGCGGCAGGCAAGGACACTATGGCGCTGTTTCGGACGATGCCAATCGTGGTGGTGAGTCGGTCTCGAGCTTTCAAGTCGCAGGAGCTGATCTTCGATTAGCACCCCTGTCCAAGGCCGAGGACATCGACAGCGGTGGTCCGCACTCCCTTGTCTTCCAAGAGAGCACTGGCCGATACGTCCACCGACGAGATCTCTGATTGGCTTAGCGAGATGCGATTACGCTCATAGGCAAGATCATCGATAGGCAGGTGTAATCAGAGATTGGGATGCAATCATTTTGAACAATGGACTGAACGCTAAGGAAGTGTCCTTTCCCCCGATGGGTCACCAGGGCTTCCTGGTTGCAACCTTGCATCCCAATGGGTACAATGCGTACTGATGATAGTGGGATATCCTTTTCTGCAGTAGCGATACAAACCAATTCCTGCCACAAAGATACTCTCTCTGTCCACACGATACATACTCCTAAGCCCAAGATTGCTCGCTCCCTGGCGTCCCACCAAGCCCCTGCGTGAAGTACTTATCGGTAGAAGTAGTTATCACCGAGCTCGCTCTCTGCTTTTTCATCAACTTTGACATCGGTCGGTAAAGGCAATTTACATGCGACATGAGCGGAGCTGGCGGGAAGTAGTTCGAGTCGTGCGTGTGTACCGGGTTGAGTAAAGGGTCATTGAGCGCCAGTGTCGGTGTGAGCTCAAAGCTATGTCAAGCGTCAGGACGATCATTCCGCTTCATAAGAGAAAACAGGGGGTGTAACGTACACATGCTGTCCTATACCACCGCGAACACGCCTCGGGTCGTCTGGCCGTTGACAGATATGTATCCGCGGTTCCTGCGAAGAGGTCTCGTCGCCCCATCCACTACACATGCATCAGCTCTACTTCATTAGTCAGAGGATAACTTACTTCGGTCCCGGATTATCATTGAAAGGTCTAGCCATACCACCAGTACCGCTACGGCCCATCAGCCTGCTGCTGACTGAAACATAAGGGGGGAACGAAACGCACTCCCAAGTAAGGTGGATATCACTCCCGGTGTAGATCTGCAAAAGTTTCGCAGTATCGATATGTCGGATCTCGACGAACGGCGCAGAAATGAGGAGTAGGTAAGGCGGGTGAAAGGCAACGCTGTCCGGCCGCCCCTCCCACTCGATCGCTTGACCATCGCGGTTCGGTTCGCCGTGTCTATGAGAGAGTGAGCATGGAGACAGGGGTTAGCGAGCAAAGCACGTACCGATCGACGTATATGCCGAAGGCTAGAAGTACCGTCGGTGACGCTTGCGAACCGAAGGCAGATACGCACAATCATAACACAGTAAGAACTCGGTCTCCGTCGACCGGAACATCCCCAAAGGCCGAGCAGTATCGCATCGTCTTTGCAGTTCTGCCAGTGATGGTCGATCTCTGACTTTCGCCGGGTCGAAGATTGGGATGGATCCTCCCTTAAGACTGATCATAACGTAAGCAAACCGCTATTAACCTAGAATTGACAATTACTCGGTAAGATCCATGATCTCAAAGCCCTTCGCGCAGACAACCGCAAGCTTGTGCTTGAGAAAGTGTACGTTCAGTGCCTCAGTAGGGATAAAGAAGTCTTTGTACAAGCGGAACCACTCTGTTCTTTGGCCGAGGAGGTTGCCGAAAGGTCTTCGTTGTCGCGCTGCGTCCTCGACATTCCGCCCGAGGATCGGTTCCAATACCCGGAAGAGCGAATCCATCTATATCATTTCCTTCGTCAGCATTCTACTCACTTCATCTAACAAATGAGGCGCACCCCTTTCTTTTTCATGTAAAGGACAAGCGTTCTTCCAGACAGCTGGCCGACGGTGAAGAAGACGATATCCTTCCCAGGACTGAGCCTTTGAGGAGCAGCTCGGACTTGTTGAGATGAAGCGGAAGGTACCAGTGCCTCAAGGTGGTATGCGAGCAGACTCTGCACGTCATTGTCAGCGGATATTCTCGAACAAATGAAACATCGCTCACTTTATCCTGCAGAACAAGGAAAATACCGAACTCCTCGAGGACAGCAATATTGGTGACCGCCTTGACGTGAAGTACTTTTCTCAGCGACTTGATGTCGTATCTAATTCCAATCCAGACACCTTCCTCGCACCCAACAGCGATCAAATTCCGCCTATCATTAGTAGCTGATATCAAGTCAGCTCGAACAAAAATCCCGCAATGCTACCCACTGAAAGGAGCACTACAAGTGACTCTGCCTGTGTACGGGCTATCCCCTTCGACCTTCGGAGCGGCGTAGTTTGGTGCCATCCAGAAAGTACCCTCGCTCAACGGGGTCATATCAAATACCCTCGTCGCGTCGTTCACCTCAATTCGCAAAACTTTCGCATGCTGGAAGCGTTCCTGCCATTCCGCACGAGCGGCGTATGAGTCCGTCCATAAGGTGTACTGGCCTCCGAGTTGACCTTGGCCAATGAAGGAGAAAGTGAAAGGCCAAACCGTACGTGAGTCCGTTTGGTTCTGGTGATCCGAAGATGTCGGCTCGTTGTCGTGTGATTGGCCAACGGAGAAGAGGGTTTTGGTAGTACGTGCTCGTGGAGCGTCGGAAAAGTTGCCCAGGGAAAGCAGTTCAAGCGGCATGGGCTATGTGCTGATCAATCATGGAGCCACTGATCTTTCCCGAGGAGTACTCACACGGCGATTGACAAGGTACTTGACTTGCCGTTCTTCCCGCTTCGAGGATTTGCTCTGCTTCTCCGGTTTCGCGAGAACCACTATCCCGCTGATCAGCTCATCTCATCAGCCCGAAGCGCCACTCACCATAGTTATCGAAAAGCAGGACGATCAGCTCGACCCAGCTGCTACCTATCGGTCCTTCAGGTTGTCGGAACACCTTACCCTTGTGTATCAATTCTCGGGTCGAATCGGTCAGATCGAGGTCTTTCACCTGTTCCAGTGATATCAGCATCGATGCGCTCCAACCCCGCACAAGACTCACCGCCCACGGACCGAACTTAGACCCGTCAAGCGTATGCTCCAATCCCCATAGCTCGACCTTCGCCTCATTCACCGCGACCCCCTTCTGTGTCGCTTTCCCAAGGTCACCGATCAGCTCCATGACCTGAGGGATCGTCTCGATATCCGGGTGAGTTTCGGGTCCAGTCTCTTTCAACGTCTTGAGTATATCGGCGAGCAATAAATTGTATCGCAAAAGCCGGGGGATAGGGCGGTTGAGGAAGTGGTAGATGTCCTGGCGGTTGCTGAGAGGGTTCCTTAGGCATTCCTGCGACATGTGAGGTGGCATTTCTATTTGCAAAACATCCACGTACTGTCAAGAAATCCTGAAGCGGCTTGTTGTGTGTCTGCTCTTCTTGTACACGGGCCTTGGCGACGGGGTAATGGGTGACATATTCCATGTACGCATCTCGCCAGTTCAGTGCCGCATCTAGCAGCAGATCGGAGATCATGCCGAAATTTGGATGTTGCTCCAGTTGCCGAGCCTGGAGATTCTCCAAAAGTTGGGTATGCACATCCAGCAGAGATCGGTAGTTGTGGAACACTTCGTCGACGAAAATTTCCCGTCGCGGACCAGGGATTATGTGTTTGTCATCATCACGGATCCCGCTGACGAACAGAGTCTCGATCGTCTCCAGGTCAGCGACGTACTCCATCTCGCCTTGGATCAGCTCCCAGATTTGCCTAGACGTATCAGCCGCTGTAATTATCAGTCAGATGAGCTTACATCTGCCTCTTCTGCTCCTTCTTGTCGATCAGGTTCCTCTGCTCCTCCGGAACAAGGTCAAACCATTGCATCTTCCCCACAGGTCCACGGCCTTTGCTTGCGTGGAAAAGCTTGAGTTGCGATATCGCTGAAAGATTCTGAATGCTTGAGAGCGCTTCCACCAGGAAGTCACGATCGGGATCGTTCGGCTCTGTCGCGTTGAGTATCGCCTCCAGTACGGCTGGATATCGCTGAAGTTGGGTCGACGGTCGTGCAATGAGATACTTGATCTCTCGTCGACGGTCATTTTCCCGTACTACTCGCTGCACCAAATCAGATCAACCATACAGTGTTACAGAACGATGACTCACCTCGCAGAACAGCCGAAACTCAGGGTTCTCATCCAGCTCCTTCTTGAGTACGTTCTCGGCGTGTGGCAGATGTCCCGTATACTCTGGATACATCGTCCGGAATTCGGCAGCCGCTTGCAGAAAGATATCCCCGACCGAAAGGATAAGCGGTCGTCGAGCGCTCTCCCTCTCACGGATAGCGAAGTGATCGATCAATCTGCGGCATGCCTCATGAAGTTCGGGAGCATTGCTAAAGACCTCCACAATGAAGGCTTCCAGTCGATGTCGAGGTGTGATCACCGGTGAGTTTGCACGGCGCAGGCCTTCTATGAAGAGTTTCTCGAGTGCGGTGAGATCAGCTTCATACTGAACTTCCGATTGGATAGCTTGTCGGATGATCGTCTGACGCCGATACTGTTCTGCGCTTAAGTTGCGAAGGATAAGTGGATCGACATTTTCGGTCCATTCGCCTTCTTGAGCGGGTGCGGGAGTGGGAGTAGGTACAGCTTCCTTCTTGGCTAGGAATGTGTCGGGACTGGTGCGGAATGGACATCGCGGAGAGTAGCAACCCTTGTCACCGGAACAGCTGGGGGAGTAGCACCTTGTGGCCATAGTCATCACACCGGAAGGTAACTCCGTCGTGAGTGATTCGCCCGCACCCATCCCCTCCATCTCACCCATGAAGCGAAAGACATCTTCGGAAGAGTCGCGAAGCGGCTTGATGTCCCAGTCGACCTCCACGAACCAGAGCTGGTCTTGGAGGGACTGCGCCATGATGAGTGCGAAACGGCGATCAGACGAGTTATTTCGTGTATATGCGGGAAGGAAGTCTTGGATGGTCGTCTAAGCAATGTCAGGATGAGCTAACATCTTAGGAAAGAAAGTATGACCCACCACAATATCTCGTCCTGTAAACGCACCCACCCAAGCGATCCCTGCCTTGGTCTGTCTCCGCCTTTGCACCCGATACTTGAGCTGTAGCGCTGCCTCGCTGAAGAAAGCCGGCTGAAAGAAATGGATCTCGTTGACCTCCGCCTCTTCTTCTTCTTCCTCTCCCCAATCCCCGTTCTCATCTTCGAACTCGTTGTCTCCTGGCATAAGCGATTCGTCATCGAACTCATCCCTATGACTCTCGTGGATCTGTAACTTCCTTTCTACCCAGTGGGCGGGTGGTTGAGACTGCTGCGCCCAGGAGGGAGAAAGCTCAGACGGCGGACGTCCGCTGATGGTGGAAGGATGTAGGGACGAGGGATTGGAAGATCGTCGCCGCCCTACGTTCGGATGGGGTTCAGGAAACGGTGTTTGCTGTCGAGACGAATTGTTGGAGGTGTAGTTGGTATCTCGACTTGCCGACGAACTGTGCCGTGACATGCTAGGTTGACCTGGATCCAAGTTGCCGGATGAGGGACCACTACTGTTGGGAGGGGTATCGAGAAAGCTACGCTGCTGCTGCAGAGATCGAGACGGCATCACTCGCGGCGTAGCTGGAAGTCCGAGATCCATATAGCCAATGCTTGATGAGGCGCTGTTCTGAGGACGATGTCGCGACTCCGAAGGTAGACGAGCGATGCGCGGAGGACTTGCTCGTCTGTCCTCGGGTCGAGGCGTTACCCTTCCGTCCGAAGCATGGCCAATCGTAGACGGCGAGCCCAGCGGTCCGGTGGACGGGGGCCTTACAGTGACGTTTGAGCCTTCTCCCTCTACCTCTACATATCTCTCCAGCTTCGGTTGCCATCCCCCATGACCGATCGAGCTGGTCACCAAGCTGGTAGGACCTGTCTCATCGGTCGGAGCGCTAATGGTGGTCCGGGAGTAGTCGGAAGAGATGGAAGCGGAATGGGATAAGGAGTAGGATTCAGATTTGGATCGAGATGGACCTGCATCGCCGAAATATCCTGGTGTCGAGAAAGAGCCGGTGAAGGAGACGGGGGACTCGTAGAAGTTTCCGCGGGGAGTGTAGAAGCAATCTGACGCCTGTCGGACAAGGGAGGACGGTGGTACAAACCCATCTCGACTACTTGGTAAAACCGGGTTTGGAGCGGGTGGAGCGGGATTAGGCAGTGGACGAGGGGTAGTATCGCTGTTGGACGGTATGCGACCTTGTGACAACACAGAAGGCGGCAAAGCTGGAAGATTGCGACGAAAAGGAGCTGGAGGAAGTGCGGTCTCCCGTGTGGGTCGAGGAGGCGGTTTCGGCGGTTCCGCAAACGCCATAGATGATGTAGCTGGGGTCATACCAGGAGGGGTCGGAAGAGCTCGTCGAGAAGTCCCTATGCTACTAGAACTCTGGGTGGTTGGTATAGGGGAAGTACTGGGTTGCGTAGGTAGGGGCCGTCGGGATGATGAGGAATAAGCCTGTTGTGGTTGTGAGGGGACGCCGAATTCGCCGAGACCACCGCCGCTAGGCATCCTTTGGCCCTTCAAGCTATCTCCGTATGGGAACCCGTTCACAGTGGAGTACTGCTGAGTAGGACTGGATGGACCGGCACTATATCCAGGAACTGCAGGTTCCATCGCTCCCGGAGGAAGAGCAACGGTTCGGCGAGAGGAGTTGCTTGGGGAGGAGGGTAGCCGTTGGAACCAAGGAGGATGCGGTTGAGACATATCGTGGGGACGGGAAAGATCTGTCCGGATCTGCAACATCATGCATGAATAACTGTTGGGAGTGGAGGAAGGTGAGGCAGACTGACAGGTTCACTCTATAGCTCTATCGGGAACGAGTCCCCCGGCCACACAGCTCAGCTATACCATTCGTCTTCTCAGCGGATTCTGGCGGTCTGGTATAGCTGTGATGAGGTTTTTTGGCCATTGCCGACACGAGGCTGTGTCGAAGAATGATAGAATATTATTAGACAACAACATTCCGTTACCGGCTCAGCGGGAGCCCATAATAATTCTAAAAAGCCCGAACCGCACAGCTTCTTTCCGAGCCTTGTGGTAATTACGTTATGGGGATCGTTGAAGACCCTTTGCCAAGCTACGAGGACTTTGATATCCAGTATCATGCGGTAAACTCCGAGCTTTCCCATTGACATTTGCATGTCAGTATCACACACGAATCATATGATAGCGCATCGTGTCCCATACATTTCAAGCCCTACCCATAAGCTCTACAGCTTGCCCAAACTCTCCCCCTGATCGCCTTGCGCGACCTCCTTGATGGTCCAATCCCACAAAACTTTCCGCAGAGCCTTATCATGGCTCTGCACGCTTGAATCCATCTCCTTCGGTCCGACCACCCCGTAATACTTCCCGCTCTTCTCCGCCTGACCAAACTCTGGCCCGATGGCCATCTTCGAGAGCGTCTGGGCGACATAGTCGGTCTTAAAAAGATCCTTCATGGTGAAACGACCGATGTAAGATGCGAAGAGCCGATTGAGGATGGATCCTTGGAAACCTGGAACCCAGCGGTAGAGACGGGTTGGCATGACCCCTGGATCGAGGCCCATGACTATCCAGTGTTTGGTCTGGCGATGTGGACGGCATAGGCGAAGAGAACGTTGCACAGCTTCGATAAAGCGTAACGTCTATTCCCCTCCGGTATGGTGTCGAATTCCTTGCCTGTTGGGGGGTGGGCAGCGGCGTCGTCCGTAGTGAAGTTCGGCGGAGGGACGCGCTTGAGTTTCGGGTCATGCGTCGAGCTGGAGACGAGGATGATACGAGCTGTCTCGATCAGGTGGGGTTGGAGCAGGAAGATGAGGAGTGCGTGGTTTACATGATTGATCGCAAACATCAATTCGATATCGTCCGGCGACATGCGGACTTTGTCGCAGATCTGGTATCCCGCATTGAGTACGAGCGCCGAGATCGAGGGAAACGATTTGGCGAGGAAGGCGTCAACGAAAGTTCGGGTGTCAGCGGACAGGTCGAGTTTGAGATAGGCAACATTGGACTGGCCGGTGAGGCTGTTGATCTGTCGAGCAGCTTCGAGACCGGTTCGAGCGGCGATGACCAGCTACAGGTCAGGTCGAGCCTTGGCGATCTGCAGTGCAGTCTCGTAGCCGAGTCCGGATGAGCCACCTGTGATGAGAACGGTTGTAGTATACGACATGACCTCTGCTACATCTCCAGTCAGTCATTGAGTTAAGCCATGTACACGTACATTGCAACCAAGCTGGAAGGCGGTGATGATCCGCACCGATCTAGGTCTCCAAGGTAGTCCGATGGCGACGACAGCGTGAGTGATCAACGGCAATGTATGGAAAGCATCCTGAATACCATCTCGATATGAAACACTGAAACCAGCCTCGTAGCTACGACGCGTGGTTCTGTTACGTAAACACTCCGCACTCCTTTGGCGAGTTCTGTGTCAGCATTCTCGCGTAAGCTACCAGGGTTGTATGCAAAATCTCTCCACGGCTGTATGTAAGCGAGATGACCACTCAAAGTCATTGCCACTCTTGGGATTCATTCCAGCTTCACCACTACAGCCAACCCAGGCGGCAATAAGGATGAAGCGACCAGACACGTCGAGCAAACCCCCTCGGTGGAAAAGTCCATACTCGTCTCAAGATGTTTGGACCTAGCAGCACGACTTTGGGGAGCACACCAGAGAGAGATGCAGGGAAAAGGACTAGAACTGCTAGGGCGGTTGAGAAAAGAGGAGAGACAGGGTTGAATGACTATACGTGGTAGATATACCAGAGGCGGAAACGCCGTAGTGTAGACCCCTGAAATGGATCGTTAATACTGTATCCTCACTCGATTGTGATGAGATCAAACCGCACTCCGGCGCTCGCCCCCATCCGACGCCTTCCCCCTCATCTCTCAATTCCTAATCTCCAACCCCCGAGGCGGAATGAATGACAGATGCCAGGATGAGGCAGTCGATGTTGATGATGTAGCGGTGATTGACCGCAGGACGAGGACGATACAACACGCAATAGCTCATCCAATCCATACTACGCTACCCTCCGATGGTACTTCTCGGACGAGAATGCCACCGCGTAAATCCCGACGGGGGACTGCAGCAAATTGTGGTCACCTGCTTGGTTGCTATTGACGTCCATCTTGAACGATCCCAACCCGATTCTCGGAAATGTCTCGGACCTGATTTTCGCTGTCAACTGTAGCTATCTAAATCTTCAACATGAACCTTCCTTGAAACCTTCCACGAAACCTTCCACGAAACCGGATCCGAGAGTTCGCCGAAATGCGGAAAATGAAGCCGAGAATAAACCTCCGAGGAATGCAGGGTCGACGTCACGGTTTTGTCATTGCAGACAAGTCATCAAACGTGAAACACGGGCATCGCGCACCGAGATTGAAGGTTCCCGTCCCCGTCAAAGTCGTGCATGGTTTCAGCTTTTTGTTTAGCAAAGATCAAGGACGTCATGTACCAGAAATGTGCATCTTGAAAACTTTTCACGTATTGATGAGAATCTTCTAACTGTTCATCTTCCCCTGACCGGATCCCATAGCTCCGGATCAATCAAAACACTGACCTGTAGCCTTATTGTTCTCCGGGTTGACGACTTTACCGGCATTCCGATAGAAGAAAAAACCGATCAAGCGTACTTTTTTTTCCCCGAGACCTACCGTTCTATAGGTTCTCCAACGGGGATCGCGTCATATCACCGAGGTCCGATAGCTGTCAGGGACATCACAACGCTCGAGCCATCGCGTCGTGAAGAAAAAGCCTTTGGAGGAGAAAGGTCGGTCACGGGGGTGGATGAGAGGGGAAAGCCTTTGGACGACCAGTCAGTGTGAAGGACCGCAGGTGTCTGCTGGAGGGATCGAACCAGGCCCGGCGTGGAAGCAGACTGGAGGGGGAGAGAACGTTGAAGGATCTTCTACCCTGTTGGATGATGATCCTTTGGACCTAGAAACACACTCAACCTCCTTCTAGATCTTGCTTCTTCCGTGACCGCTGGCCTCACCTTAACAGCTACTTCGCTCTTATTCACGGCTGTGATTTGCGACGGACCATGGGAGACCGTCGACAATCCCCGCAAAGACCGAGAGCCGTTGGAGGTTCACTCAAGCCCGCAGGTCCATCAAACCTCGCTTTACCTTTGGACCCGGAAGAGAACTTCCCCTCATCGTCCTCATACCAGCTCAACACCACGTCCTCTTCAAACCCAGGTCGTCAGTCGATCGAGGACCGGAACATGATGTCGATGCTACAGCATTCCCAATCCTATCCTTCCCGTTATTGCTCCTCCAACCCACTATCCAATCCGCACCCGTTCTCGCCTCGAGATACGATCCCCTTGTCCTCCCCCTGGATCCCCCCCTCCTCATCCCCATTCTACTCGCCAACGTCAATCGCGTCATCCTCCACATCCCCGCAACGTTTCGGCCTGTACCCACATTCCTACCCAAGCAACCCTTACCATACCGCCCAAAGTAATCCACAGCCTGTCGCTCCGCCTTCGTTATCATGGCGAACCGAAGACGAAGCTACATCAACCTTCGCCATGGACAGCGACATGTTCTTCGATCCCGATACCTTAGTCACGGATACCGAACCTGATGCAATGACCGCAGCCACCTCGCCGTTGAAGAAATCCGCCCGACCAGCGCATACCCCTCGTCCGCCTAATGCGTGGATTATTTATCGGTCCGAGAAGCTCAAAGCGATCGCGAGCGGGGAGCAGTTGCCCGGTCTCGATACGGTGATGGCAGAAGCGGGCATCTCTACATCTGGTACTGAAGCGAGCGAGGAAAGCTCTGCCGAGGATAAGTTGAAAGGCGATCAGCCTGGACCGAGCGAGATGCCACCGCCTAGTTCGATGAAGAAGAAGAAAGCGAAGAAAGGAGCAAAGGAGCCCAGCCGGGGTTTATTATCGCTTGGACGGGGCAAGACAGGGAGGGGTCTCCCACAAGCGGATATCAGCAAAATGATCAGCTTGCTATGGAAGCGTGAATCACCAGAAGTGAGAGCGGAGTACGAGCGTCTCAGCGAGACGAGAAAATTACAGGTGAGCGAATATCTGCTCTTTATCGCTAAGATGTGCTGAACTTCGTTCTTAGCATCAAGAGAAGTACCCCGGCTACAAGTTTCAGCCGTTACGCAAGGCCGAGAAAATCAAGATGCGAGAGGAGAAGGAGAGGGAGAAGTCAGCTGCGAAAAGGGAGAAGGAAGTGAATGGTTCGGGAGGACGTGAGTACTGCCAGGCTGAGTCTCATATGCTGATTGCCGGATCTAGGGTCGAAACGATCCAGAAACATGAGACCAAAGCTTTCGCCGACCTCACCGTATTCAGTTCAGCAAACCGAAGGGCGAGGCAGCTCCAAGATAGGCAGATCACTTTCGAATCCAGGACTGGCATCAACAGGCGGTGCGGGCACTGACGTTGCTCGGGACGCGCCTGATTACCGTGAGTTCGCCAGCAATCCGTCGCCAACGCTGACAATTGAGACAATTGAGTAGCAAACCCGCCTAGATTGACTGGCGAGTCCGAATCGCTGACCGCAGCGGAATACCGCCTCCGGAGCTATCCGTTTCCGATGCCGCCGGGCTCACTGCCGTCCTTGGCTCCAGAGAACCATGCGGGAAATCCGTTTACGACTGAACCGCTCGTCACGGCCAAACCTGGCGAACTGACACGCACGGACCCTATCGTGAAACACCGTCCGATCGCAAAACCACGTCCGGCATCGAGTCCGGCAATCCATCAGCATCCGAAGCCACGAACCGAGCTCCAACCTGACCCACAGATCCGTCGAGAATCCGATCCATCACCTCAAGCTCAGCTCAATCCCTCAGCAGACCTCCTTCGGTGGCACGAACAGCTCAACCAGGGCCAGGCGGACCCTCAAGCGACCCCTGGTATACCTCTCCCCCCTTGGCCTCCAAACCTGCTGTTCCCTCCACCTGAAGGTTTCCCCCAGCCAGTCTATTACGAGCATCCAAGCGTGGGGCTAGCCTTCGCTGTCCCTTACTACTTTGAGCCAGTACCGCTTTCACCATCTCAAATTGCAGCATCAGAATCGTATGCCCTTCCACCTGCTGGCGAGGGTGTCGATCCCGAAGCGCTCGCAGCGATGTGGTGTCTCATCGAGCAAGCGGGTGAGGCGGGACGTAGACCGCAGGGTGAGGAGGAAGCGGGTCCAAGTGGGACGAGAGAAGAGCCAGCGATTTGGGCCCAGGTCAGCGAGGCGGCGGTAGAGAGATGGGCGGAGACTGGTGAGCGGTCAATCTTGCGCCGGGGTACACCTCACTCGCCTTAGGTACAAACGAGAACGACCAAGTCTTTGCCGGTCTCCCGCTCTCCTCGAACGTATCCTCCCGTCTCGCAGCGGA